>Ga0268257_1000553_pt1 | contig 43036 bp, 43 predicted proteins | sample AgamicAtPrz_FD_200249 | JGI IMG/M metagenome (GOLD analysis project Ga0268257, IMG submission 200249) | Agave microbial communities from Guanajuato, Mexico - At.P.rz (v2) (version 3) | ecosystem: Host-associated > Plants > Phyllosphere > Phylloplane/Leaf | place: Guanajuato, Mexico | collected... | reverse complement strand
TCATCAGGTACAGCAGTACGCCTGACAGGAAAGTGATGTCAGTACCTGAACGAATAGGGGTGTAGAAATCCGCCACTGACGCCGTACGCGTAAAGCGGGGATCGATCACAATCAGTTTCGCACCGTTGTGGATTTTGGCTTCCATCGCCCAGCGGAACCCGACAGGGTGCGCTTCAGCGGCGTTACCGCCCATCACCACAATGAGGTTGGCGTTCTTGATGTCGACCCAGTGGTTGGTCATCGCACCGCGACCAAATGTTGGAGCAAGACTTGCTACCGTTGGTCCGTGTCAGACACGCGCCTGGTTGTCGACCGCGAGCATACCGAGTGCGCGCGTGAATTTCTGGGTTAAATAACCGGTTTCGTTGCTGGAGGCCGAGGCGCACAGCATGCCGGTGGAGAGCCAGCGGTTAACGGTGGTGCCTTCGGCATTCTGCGCGATAAAGTTGGCATCACGGTCTTCTTTCATCAGCTTAGCGATGCGGTCGAACGCCTCTTCCCAGCTGATTTGCTGCCATTTATCGGAGCCTGGCGCGCGATATTCCGGGAACTTCAGGCGGCTTTCGGAGTGGATAAAGTCCACCAGACCGGCCCCTTTCGGGCACAGCGCACCGCGGTTTACCGGGTGATCCGGGTCCCCTTCGATATGGAAAATAGACGCTTTGGCGTTTTTCGCACCGTCGCCGAGGCTGTACATCAACAGCCCACAACCAACGGAACAGTACGTACAGGTGTTACGGGTTTCGCGGGTGCGCAGCAGTTTGTACTGCCGCGTTTCCGCCAGCGCTACGCCGGGCGCAAAGCCCAGCGCGGCTGCCGTGGTGCCTGCCATACCGCCAGCGCAGATCTTAAAGAACTGCCTTCTGCTGACCTGCATGGGTCACTCCTTGTTTCGACATTGCCACCCTTCACTTTTCGCGTCTGCACGCGAATTATTTTGGGTCATTATTGTTTTACTTCACGGCTGCTTTTTTGACCGCAAAGTTGAAAATTTGCGTTAAACCCTCATTTCCACGAGGGGTATGCCAGAATACCACAATGTCGGTACGCTTGTTCCAACGGCGTTAAAACAAAGTGAACGTATTATCACGGTGATGATTATAAAATGTGATATCGATCACAAAATGCGCCAGGGCTGTTACAAAGCTGTTGCAGCGTCGGGTTTGTGCTCCAGGTAAAGTTGCGCGGGTAGGGCGGTAAAAATTGATCCATACTATGCGCCCGGCCTGCAAAATATGGTGCAATAGCAGGCCTTCCCCATGTGGTTGCTCAGGAAATACGTTGTGTTGAAACATAAAAGTGATACCCGCATTGCGCCGCTGCCCGTCGGCGTGGTTGAGCATCGGGTACACAGACCCCCTCAGATTAGCCTCCCGGTTCCCGATTTTCTGGCGGAAGAGGTGCCCGTCGCGCTGGTATACAACGGCATCTCCCACGTGGTGATGATGGCCTCGCCGAAAGATCTGCAGCTGTTCGCCATCGGCTTTTCGCTCTCTGAAGGCATTATTGAGCACCCCCGGGAAATCTACGGCATGGAGGTGGTCTCCGCCTGTAACGGACTTGAGGTGCAGATTGAGCTCTCCAGCCGCCGCTTTATGGGGTTAAAAGCGCGTCGCCGGGCGCTGGCCGGACGCACCGGCTGCGGCGTCTGCGGCGTGGAGCAGCTTAACGATATCGGCAAGCCCGTGGCGCCGCTGCCCTTCACCCAGCGTTTTAACCTTGCCCATCTCGATCTGGCCCTGGCGCACCTCAACGACGTGCAGCCCATCGGGCAGCTGAGCGGATGCACCCATGCCGCCGCCTGGGTGTTGCCGAACGGCGAGATTGCCGGCGGGCACGAGGACGTCGGGCGTCACGTGGCGCTGGATAAACTTCTGGGCAGGCGCGCCGGGGAGAATGAGATGTGGCAGCAGGGGGCGGCGCTGGTCTCCAGCCGCGCCAGCTACGAGATGGTGCAGAAGGCCGCCATGTGCGGGGTGGAAATTCTGTTTGCGGTATCCGCAGCTACCACCCTGGCGGTGGAGGTCGCCGAGCGCTGCAACCTGACGCTGGTGGGCTTCTGCAAGCCGGGAAGGGCCACGGTGTATACCCATCCGGGACGTCTGATAATTAATCAATAATTTTGAATATTGAGAGCAAATCCTTCCGCTATCAGTTGTGGGTGATGAGGTCTATTATTTATCACATCAAGGCACGGCGCCTTACACCAACAACTTAACGAAAGGGTTTACATCATGAAAAGCATCAAAACTTTTGTCGCAGTAATCGCTCTGGCTACTTCATTCGGTTCTTTCGCTGCCCAGACCGTCACCGCAACCGGTTCAACCATCGACGGTACCGAAGCTAAAATTGCAGCCCAGGCCGAGCAGGCGGGTGCCTCTTCTTACACCATTACCCAGGCATTCACCGGTAACCGCGTGCACATGACCGCTGAACTGAACAAATAAACCAGCAGTACCGTAGAAAGAGCGCCCCCGGGGCGCTTTTTTAGTTTATGCCGGCCAGACGTAATAACGCCGTCACCACCGCCGCCGCGACGATCACCACAATCAGCGGCATCTTGCGCCAGGCGAGGAATACCGCAAAGGCCACGCCCAGCACCCGCGCCATCCCGGCAAAATGCTCCCCTTCATAGAAGGTGGTCGCCAGCGCCACTGAAAACAGCAATACCGTTGCCGCATCCGACAGCAGCGCCTGCGAGCGTTCAGAGAGCGCCAGCCGGCTGCCGAGCTTCGCGCCGCCAAGGCGCATCAGGTAGGTGCCCGCCGACAGCAGGGCGATGCCGAGAATAAAGACGGTCATGTTTTCCATTATTTTTTCCTCGCCGCCAGGCCCAGTAATGAGAGCAGCACCGGCAGGCCCACCGGGGCAAAGGGCACCGCCGCCAGCGACAGCGCCGCGCCGCTGCAGGCGCGAATAAGCGTGGTGCGGTTTTTAAACGCCGGTACCACCAGCGCCAGTAAAATCGCCGGGAAGACCGCGTCCAGCCCGATGGTCTCCGGATCCGGCAGCAGTTTGCCAACGCCCGCTCCCAGCAGCGTTCCCAGCGGCCAGATAATCGCCACCCCCAGGCCGCAGAGCCAGTAGGCGGCTTTGCGCTGCTCCGGGGTTTTTTGCGACAGGCCAAACACCACGCTTTCGTCATTCATGATGTGGCAGCCCAGCAGGCTGACGCCGCGTTTGCCCACCAGATCGCGCACCGTCACGCCAAAAGGCAGGTGGCGGGCATTCACCAGCAGCCCGGCAGCCGCGGCGGCCAGCGGGTTACCGCCGCTGGCGACGATACCGATAAACATAAATTCCGACGCCCCCGCCAGCACCGAAACGGAGAGCAAAAACGGCACCCAGATCGGGAAGCCGTAGGCCATGGCCAGCGAGCCGTAGGACATGCCCACCACGCCCACCGCCAGGCAAACCAGCACAATCGCTTTTATCGTGTCGCCTTTCAGGCAAGAGAGGTAATGTTTCATACAATTTAGCCATATCGAACGTGTATCCATTATAATGAACGCATCGAAAACGATTATCAAGATGAACGATTCGTTCGTTATAAAGAACAAGAGGCCGTTTTATGACGCAGCCAATTAGCGTGATTGCCAAAAGCCTGGTGCGGGAGCGCATGCGTACCGGACTGTCGCTGGCGGAGATCGCCCGCCGCGCCGGGATCGCCAAATCCACCCTCTCCCAGCTGGAGTCCGGCAACGGCAACCCCAGCCTGGAGACGCTCTGGTCGCTCTGCGTGGCGCTGGATATTCCTTTTGCCCGCCTGCTGGAGCCGCAGCAGCCCACCACCCAGCTGATCCGCCGTGGCGAAGGGACGAAGGTGATTGCCGGGCAGGCCAACTATGAGGCTATTTTGCTGGCCGCCTGCCCGCCGGGCGCCCGCCGCGATGTCTATCTGCTGCTCACCCAGCCGGGGGCCGATCGTATTTCCCAGCCGCACCCGCCGGGCTCGGTTGAACACATTATTGTGACCCAGGGCAGGGCGATGGTAGGGCTGCTGGAGGCGCCGGAAGAGTTGGGGCCGGGGGATTACATCTGCTATCCCGCCGACCAGCCGCATATCTTTAAGGCGCTGGAGCCGGATACGCACGCCCTGCTGGTGGCGGAACAAAACTAACGACGTAGCGGTGGGAAGGAAGAAATGCGTGCCGCCGCGCTCGCGGCGGCACCGCCAGGCTAGTCGAGGTAAAACACCTCTTTTAGCTCGGCGCTCACCGGGCTGTTGTCCGGGTTGGCGGGCATCACGTCCCGCATATGCTTCCACCAGCGCTGGCATACCCCGGTGTTCGCTACCGCGTTCCAGCGCTCCTCGGACTCTATCTCCACGGTGGCAAACAGCAGGCTGCGGCTTTTATCCAGATAAATGGCGTAGTGGTGCGCGCCATGCTCTTTCAGCACCGCCTCCAGCTCGGGCCAGATGGGATTGTGGCGGCGCTCATACTCATCATGGGCGTCGGGGTTTACCTGCATTAAAAAGGCTTTGCGGATCATAATGCCTCCAGATAGAGCTCGCGCACCTCGTCGCGGCTGGCGCTGCGCGGGTTGCAGGGGGCGCACGGGTCGGCGAGGGCTTTATCCAGCCAGCCTTCGATATCCGCTCTGGTCACGCCAAGCTGGCTGAAGCCGGACGGGATCCCCACCCGGGCGCTCAGGTCGCGGATGGCCTGAATCGCCGCCATGCTCGCCGCTTCATCGCTCATACCGCGCGTCTCCACCCCCATCGCCTGAGCCACGCGGGCAAAGCGGGCCACGGCGTTCGGGCGGTTAAAGTTTTCGATGATTGGCAGCAGGATGGCGTTGCACACCCCGTGCGGCAGGTTGTGGGTGGCGCCGGGCTGATGGGCCAGGGCGTGCACCAGTCCCAGCCCGGCGCTGTTAAAGGCCATCCCCGCCAGATACTGTCCGAAGGCCATCTGCTCGCGCGCCTCAAGGTTATGGCCATCGTCCACCGCTTTGGGCAGCCAGAGGTTAATCAGGCGAATGGCTTCCAGCGCGTTGGCGTCGGTCAGCGGGTGGGCGCCCACCGAAACGTAGGCTTCTATGGCGTGGGTCAGGGCGTCCATCCCGGTTGCGGCGGTGACGGAGGCCGGAATATCGAGCATCACGCTGGCGTCGTCCACGGCGATATCCGGGATGATGTTCGGGTCGATGATCACCTCTTTTACCTGGCGTTCTGAATCGATAATCACCGCGTTGCTGGTCATCTCCGCCGCGGTGCCGGCGGTGGTATTGATGGCCACCAGCGGCACGCCGGCGTTTTTCACCTTGCCGACACCGGAGTAGGCGGTAGAGGGGCCGGGGTTGGCGGTGAGGATCTTAATCGCCTTGGCGGTATCGATGGGGCTGCCGCCGCCAAAGGCGATCAGGTAGTCACACTCCGCGTCCTGGTACGCCGCAAAGCCTTTCTGCACCAGCGCTTCCGTCGGGTTCGGGAACACCTCGTCAAACAGATGGTATGACATCCGGTGCGCGTCCAGGGCGGTAAACAGGCTATCGAGCAGGCCCAGCTTCACCAGCTGGCCGTCGGTGACAATCAGGGCTTTTCCCCACTGCTTGCCCGCCACCAGGTTAACCATATCGCCGATTGCGCCCGCGCCGTGCAGGCTGATTTTGGGAAGCGCCAACATAAAGCTCATGATAATTCTCCTTAATAACGATTTTGGGTAATCCTTTTCCCCTCACCCTAACCCTCTCCCCAGAGGGGAGAGAGGACTGTCCGGTGCGGCCTTTCTGAGAGAGGGCTGCCCGGAGCGGCTTTTCACCCTCTCCCCTCTGGGGAGAGGGCCGGGGTGAGGGGATAAATACTTAACTCCGTCGTCGCTGCATCACGCGGCGGGTAATAATCGGCAGTGAAATCACCACGATCAGCATCGCGCCGATAATCACCGACATCACGATGCCGGGCACGTTGAGCAGGCTCAGGCCGAAGGTCACCAGCCCCATCAGGAAGGCGGCGATAATCACCCCCACCATGCTGCCGGAGCCGCCGAGAATATTGACGCCGCCGAGCACCGCCATGGTCACTACCGCCAGCTCCCAGCCCATCGCAATGGTCGGGCGGGTGCTGCCGAGACGCGAGGTGAGCAGCACCGAGGCCAGCCCGGCCATCAGCCCCACCAGCGCAAACAGCAGCAGGTTGTGGCGTTTGACGTTGATGCCGGAATACCAGGCCCCGGTCGGGTTATTACCGATGGCGTAGGTGCGGCGGCCAAAGTTGGTGCGGTGCAGCACAAAGGCAAACACCGCGGCCAGCACCATAAAGAGCGCAAACTCAAACGACAGCGCCCCCCAGACGTAGCCCTGCCCGAACCAGGCGAAGCTCTCCGGGTAGCTGTTAAGCGCCCGATCGCCGAGCAGAATGTAGGTGATACCGCGATAGAGGCTCATGGTGCCGATGGTGATAACGATGGACGACAGGTTAAAGCGCGTCACCAGCAGGCCGTTGAACAGCCCGCACAGCAGCCCGACCCCCAGCCCGACGCAGACCAGCAGCGGGGTATCCAGCCCGGCCGCCGCGCAAAAGCCCATCACCGTTGAGCTCAGCGCGATGGTGGAGGCCACCGACAGGTCGATCTCCCGGGCGATAATCAGCATCGCCATCGGCAGCACGATGATCGCTTTTTCGGTGAAGTTAAAGGTGGCGTCGGAGAGGTTCCAGATATTCAGGAAGTAGGGCGAGGCGAGGGCATTCACCACGAACACCGCCAGGGTCACCGCCAGCAGAAAACCTTCCCAGCACAGCAGCCTGCGGAAGACTCCTGCCGATGAGGCGGTCGGTTTCATCTCTTCAGTGGTCATTATTTTGCTCATGGTTTCACCGCCAGTTTCTGACGCGCCAGCGCCGCATCGCGCAGAATCAACCGCCCTTTGCGTTTATTGCCGCGCTCGTTGAGCACAACCGCAATCACAATTACCGTGCCGGAGATGGCCATCTGCCAGAACGGCGACACGCCAATCACCGGCAGGGCGTTGTTTATCACCCCGAGGAACAGGGCGCCAAACAGGCAGCCGAGCACGCGCCCGGTGCCGCCCATGGTGCTGATGCCGCCGATAACGCAGGCGGCGACTACCTGCAGCTCAAAGCCGTTGGCCACGTCCACGTAGGCCACGGCGAAGCGCGAAATCCACAGATAGCCGCAGAACCCGGCAAGCAGCCCGGAGAGGCAGAAGCTGACAAACTGCATTTTTCCGGCGTTGATCCCGGTGTAATACGCCGCCGTGGCGTTGCCGCCCGCGGTATAGAGCGCGCGTCCGGTGCGGCTGTAGCGCAAGAAATAGCCCACCAGCAGCAGCGCGGCGATGGCGCACCAGCTCAGCACCGGCAGTCCCAGCACCGCCGCGCGCGGCAGGGCGAGGAAGTCGGCGCCCATCTGGTTGGCATTCACCCAGCCGCCGCCGGAGAGCAGGAAAATAACGCCGCGATAGATGCTCATAGTGCCGAGCGTCACCACAATCGCCGGAATGCCGAGCTTCCACACCAGCAGCCCGTTGACGATCCCCATCAGCAGGCCCAGCGCGGTGGCGAGGATCAGCAGCGCCCAGACGGGCACCGCCGGATAATGGAAGTTAATCAGCGCCACGATCATTCCGGTGAGCGCCAGGTTGGCCGCCATCGACAGGTCGATGCCTTTGGTTAACAGCACCATCATCTGGCCGAGGGCGAGAATAATCAGAATGGAGGTGTCGTTGAATATCTCCACCAGGTTGCCCGGGGCGATAAACGACGGCACGCGGCTGCCGATGGCGGCGATCATCAAAACAATCACTCCCCCCAGCAGCGCTTCGCGGTGTTTAAGCAGTTGCCTGAACATTATGCGGCCTCCTGTCTGGCACCGCTGGCGGCGCTGACGATGGTCTCCGCCGTGGCGTCGCCCGCCCGGTATTCCGCCACCATCAGCCCCTCGTGCATCACGATGATCCTGTCCGCCATCCCCATCACCTCCGGCAGCTCGGAGGAGACCATAATGACCGCCAGCCCCTGACCGACCAGCTCGGACATAAACTGATGAACCGCCGCCTTTGAGCCAATATCGATCCCTTTTGTCGGCTCATCGAGGATGATCACCTCAGGATGGGTCGCCAGCCATTTGCCGATCACCACCTTTTGCTGGTTGCCACCGGAGAGGGTCTCTACCGCCTGCTTCCAGCTAAAGGCCTTCACCTGCAGACGCCTGGCGTACTCCTCCGCCAGCCGCCACTCCCGGTCGTCGTGCAGCACGCCGTTGGGGTTGAGCCTGCCGAGCTGCGGCAGGCTGATGTTCTGGGCGATGGAGAGCTCAATAATTGCCCCCTGCTTCTGGCGCTCTTCCGGCACGCAGACGATGCCCGCTTTGATAGCGTCCGACGGCTGGCGATAGTGCTGGGGTTTACCCTGCAGCAGGATCTCGCCGGAGGAGGGGCGCGTCACGCCGCAGAGGGCCTGCATCAGCTCGGTACGCCCGGCCCCCACCAGCCCGTAAAAGCCGAGGATTTCGCCCTTGTGCAGGCTGAAAGAGATGTTGGCGAACTCCGTCGGGTGGCAGAGCGATTTCACCTCCAGCACCCTGTCTCCCTTTTCACAGACCACTTTCGGGAAGGTTTGGGTAATGGCGCGGCCGACCATCATCGCCACCATCCGCTCCTCGGTGATGTCGTTGATGGCCCCGGCGCCGACAAACACGCCGTCGCGCAGAATGGTGTAGTGGTCCGCCAGCTCGAAAATCTCGTCGAACTTGTGGGAGATAAACAAAATCGCTTTGCCCTCATGCTTCAGGCGCTCAACGATTTGGTAAAACTCGAGGATTTCGTGCTGGGACAGGGCGGCGGTAGGTTCATCAAGAATCACCACCTGGGCCTCAAACGAGAGCGCACGGGCGATCGCCACCATGTGCCGCTGGGCGATGCTCAGGGTTTTGAGGACGGCGCGCGGGTCAATCTGCACCTCGAGGCGGGTGAGGATCTCCTGGGCCCGGCGGTGCATCTGCGGCCAGTCGAGCTTTTTGAAAATGCCCTTATAGAGGTACTGGCCGACAAAAATATTTTCGGTGACCGACAGCTCATCAAAGAGCACGGTCTCCTGGTGAATGGCGGTGATCCCCACCCTGTGCGCCGACTCCGGCGTAGGCAGCGAGATAGGGATTGCCTTATAGAGGATTTCGCCCCCGTCAGGCTGGTAAATGCCGGTCATCACTTTGACCAGCGTTGATTTGCCCGCGCCGTTTTCGCCGATCAGGGCGGTGACCTTGCCGGGCCAGAGCTCAAGCTGTACGTTTTCCAGGGCGCGCACGCCGGGGAACAGCTTGGTGATATTTTTGAGTTGCAGCAGTGGCGTCATGATAGTTCTCCGTTTGGTTCACCCTCACCCCGACCCTCTCCCAAAGGGAGAGGGGGTTAACGTTCCCTCTCCCTTTGGGAGAGGGTTAGGGTGAGGGAAAAAGGGATCAGAAGATCTTCGAGAACTTATCAATGTTGCTGGCATCGTAGACAAACGGCTCGGCCATCGCGCCGCTGCCGTCCGCATCCAGCTTCACTTTGCCCAGCTTGCCCATGCTGGCTTCGTCTTTGGTGGCGGTCCCTTTCACCAGGTCATCCGCCAGGTAGGTGGCGGCATAGCCCAGATCGATCGGGTTCCAGATGGCGAAGCTCTTGCTGGCGCCGGACTTCACCGCGCCCGCCATCTCGGACGGCAATCCTAAGCCGGTCACGTACACCTTGCCGATTTTGCCCTGATCTTTCACCGCCTGGGCGGCGGCCACGATCCCCACCGACGACGGGGAGACGATCACCTTCAGATCCGGGTACGTCTTCAGCAGGCCCACCGCCTCGCGGTAGCTCTTATCCGACAGATCGTCGCCATAGGCGACGGTCACCAGATTGACGGAGGGGTACTTCGGCAGCACCTTTTTCATCTCGGCAATCCAGGTATTCTGGTTGGTGGAGGTCGGGGTGGCGCTCAGCACCGCCACTTCGCCTTTTTCGACGTTCAGGGCTTTCAGCGCCTCGGCCGCCAGCTTGACGTTGGTTTCGCCAATCAGCGCGTTATTGGATGGATTCAGGTGGATCTGGCGCCCGGCCTTCGCCACGCCGGAATCCCAGGAAACGACTTTGATGCCGCGCTGCATCGCTTTCTTCAACACCGGCACCAGGGCATCGGGATCGTTGGCGGAGATGGCGATCGCATCCACCCCCTGGGCGATCAGGCCGTTCAGCACTTCGATCTGCGCTTCGGCGGTGGTGGTGGTGGGGCCGGTATAAATCACTTTTACATCACCCAACTCTTTGGCGGCCTCCTGGGCGCCCACGTTCGCGGCTTCGAAGAAGCCATTTCCTAACGATTTCGCCACCAGGGCGATTTTGACTTCGGCTAAGGCGGAACCGGACAACGCCAGGGCGGCAACGGTGAGGATCAAGCTTGTCTTTATTTTCATTGCTTTTACTCCACGAGAGTGAGTTGTGTAGGGTTTGCAGGTGATTTTTCGCCCCGTCTCGGTGAGCGGGGCGCGATGTTCTTATGGGTACAAATCTAACGCCGACTGCATGGGGGTAACGTCGAAACGTCTGCCCAGCGCAATCAGCTCCTCCCGGGTGATGGTCTGCTTCATACCGCCCATGGAGTAGACCTTCACCAGCACTTGCGCAGACTTCTCGGCGGTGTCGATCAGGCCAAAGGTTTCATCCAGCGTCGGGCCGCTGCCAAATACGCCGTGGAACGGCCACAGCACCAGGGAGTGTTTTTGCATCTGCTGCGCGGTGGCCTGGCCGATCTCGTCGGTACCCGGCACCATCCACGGCAGAATGCCGACGCCGTCCGGGAACACCACCAGACACTCGGTGCTGCCTTCCCACAGCTGGCGGGTGATAACGTCGGTATTGTTCTCCAGAACAAAGGTCAGGGCGATCAGGTTGGTGGCGTGGCAGTGCATGATCACCCGGTCTTTACCGCCGGTCGCCTTGATACGCTCGCAGTGGGAGAGGAAGTGCGCCGGCAGCTCGGAGGTTGGCACCGCTTCGTTCGTCAGCCCCCACAGAATGTGGTATCCCGCGCCGTCGCTGTCCACTTTCACCACCCCTAAGTTGGCGGTGGGGTCGAGCTGGACGTTGCGGAAGAACTTGCCGGAACCGGTGACGATAAAGGGGGTGTTGGCCAGCTGCGGCATCGGCTGGCTCAGCGCGATGTAGCGCGGCTGCGGATGGAAGTCGGCCTCAAAGGGGGCGAGATCCGCGTCGTCGAGACGCAGCGTCAGGTTGCCGCCGTTGCGCTCATCCCAGCCTTTCAGCCAGGCGTCGGAGGTGGCTTTAATCATGCCCTGGACGAACCAGGATTGGGTGATGGTCTGCATAGTCTGTTCTTTCCTGTTAGATCGGGGCGGGGTTTCCCCCTCACCCCGGCCCTCTCCCCATAGGGGAGAGGGGGTAAAAGTTCCCTCTCCCCTATGGGGAGAGGGTTAGGGTGAGGGGCAATTACCCGCGCTTACTCAACACGTCCTGCTCATAGGTCCGCACATTATCCAGCCACTGGCTGCCCGCCGGGGCGTCGTTGCGCTGGCAGTACATCTCCCAGACGGCCTGCCACGGCAGCGACTTTTGCTCTTCCAGCAGCGCCAGGCGGGCGGTGTAATCCCCGCGCTCTTCCAGCTGCTTCAGGGCGTCGGTTGGCTCCAGCAGGGCGCGCAGCAGCGCTTTTTTCATGTTGCGGGTGCCGATAACCCAGGCCGCGATGCGGTTGATGGAGGCGTCGAAGAAGTCGAGTCCGATGTGCACCCGGTCAAAGAGATCGTGGCGAATAATCTCGCTGGCAATCGCCTGGGTTTCGTCATCCAGCAGCACCACGTGGTCGCTGTCCCAGCGCACCGGGCGGCTGACGTGCAGCAGCAGGCGCGGCACAAAGAGCATGGCGGCGGAGATCTTGTCGGAGATCACCTCGGTGGGGTGGAAGTGGCCCGCGTCCAGGCATAGCGCGGTCTGGCGGCTGGTGGCGTAGCCCATGTAGAACTCGTTTGAGCCGACGGTGTAGCTCTCCGCGCCGATGCCGAACAGCTTGCTCTCCACGGCGTCGATATGGTGCGCCGGGTTCAGCTTTTCGCTGATGGCCTCATCCAGGGCCGCCAGCAGGCGCTGGCGCGGGGCGAGGCGGTCAACGGTGATATCTTTCATGCCGTCCGGGATCCAGATATTCATTACCGACGGCGTGCCCAGCTGCTCGCCGAAGTACGCCGAGACGCGGCGGCAGGCCTGCACGTGCTCGATCCAGAACTGGCGGATCTCATCGTTAGCATGGGCGAGGGTAAAGCCGTCGGCGCTGAGCGGGTGCGAGAAGCAGGAGGGGTTAAAATCCAGCCCCAGCCGGTTAGCTTTGGCCCACTCGACCCAGTTCTTAAAGTGTTCCGGTTTGATTTTATTGCGCGCCACCGGCTCGTCCGCCTCATGATAAATGGCGTGCAGATTCAGGCGCAGGGGGCCCGGGATCAGACTCAGGGCCAGCTCCAGGTCCGCCCGCAGTTCGGCGGCGTTGCGCGCTTTGCCCGGATAGTTACCGGTTGCCTGAATACCACCCGTCAGCGCACCGCCCGGATTCTCAAAGCCGGCGACGTCGTCGCCCTGCCAGCAGTGCATGGAGACCGGCAGACGATCGAGCTGGCGCAGCGCCTCTTCGACATCCACGCCGACGGCGGCGAAACGCTGTTTAGCCAGATCCCAGGCTTGTTCTAGTTGAGTGGTCATGCGCAAAGCTCCTTTGTCTGTCGATTTTGCTGAAACCGCGCCCGGTAGAGGGCAATTTCATGAAAAGGGTTAGGGGTGAAGGCGGTGAGGCTGTCGTTACGGGTGACCAGCGCGCGGAAATCATCGACGCTCGCCAGCTCGTCCAGAGTCATCAGCTGAACGCCAATATTGCCCAGGGTCGAGGCCTCCACCGGCCCGGCGATCACGGTTATGCCGCAGGCGTCGGCGCAGAGCTGGTTTAACAGCTGGTTCTGGCAGCCGCCGCCCACGATATGCAGCTGGCTGAAGGGCTTACCGCGCAGCGCCGCCAGTTCGCTCAGCACGTCGGCGTAGAGCAGGGCGAGGCTGTCGAAGATGCAGCGCGCCAGCTCCGCCGGGCTCCAGGGCACCGGCTGATTGCTCTCCCGGCAGGCGGCCTGGATTTCGCTGCTCATGTGCGCCGGGTTGATAAAACGGTCGTCGTTGGGGTTAATCAGGAAACTGCACGCCGCCAGCTTTTCGGTATCGGCGATCAATGCCTGAAGGTCGCTGACGTTCTGCTCTTTCAGCACCCGCTGGAGCAGCCACAGCCCCATAATATTTTTCAGCACCCGGTAGCGGCCCTCGGCGCCGCCCTCGTTGGTGATATTTGCCGCCCGGGCCTGCTCGCTGGTGTAGGGCGTTTTGCTCTCAAAGCCCATCAGCGACCAGGTGCCGGACGAGAGATAGGCCGCGTCCGGGCCCGCCAGCGGTGCGGCGATCACCGCGCTGGCGGTATCGTGGCTGGCGACGGCCACCACCGGAATGGCGTTGCCCTGCGGGCAGGTCCAGTGGCCAATCACGTTGCCCGGATGGGTTGGCGTGCCGAACCAGCCGGCATCTGCCCCGCTCCAGCCAAGCAGGCGTTCATCCCAGTTATCGGAATTAATGTTCACCATCTGGGTGGTGGTGGCGTTGGTATATTCCCAGTTCATCTGCCCGGTGAGGCGGTAGCTGAAGTAGTCCGGGATCATCAGGGCGTGGGCCACCCGCGCCGCCTGCTCCGGCTGCTGTTCCGTGAAGGCGCGCAGCTGATAGAGGGTATTGAAGGGTAAAAACTGGATGCCGCTGCGGCCGTAAATCTCCGCTTTACCCAGCCCGGCAACGGCGCGGGCCATCACCCCGTCGGTGCGGCTATCGCGATACGACACCGGCAGGCCGACGCGCTCGCCGCTGCGGTCCAGCAGCACGTAGTCCACGCCCCAGGTATCAATGCCGATGCTGTCGATATAAATCCCGTCATCGCACACTTTATCCAGACCGGTGCGGATCTCCGCCTCCAGGCTATCGAGATCCCAGACGTCAAAACCCGCCTGCTTTTGCAGGCAGTTAGCAAAGCGGTGCATTTCACGCAGCGAAAGGGTGCGCTGCTCGGCGTCGTAGGTAGCCAGCATCACGCGGCCGCTGGATGCGCCTAAATCGACAGCCACACAATGGCGAAAAGTCATGGTCGGGTCCTTCTTGCAGTCATTGGCGACGAGTGTAAGAAGGGGAAGAAAAAGAGACCTTCTCGCCACTGACAGGCTCTAATCGGCGCTGGCAAGAAAGCAAAGATGAACGTGAGGGAGTTCACAGTTTCCAGTAATGGCGCGGTTTTCCAGCAGTGTGACCCTCACCGCATTTCCAGATCTTTCTATCTGTTTCTTGAAAAACGGACAGCTTTTGCGAGCTTTGCTGCTGAAAATTTAAGGTGAGCCCGAAGCGCCTTAATTACTATTTTGAGAACATTTCTCATCGGGAGACCGTTATGACCGTACTTCACAGCGTGGATTTTTTTCCTTCGTGCGGTTCGCCTGTGGCGATTGAGCCGCGGCTCCCGCAGGCCGCGTTTCCTGAACATCATCATGATTTCCATGAAATTGTGATCGTTGAGCACGGCACGGGTATTCATGTTTTTAACGGCCAGCCCTATACCATCAGCGGCGGGACGGTGTGCTTCGTCCGCGATCACGACCGGCATCTGTATGAGCATACTGACAACCTGTGCCTGACCAACGTGCTCTACCGCTCCCCGGACGCGTTCCAGTTTATTTCCGGGCTGAATCAGCTGTTGCCGCAGGAGAAGGACGGGCACTACCCGTCGCACTGGCGGGTGAATCAGTCCACGCTGCAGCAGGTGCGGCAGCTGGTCAGCCAGATGGAACAGCGCGAAGAAGGGCAGGAGACGCACGCCATTGCCTCCCGCGAGCTGCTGTTTATGCAGCTGCTGGTGCTGCTGCGCCGCAGCAGTCTGGTGGAGGGGCTGGAAAACAACGACGCGCGGCTAAGCCAGCTGATGGCCTGGCTGGAAGACCATTTTGCCGAAGAGGTCTGCTGGGAAACGCTGGCGGATAATTTCTCCCTGTCGCTGCGCACTCTGCATCGCCAACTCAAGCAGCACACCGGCCTGACGCCCCAGCGTTACCTTAACCGCCTGCGCCTGATCAAAGCGCGGCACCTGCTGCGCCATACGGATGAAAGCGTCACCGATATCGCTTATCGCTGCGGTTTCGGCGACAGTAACCACTTTTCGACCCTGTTCCGCCGGGAGTTTAGCTGGTCGCCGCGCGACATCCGCCAGGGTAAAGACGCCTCACTCCAGTAACGCGAGGGCAATCACCGTTTTTTGCCGCAAAAAGGCTAATAATGTCAGGTTATTGGCCGTTGAGGTGGTGGTGTGGCTGCTCAGTTAATCCTTCGCAAAGATGATTTTTTTAGCTCCGCCGGGCAGGCCGTCGCGGTGGCCGACCGCTATCCGCAAAACGTCTTTGCCGAGCACACCCATGAGTTTTGCGAGCTGGTGCTGGTGTGGCGGGGTAACGGCCTGCACGTGCTCAACGACCGGCCCTACCGCATTACCCGCGGGGATCTGTTCTATATCCGCGCCGAAGATAAACACTCCTACGCCTCGGTCAACGATCTGGTGTTGCAGAACGTGATTTACTGCCCCGACAGGCTCAGGCTCAACCTGGACTGGGGGGCACAGATTCCGGGTTTTAACGATGCGCGGAGCATTCCGCACTGGCGCTTAAGCAGTAGCGGAATGGCCCAGGTGCGGCAGGTCATTACGCAGCTTGAGCAGGAGAGCCAGAAGAGCGATCCGCTGGCTAACCAGATGGCCGAGCTGCTCTTCGCCCAGCTGGTGATGACCCTGCAGCGCTACCGCTACGCCATCGATAACCCTTCCGCCTCCGTTCAGGAAGCGCTGCTTGATAAGCTGATTACCACCCTTGCGGGCAGCCTCAATAAAAGCTTTGTGCTGGAAAAGTTCTGCGAGCAGGAGCAGTGCAGCGAGCGGGCGCTGCGCCAGCAGTTCCGCACCCAGACCGGGATGACGGTAAACCACTATCTGCGCCAGCTGCGTATCTGCCACGCCCAGTATCTGCTGCAGCACACGGAGCTGATGGTCAGCGAGGTGGCGATGCGCTGCGGCTTTGAGGACAGTAACTACTTTTCGGTGGTGTTTAACCGCGAGGTGGGGATGACGCCGGTGCAGTGGCGTCATCGTAGTCGAAAGGCCGCCTGATCAGTTGGCCATGCCGAGGCCGACAATATTAGCGGCAACAATAATCACCACGCAGCCCAGGCTCAGCACGCCCACCGGACGGCGCCCGGCGTTGTTCCACTCCTTCAGGATCAGGCCCACCACCCCGCCGCACAGCACGTAGAAGCTCATATGCAGCATCCAGCTCATGTAGTCATACTGCGCCGGAATGCTGGCGTGGCCCCAGGCATAAAAGAAGAATTGCAGATACCACATTAAACCGCCGAGCGCGGAGAGCAGCACGTTGGTAATGATAAGGGGTTTTGCCAGCGAGAAGTCGGCTTTTACCGACAATGTTTTTACTTTTGCCAGACGAACGAAGCAGAAGCCAAGGTTTACCAGCGCGCCGCCGCCCATGATCACCACATAGCTTGGGAGCGCGGCGTATAGCGGGTCGACCCCCAGCGCGGCCGCGGCCTCGTGCATGGGTTTGGCGGCGTTCATCGCGAAGGACATGCCCGCCGAGAAGATGCCGCACATCACCGCCAGCAGCAGGCCCTTCTTCAGGTTAAAGTCCTCCGCCCTGATGCCCATCTTGCGCTCTTTCAGCTGGCCCGCGCGCGTGACGATGCCGACGCCGATCACCGCCACCAGCACGCCCAGCAGCGTCATTCTTCCCCCTTCGGTGTTGACCAGCACGTCGAAGTTACCGTTGAGAATAGGCGTCATCAGGGTGCCGACGATCAGGGTAATGCCAATCGCGATGCCTATCCCCATCGACATGCCGAGATAGCGCATGGTCAGGCCGTAGTTGATGTTGCCAATACCCCACATGGCGCCGAACAGGAACACCGGCAGCAGGGTGGAGGCGTTAAAGGAGGAGAAATAGCCCCAGAAATCGGGCAGGAGCATGGCGCTGATGGTCCAGGGCAGGATCAGCCATGAAACCGTACCGCCTACGGACCACATGGTTTCCCATGACCAGTGTTTTACCTTTTTAAAGGGGGCATAGAAACAGGCGGCACTGGCTGCGCCTATCAAATGCCAGAAAATACCCATCGTAATCGCATGATTCATTTTTACGTCCTCATCGTTTTTATAGTCGGTGGCTTCCCGTCGACGTGATGAGTGTAAAAACCAGGCGGTTTGGGAACCTTCAGAAGGTTGCCGCACTTTTGTTTTGAATGGCAATCAGCGCGTTAAGCGCGTGAGCAGATTCACAATTTAGAGATTAACCGGGATTAAAAATAACCACACTAAAAATACGGCATTGATAATCATTTTCAAGATCATTTAATTAACTATAATGAACCAACTGCTTACGCGGCATTTACAGCTGTGCCGCCCGACAATAATGGAGAGGATTATGAGTTATACACTGCCATCCCTGCCGTATGCCTATGACGCACTGGAACCGCATTTCGACAAGCAGACGATGGAAATCCATCATACTAAACACCACCAGACCTATGTGAACAACGCGAACGCCGCGCTGGAAAGCCTGCCGGAATTCGCTAGCCTGCCTGTTGAAGAGCTGATCACCAAACTGGACCAGCTGCCGGCGGACAAAAAAACCGTACTGCGTAACAACGCGGGCGGCCACGCTAACCACAGCCTGTTCTGGAAAGGCCTGAAAACCGGCACTACCCTGCAGGGCGACCTGAAAGCCGCCATCGAGCGCGACTTCGGTTCCGTTGACAATTTCAAAGCCGAGTTTGAAAAAGCTGCCGCTACCCGTTTCGGCTCCGGCTGGGCGTGGCTGGTGCTGAAAGGCGACAAACTGGCCGTTGTTTCTACCGCAAACCAGGACTCCCCGCTGATGGGTGAGGCTATCTCTGGCGCATCCGGCTTCCCGATCCTGGGCCTGGACGTATGGGAACACGCTTACTACCTGAAGTTCCAGAACCGCCGTCCGGACTACATCAAAGCCTTCTGGGATGTAGTGAACTGGGACGAAGCAGCAGCGCGTTTCGCCGCTAAAAAATAAGGTTGCAAAGCCGCCTGTGAGAAGCGAGTCTGATGACTCGCTTTTTTTGTGTCTGAAGGAGCTGAGATGCACTATCCGGTTAACGTATTTACAGGCAAGGTCAGGGAGTACGACGGCAGCCGCCCGAGCGCCATCGCCAAAGTGCAGGTGGACGGCGAGCTGATGTTGACCGAACGCGGCCTTGCGGGCGACCAGCAGGCGGAAAAGAAAATCCACGGCGGGCCAGAGCGCGCGCTGTGCCACTACCCCAGGGAGCATTACGTGCACTGGGCGCAGGCGTTTCCGGAACAGGCCGCGCTCTTTGTGGCTCCGGCTTTTGGCGAAAACCTGTCAACCGAGGGGCTGACCGAGCAAAACGTCTTTATCGGCGACATCTTCCGCTGGGGCGAAGCCCTGATCCAGGTCACCCAGCCGCGCTCGCCCTGCTTTAAGCTCAACTACCATTTTGGCATTAGCGATATGTCGGCCCGGCTGCAAAGCGCGGGCAAAACCGGCTGGCTCTATCGCGTGGTGCTGGCAGGGGAAGTGTCGGCGGATGCGCCGCTGGAGCTGGTCTCGCGCCTGAGTGAGGTGTCGGTATATGAGGCCTGCGCCATCGCCTGGCATATGCCTTTTGATGACGAGCAGTATCGCCGGCTGTTGTCGGCGGCGGGGCTATCAACCAGCTGGACCAGAACTATGCAGAAGCGGCGACTTGGCGGCAAGATTGAGAGCAGTTCGCGGAGATTGTGGGGAAGGTAGGGGGTGTTTTCCCCTCACCCTAACCCTCTCCCCTGAGGGGAGAGGGGACGGTTCTGTGCGGTTTTTACGCCCCAGCCCGCAAGATAAAAGTTATGCAGCGTGCGCTTTTCCCCCTCTCCCCTTTGGGGAGAGGGCCGGGGTGAGGGGAACCCTACGACCGCTTATACAGCGGCAGCCAGATGGTTAACCGCAGCCCGCCCAGCGGGCTGTCGTCGGCTTTTACCCAGCCGCGGTGCTGCTGCACGGCGGTTTCGACAATCGCCAGCCCCAGCCCCGTGCCGCCAGACTCGCGGTCGCGGGCCTCGTCGGTGCGGTAGAAGGGACGGAAAATCTGCTCGCGATCTTCCGCCGTCACGCCCGGGCCGTCATCGTCAACGTTGATGGTGATACCGTCTTTATCCACCGAGAACGCCACCTCAATCTTCGTATGCGAGTAGCGCAGCGCGTTGCGAACGATATTCTCCAGCGCGCTTTCCAGCGCGTTCGGGTTACCGTACAGCGGCCACGGCCCCGGCGGGAAGTTGACGGTGAACGATTTGCCCATCTGCTCGGCTTCAAAGGCGGCGTTATCCAGCACCTCGTGCCACAGGTGGTTGGCCTTCACCGTTTCGCTCACCAGCGCATTTTTCTGCTGGTTGCGCGACATCACCAGCAGATCGTTAATCATGCTGTCCAGGCGGTGCGCTTCGGTTTCTATACGCTCCAGCTCTTTGCTCTCGCCGCTGCGGCGGCGCAGCAGGGCGGTGCCGAGCTGCAGGCGCGTCAGCGGGGTGCGCAGCTCGTGGGAGATATCGGACAGCAGCCGTTGCTGGGTGGTCATCATTCTCTCCAGCGCCGTCACCATCTGGTTAAAGCTGGCGCCTGCTGCCAGAAACTCCTGCGGTCCGGCCTCCAGCTCCGGATGCTGGCGCAGGTTGCCCTGGGCCACTTCATCCGCGGCGTTTTTCAGCTTGCGCGCCGGTTTTGCCAGGCTCCACGCCAGCCACAGCAGCAGCGGTGAACTCACCAGCATGGTGACAATCAGCAGCAGAAGCGGGCGGTCGAACAGCAGGTTGATAAAATCAGACTGGGAACTGCTTGCCGGGCGAATCAGGTAGAGCTGATAGTTATCCTCCCCGTCACGGACGGAGAAAGGGCCCACCATCTCGACCCGGCCATATTTTTTCTTTTGCGGGTGATCGGCGTTATCTGCCTGACCGATAAAGTTACGAATGATCTGCATTTCGCTGCGTTCTGCGCCGATTACGCGCCCTTCGCTGGTAACCAGCAGCAGACGTTGGCCGGGCGGCGCCCACTTATCAATGGCGCGAAACAGCCGGCGCCACCACATCAAATCATTCGGCGGATCAATAGCGAGCTCGGCTTCTACGTGCTGCTCGATCATGATGCCCTGACGCTGCTCGCTGTCGAGAAGCTCCGTCATCTGACGCGAGTCGAGCTTAGGCAACATCAAAACCAGCATTAAAACCAGTGCCAGCGTCAGCCAGAAAATGGCAAAGATGCGGGCGGTTAAACTGCCTATCATGAAGCGGAAACCATCAGATAACCGCGGCCGCGCAGGGTTTTAAACCAGGGGTGGCCATCTTTACGCTCCGGCAGTTTCCGGCGCAGGTTAGAGATGTGCATATCAATAGCGCGGTCAAACGGCGTAAGACGTTTTCCCAGCACTTCCTGGCTCAGATGTTCACGCGATACGACCTGGCCAAGATGCTGCGCCAGCAGATACAGCAGGGTGAATTCGGTACCGGTCAGTTCGAGGGTCTGGCCGTCGAAGCTCGCTTCCTGGCGGCCCGGGTTGAGGCTCAGGGAGTCCACTTCCAGCGTCGGAGAGCCGTTGTCGGTAGTCTGCTGCTGCTCGCTCCAGTGCGAACGGCGCAGGATAGCGCGAATACGGGCGACCAGTTCACGATCGTTGAAGGGCTTCGGTAAATAGTCATCCGCGCCCAGCTCAAGGCCAAGTACGCGGTCGAGTTCGCTGCCGCGGGCGGTCAGCATAATAACGGGGGTCTGGTGTGTCTGGCGAAGCTCTTTAAGCGTGTCGATACCGTTTTTCTTCGGCATCATCACGTCGAGCAAAAGCAAGTCGATACTATCGTCAAGAAGAGTCAGAGCCTGCTCCCCATCATGGGCAACCTGGACATCGAAACCTTCCATGTCGAGCAGCTCCTTTAAAAGGGATGTCAGCTCTCGGTCATCATCAACTAACAGGATTTTATTCATTGTTTAAATACCTCCGAGGCAGAAATTACGTCATCAAGGCTCTCTAATCCATGACTTTACGTTGTTTTACACCCCCTGACGCATGTTTGCAGCCTGAATCGTAGACTGGCTCTCGTTGAATCGCGACACGAAAGATTTTGGGAGCAAGTGATGCGCAAAGTTACCGCTGCCGTCATGGCCTCAACACTGGCGTTCAGTGCGTTAAGCCAGGCTGCTGGAGTCATACCCGGCGATAACAAGTCCCCTGAGGGGCTTACGCAGCATAGCAGCCAAAGCCATATGTTTGACGGCATAAGTTTAACCGAACATCAGCGTCAACAGATGCGAGATCTGATGCAGAGGGCACGACACGATCAGCCCCCTGTTAATGTTAGCGAAATGGAGACAATGCATCGCCTTGTCACCGCAGAAAATTTTGATGAAAGCGCTGTGCGCGTTCAGGCAGAGAAGATGGCGCAGGAACAGGTTGCCCGCCAGGTCGAAATGGCCCGGGTTCGCAACCAGATGTTCCATCTGCTAACGCCCGAGCAGCAGGCGGTTTTACATGAGAGACACCAGCAACGCATGGACCAGTTGCGTGAAGTTGCAAGGCTGCAAAAGAGTTCAGACTCAACGTTTTTCAGTAGCAACAGCAACACCCAGCGTTCCCAGTAACCCTGTTTTCCTTGCCATAGACACCATCCCTGTCTTCCCCCACATGATGTGGGGTTTTTTTTTGCCCGTCATTCACCTTCGTTAACCTTTTATTCATCTAATCGGCTCCTGTGCTTCCGTTATACTAGCGGCATAGCATGACTGGAGTGTTTATGAATCAATCCTATGGACGGCTGGTAAGCCGGGCAGCGCTCGCCGCGACCATCATGGCGTCTTGTCTGCTGCTGATTAAAATTTTTGCGTGGTGGTACACCGGCTCGGTGAGTATTCTGGCGGCGCTGGTGGACTCGCTGGTGGATATTGCCGCTTCCCTCACCAACCTGCTGGTGGTGCGCTACTCGCTGCAGCCCGCAGACGAAGAACACACCTTCGGCCACGGTAAGGCGGAGTCGCTGGCCGCCCTCGCGCAGAGCATGTTTATCTCCGGCTCGGCGCTGTTTCTCTTTTTAACCGGTATTCAGCACCTTTTTACCCCAACGCCGATGAAAGATCCCGGCGTCGGAGTGATAGTGACCGTTATTGCACTTATAAGCACACTGGTTCTTGTAACCTTCCAGCGTTGGGTGGTAAGAAAAACGCAAAGCCAGGCGGTACGGGCAGATATGCTTCATTATCAGTCTGATGTTATGATGAACGGCGCTATTCTTATTGCGCTCGGTCTCGCCTGGTATGGGTGGCATCGGGCCGATGCGTTATTCGCGTTAGGCATCGGGATCTATATTTTATACAGCGCGCTGCGCATGGGCTATGACGCGGTACAGGCGCTTCTGGACCGGGCGCTTCCCGACGCAGAACGGCAAGAAATCTTTGAAATCGTGATCTCCTGGCCCGGCGTCAGCGGGGCACACGATCTTCGCACGCGGCAGTCAGGGCCGACCCGCTTTATTCAGATTCATTTGGAAATGGAAGACAACCTGCCGCTGGTTCAGGCGCATCTGGTGGCTGAACAGGTGGAGCAGGCGATTTTACGGCGTTTTCCGGGGTCGGATGTCATTATCCACCAGGATCCCTGCTCGGTGGTACCCAGACCAGGTAATGGACGTTTTGAGCTTTCGTAATTCGTTGTAAAAAAGTGAGCCAGGCCAGCATTTTGTGGATAAATTACCGCCATATGGTCTGACCTGAATCAATTCAGCTGGAAGCGGTTGATATACTATTTGCAGTATTCGTTGGTCGCCAGAAGACTTCCAGCAGCAGATTTCATTTTTGCATTCCTAAGTTCAGAGGTAGTCATGATTAAGAAAATCGGTGTGTTGACAAGCGGCGGTGATGCGCCTGGCATGAACGCGGCAATCCGTGGGGTTGTGCGTGCAGCGTTGACAGAAGGACTGGAAGTATTTGGTATCTATGACGGTTATCTGGGCCTGTACGAAGATCGCATGGTGCAGCTCGACCGCTACAGCGTGTCCGATATGATTAACCGCGGCGGCACCTTCCTGGGCTCTGCGCGCTTCCCGGAATTCCGTGAAGAGAACATCCGTCAGGTGGCTATCGAGAACATGAAGAAGCGTGGCCTGGATGCGCTGGTCGTTATCGGCGGCGACGGCTCTTATATGGGTGCAAAACGCCTGACCGAGATGGGCTTCCCGTGCATCGGCCTGCCGGGCACCATCGACAACGATATTAAAGGCACCGACTACACCATCGGTTTCTTCACCGCCCTGGGCACCGTGGTAGAAGCAATTGACCGCCTGCGCGATACCTCCTCTTCCCACCAGCGTATCTCCATTGTGGAAGTGATGGGCCGCTACTGTGGCGATCTGACCCTGGCGGCAGCCATTGCGGGCGGCTGCGAGTTTATCGTGGTGCCGGAAGTAGAATTCAGCCGTGAAGATCTGGTTGCGGAAATCAAAGCCGGTATCGCCAAAGGTAAAAAACACGCCATTGTTGCTATCACCGAGCACATCTGCGACGTGGACGAGCTGGCGAAATATATCGAAACCGAAACCAAACGCGAAACCCGTGCGACCGTGCTGGGCCACATCCAGCGCGGCGGCTCCCCGGGTCCTTACGACCGTATTCTGGCCTCCCGTATGGGCGCCTACGCTATCGACCTGCTGCTGCAGGGCTTTGGCGGCCGCTGCGTCGGTATTCAGAACGAGAAGCTGGTGCACCACGACATCATCGACGCCATTGAGAACATGAAGCGTCCGTTCAAGGGCGACTGGTTAGACTGCGCGAAAAAACTGTACTGATTGACGCTCGCTGGTCGGTTTTATCCGGCTGGCGAACGCTCAGACCGAAGCCCGGAGCCGGTACGCGCCCGGGCTTTTTTTAGCGCTGTTCGTTTTTTATTCCTCTAAGTTATAGCCAATCTTTTTTTATTCTTTAATCATCGGTTCTCTTTCTGGCACGCTGCATTCATCAAAACACATCACAAGAGAGTTGGGCGATGAATAAGTGGAGCGTGGGGTTAACTTTATTGCTGGCATCGACCAGCGTTCTGGCAAAGGATATCCAGCTGCTGAACGTGTCTTACGATCCGACACGCGAGCTGTACGACCAGTACAACAAGGCGTTTGCCGCGCACTGGAAACAGGAAACCGGCGATAACGTGGTGATCCGCCAGTCGCACGGCGGCTCCGGTAAGCAGGCGACCTCGGTGATTAACGGTATCGAGGCCGACGTGGTCACCCTGGCGCTGGCCTACGACGTGGACGCCATTGCCGAGCGCGGGCGTATCGACAAAAACTGGATCAAACGCCTGCCGGACAACTCCGCGCCCTACACCTCCACCATCGTGTTCCTGGTGCGCAAAGGCAACCCGAAACAGATCCACGACTGGAACGATCTGGTGAAGCCGGGCGTTTCCGTTATTACCCCGAACCCGAAAAGCTCCGGCGGCGCGCGCTGGAACTACCTGGCGGCCTGGGGCTACGCCCTGCATCACAACAACGGTGACCAGGCAAAAGCACAGGATTTCGTAAAATCTCTGTTTAAAAACGTGGAAGTGCTGGATTCCGGTGCCCGCGGCGCAACCAACACCTTCGTTGAGCGCGGTATCGGCGACGTGCTGATTGCGTGGGAAAACGAAGCCCTGCTGGCCACCAACGAGCTGGGTAAAGACAAATTCGAGATTGTTACCCCGAGCGAATCTATCCTCGCCGAGCCGACGGTTTCTGTGGTGGACAAAGTGGTCGAGAAAAAAGGGACCAAAGCCGTGGCGGAAGCCTACCTGAAGTATCTCTACACCCCGGAAGGGCAGGAGATCGCGGCGAAAAACTTCTACCGTCCGCGCGATGAAGCGGTGGCGAAGAAGTATGAAAATGCCTTCCCGAAACTGAAGCTCTTCACCATTGACGACGTGTTTGGCGGCTGGACTAAGGCCCAGAAAGAGCACTTCTCTAACGGCGGTACCTTCGACCAGATCAGCAAACGCTAAATCTGACGAATGACACAACAACCCGGCGCGAGCAATCGGCCGGGTTTTTTTATTGGTCACTTTTTTGCGTTACTCTCTTCTCTTCGAAAGAAACGGAGAACGCAAAATGAGAAAAACGGCATATACGGCGCTGGTGCTGGTGGTCATTGCCGCGGCGGCAGGCGGCTGGTGGTGGATGAAGGCCGGCAACCCCAGCGCGCTGCGCCAGATAGTGCTGGAGCAGTGCGTGCCAAACCAGCAGCAGCATGGCCTGCCGGCCCCCTGCGCCCAGGTGAATATCAACGCCGGCTACGTGGTGTTTAAAGATCGCAACGGGCCGCTACAGTATCTGCTGATGCCCACCTACCGTATAAACGGCACCGAAAGCCCGCTGCTGCTTGAGCCGGGCACGCCAAACTTCTTCTGGCTGGCGTGGCAGGCACGCAGTTTTATGAGCGCGCAGCGTGGGGCAGAGGTGCCCGACAGCGCGGTGTCGCTCACCATCAATTCGCCCACCGGGCGTACGCAAAATCATTTCCATATTCATATCTCCTGCCTGCGCCCGGACGTGCGGGAAAAGCTCAATGCCCAGCAGGGGCAAATCAGCACCCGCTGGCTGCCGCTTCCCGGCGGGCTGGCCGGGCACGACTATCTGGCGCGCCGGGTCACCGAGAACGAGCTGGTGCAGCGTAGCCCCTTTATGATGCTGGCGGAGGAGGTGCCGGAGGCCCGGGAGCATATGGGCCGCTATGCGCTGGCGATGGTGCAGCAGTCGGACGGCTCGTTTGTGCTGCTGGCAACCGGGCGCAATATGCTGCTGCTGAACCGCGCCTCGGCGGAAGAGTTGCAGGATCATCACTGCGATATCCTGAAATGACCCACTATATATGGCGTTTACTCCTTCTGCCGGTAGCCGTAGACTTGCCGAAAAAATCGTCAGGAGACAGGTATGTCGCTCTGGTTTGCTCACCCTCTGTTTTTGCCCTCGCTCATCGTTGGCGTCACCATCGTGCTGTGGGCGACCTCGCTCCTGCCGGAATTTATCACCGCGCTGCTGTTCTTTACCGCGGCGATGGTGTCCAGAATCGCGCCGCCGGATGTCATCTTTGGCGGCTTCGCCTCTTCCGCCTTCTGGCTGGTCTTCAGCGGCTTTGTGCTGGGCGTTGCCATTCGCAAAACCGGACTGGCGGACAGGGCGGCGCGGGCGCTGTCGGCTAGGCTCACCGACTCCTGGCCGCTGATGGTGGCGAGCGTGGTGCTGCTCAGCTACGCGCTGGCCTTCGTGATGCCGTCAAACATGGGGCGCATTGCGCTGCTGATGCCGATAGTGGCGGCGATGGCGAAGCGGGCGGACATCGCCGACGGCTCCCGGGGGTGGTACGGGCTGGCGCTGGCGGTGGGCTTTGGCACCTTTCAGCTGTCGGCCACCATCCTGCCTGCCAACGTGCCGAACCTGGTGATGAGCGGCGCGGCGGAGGGCGCCTACGGCATCCATCTCAACTACGTGCCCTATCTGCTGCTGCATACCCCGGTGCTCGGCATCCTGAAGGGGCTGGTCCTGATCGGCCTTATCTGCTGGCTGTTTCCCGGCGCGCCGAAGCCGCAGCAGGATCCCGCACCGGCCGGGCCGATGGGGCGTGACGAGAAGCGGCTGGCCTGGCTGCTGGCAGGGGTGCTGGTGATGTGGGTGAGCGAGAGCTGGCACGGCATCGGCCCGGCGTGGACGGGGCTTGCGGCGGCGGTGATAGTCATGCTGCCGCGGGTGGGCTTTATCACCGGCGAGGAGTTTTCGGCAGGGGTAAACATGCGCACCTGTATTTACGTGGCGGGCATTCTCGGGCTGGCGATAACCGTCACCCAGACCGGGATCGGCAACGCGGTGGGCGAGGCGCTGCTGCGCGTGATGCCGCTGGATGCAGACAGCCCCTTCACCAGCTTCCTGGCGCTGACCGGCATCACCACCGCGCTGAACTTTATCATGACCGCCAACGGCGTGCCGGCGCTGTACACTACGCTGGCGCAGAGCTTCTCGGATGCCACCGGGTTTCCGCTGCTGTCGGTGATTATGGTGCAGGTGGCGGGATACTCCACGCCGCTGTTGCCGTATCAGGCGTCGCCGATCGTGGTGGCCATGGGGTTAGGGAAGGTGCCGGCAAAGGCCGGGATGCTGCTCTGTATGGCGCTGGCGGTAGCGACCTGGCTGCTGTTACTGCCGCTGGACTATCTGTGGTTTAGCTGGCTGGGAAAACTGTAGTGAATCCCCTCTCCCTATAGGGGAGAGGGGATAAGGCTATTACGCCTGTTTAGCGGCTTCAGCTGCTTTAACAATCACAGCAAAGGCGTCTGCTTTCAGAGAAGCACCGCCAACCAGCGCGCCGTCGATGTCCGGCTGGGTGAAGAGTTCAGCGGCGTTGGAGGCGTTAACAGAGCCGCCGTACTGAATGATGACCTGCTCGGCCACTTTCGCGTCGGCTTTGGCAATGTGGTCACGGATGAATTTGTGCACCGCCTGGGCCTGGGCCGGAGTAGCGGATTTGCCGGTACCGATCGCCCATACTGGCTCATAAGCGATAACCGCGCCTTCGAACGCCGCCGCGCCCTGAGTTTTCAGCACCGCGTCGATCTGACGGGCACACACTTCTTCGGTTTTACCGGCTTCGTTTTCTGCTTCGGTTTCACCGATGCACAGAACCGGGATCAGACCCTGCTCTTTCAGCACGGCGAATTTCTTCGCGATAAACTCGTCGGACTCTTTGTGGTAGGTACGACGCTCAGAGTGGCCGATGATGATGTATTTCGCGCCGATATCTTTCAGCATTTCAGCTGAGGTTTCACCGGTGAACGCGCCGGACAGGTTAACGTCAACGTTCTGCGCGCCCAGCACGATGTGGCTGCCGTCAGCGGCACGTTTTGCCAGGTCCAGATACATATCCGGTGGAGCGATTGCAACCGCACAGCCGGTTACGCCGGCCAGCTCGGTACGCAGGTTAGCAACCAGTTCATTTACCATGTGGCGGTTGCCGTTCAGTTTCCAGTTACCCATCACTAAAGGATGTCGCATTTCAATTCTCCACGCTTAGTCAGCGAATTAAGGAATATGGCCACCCTTACGGGCAGCATGGTCTGTGAATCAGTATAGAGATTTTCGTCCCAAAGGCTTTGCTTTTTGTCATTAATTGGCCCCGGCAGGAGCCTCAGATAACGTCAGCTTAATCGGTTCAACAGCGAAGGTCAGGCCTTTTTCGCCGTTATCTGCCACCACATAGCGAACGGCGCCTTCGGTCTCGGCGTAATAGTGTTTGTTCTTACCGGCGGTAAGCATCTTTTGCAGCCTTTGCTGGCTTTGTATTTTGGTCAGCGCCGGCGTAAAGGCGCGCAGCATCGCGCTCATGTACTCCAGCGCTTTGTTTTTTGCCGCTTTTTGCTCGGGTCCCTGAATCGGCAGCCAGGTCACCTGCATGCTTTTGATTTTGAGCGTGCCGCGCTCCAGCGCCGTGGAGGCGTACAGATTTTCGTTAATCTTACTGGCGGCACGGGTCAGGGCCGGCATATCGCGGGCGCCATCAATAGCCCGGAACTCATTGAGCGGCAGCGTGGGGTTATCGCGGTTAAAGGTTTCGCGAAACAGGCTGATGGTTTGATCAAAGGTTGGCGCGCCCGGCAGGACATAGGGTGCCGTCGCCGGAGCCGGGGCCTCTGCGGCACGCAGTGAAACGCTGGCGCTAAGTAGCGCGAAGCACAGCCAAAGAGGGTGAAACCACATCTTCATCAATAAAATCCCAGAATGTTACTGCTCACGATTAAAACGGTATCCGGCTGGCTTGTCAAAAGGATGCGGCTTCAGGTTAAACTACGCGTCGCGATAATAATAAGGAACCCTACATGACCATACAGCAGTGGTTGTTTTCATTCAAAGGGCGTATAGGACGCCGTGATTTCTGGATCTGGATGGTGTTATGGGTTGTCGCCATGGCGGCGCTGTTCAGCCTGGCTTATAACATGCTTCTCAGCACGCAGACCGCAGCCTTTGCGCTGGTTTGCCTGCTGTGGCCAACGGCGGCGGTGCTGGTGAAGCGCCTGCACGATCGCGGCCGCTCGGGCCTGTGGGCGCTGCTGGTGATCCTGTCGTGGATGCTGCTGGCGGGGAACTGGTCAATGCTGCCTTCCGTCCTGCCGTGGCTGGTGGGGCGCTTTGTGCCTACCCTGATATTTGTGATGCTGCTTGTCGATCTGGGCGCCTTTGTCGGCACCCAGAGCGAAAACAAATTTGGCAAAGAGACCTCAGAGGTGAAGTTCGGCGCTCACCAGTAGTGCTCGGCGGTCATATGACCCGGCCGGCGGCGAAGGTGTTTCGTCATTTGCCGGGTATCTTTCAGTAACTGCTGGGTATCACGCACCATCTGCGGGTTGCCGCACAGCATCACATGGCTGGTTTCCGCCGTCATCGGCAGGCCGACGGCGCGCTCCAGCTCGCCGCTCTCAATCAGCGCCGGTACGCGTCCGGTCAGCGATCCCGCTACCGTTTCGCGGCTGACCACGGTCTGGATTTTGAGCTTCCCTTCATAGCGTTTTTGCAGCTCCAGCATCAGCGGCAGATAGCTGAGATCGGCGGCATAGCGCGCCGCGTGCACCAGCACGATATTCTTAAAGCGATCCAGATCTTTACCGTACTGCAAAATAGAGAGATAGGGGCCAATGGCGGTGCCGGTTGCCAGCATCCACAGGGTATCGCAGTCGGGAACCTCGTCCAGCACAAAGAAACCTGCGGCCTCGCTCACGATCTGGATCTCATCCCCCGGCTTCAGGGCCGCAAGGCGCGGGCTGAGCTTGCCGTCGGGAACGGTAACAAGATAAAACTCGAGGTCGGGATTATCGGGCGCGTTGACGTAAGAGTAGGCGCGCTGCACGCGTTCGCCGTCGATCTCCAGCCCCAGCTTGGCAAACTGGCCGGCCGTAAAGGGGTGGATGGGGGCATGAACGGTGAGGCTAAAGAGCGCATCGGTCCAGAACTCTGTCTTTGTGACTTTACCTGTTACCCAGTCCGCCATGGTGTTCTCCTGTGCTGATTACTTAGCCTATCTTCTATCCTCATTGCCGGGATTTCCAGCCCGCGAGGGCCGGAAAGCTCGTTTGATCAAACGGTTTACAGGATGTGAGTCTGCACGTTTGGATCTTTACGGTCCAGGTAGTGAATGGACTGAATGCGGCGAATCGTGCGTGACTTACCGCGAATAAGCAGCGTTTCGGTGGTGGCCATATTGCCTTTGCGGGTGATGCCGTCCAGCAGATCGCCTTTGGTGATGCCGGTTGCCGAGAAGATAACGTTATCGTTGCGGGCCATATCGTCCAGGCGCAGCACCTTGTTGGCCTCGATACCCATGGCGGCACAGCGCGCCAGCTCCTGCTCGCCGATGCGGCGGTTCTCGTCGTTATCGCCTTTTACCTCGTGGCGCGCCAGCAGGCGGCCCTGCATGTCGCCATCCAGCGCGCGGATCACGGCCGCAGAGACAACCCCCTCGGGCGCGCCGCCGATGCCGTACAGCACGTCCACTTCGCTGTCGGGCATGCAGGTGAGGATTGAGGCCGCCACGTCGCCGTCCGGAATAGCAAACACGCGCACGCCAAGCTGCTGCATATGGGCGATGGTGGTGTCGTGACGCGGTTTAGCGAGGATAGTGACGGTGAGTTCAGCGAGCGGCTTGCCGAGCGCGGCGGCGATATTACGCAGGTTATCCGCCAGCGGCAGGTTAAGGTCGATGGCCCCTTTCGCCCCAGGGCCGACGATCAGCTTTTCCATATACATATCGGGCGCGTTTAAAAAGGTGCCTTTATCGCCCACCGCCAGTACCGCCAGCGCGTTGGCCTGGCCCATGGCGATCATGCGCGTGCCTTCGATAGGGTCGACGGCGATATCTACCGCATCGCCGTTGCCGGTGCCAACCTTTTCGCCAATGTAGAGCATGGGCGCTTCGTCAATCTCGCCTTCGCCAATGACGATGGTACCGTCGATGTCGACCTGGTTGAGCATAATACGCATGGCGTGGACGGCGGCGCCGTCGGCGATATTTTTATCGCCACGGCCTAACCACTTATAGCCCGCCAGGGCTGCGGCTTCGGTTACGCGGGAGAATTCGATAGCAAGTTCACGTCTCATTGGATACTCGTACAGTCAAAAGGAGTTGCACGAAGTTTATCACAGAGTGGGAGGGGGTGCGGGCGGGCGCCCCTCACCCCGGCCCTCTCCCCAAAGGGGAGAGGGGGAAAAGAACTGAGCAGGATTTAACTACCGCACCGGACCGTTCCCTCTCCCCTGTGGGGAGAGGGTTAGGGTGAGGGGAAAAACAGAATTGAGCAGAATTTAACTACCGCACCGGGCTATTCCCTCTCCCCTGTGGGGAGAGGGTTAGGGTGAGGGGAAAAACAGAACTGAGCAGAATTTAACTATCGCACCGGGCTATTCCCTCTCCCCTGCGGGGAGAGGGTCAGGGTGAGGGGACAGGCAACGACTTACTCTTCGTGTTCTTCCCAGGCCATGGCGCGTTTTACCGCCTTCTTCCAGCCGCTGTAGCGGTAGTTACGTTCGGTGGTTTCGATACCCGGACGGAACTCGCGCTCGATTACCGCTTTTTCCTGCAGCTCGTCCAGATTCTGCCAGAAGCCGACCGCCAGCCCCGCCAGATAGGCCGCGCCCAGCGCCGTGACTTCGCGTACTTCCGGGCGCTCCACGCGGGTGCCGAGAATGTCGGACTGGAACTGCATCAGGAAGTTATTCGCCACCGCGCCGCCGTCCACGCGCAGGGCGTGCAGACGAATGCCGGAGTCGGCCTGCATCGCTTCCAGAACGTCGCGGGTCTGATAGGCGATAGATTCAAGGGTGGCGCGGATAATGTGGTTAGCGTTCACGCCGCGCGTCAGGCCGAAGATGGAACCGCGGGCATAGGGGTCCCAGTAAGGGGCGCCCAGGCCAGTAAAGGCCGGTACCACATACACGCCGTTGGTGTCTTTTACCTTGGTCGCGAAGTATTCGGAGTCGAAGGCGTCGCTAATCAGCTTCATTTCGTCGCGCAGCCACTGGATGGAGGCGCCCGCCATAAAGACCGCGCCTTCCAGAGCGTAGTTCACCTCGCCGCGCGGGCCGCAGGCGATGGTGGTCAGCAGGCCGTGCTCGGACTTCACCGCCTGCTCGCCGGTGTTCATCAGCATAAAGCAGCCGGTGCCGTAGGTGTTCTTCGCCATCCCCTCTTTCACGCACAGCTGGCCAAACAGCGCCGCCTGCTGGTCGCCGGCGATACCGGCGATCGGAATACGCGTCCCGCCTTTACCGCCGATGTTGGTCTGGCCGTACACTTCGGAAGATTTGCGTACCTGCGGCAGCATGGCGCGCGGAATATCCAGCGCATCCAGCATTTTGTCGTCCCAGTCCAGATCGTGAATGTTAAACAGCATGGTGCGCGAGGCATTGGTGTAGTCGGTAACGTGCACGCGCCCCTGGGTCATCTTCCAGATAAGCCAGGTATCAACGGTGCCGAACAGCAGTTCGCCGCGCTTAGCGCGCTCGCGGGAGCCCTCCACGTGGTCGAGGATCCACTTCACCTTGGTGCCGGAGAAGTAGGGGTCAATCACAAGACCAGTAGTGCTGCGGACATACTCTTCCATGCCGTCGCGTTTGAGTTTTTCGCAAATCTCGGAGGTGCGGCGGCACTGCCAGACAATGGCGTTGTAAATGGGTTTACCGGTCTCGCGCTCCCAGACAATGGCGGTTTCACGCTGGTTGGTGATACCGATAGCCGCAATCTGATCGGAGCTGATATCCGCTTTTGCCAGCACTTCCACCAGGGTGGAGCTTTGGGAAGCCCAGATCTCCATCGGGTCGTGCTCAACCCAGCCTGGACGCGGGTAAATCTGCTCAAATTCGCGCTGTGATACGCTGACGATATTCGCATCGTGGTCCATTACGACTGCGCGGGAGCTGGTAGTGCCCTGGTCGAGCGCAACGATATATTTTTTGTCGGTCATAGTTAGAGTCCCGTAGTCAGATTACAGCGAAGCTTTTGATTCGGTGGTGGAGAGGTTCTCTTTCTCTTCAACCACGCAGGTATCGCACGGCAGGTGGCGGCCAATGAGCTTACGATAGCCGTATGCCCCAAGAGAAGCCCCCACGATGGGGCCAAACAGCGGCACCAGGAAGTAAGGAATATCTTTGGCGCCGGTGAAGGCCACCTTGCCCCAGCCCGCGAAGAAAGCAAAGGTCTTCGGCCCCAGATCGCGTGCCGGGTTCATGGCGAAGCCGGTCAGCGGGCCCATAGAGGCGCCAATGACCGCAATCAGCAAACCAATCAGCAGCGGCGCCAGCGGGCCGCGCGGAATACCGTTGCCGTCATCCCCCAGCGCCATAATGACGCCCATCAGGATAGCGGTAATCACCATTTCAACCGCGAAGGCCTGCACAAAGTTGATATGCGGGTTGGGGTAGGTTGAGAAAATTCCCGCCAGATCGAGACTTTCGACGCTGCCGCGCACCATATGATGCGTCTGCTCGAAATCGCTGAAAAGATTGTAATAAAGCCCGTAAACCAGCGCCGCTGCGCAAAAGGCGCCGGCAAACTGCGACAAGATAAAGGGCGCCACTTTACGCCCCTCGAAGCAGGCAAACAGCCACAGCGCGATGGTCACCGCCGGATTGAGATGCGCCCCGGAAACCCCTGCGGTCAGGTAGATGGCCATCGCCACGCCCAGACCCCAGATAATACTGATTTCCCACTGCCCGAAACTGGCCCCCGCCACTTTCAATGCAGCAACGCAGCCCACTCCGAAGAAAATCAACAGCCCGGTCCCCATAAACTCGGCGATACACTGGCCTTTCAAGGTTGATGTTTCACTCATAATCGGATCCTGAAAAATAATTAATGGTTATTGTTAGCATGGCCGACATCAGCATGGCCGTGACGCCTGTATACAGGGTGTTAATTTATCGTTAACGAACAAAAACGAGAAATATCGAACTTAAAATGTGTGTGCTGCGTCAATAAAATGAGCGTTTTCGCGCCATCCTGCGCGTTTTAAGAAAGGGATGAGGGAAAGCAGGCAGCATTCTGTTAACTAAAGTGTTAACAATTAAGGGGTAGATGACGCGAATGCACCAGGATGAGGCCGAAAAGTGTGTCAAACCGCAATCTACGCGGGTTGCCGCTGGACAGGGGCGGCGGGGCTCCATACAATCGGCACTACTATGTTGTGCGCGTTTTTACACGTCATCGTTCAATTTTCCCCGGCGTTAGCTGCGCTCTGATGAAAAATGAACGATGCCGTGTAGGTTTGAAGCGTCGCCTTGCAATTCAGGAGAGGTATGACTATGTCATTAGAAGTGTTTGAGAAACTGGAATCGAAAGTACAGCAGGCGATTGATACCATCACCCTGCTGCAGATGGAAATTGAAGAGCTGAAAGAAAAAAACAACTCACTGTCGCAGGAAATTCAGGCTGCACAGCATGGTCGTGAAGAGCTGGAGCGCGAAAACCACAGCCTTCGCGAGCAGCAGAACGGCTGGCAGGAGCGTCTGCAGGCGCTGCTGGGACGGATGGACGAGGTTTAATTCCCTTATCATCTTTCGTGTAACCGCCTCGCGGCATCACGATAGTTTCAACAAGGGAAAAGTGATTAAGCCGGGTTGTTACCCGGCTTTTTACTACTCGATATCCAGCGGATCTTCAGAAAGGATGATGCCGGTGTTATCGGCATACAGATGGTCCCCGGAGAAGAAGGTGACGCCGCCGAAATTGACGCGCACGTCGCTCTCGCCGATACCGTCGCCTGCGGCCCCTACCGGAATTGCGGCAATGGCCTGAATGCCCAGGTCGAGCTCTTCAAGATCGTCCACCTGGCGCACCGCGCCGTACACCACAATTCCTTCCCATTCGTTCTGCGCTGCCAGGCGCGCCAGATCGGCATCGACTAACGCACGACGCACGGAGCCGCCGCCGTCCACCAGCAGAATGCGGCCACGGCCGTTTTGTTCGAGCAGATCGTACAGCAACCCGTTGTCCTCGAAACATTTCACCGTGATGATTTGTCCGCCGAAAGATGACCGTCCGCCAAAGTTGGAGAACAGGGGTTCTACGACGTTGACATCTTCCTGGTAGATGTCACAAAGCTCGGAAGTATCGTATTTCATAGGTTTAGCTTCAGTTGCTGCGAGTAATTTCAGTATATCGTGCGAAAGGCATTGTTGGCAAAATCATCAATTGTTAATTGATATTTGTCAGTTAACTCAGCGCCTGACTAAGAACAATCCCGATAACGAACAACAGGTTAGTCAGCAGCGCCCCTTTTACCGTGCGCTCAAGCATGGGCGGCATGGCCGACGCGCTTTGCTCGCGCATAACGTATCGCGCTTGTTTAACCAGCAGCGGCGCCGCCAGAATAAACAGCCAGCCCCAGAGGCTTTGCAGCGAAATGAGGTTAAACAGCGCCAGGCATACCAGCGCGCCCATCAGCAGGCAGGCGTGATAGCGACGAGCGTTCACCGGGCCTAAGCGCACCGCCAGGGTGTTTTTGCCGTTCACCATGTCGCTGTCGATATCGCGCAGGTTATTGATATTAAGCACCGCCGTTGCCAGCAGGCCGCAGGCGGTTGCCGGCAGGAACAGGGCCGGGATAAGGGTATGCGCCTGCAGATACCAGCTGCCCATTACGCTCAGCCAGCCGAAGAACACCAGCACGGAAATATCGCCCAGTCCAATGTACCCGTAAGGGCGGGTGCCCACGGTATAGGTGATAGCCGCCACGATCGACAGCCCGCCCAGCACCAGGAAGCCGATAAAATCCGCGGTGGTTTTACAGGCCACCGACACCAGCGCCAGGCCGGACAGGCAGATCAGCACCACGGTGATAATCAGGGCCCGCTTCATCTGTGCCTGAGTGATCACCCCTTTCTGCATGCCGCGCAGGGGCCCGATGCGGTCGAGTTTATCGCTGCCCTTCACCGCGTCGCCGTAGTCGTTGGCAAGGTTCGACAAAATCTGCAGCAGGCCGGCGGTAATCAGCGCCAGCAGGGCCACCAGCGGATCGAAATGGCCCTGCCACCAGGCAAGGGCGGTGCCCACCACAATAGCGGCAAAGGCGAGAGGAAGCGTTTTAGGACGCAGGCTTTCCAGCCAGGCCTGCGTACGGCTGATTTCAGTCATAGTGAGTATGTGCCAATAAAAATGGGGCTTTTCAGCCCCATCATGTGTGATGAAAATGCAATTGCCGCGATTATAGGATAAAACGGCTCAGATCTTCATCTGCTACTAACGCATCAAGGTGCTTACTCACGTATTCAGCATCGATGGTAATACTCTGGCCATTGAGATCGCTGGCATCGTAAGAGATATCTTCCATCAGGCGTTCCAGCACGGTGTGCAGACGGCGGGCACCGATGTTCTCGGTGGTTTCGTTCACCTGCCACGCGGCCTGGGCGATACGCTTAATACCGTCTTCGGTAAACTCGATGTTGACCCCTTCGGTGGCCATCAGCGCTTTGTACTGCACGGTGACGGAAGCGTTAGGCTCGGTCAGAATGCGCTCGAAGTCTTCGGTAGTCAGCGCCTGCAGCTCAACGCGGATCGGCAGACGACCCTGCAGCTCCGGGATCAGGTCAGACGGCTTGGCCACCTGGAAGGCGCCCGAGGCGATAAACAGAATGTGGTCGGTTTTGACCATCCCGTGCTTGGTGGAGACGGTGCAGCCCTCTACCAGCGGCAGCAGGTCGCGCTGTACCCCTTCGCGGGAGACATCCGGGCCGGAGGATTCGCCGCGCTTACAGATTTTGTCGATTTCATCGATAAAGACGATACCGTGCTGCTCTACCGCGTCGATGGCGTCCTGCTTGAGCTCTTCCGGGTTAACCAGCTTCGCCGCTTCTTCTTCGATCAGCAGCTTCATCGCGTCTTTGATTTTGAGCTTACGCGGCTTCTGCTTCTGGCCGCCCAAGTTCTGGAACATGGACTGCAGCTGGCTGGTCATCTCTTCCATACCCGGAGGCGCCATGATCTCAACGCCCATCGGCGCCGCGGCGAGGTCGATTTCGATCTCTTTGTCGTCCAGTTGGCCTTCACGCAGTTTTTTGCGGAACGCCTGACGGGCGGCTGAAGGCTCCTGCGGCTGTTCAGCCTGGCCCCAGTTATTTTTGGCCGGCGGGATCAGCACGTCGAGAATGCGCTCTTCGGCCATCTCTTCGGCGCGGTAGCGGTTTTTCTCAATGGACTGCACGCGCACCATCTTAATCGCCGAGTCGGTCAGATCGCGGATGATAGAATCCACTTCTTTACCTACGTAGCCCACTTCGGTGAACTTGGTGGCTTCGACTTTGATGAAGGGCGCGTTTGCCAGCTTCGCCAGACGGCGGGCGATTTCGGTTTTACCGACGCCGGTTGGGCCGATCATCAGAATATTTTTTGGCGTAACTTCGTGGCGCAGATCTTCTTCAAGCTGCATGCGACGCCAGCGGTTACGCAGGGCAATGGCGACGGAGCGCTTGGCATTGTCCTGGCCAATAATGTGTTTGTTCAGTTCGCTGACAATTTCGCGTGGGGTCATTTCAGACATGGGCGATCCTTACGCTTTGGAGTTCAATTCTTCGATGGTGTGGTTGTGGTTGGTATAGATGCAGATATCGCCTGCAATATCCAACGCCTTAACCGCGATATCGCGCGCGTTCATATCGGTATTTTCCAGCAGCGCGCGGGCAGCAGCCTGGGCGTACGGGCCGCCAGAGCCGATGGCAATCAGGTCGTTTTCTGGCTGCACCACGTCGCCGTTACCGGTGATGATGAGCGAGGCGTTTTCATCCGCCACGGCCAGCAGCGCTTCGAGCTTGCGCAGCATGCGGTCGGTACGCCAGTCTTTCGCCAGCTCAACGGCGGCTTTCACCAGATGTCCCTGGTGCATTTCCAGTTTGCGTTCGAACAGTTCGAACAGCGTGAAGGCATCCGCGGTGCCGCCCGCAAAACCGGCGATCACTTTGTCGTTATACAGACGGCGAACTTTTTTCACGTTGCCCTTCATAACGGTATTACCCAGCGTGGCCTGGCCATCACCGGCAATCACCACCTGACCGTTACGGCGTACACTTACTATTGTTGTCACGAGCAGACCCCCTGGTTACAAAATCGGAATAGTAGCCCCGGGACGCTGCCCGGGGCTGAATAGGATTATAGATGGGGGGGAATTTGGGGGTTTCAACCCCCGGATGCGAGCCGAATGCAGTTTGCGTGGCCGGCCATCTTCAGACGGGTAATGGTGCCGTCGGCGTTGTCTTTACCCTTGACCGGGCCAATCACCACGCGATTCCAGCCGTTATTGGTGGTAATGCGTGAGTCAAAGCCTTCAAAGGCCAGCTGGGCACGCACGGTTTCGGCCTGCTCTGCGCCCTTAAAGGAGCCGCACTGCACCATCCAGCGGCGCTCGTCTTTCTTCTCTGCGGTCTGCTTCGGCGCCTCGGTCTCTTTGGTGACCGGTGCGGCCTGCTGCGCTTTTGGCTGCTGTGCCGTGGTATGCGCAGGCGTTTGCAGCAGATCCTGATACGGCTGGTTCTGCTTGCTCGGCTGCGTTTTCGGCTGCTGGGCCTGAACGGTACGCGTCTGCTGCTGAGGCTGCTGATACGGCTGTTCAATCGCCCGCGGCTGGGCTTTCGGCTGCTGTACCGTCTGGCTCTGCGCCCACTGTTGCTGCTGCTGTTGCTGCTGGCGCTGACGTTGCAGCGTCTGCTGGCGCTGGGCTGCCGTCTGCTCATTCCACGGCACTTCACTCAGCTGGGTCGGCTGCTGGCGCATATCGGCCTGCATCTGAGCCAGCAGCTGGCGCTGTTCGTTGGTCAGCTGGTTCGGGTTAACCACCTCTCCCCCGGCTGAGGGTTCGGTTGGCGCACGCACGCCCGGCTGGCGGCTCTCAAGCTCTTTAATATAGCGCCAGCGCTCTTCAGGCTTTGGCGGCAGACCGTTACCGGCGACTTTACTGCTCTGAAGCGCCTCTGACTCTTCTTTTTTATGATGAGTAATAAAGTACAGGCCGCCAACAAAAGCCACCACGACGGCCGCGGCAATGGCGATCATCGCTGGCGAGACAGCAGGCAGGTTCCGTTGCTGCTTGCGTGGGCTACTCTTTTTGCGTCGCGACGGTGCCGGCTGACCGCGACGTACATAATCTCGTTGTGCCACTATCGTTTCGCTGTATTTATTCGTTTGTCAGCCCGCCATGTTACTTAAGCGGCGGGCCTTTGACCAGATAAGGGAGTCTGAAAGCTGCGTACTTTACGCAGGCGCCCGCGTTGAGCCGCGCAGGATCAATTCGCAATCCAGCAGGCGGGAGCCGCTACTGACCGTCTGACCGTGCAGCTGATCGAGCAAAAGCAGCATCGCTTCGCGTCCGATATCAAAGCGCGGCTGGGAGACGGTGGTCAGGGGCGGATCGCAAAACTCAGACAAGGAAATGTTATCGAAGCCGATGATAGAGAGATCCTGCGGCACCCGCAGTCCCCGGCGTTTTGCGCAGGAGAGGGCACCCAGCGCCATGATATCGCTGTGGCAGAAGACGGCGGTGGGCGGCTCGGGCAGCGCCAGCAGCTTCTCCAGCGCCATTCCGCCTGCGGCATAGGTAAAATCGCCGCGGGCGATATAGTGCGGATCGACCGTCGCCCCGGTGCGGCGCAGGGCCTGCACGTAGCCCTGGAGCCGATAATGGCACAGGGGCATCTCTTCCGGCCCGGCGATACAGCCGATACGTTTATGCCCCAGCTCCTGCAGATAGTTCACGGCGTTGAAGGCGGCGGTGAGGTTATCAATATGCACCGTCGGCAGCTCCAGCTCGGGGGCGAACTCGTTCGCCATCACCATCGACGGCAGGTTGCGCTGCTCTTCAATGCTGGCATCGAACGGCAGGCGCGAACCAAGCAGCAGCATGCCGTCGATCTGCTTGGTAATAATTAAATCAATAAAGGTTTTTTCCTGCTGGTTCTGGTGGGCGCAGTCGCCAATCAAGACCAGATAGCCTTCAGCGGCCGCCGTCACTTCGATGCCACGGATAATTTCGCTGAAAAAGGGATCGCAGATATCGGGCACGATGACCAGGATGGTGCGGGACTCATTGCGTTTCACGTTACGCCCCATCGCCTGCGGCAGGTAACCCACTTCAAGCGCCGCCTGCTCAACGCGGTTGCGCGTGGACTGAGAGACTTTATCGGGGTTCATCAGGGCTCGGGATACGGTTGCCGTTGAGACTTTTGCTTTCAGGGCAACATCTTTCATAGTCGCCGAAGCGACCTCTTTCCTGGACTTCAACGTCTTCTCCTCACAGGCGTATCACCGCTCTTTTAATCCCTCACATTTTTAGCAGATAGTTAATGGAATCGGTTACAGAAATTTCATAAAAAATGTGATGAACATTGAATTTTACGATCCGCCTCCCACCGTTATTCAGCTTTCGATAGGGTCGACGTCCAGCATCCACTTCACTTTGCGCGCTTCCGGCAGGGTATTAATCAGCGCCAGCGCCCCGTTGACGATGTGCTGCAGGCGAATACGCGACGGATGTTGCAGCAAAATCTGCCAGCGATAGCGGCCGCCGCGCTTGGGGGCCAGCGCCGGCACCGGCCCGAGGATCCACAGCTGGTTATCCACCAGCGGGCTGGCCTGCAGCAGGTTGCGCAGCTGCTGCAGGAAGAGCGGCGCCTGCTGGTTGTTAAGATCTTCGGCGCGGATAATCACGTGGCTGGTCCAGGGGGGCAGCTGCATGCTCTGGCGCTCGGCAAGCGCCTGTTCGGCAAAGGCGTCGTAGCCTTTATGCAGCAGGGTTTGCAGAAGCGGATGTTCCGGATGGTGGGTTTGCAGCACCACTTCGCCCTGTTTACCCGCCCGCCCGGCGCGGCCTGCCACCTGGGTATAGAGCTGAGCGAAGCGCTCGGCGGAGCGGAAGTCGGCCGAGAAGAGCGCGCCGTCCACGTCCAGCAGCGCCACCAGGGTGACGTCCGGGAAGTGGTGGCCTTTTGCCAGCATCTGGGTGCCGATCAGAATACGCGCGCCGCCGCGGTGGACCTCCGCCAGCTGCTGCTCAAGCGCCCCTTTGCGGCTGGTGGTATCGCGGTCGATGCGCGACAGCGGTACGCCGGGGAAAAAGGGGGCCAGGGCCTGCTCCAGCTGCTCGGTGCCCAGCCCCACCGGCACCATATGCGTGGAGCCGCAGGAGGGACACTGGCGCGGTACCGGGCGCTGGCTGTCGCAGTGGTGACAGCGCAGCTGGTGCTGTGCCTGGTGCAGGGTGTAATAGTGGTCGCAGCGCGGACATTCGGCGATCCAGCCGCAGTCGTGGCACAGCAACGCCGGCGCGAAGCCGCGGCGGTTGAGGAATAAGATCACCTGATTATCCGCCTGCAGATGCTGGCGCATGCGGGTTATCAGCGCCGGGGCTAAACCCGCCTGGATCTGCTGGCCTTTCAGATCCAGCACGTGCTGAATGGCCGGGCGGGCATTCCCGGCGCGGCGCGTCAGGCGCAGCATATGGTATTTACGCTGGCGCACGTTGTGCAGCGTCTCCAGCGCCGGGGTGGCGGAGCCGAGAATAATGGGGATCTGCTCGCTGTGGGCGCGGAACACCGCCAGGTCGCGGGCATGATAGCGCCAGCCCTCCTGCTGCTTATAAGAGCTGTCGTGCTCTTCATCTATTACGATGACGCCAAGATTTTTAAACGGCGTAAACAGGGAGGAGCGGGTGCCGATCACAATCGCCGCTTCGCCGTTTTTGGCTTTTAGCCAGGCGCTGAGGCGCTCGCTGTCGTTAAGTCCGGAGTGCAGCACTTCAACCGGGGCGTTAAAACGCTCGCGAAAGCGGGCGATAGTTTGCGGGGTCAGGCCAATTTCCGGCACCATCACCAGCGCCTGTTTGCCCTGGGCGAGCACGTTTTCCAGCACGCTCAGGTAAACTTCCGTTTTACCGGAGCCGGTAACGCCCGCCAGCAGCCAGGCGGAGAAGTGGTCAGAAGCGCTTTTGATAGCCCCCACCGCCGTGGCCTGCTCGGTATTCAGCCGCAGCCGCTCGCCGGGGACGGAAAAACCGTCGCGCCAGTCCTGAACGGCGGGCGCCTGGCTGGCCAGTTCGCTCAGCCCTTTTTTACGCAGCGCCTGTAGCGCCGCGTCGTTAAATTCCAGATCTTCAACCTGATGGCGCCAGATATGCCCCTGACGCAGCGCCGCCAGCGCCTGCTGCTGCTTTGGCGAACGCTTCAGGCTGTTGATATCCACCGCCTGCCCCTGCTCGGTGGCAAACCAGTACCACATGGGCGCGTGGCTGGCGTTTTTGCCCTGGCGCAGCAGGATGGGCAGGGCGTGGAACAGCACATCGCCGATGGGGTGGTGATAATAGTCGGCGGCCCACAGCAGTAGCCGCCAGACGCTATCGGAAAACACCGGCTCCTGGTCCAGCACCTCAACCACGCTTTTCAGGTCAGAGAGGGAGAGCTCGCTTTTTTCGCTCACCGCGACCACAATACCCACGCGCTGCTGTTTGCCAAAGGGCACGTTGACGCGACAGCCCGCCTTTACCGTCATGCCGTCGGGCAGCAGATAGTCAAAGGTGCGGGGAAGCGGAACGGGAAGGGCAACGTGAGCTACGGGCATCGAATCTTCCTGACTTGAAAAGTGGCGCGTTAGTATACACATTAGTGAAAGAGGGCGTGCGGATCAGTTTGCATAGGCTGGTTAAATTCTGTATGATTCGCCGCCTTTGGTGCACTTTGCGCCAAAGAACTTACATTCAACATCGCGTGGTGTCTGGCGTTAGGGCTGGAAGAGCGACGCGGCCTTAACTGAGGTTCTCCCATGAAAAAAGATATTCACCCGAAATACGAAATGATTACTGCAAA
>Ga0268257_1000543_pt1 | contig 43543 bp, 41 predicted proteins | sample AgamicAtPrz_FD_200249 | JGI IMG/M metagenome (GOLD analysis project Ga0268257, IMG submission 200249) | Agave microbial communities from Guanajuato, Mexico - At.P.rz (v2) (version 3) | ecosystem: Host-associated > Plants > Phyllosphere > Phylloplane/Leaf | place: Guanajuato, Mexico | collected... | reverse complement strand
CCGATCGCCTGTTCCAGGTCGATCATGTAGCCCTGGTTGAGCAGGCCGACATCGCGTTCAGCAAGCATCAGGTCGCCCTCGCCGAGTACGCCTTCGCGCTTGATCGGGCGGCTCACGGTAACCACTTCGCGGTAGAGGCGCACCTGGCCTGGAACGAATACGGTCCATGGAGACGCGCCATCGCAGCGTACGCGCATGGTCACGCGGCCAACGGGTTCGGCCGGCGTTTCCAGCGTAATCGTCAGCGGCTGATCGCATATAGGCAGGCGCAGACGTGGGTCAAGGCGGTTGATTTGCACCTCGTGGCGCGCCTGAATATTGCTGCGCTGCAAATAGTCTGCAACTGCCTGCTCAAGAAAGCGCTGGGTGTCGCCGATAAGCTGATCGGGCAGGGTGACGGAGGCAGTTGTCAGCGTGCTATAGCCGAGCGCCAGTAAAGCAGGTAAAACTGCCAGGCAACGAAGGCTCTTGGCCATCGCGCGTCGGATAATTGTCATTCGTGCATTCATGTCTGGTTCATAGCAAGGCGCGTGCCGCCTGCTACGCTAACCAAATCTGATGTGTTACTGGAATCTTGGGAGCCCGTACATGGCCGGTGTGATGGATTCGGTCAACCAGCGAACTCAGCTGGTTGGGCAAAATCGCCTGGAACTGCTGTTGTTTCGTCTCGACGGCCCTCAGCTGTACGGGATCAACGTCTTCAAGGTGAAGGAGGTGTTGCAATGCCCGAAACTCACCATCATGCCCAAATCGAGCCATGTGGTTCGCGGTGTGGCCAACATCCGCGGTGGCACGATTCCGATCCTGGATCTGTCCATCGCCACCGGTAAGCGTCCGCTCGCTGACCTTAACGGCAGCTTTGTGATCATCACCGAGTACAACACCAAGGTGCAGGGCTTCCTAGTCCGCTCGGTGGAGCGCATCGTCAACATGAACTGGGAGGAGATTCACCCGCCACCCAAGGGCACGGGGCGTGATCACTACCTGACGGCGGTCACCCGGCTGGATGAGAAGCTGGTCGAGATCATCGACGTCGAGAAGATTCTCGCCGAGGTAGCGCCGACCTCCGAGGTTATTTCGGCTGGGGTGATCGATGTCGAGGTGCAGACCAAGGCTGTCAGCCAGCACGTGCTGATCGTCGATGACTCCTCGGTGGCCCGTAAGCAGGTGATGCGCTGTCTGCAGACTGTCGGTGTGGAAGTCACGGCATTGAACGATGGTCGTCAGGCGCTCGATTACCTGCAGGCCATGGTCGCCGAGGGCAAGTCACCCGAGCAGGAATTGTTGATGATCATTTCCGATATCGAGATGCCGGAAATGGATGGTTATACCCTGACGGCAGCGATTCGTGCCGATGCGCGCATGCAGAAGCTGCACATTCTGCTGCATACTTCACTGTCCGGCGTATTCAACCAGGCAATGGTGAAAAAAGTGGGTGCCAACGATTTCCTGGCGAAATTCCGCCCGGATGATCTGGCATCACGAGTCGTGGATCGCATCAAGGCCGGCTGATCGCGGCAGCGTCAATAAAGCTGGCCGATTTGCCAGCTAACCCGGCGAGCGCTTCTCGGAGTGCTCGGCGTAATCAATGGAATAGATGGGCGAGGCCTCACGAGTGTCTTCAGGTAATTTGGATTTCGAGCAATTCCGGATCTTTCTGGAAAAGGCCTGTGGCATCGTGCTTGGCAGCAACAAGCAATATCTGGTCTCCAGTCGGCTGAACAAGTTGATGGAGACCAATGGCATCAAGACTCTGGGCGAGCTGGTGCAGCGCATGCAGAGCCAGCCGCGCAGTGGTTTGCGTGAGCAGGTGGTCGATGCGATGACCACCAACGAAACCCTGTGGTTTCGTGATACCTATCCCTTCGAAGTGCTCAAGAATCGCGTATTGCCCGAGCTGATCAAGGCCTATCCCGGCCAGCGCCTGCGGATCTGGTCGGCTGCCTGTTCGTCGGGGCAGGAGCCTTATTCGCTGTCGATGAGCATCGACGAATTCGAGCGCAGCAATGTTGGCCAACTCAAGGCCGGAATTCAGATTGTGGCCACCGACCTGTCGCCTACGATGCTGAACAACTGCAAGTCGGGCGAGTACGACAGCCTGGCCATGGGCCGGGGGCTTGCCCAGGAGCGCTTGCAGCGCTATTTCGATCCTAAAGGGCCCGGGCGCTGGGTGGTCAAGCCGGCCATCAAAAGCCGTGTGGAGTTCCGCCCGCTGAACCTGCTCGATAGCTATGCCAGTCTTGGCAAATTCGATATCGTGTTCTGCCGCAACGTGCTGATCTACTTCTCGGCGGAAGTGAAGAAGGACATCCTTACGCGCATTCACGCCATGCTCAAACCCGGTGGATACTTGTTCCTCGGTGCCTCGGAGGCGCTTAACGGGTTGCCCGAGAAGTACCAGATGGTTCAGTGCAGCCCTGGGATCATCTACAAAGCTAAATGATCACGGATTGTTAGAAAGAACGGGAGGCCATGGCCGCCCGTTTCGTTTTATTGCTGACAGCCTTCTGTCACCACCGCGTCAGAAAAGCGGCAATCCAGCGTTCAGATTGCCGTTCCTACCTTGCCAGGCGGCGGAAAAGCTTTGCCGCTCATGCACCTCGAACGCCCCACTTTTCAGTGATCTGGCTGATTTATAAGTAAAAAATTAAATTGGCACGTGCCTTGCTGTGAGCTCTACAGGCAAACAGGCTAGCCGTGACGGCAAAGGTCCCTGAGATGAGCATCAGTTTCGATAGTGCACTTGGCATTCACGAGAAAGCATTGGGTTTCCGTGCGCAGCGCGCCGAAGTGCTGGCTAACAACATGGCCAACGCCGATACCCCCGGCTACAAGGCACGCGACCTGGATTTCGCGTCGGTGCTAGCGCAGCAGGCTGCAAAGAGCAGCGGGAGCGGCAATACGGGCTTAAGAACCACCAATAGCCGCCATATCCCAGCAGAAGGCGTGCCAATGGGCGACGCTTCGCTGGCCTATCGCACGCCGACTGCACCTTCGATCGATCAGAACACCGTCGATGCGCAGGTCGAACAGGCCAATTACGCTGAAAACGCGGTGGCCTTTCAGACCAGCTTTACGCTGCTCAACAGTAAATTCAAAGGGCTCGTCAGCGCCCTGCGTGGTGAATAAAGGAGCCTGATATGTCCCTCACCAGTGTTTTCAATATCGCCGGAACCGGTATGAGTGCCCAGAGCACTCGCCTCAATACCATCTCCAGCAACATTGCCAACGCCGAGACCGTCTCCTCGAGCGTCGATCAGACCTATCGCGCGCGCCATCCGGTATTCGCCACCGTATTTCAGAATGCGCAGGGCGGCAGTAACGGCTCGCTGTTCGCAGATCAGGATCAGTCCGGCGCTGGCGTTCAGGTGCTGGGCATCGTCGAGGACCAGAGCAGCCTTATGCCGCGTTATGAGCCCAACCATCCGGCAGCGGATGAGAAGGGTTACGTGTACTACCCCAACGTAAACGTGGTCGAGGAGATGGCGGACATGATTTCCGCCAGCCGAGCCTTCCAGACCAACGTGGAAATGATGAACACCGCCAAGCAGATGATGCAGCGCGTTCTGACCCTTGGTCAGTGAGTGGGAGTGAAAAATGAGCGGCGTTGATGGCGTTAACTCCAGTTCGGTGCTGGACAAATATCAGATCAAGCAGGACTCCACGCAAAACAAGGAACTGGGCAAGGACCAGTTTCTCAATCTGCTGGTAGCGCAGCTGAATAACCAGAACCCGCTGGAGCCCCAGGGCAACGGCGAGTTCATCGCGCAGCTGGCGCAGTTCAGTACCGTGGAGGGCGTCGAGAAACTCAACTCGAGCATGGAAACCATCCTGTCCGGCTATCAGTCGTCGCAGGCGCTGCAGGCTTCCTCGCTGGTCGGGCGCAAGGTGATCGTGCCGGCTGACAAGGCCATGGTCGACACCAGCGAGAGCTTCAAGGCCAGCCTGGTCCTGCCGACCAGCAGCAGCAACGTGTACGTCAACGTCTACGACAGCGCAGGCGCCGTGGTAAGCCGGGTCAACCTGGGTGAACAGAAGGCCGGCAATGTCAGTTTCATCTGGGATGGCAAGGACTCCAGCGGCAACGTGATGAAGCCGGGCACCTATAAGTTCGAGGCGCAGGCAACCTACGGGAATGAAACCAAGGGGCTTTATACCTTGCTGCCGGCCAACGTCGACAGCGTGACCCTCGGCGGCAACGAATTGATGCTCAACCTGGCGGGGCTCGGCAACGTGCCGCTTTCCCAGGTTCAGGTCATTGGCCAGTAACTAGCGGACCGTAACTGCCGAGCTATCGGCAAGGAGATTTTTCATGTCATTCAATATCGGTCTTAGCGGTCTGCGTGCTGCGACCAGTGACCTCAACGTGACAGGTAACAACATCGCCAACGCCGGCACTGCGGGCTTCAAGCAGTCGCGTGCCGAGTTCGCCGACCTGTATGCGTCGTCGATGCTCAGTAGTGGGTCCAACCCGATCGGCAGTGGTGTGCTGCTCAGCGATGTATCGCAGTTGTTCAAGCAGGGCAACATCAACTACACGCAGAATTCGCTGGATCTGGCCATCAACGGCAACGGTTTTTTTCGTACTAGCAACAACGGTGACATCAGTTACACCCGTGCCGGCTATTTCGGCACCGATCGCAATGGCTTCATCGTCAACAACTTCAACCATAACCTGCAGGGTTACGGGGTAGACGCCAACGGCAACCTGCAGAACGGCATCATCACCAATCTCAAGGTTGAGACGGCCAGCCAGGCACCTCGCTCAACAAGCACAATCACTCAACCGTTCAACCTGAACTCGACTGAAAAAGTGCCGGTGCTCTGGCAGAGTGCTTATGACCGGGAGATCGCCAACGCTGCCGATCCGGCTAACCCGACTCCGGACGAAGTTGCGGCCGCTCAGGCAGCGGGCAACGCGACGTTCAATCCGGCCGATCCAACTACTTACAACCGTTCCACATCGGTGAACATCTACGATGCTCAGGGCAATGCCCACTCGTTTGCCCAGTACTTCGTGAAGACCGGGGCTAACACCTGGGATCTGAAGATTCTGGTCGATGGGCGTAACCCACTTGATCCGACTAATACCACACCGCTTTCGGCTACGGTTACCTTCGATGCCTCTGGCAAGATGCAGGCTATCGACCCGGCAACCTTGAACCCGGCCAGCGATACTGCTGGTTTGTCGATCAATCCGGACGGTTCGCTCGCCATGAATGGTTGGGTGCCGGCTGCCCCGACCAATGCCGAGGGCACCACCTGGGCTGCCAATGGCTCGGCAGCCAGTGCGGCGATTGCCTTCGACTTCCGCGGCTCCACCCAATTCAACAGCGTGTTCTCGGTGGCCAAGGTTCAGCAGGATGGCTACAGCACGGGCGAATTGTCCGGGCTGGAGATCGATGAAACCGGCGTGCTCTTCGCCCGTTACACCAATGGCCAGACCAAGCTTCAGGGGCAGCTGGTGCTGGCGAACTTCGCCAACATGCAGGGCCTGACTCCGGTGGGGAAGACCGCCTGGGTGCAATCCTTCGAGTCCGGTGAGCCGGTAGTCGGTACGCCACGGAGTGGCACCTTGGGTTCGGTGCAGGCCGGTGCTCTGGAAGACTCCAACGTAGAACTGTCCGATCAGCTGGTCAACCTGATCGTGGCGCAGCGCAACTACCAGGCTAATGCCAAGACTATCGAAACCGAGAGCGCGATCACGCAAACCATCATCAACCTACGTTGATAGCGTCAGGGAGTCGTTGCCGGAACCGGCAACGACTCGCCGAGCGACAAATTACAGGCTCCCGAGGGAGCCTTTTTTATTTATTAAATTCCTTTAAATTCATGGATTTAAAATTATTTTTGAACTGTGGCACGTGTATTGCTTTTGAGGTTTTGTCAGAGTCGCGGGCGTGTTGCCCACCCCGGAGGAAAACATGGACAAGATGCTGTACGTCTCCATGACTGGTGCCCACAACAACACGTTGGCCCAGCGTGCCCACGCCAACAATCTGGCGAACATCTCTACCACCGGCTTTCGCCGTGATTTCGAGCAGGCCCGTTCGATGCAGATTTTTGGTGAGAGCCAGCCGTCGCGCGTGTTCGCCATGAGTGAGCGGCCGGGTACCGACTTTACCCCGGGGGCGCTGCAGGAAACCGGGCGCGATCTGGACGTGGCGGTTGGTGGCAAGGGCTGGTTGGCCGTGCAGGCGCCTGACGGTACCGAAGCCTATGTGCGTACGGCGAGTCTGAATGTGGATGCCCAGGGCATGTTGCGCACTGGCAACGGCATGCCGGTGATGGGCAATGCCGGTCCTATTGCCGTGCCGCCGGAGCAGAAGATCGAGATCGGTCAGGATGGCACCATCAGTATTCGTGCCCTCGGCGAGGCGCCCCGGGTACTGGCCGAGGTCGACCGGCTGCGGTTGGTCAACCCGGATCTCAAACAGATGCAGAAGGGTACCGACGGCATGATCCGCTTCACCGGCCCGCAGCCGCCGGCAGCCGATGCCACGGTGCAGATCACCTCGGGTTTTCTTGAGTCCAGTAACGTCAATGCGGTCGAGGAGATGACCTCGATCCTGGCGTTGTCCCGGCAGTTCGAGCTGTCCGTGAAGATGATGCGCACTGCAGAAGATAATGACACTGCCATGGCGCGCGTCTTGCAGATGAGCTGATAACCAACACGCGGCGCCACGAATCCGGCGCCCGAGGAGAACACTATGCTTCCGTCACTGTGGGTCGCCAAGACCGGCCTGTCCGCTCAGGACATGAACCTGACTACCATTTCCAACAACCTGGCCAACGTGTCCACCACCGGCTTCAAGCGTGACCGCGCGGAGTTCGAGGACCTGCTGTACCAGATCCGTCGTCAGCCCGGTGGTCAGTCGAGTCAGGACAGCCAACTACCGTCTGGCCTGCAGCTCGGTACCGGTGTGCGCATCAATGGCACGCAGAAGATCTTTACCGCCGGCAGCCTGCAGACCACCGAGCAGCCGATGGATATGGCTGTCAACGGTCGCGGCTTCTTTCAGGTGCTGATGCCCGATGGCACGGTGTCCTATACCCGAGATGGTAGCTTTCACTTGAACGCCAATGGCCAAGTAGTTACTTCTCAGGGCTTCGCCTTGGAGCCGGCCATCGTGCTGCCGCCGGAGGTGCGTACCTTCACCGTTGGTGAGGACGGCACCGCATCGGTAACCACCACCGGTAACCCGCAGCCGCAGATCGTTGGCAACATCCAGATCGCCGACTTCATCAACCCGGCAGGCCTGGAAGCTATCGGCAACAACCTGTTCCTGGAAACCGCTTCCAGCGGCGCGCCGCAGGTCGGCACACCCGGCCTCAACGGCCTGGGTACGACCCTGCAGAACACCCTGGAGAACTCCAACGTCAGCGTGGTCGAGGAGATGGTCAACATGATCACCACCCAGCGCGCCTACGAGATGAACTCCAAGGTCATCTCCACCGCTGACCAGATGCTGTCCTTCGTTACCCAGAACCTTTAATACCCTGGGGTGGGCATTCGCTAACCCCCTGATACGCCCGAACGCTGTGAGGTAGTGGTTATGAACCGCTTGGTGTGTGTGTTCTCGATTCTCGGCAGCGTAGTGCTGAGTGGCTGTGTGGCGCCTGCCGCCCGGCCGAACGATCCTTACTACGCACCCGTGCTGCCACGCACCCCACTGCCGGCCGCGCAGAACAATGGCTCGATCTTCCAGTCCGGGTTCGAAAACAACCTGTACGGCGATCGCAAGGCGTTTCGTGTGGGCGACGTGATTACCATCACCCTCAACGAGCGCACCCAGGCGAGCAAGAACGCCAGCTCGCAGCTGTCCAAGGATAGCAACGCCAACATCGGCCTGACGTCGCTGTTCGGTGGTGGCGTGTCGATCGACAACCCCAGCTCCAGCCTCAACCCGCTAAAGGCCGAAAACCTCGGGCTAAGCGCCCAGTACGGCGCCCAGCGTGACACCAGCGGCTCCGGCCAGGCAGGGCAGAGCAACAGCCTGACCGGCTCGATCACCGTGACCGTCGCCGAGGTGCTGCCCAACGGCCTGCTGGTTGTGCGCGGCGAGAAGTGGATGACACTCAACACCGGTGATGAACTGGTGCGCATCGCTGGCCTGGTTCGCTCCGACGACGTGGCCCGCGACAACACCGTTGCCTCGACTCGCATCGCCGATGCACGCATCACCTATTCCGGCACCGGTGCCTTCGCCGATGCCAGTCAGCCGGGTTGGCTGGACCGTTTCTTCGTCAGCCCGCTGTGGCCGTTCTGAGGTCAATGATCATGCGTAAATGGATCATCACCGTCGCTGCGCTGCTGCTGGCCTCGACCGCTCAAGCCGAGCGGCTGAAAGACCTTGCCAGCATTCAGGGCGTGCGCAGTAACCAGTTGATCGGCTACGGCCTGGTCGTCGGCCTCAACGGCAGCGGCGACCAGACTACCCAGACGCCTTTCACCGTGCAGACCTTCAACAACATGATGGCGCAGTTCGGCATCAAGGTGCCGGAGGGTGGCAACGTGCAGCTCAAGAACGTCGCGGCGGTGTCCATCCATGCCGATCTGCCACCGTTCGCCAAGCCCGGTCAGACCATCGACGTGACCATCTCCTCGATCGGTAATGCCAAGAGCCTGCGCGGTGGCAGCCTGCTGATGACGCCGCTCAAGGGTATCGACGGCAACACTTACGCCATCGCTCAGGGCAACCTGGTGGTTGGCGGCTTCGATGCAAGCGGTGCCGATGGTTCGCGTATCACCGTCAACGTTCCGTCGGCCGGTCGTATCCCAGGTGGCGCTACCGTCGAGCGCCCGGTGCCGAGCGGCTTCGATCAGGGCAACACCCTGACGCTGAACCTCAATCGCCCGGATTTCACAACCGCCAAGAACATTGTCGATCACATCAACGAACTGCTCGGCCCGGGCGTCGCCCAGGCGCTGGATGGTGGCTCGATTCGCGTCAGCGCGCCGCTGGACCCGAGCCAGCGCGTCGACTACCTGTCGATCTTGGAAAACCTGGAAGTGGATGTCGGCCAGGCGGTGGCCAAGGTCATCATCAACTCGCGTACCGGCACCATCGTCATCGGTCAGAACGTGCGCGTGCAGCCAGCGGCCGTGACCCACGGCAGCCTGACGGTGACCATCACCGAAGACCCGATCGTCAGCCAGCCGGGCGCGCTGTCCGGCGGCGAAACCGCGGTGGTGCCGCGCTCGCGCGTCGGCGCCGACGAAGAAAAGAAACCGATGTTCAAGTTCGGCCCCGGCACAACCCTCGACGAGATCGTGCGGGCGGTGAACCAGGTGGGCGCTGCGCCTTCCGACCTGATGGCCATCCTGGAGGCGCTCAAGCAAGCCGGCGCACTGCAGGCCGACCTGATCGTGATTTAAAGGACACGCGACATGGATACTCGACTCTCGGCCGCCGGCACCAGCACCGTAGACAGCGGTGCTTACACCGATCTCAATCGCCTCAACCAGTTCAAGGTCGGTGGCGATAGTGAGGAGAACATTCGCAAGGTCGCGAAGGAGTTCGAGTCGCTGTTCCTCAATGAAATGCTCAAGACCATGCGCTCGGCCAACGAGGTGTTCGCTGAAGGCAACTTCATGAACAGCAACGAGGCCAAGACCTACCAGGACATGTATGACCAGCAGCTGTCGGTGACCATGGCTGGTAACAAGAACGGCATCGGTCTGGCCGACGTGATGGCCAGGCAGATGTCGAAGATGAAAAATCCGAGTGAGCGGCCTAATCCGTTCGCCCAGGTCGACGCTCCCGTGCCGGCTGCACCGAGCAAGCCGCTGGCGCGTAACGAAGCGGCTGCCGATGGGGCGCCTGCGCGCGTCGAGAAGATCACTGCCGCGGTCGATCCCGAGCGTAACGACATGACGTTGATCAACCAGCGACGCCTTTCGTTGCCGGGCAAGCTCGCCCAGCGCATCCAGGCCGGCATCGTGCCGGGCGCCGATTCGCCAACAGCGACCACCGCAGCCAATACGCCAGCCGGCGACGCGGTCGGCAAGCCCCTGGCAAAAGGTGACTGGCTGCCCGCCAAGGCCTACGCCGCGCCGGCCGAGCGTCGCCTGAATATCAACGGCAGCGAGGAAATCGCCAGCCGCACGACGTTCAAGTCGGCCAAGGAATTCATGGAAACCATGCTGCCGATGGCCGAGAAGGCCGCAGCCAAGCTGGGCGTCGATCCGACCTACCTGGTCGCCCAGGCGGCGCTGGAAACCGGCTGGGGCAAATCGATCATCAAACAGGGCGATGGCAGCAGCAGCTACAACCTGTTCGGCATCAAGACCCACAACACCTGGGGCGGCGATTCCGCGCGGGTGATGACCACCGAGTACCAGAACGGCAAGCCGGTGAAGGAAGCCGCCTCGTTTCGCTCCTACGAATCCTTCGCCCACAGTTTCGAGGATTACGTGAGCTTCCTGCAGAGCAACGGGCGCTACGAAAAGGCACTGAGCTCCACCGCCAACCCCGAGCAGTTCGCCCGTGAACTGCAGAAAGCCGGCTATGCCACCGATCCGCAGTACGCCCGCAAGGTGTCGCAGATCGCCCGCAAGCTGTCGACCTACCAGATGATCGCCGCCAACGGCGCGCCCTCGAACAAGGGATGATGAAGCATGGCTGACTTACTGAGCATTGGCCTGTCGGGCCTGGCGGCGAACAAGACCTCGCTGTCGGTTACCGGCCATAACATCACCAATATCAACACGCCGGGTTACTCGCGCCAGGACACCATCCAGGCCACGCAAACGCCGCAGTTCAGTGGCGCCGGCTATATCGGCAGCGGCACCTCGCTGGTGGACATTCGCCGCAGCTACAGTGAATTTCTTACCACCCAGCTGCGTAGCAGCACTGCGCTGAGCAGCGATGTGAAGGCCTACAAGAGCCAGATCGACCAGCTCGATTCGCTGCTGGCTGGCACGACCACGGGCGTTACCCCGTCGTTGCAGAAATTCTTCTCCGCGCTGCAGACGGCCGCCGAGGATCCGTCCAACCTGCCTGCCCGGCAGTTGGTGCTTTCCGAGGCCGAAGGCCTGAGCCGTCGCTTCAATACAGTCTACGACCGGTTGAACGAGCAGAACAGCTTCGCCAACAAACAGATGGGCGCCGTCACCGAGCAGATCAACCGGCTTTCCAGTTCCATCGCCAGCCTCAACCAGTCCATCGCGATTGCGCAGTCCAATGGCGCTCAGCCCAACGACCTGCTGGATGCGCGTGAGGAGGCGCTGCGTCAACTGTCGACGTTCGTGGGCGTCAACGTCGTGGCGCAGAACGACGGCACGCAGAACGTCTTCATCGGTTCCGGCCAGCCACTGGTTGTTGGCAACAATGCCGCGCGCCTGGAGGTGGTGCCAGGGGCCAATGACCCGAACCGCTCCGAGATCCAGTTCATCGTTGGTGCCTCCCGGCAAACCATCACCACCCAGGTAACGGGCGGCGAGCTGGGCGGCATCCTGCGTTATCGCGAAGAGGTGCTGGACAAGACCTTCAACTCGCTGGGGCGCCTGGCGTTAACGATCAACGACCAGGTCAACAGCCAGCTGGGGCAGGGCCTGGATCTGAAAGGGCAGGTAGGTGCGGCGCTTTTCGGTGACTACAACGAGGCCTCGGTGGCGCGCTTGCGGGTGCTGCCGTCATCGACCAACAGCAGTAACGCATCACCCCTGCTGAACATCACCAACAGTTCTGTACTGACCACCAGTGATTACCGGCTGGAGTTCGACGGGACCAACTACTCGGCGCGTCGGCTGAGCGATAATCAGACGATGACCGTGACCGAGAACCCGGCCGGCACCCTGAGTTTTCAGGACAGCGCAGGGCGTGACCAAGGTTTTCAGGTGGTGGCAGGCACGCCAGCCCCGGCTGCCGGCGACTCGTTCGTGCTGCAACCGACCCGCATCGGTGCCTCGACGATGACCACCGTGCTGGATCAGGCCGACCAACTGGCCTTCGCCGCGCCGATACGGGCCGAGGCCAACCTGCAGAACCGCGGCAATGGCACGATCAGCCAGCCGACACTGCAATCTAACGGTAGCAATATCGACCCGGCAGCGCTGCAGGCTGCTTTTCCGCCGATCACCCTGACCTACGATTCGGCAGGCGGCGAGTTCACCGGCCTGCCCGCCGGGGCTACGCTTACACGCGTGGACAACAAAGGGCAGCCGATCACGCCAGCGCCCACTCCGCTGTTCGAGCCCGGCCAGCAGAACAACTATCAACTGACCCTGGCAGATGGCACCAGCGTCAACATGAGCGTCAGCGGGCGTCCGGAAAATGGTGATCGTTTCGATATTGCCTTCAACCTCAACGGGGTATCCGACAACCGTAACGCTTTGGCCCTGGTAGGGCTGCAGAGCAAGCAGGTCGTCGGTGTGGACCCCAGCGTCACCGGTATCAGCACCGGCTCCAGCTTTACCGACAGCTACGGCGACCTGATCGAACGGGTCGGCACCCTGACCGCCCAGGCACGGCAGGATGACGAGGCGACCGGTGCTATTCTCAAGCAGGCGCAGGACAACCGCGATTCGCTCTCGGCGGTCAACCTGGATGAAGAGGCCGCCAACCTGATCAAGTTCGAGCAGTACTACAACGCGTCGGCCCAGGTGATTCAAGTTGCGCGCTCGTTGTTCGATACCCTGATCGGAGCGTTCAGGTAGTAGCCTCTGGCTTGGCTCATTATGGTTGCCGCTACCGGTTGCAAATAAACGATTTCCAGCCCCTGCCTGGCAAAGGCCAGGCAGGGAGCAAATCCCAAGACGGGTGCGGCTCTGGTAAACGCCAGGTACCGCTAGAGAAGACGAGGCAGTTATGCGTATTTCCACTCTCCAGGCGTTCAACAACGGCGTTCAAGGCCTGCAGCGCAACTACGCCAATGCCATCCGTACCCAGGAACAGATCAGCACCGGCAATCGCATCCTCACGCCTGCCGATGATCCGGTCGCGTCGGTGCGTTTGCTGCAGCTCGAGCAGCAGCAGAACGTGCTGACGCAGTACAACGACAACCTCACCGCTGCCAAGAACAGCCTGAATCAGGAGGAGGTCACCCTCAACTCGGTGAATACCGTTCTGCAGCGCGTCCAGGAATTGGCTGTGCGTGCAGGTAATGGAGCGCTGAGCGTGGAGGATCGTAAGTCCATCGCAGCTGAGCTACGTGAGCGCGAGGACGAGCTGCTTGGCTTGATGAATACCAAGAACGCCCGTGGCGAGTATCTGTTCTCGGGTTTTCAGGGTAAGGCCGAGCCCTTCGTACGCAATGCTGACGGCTCCTATTCCTACCAAGGGGATGAAGGCCAGCGCAAACTCGAGATCGCCAGTTCGCTCGACGTGGCGATCAGTGATAATGGCAAGAAGGTTTTCCAGAGCGTCACCAACGCGGGGCGCCTTGACGCCGTTATTGCTGCACAGCCCGAGTCGACTTTGCGCGCCTCGACGCCGCTGGTTCAGGACGAAGTCGCTTTCAGTGGTTCTCCCGCCTTTCCGGAAGAAGGCGTCGATATCGTCTTCGGCAACCCGGACGCCACCAGCTATGAGGTTTTTGCCGCCGGAACCACCACGCCTGCGCTCGCTGCAGGGTCCATGGATGAAAATCCCGACACGACTGACAAGTTGGTTTTCCGCGGCGTAGTGATCAATTTCGATGGGGCTCCGGCTGCCGGTGATACGGTCACCGTGACATCCGATCCCAATCGCCAGAAGCAGGGCGTGCTCGATACCATCGCCAACCTGCGCAAAGCTCTCGAAGAGGCGCCTGCCACCACGGAAGGCGGTCGTGTAGTACGTGACGCCGTGGCCGAGGCAATCACCAATCTTTCATATGCCAGTATCACCGTCGACAGCACCCGTGGTGAAATCGGCGCGCGCTTGAATATCGTCGAAAGTACGCTGACGGACAACGAAGACACTTCCCTGGTCAACAAGTCGGTACAGGCTGATTTGCGTGAGCTGGATTATCCTGAGGCTTTGTCGAGGCTGTCCTTCCAGTCGATTGTTCTGGAAGCCTCGCAGCAAAGCTATGTGAAGATTGCCGGGTTGAGCCTGTTCAATAAGCTTTGATGTTATCGTTTTTCGATGCCGTGACATCAATAACGCTCGATCTGTTTCTTCTCGAGAAGATATTAAGAGGCTCCAATGTTTGACGACAAGGTTATATTGATAACTGGAGGTACGGGCTCTTTCGGGCGTGCATTCGTACCCATGACGTTGGCGCGTTACAATCCCAAGAAAATCATAATTTTGTCCCGCGACGAAATGAAACAGTGGGAAATGGCGAAAAGCTTCAACCAAGACCCGCGAGTGCGTTTCTTCATTGGTGATGTGCGCGATAAGGAACGTCTTTATCGAGCGCTGGATGGCGTCGACTATGTCGTGCACGCCGCCGCAACGAAAATTGTCCCGGTAGCAGAGTACAACCCTTTCGAGTGCGTCAAGACCAATGTTATCGGGGCGATGAATCTTATAGATGCCTGCATCGACAAGGGCGTCAAAGGCGTTGTGGCGCTATCGACCGACAAAGCCAGTAGTCCGGTGAATCTATACGGCGCTACCAAGTTGGCGTCCGATAAGTTATTTGTGGCAGGTAATCACTATTCGGGTGAGCATGGATGTCGTTTTTCCGTGGTGCGTTACGGAAACGTCATGGGGTCTCGAGGTTCTATCATTCCGCTATTTCTCTCGTTGAAGAAAAACGGGGTGCTGCCTATCACCGATGAGCGCATGACACGTTTCATGATTTCATTGGAGGAGGGGGTGGAACTCGTCTGGCATGCTTTCGCTGATATGGAAGGTGGCGAGATTTACGTCAAGAAAATCGCATCCATGAAAGTGACCGATATAGCCAAGGTACTGGCGCCCGAGGCCCGCCACGAAATTATTGGTATTCGACCGGGCGAGAAACTGCACGAACAGATGATCGGTGTTGAAGACTCGTATAATACTTATGAATACGAGCAGTCTTACAAGATCTTGCCGGCGATCAATAGTTGGAATACCTGTAAGAAACGCATCAAAGACGGCCGTAAGGTACCTGAGGGGTTCGTTTATTCTAGTGAGTCCAACCAAGATTGGATGAGCCCGGATGCGCTGAGAGGGTGGCTAGTCAAATACGAAGCCGCTCAGGTGGAGGCTGCGCTTTGAACGAAGGTACGACCGGCGAAATGATATCGGCAGCAGGGCGCGTCGATTTGCGGGCGGTCAAAGCTGCCTACGAGCGTGGCGAAAATATCACCAAGCTGTTAAGGGATGCCTGCAAAAACGAGCTGAGCGTGAATGAGCTTGAGGCAATTGAAATTGCCTACGAGTTGCAAGCAGGTAGCTACAGCCAGGGCGCGGTCAAGAATTTTCTTCAGCTATCGTCGCGTGCCGGAGAAATTGCTGCGCATTTGGTTAGGCATCTGCAAGCTTTCGATACCGTGCTCGACTGTGGCACGGGCGAAATGACGACACTGTCATGCATGAGTCAACATCTGCCAACCAATATCAAACTCATGGCGTTCGATATATCGCCCAGTCGACTGAACATGGGACGTCGCTTTGCGCAGCGCGCAATGCGTACGGACGTGTTGGCGAATCTGGAAGTGTTCGTGGGCTCCATGGGGGGCATTCCGCTGCCCGATAACTCGGTGGATGTAATTACCAGTAATCATGCACTCGAACCTAATCATGGCCGAGAAGCAGATTTGTTGCGGGAGATGCTGCGGGTCACCAGGCGAAAGTTGGTCTTGTTTGAACCCTCCTTCGAAGACAACTCTGCCGAAGGGCGGCAACGAATGCGCGAGCTTGGTTACATCCGCGAGCTCGACATGCACATAAAGGACGTAGGTGCAGTTCTGGTTGACAAGATCGCCATGCACAACATTTCCAATCCGTTGAATCCGACATTCTGCTACGTCATACAAAAAGTCGGTTCTTGCAATCATTCGCATATCGCTTCAACTCGCTTCACATGCCCAATTTCAGGTGAGGTGCTTGAGGAGCGTGATGACTACCTGTGGAGTGCTGCAGGGTATGCATACCCGAAGATCAACGGTATGCCATTGCTGCGGGAAAAAGATGCCATCCTGATGTGCTATGAATGATGGACACCATTCCATACGGGCGGCAGGAAATCACGGCCGAAGACATCGATGCAGTGGTCAAGGTCTTGCAATCGGACTTCCTCACCCAAGGCCCCATGGTCCCTTTGTTCGAGCAGCAGGTTGCCGAGCATGTCGGCGCTGTCCATGCGGTTGCTGTCAATAGCGCGACATCCGCGCTGCATCTGGCTTGCTTGGCCCTTGGGTTGGGTGCCGGAGACTTGCTCTGGACTACGCCAATTTCCTTCGTGGCATCTGCCAATTGCGCTCTTTACTGCGGCGCACGCGTCGACTTCGTTGATATCGATCCGGCCACCTACAATCTCTGCCCAGTTGCCCTCGAGCGCAAACTAAAAGCCGCTGAGAAGAGTGGCCAACTACCCAAAATCGTGGTGCCTGTGCATCTGGCTGGTCAACCCTGCGACATGCAGGCCATTCATGCACTCGCTCAACGCTACGATTTCAGAGTAATTGAAGACGCGTCGCACGCGGTCGGGGGGAAGTACCAGGGCCAGTTCATTGGCAATGGGCGCTTCAGCGACATCACTGTCTTCAGTTTTCACCCGGTGAAAATCGTTACTACCGCCGAGGGCGGTCTGGCTGTCACGAACGATGCGGAACTGTTCAAGCAGATGAGCCTGTTACGTAGCCATGGCGTTACCCGGGATCCACTACAGCAGCACGGCGTGCCCCACGGCCCTTGGTATTACGAGCAAATCGCACTGGGGTTCAACTATCGAATGACGGAGTTGCAAGCGGCGTTAGGCGTAAGTCAACTCGAGCGGCTGGATCATTACGTGGCGCGTCGACATATATTGGCCGAGCGGTATGACGCTCTTTTATCTGACCTTCCCATCACGCTTCCGTGGCAACACTCCGACAGCTACTCGGGGAGGCACCTGTATGTCGTACGTTTGAAGCTCGATCAGATGGCGCGCAGCCACCTAGAGGTATTCGAGGCATTACGTGCGGCTGGCATAGGGGTTAATCTGCATTACATACCCATCTTTCTGCATCCCTACTATCAGCAGATGGGGTTTGCTCCATCCGACTTTCCGCATGCGATGCAATATTACCAGGAGGCAATCAGCCTGCCTCTTTATCAATCGTTGACCCTGCCAGAGCAAGACCGGGTGATAGCCGCACTGCGTGAGTCTATTGTCGGATGAGTGCCCTCGTCATACCCGCCCGCGGCGGTAGCAAGCGCATCCCGAACAAAAATATTCGTCCTTTTTTCGGGAAACCAATGATCGCCTGGTCTATCGAGGCAGCGCTGCGAAGTCGATGCTTCGATCGGGTAATCGTTTCTACGGACAGCGCTGAAGTTGCTGCCATCGCGCAGAGATGGGGGGCCGAAATCCCTTTCATGCGCCCTGCCGAACTGAGTGATGACCATACCGGGATACGAGATGTCATACGGCATGCCCGGTTATGGCTACAGGCCAACGACACCAGTGATCACACGCTGATAGGCACGTTGTTGGCAACATCCCCATTTATCAGTGCTCAGAGGATCATCGATTCGGTTCGCTTGCTGGAAACTTGCGATAAACAACGTGCATTTCTTGTGTGTGCGTTCGGATACCCTGTTCAACGAGGGTTCCGCCTGAGTGATGATGGCTCCCCTGAGATGCTTTTCAGAGAGCATCTAAAGACCCGTTCGCAGGATCTCGACCCTATCTACCATGATGCAGGTCAGCTTTATCTATCGAAGCTAAGAGGAAATGCCGGTGATGATGCGCCTTATCTGGGGGAAGGCAGTTTACCGATAGTTCTACCTAGCCACCTGGTTCAGGATATCGATACCGAGGAGGATTGGGTGCGGGCAGAATTGATGATGCGGATACTCTTGGAAACAGGCGAGCTGCAGTGAGTTCGCCATCGGTCTTGTTTTGTTGTGACGCATCTCCCCAGAAAGGTCTGGGGCATCTGCAGCGTTGCATGGTATTGGCTCAAGCCTTCGTAGAGGCGGGCGGGCGAGCATTCATCCTGTGTAACGGTGTCGTGGATCCCGCGCTCTTTCAGTCTCTCTCGATCGGACTGCGGGTGTTGGAGCTTTCTCCAGAGCAGGAGGCGCAGCAGTTGGCCGAGCTCATGGCCGATATGCAGGCAAACGTATTGGTGGTCGACCACTACCGCGCAACTCCCGAGTACCAACAGATGTTACGGTCGCTGGGCTTGCCCTGGCTGCAGTTCGACTATCGGCATGCATTCGATATCCAGGCTCGCTGGGTAGTCAACATAAACCCCTTTGCACAGCCCGCAGATTACGCCTCAATCACGCGTCCCGAGTGCACGCTGCTGTTGGGCCCTCGATTCGCCATCTTGCGTTCGGAATTCGCCAGCGCTGAGACGCGGCCGGTGGGCCCCTTGCGTCGTGCCCTGATCATGTTGGGCGGGGGAGACGATGCCGGGCTCGCCGAGAAATTTGCCGATTGGTTGAGTGATGCATCGGTCAGGATCTGCGTCGTAACCACGCGAGCAAATCCGGGTACCAGAAGATTGCTTTCTTACGCGGCACTCAGCGCTCATGTTGAAATACTGATCGAGCCTGATGATATTGCCACGTTGATGAGCAATTCCGATGTCGCGATTTGTGCGGGGGGGACCACGACATTCGAGCTCGTAAGCCAAGGCGTACCGTTCCTTTCAGTTGCCCTGGCGGACAACCAGATCGAGCTTTGCAAGGCGTGGCAAGCACGGGGCGTGGGCATGTACATGGGGCATGGGCACTCATTGAGCCGAGAAGCGTTTCTGGCTCATTGGCGGGATATCGAGCTTGAGTGCACGCGCCAATCAATGTGCGGAAAGGGGCTTGGTGTCGCTGACAATCAGGGCGCGCAACGTATACGAGAGGTAGTTGAAGGGTGTCTATGAGCCGGACGGCAAAGCACGATCGCCTTCGAGTCGTGATTCTCGGTGGGACTGGTAACGGTTTGGTCGCTGCGCAGGTGATCAAAGATATGCAGCGTGCCGGTCAGGCGACGGAGATGGTTGGTTTTCTCAATGATCACCAGGCCATGGGCGATCTCATAGGTGGCTACCCCGTGATGGGTTGCACCCATGATTGGGCGTCATTGCCCGACGATATTCTTTTTCATTGCAGCCTGCTTGGTGTCGGGAACGTCGAGGCGCGCTCCGTGCTGTTCGAGAACCTGAACATACCTGATGAGCGGCTCGCGACTATAATTCACCCCACTGCCTGTATCGCGGACGATGTGGTCGTCGGTCAGGGCGCCATGATCTGTTCGTTTGTGACCTGCCAGCCGGGTGCTCGCATCGGTCGGCTCGGCAGCATACGTGCCGGCGCCAACATCGGGCATGACGCTGCGATAGGCGACTACGCGTACGTCGGACCCAATGCCACGCTTTGCGGCTACTCGATTGTGGAAAAAGGGGGCTATGTAGCACCGAACGCCGTGTTGAGAGACCGGACAAGGATGGGCGAGTTTTCTGTATTGGCCGCCGGGGCCGTGGCTTTCAAGGACATCGAAGCACATTCGACCTGGATCGGTAATCCGGCCAGGCGGGCCGTTTGATGCTATGGGGGAAAATCCAGTGAGCACACTGCTGCCGTTATCGTTCAAGGCTGATCGCTCCTACCTCCATGGGAGTGATTTTTTCCAAGCGATAAGCAAGTGGGCCACGGTGACCTACGGCGAATCTGCTTATCTATGTCGTTTGTCTTTTCGGCGGCTGGCCCGCAATCGCTGCATGGTAGTGACCGAAAAACCTTCGGATGATGAGTTAGTCGGTGAGGGAAAGATCAGCGTTTCCCACGGTGAGACGCCTTTCTGGCTCATCGAGGGCCATGAACCTGTCACCGAGCGCCGAGCATTCGATGAAGCGAGCATAACCACAGGTATGGCATTGCGCGAAGCCGAACGTACCGCAGAACTCTCCCAGATCAATGGTGCTGCAATAGATGAAATCATCTTTGTCACCAAGCAGCTCAACTGCGCAGTTTCGCCGGTGGTGGATGGCAAATGGCTGTTTGGTCAGCTTCAGCTCGATATGCCGCTTCTCAGGGGAGAGCGTCCTTTACGTATCGTGATGCGCTCGTTACTGGCGAATCGTTTCAGTGTCAACGATATTTATTATGGCGATGAGCATGTTGGCAACATTCGTTTCATTGTGGGGAAACCGTGAATGATCGGAATAAAAGCGATAGCCAGCTATGTGCCCGGCGAGTCCATCGATAACCTGCAGCAGGGGGCAAGGTTTGATGAGAGCGCCGAATTCATGCGCGATAAGATCGGGGCGCTGCGGTTACCTCGCAAGGGTGAGCATGAAGATACATCCGATCTTGCCGTTGCTGCAGTAAACGCCTTGATCTTGAAGCAGCCCAACTTTAATTTGGCCAGTGTAGATGCGCTCGTTGTCGTGACCCAGAACGGTGACGGGGCTGGCTTGCCACATACATCCGCCATTGTGCAGCATAAACTTGGGTTGCCCACGACGATCGCAGCTTTTGACATCTCGCTCGGGTGTTCGGGCTACGTCTATGGTCTTTATGTTCTGAAAGGATTTATGCAAGCGACCGGTCTGTCCAGCGGCGTCCTTGTCACTGCCGATCCTTATTCAAAGATCCTCGATCCCGAGGATCGTGTTACCTCATTGTTATTTGGCGATGCGGCTACTGCAACGTGGCTAGGTACTGACCCGTACTGGGCATTGGACCACGTCTCGTTCGGTACGGATGGCGCGGGCGCAGAACACTTGCGTGTGGTAGATGGCACCTTGCAAATGAATGGTCGTCAGGTTTTCAATTTTGCAGCGCTGCAAATCGCACCTCATCTTAAGAAGCTGCTTGAAAGTGCCGAATTGCCGCTCGACCAGGTCGACGCATTTTGTGTTCATCAAGGCAGTGCTGCGATAGTCGAGGCAATCGCCAGGCGTTTTCCGGAGGTGTCCTCTCGGTTCGTTCTTGATATCGAGCAGACGGGCAACACCGTGTCGTCATCGATACCATTGCTGTTGGAGAAGCGCGCTTTCGAGGGGAATTGGAATAACTTGGCAATTAGTGGATTTGGGGTAGGCCTTTCCTGGGCCTCCGCGCTGTTAATAAGGCAAGAACTATGCTGACCGAAGAACAGGTGAAAGCCGCCATGCGGGCTGCCGGTGTGAGCGCAGATATCGATGCGATCGGATTGAACGACAAGTTCAGCGAGAGCGGTCTCGACAGTTTGGATGTATTCAACTTGTTGATCGAGTTGCAGGCTTACACAGGGCAGCAAGTGCCCGATAAAGATGTACCGCTGCTGGAAAGCATTGCCGCCATCATAAACTACTTCAAGCCTTGATATTTTCATGAAGAGCCGCAATGGCAGTACATTCATAATTGCCGAGCTGTCTGCCAATCATGGCAGCTCAATCGAAATTGCGGAAAAAACGGTAAGGGCAATAGCGGCGGCTGGTGCTGACGCCGTCAAGGTTCAAACGTATCGACCAGAATCGTTGTGCCTGGACGTCGACAATGAATACTTCGGCCCCAAGCGCGAGGGTGCCTGGAAAGGTATCAGACCTTGGGATCTCTACCGTGAGGCGGCAATGCCTTACGAATGGCAGCCTCGGCTCAAGAACATTGCCGAAGAGCTTGGCTTGATATTCTTTTCCAGTCCCTTCGATTTACAGGGCATCGACTTTCTCGAAAGCCTGCATGTGCCCTGTTATAAGATCGCCTCGTTTGAAATCACCGACATTCCGTTGATTGAAAAAGCGGCAAGCATGGGTAAGCCGATGATCATTTCCACGGGCGTGGCTGACGAGGCAGATATTCGCGCCGCGCTCGCTGCTTGCCATGCGGCAGGCAATCGTGACGTCACCTTGCTTAAATGCACATCGGAGTATCCGGCGCGAATTGATCAGGCGAACCTGAATATGATCGCAGATATGCGCGAGCGTTTTGGCGTATCGATCGGGATATCGGATCACACAATGGGAAGTCTGGTACCCGCCTTGGCCGTTGCGCTTGGTGCAACCATGGTGGAGAAACACTTCATTCTCGATCGTTCTCAGGGTGGACCGGACGCAGCATTTTCAATGGAGCCTAGTGAGTTTGCTCAGATGGTCGAGCAGGTAAGAGCGACAGAAAAGGCATTAGGCGTAGTGGGGTACCAGGTTAGCGACAAAGATCGCCTCCGACGCAGATCGTTGTTCTGGGTGAAGGATATTTTGCCCGGAGACGTCATTACGCCAGAGCACCTTCGCTCTCTTCGGCCGGGGCACGGCCTGGCACCTCGGCACCTTCACCGGCTCATTGGGAAGCGGGCGGCCCGAGCAGCTTCGCTGGGGGAGCCTGTGCAATGGGCGGCCATAGAGGGTGACCCCGAGGATTTGTCGAGCTGAAGCCCAGCACGGAGCGTTTCATGCCTTTAACAGCGATTACCTATGGCACTTTCGATATGTTCCACGTGGGTCACCTCCGTTTGCTCGAGCGTATGCGCGAGCGATGCGACAAGGTGATCGTCGGCGTCTCCACGGACGAATTCAACGCGCTCAAAGGTAAGAAGGCATTGATTCCCTACGAAGAGCGTCGTGACATCGTGTCTGCGCTCCGGTGTGTGGATCTTGTTATTCCAGAGCATGACTGGGCGCAGAAGTCTGTTGATATTCGTCACTACAGCGTTGATTTGTTCGTCATGGGTAGCGATTGGGCAGGGCACTTCGATGAGCTGAAGGCGCTTTGCGACGTTGTTTATCTTGAGCGTACCCAGGGCGTGTCCTCGACCGAACTGCGCACTTCGCTTAAGCGCGTATTGGAAAAAGAGCAGGACCTTGCAGAGATGTTCGACATTCTCAGGTATTTGCGCAATGGAATCGACTGAGTGCACCTAGGGGATGCAAATGGCTTTGGCTGGAGAAGCTTGGCGACAGGCGCGAACCGAGTTACAGCAGCGCATGAAGGACATCGCTGTCGAGGAACATTTATCTGTCTTGGGGCACTGGAGTATCTATCGTTCCGCAGGACTTCACCCGCGCAATTTCGTGGGTATAGATATGGCGGTAGATTGTATGGACTGGCCAGTAAACCTGCGCCAGGAGTTTGTTGCGTTATGGCGGCCGCTGCAAGATTCCTTGATGGGTGCTCAGGGGGTGATCGTCAGATGGCCCGATTCGTCCTGTCAACGAAAGGCCGAGTTGCTCGCTGCTTTTATTCGGCATCACCCGAGGTGTCTCTCTGATCTGCCGTGGCCAATGGCATTGTTTTTTGCCCGCCTGTTTCTTTTGGCCGGGCAGGTGGATCTATATATATTGCATCGCGCTCAGGTCGTTGCTCGCCTGGGGCTGGATATCGACATGTTCGAGGGGGCTGACGATCAACTGCCTGCCCTATATAGGATGTGCATGGCCAACGAGCAGGCGTCTCCAGACCAGGCGTTGAAGTTGCTGCGTGATTTGCGCGAAGAGCCAATTGGGCATTTGCCTGAGTACAACGATTTTCTGCAGTTGGCGAATCTTTACTTGCCACACGAGTCGGTAACGCTTGAGGCGGAAAGTAAAGTTCAGGAATGCGACAGGTCCTTTGCTTCCGCAATCAAAGGCAAAAGAATTGCCATTGTGGGGCCAGTCAGCAACGGGCTGGATAACGGACAGGAAATCGATGATTTCGATTTGGTAATACGCCCTAATCATCGGTCTAACAATGCGTTGGATTCTCGTTTTTTTGGAGCACGTACTGATATCTCCTACTACCTTGAAGACGATTTGCGCAAGAATGCTCTGGAGCCCGATAATTATCTGACGGCTATGTCGCCTTTGCAGTTTGTGGTTTTGTCGAAAAGTTGTTTATCAGCCTTCCCTTGGCTGAGTCGGCTTGCAGGGCGTTTACGGCCGCGTTTTGAACTCGGCATCCGCTGCAATCCATTTTTTACGGGTTATCCAAGCGCACTGCCCAGAATGCTGATGGACGTGCTGCGTTTCGCCCCGCTCGAAGTCAAAGTGTTCAATGCCGACCTGTACCTGGGGCGTAGGTATGGTGGTAATTATCTCCGGGCGAATGCCGGGTACACGTTATACCCCGGCTTTACTTTGCATGACCCGGTGAGTAATTTCATTTTTATGCAACGTGCCTGGCGTGGCGGCTGGTTCAACACTGACCCGGTGCTGGCTGAGATACTAAGCCTTTCCGTGGTAGATTATCAGGCGGCTTTTCTCCGCGTGCATGATAATTCGGACTCCCGATGAAAAAGCCCATTACGGTCACCAGTCCTCTTCTCCCTCCTTTGGACGAGTTCATCCCCTATCTTGAGCAGATCTGGTCCAGCCGCATTTTTACCAATGGCGGCTCCATGCATCAGCAGCTCGAGCGGGCGCTCTGCGAGTACCTGGGTGTCAAGCATCTCGCGTTGTTCGCCAATGGCACCCTCGCGTTGGTTACAGCGCTGCAGGCTTTGAGGATCACTGGAGAGGTGATAACCACTCCATATTCGTTTGTGGCCACTGCGCATTCGCTACTCTGGAATGGGGTTAAGCCAGTTTTCGTTGATATCGATCCCGATACGCTGAACCTTGATCCGCGCAAAATAGAGGCCGCTATCACGCCGTCCACCACCGCAATCATGCCAGTACACTGCTATGGCATCCCCTGTAATTCGGAGGCCATCGAGCGGATTGCCGATACCTATAATCTACGGGTTATCTATGATGCGGCGCACGCCTTTGCTGTGCGCGATGAGGGCGGCAGTATCCTGCGCCATGGTGATCTCACTGTTCTCAGCTTTCATGCCACCAAGGTCTTTAACACGTTCGAGGGTGGGGCGATCATTTGCCCTGATGAAAAGACCTACAAGCGCATAGGCCACTTGAAGAACTTCGGCTTCGTCAATGAAACCACCGTGGTGGCGCCGGGCATCAACGGCAAGATGAGCGAGGTCAATGCCGCCTTTGGCCTGTTGCAGCTTCGCTATATCGACGCTGCCCTGGCCCGGCGCAAGGAAATTGACCTGCTCTATCGCGAACGTCTGGCTGGCATCCGCGGCCTGAGTTGCGTCGAGTTTGGACAGGGCTTTGCCAATCACGCCTATTTCCCGCTGCTTGTCGATGCGGACTTCGCCCTGAGCCGCGATCAACTCTATGATTACCTGCGGGATCAGGAAATCATGGCGCGCCGCTATTTCTATCCGCTCATAAGCGATTTCCCGATGTATCGGGGGCTGCCTTCCGCCGAACCGGCCAACCTGCCAGTGGCACGCTCAATAGCAAACAAGGTGATTTGTTTGCCTATTTATCCCGATCTGGAGGATGAAGACATCGAGTGGATATGCAGCGTTATCGTCAAGGCGGCAGTGCCTTGATTCTCGCGGTGATGCAGCCCTATCTGTTTCCCTACCTGGGATACTATCAACTCGCACACAGTGCGCAGCATTTCGTGTTTCTGGATGATGTGGCCTTTATAAAAAAGGGTTTCATCAATCGCAATCGGATATTGCTGGATGGGAAGCCGTTTAATTTTACTCTGCCGATTGCTGATATTAGCCAGAATCGTCCCATCAATGCGCACCATTTCACTGGCGATTTCGATGCCTTCCTGAAACAGATACGTCACGCCTATACGCGCGCGCCTTTTTTTGGGTCAGTGTTTGAAATGATCGAGTCAGTTTGCCTAGCTTCACAACTGAATGTCGCGGAAAAGAATACGCTTTCTGTCTGCGCTGTATTCGATTATTTGAAACTTCCGTTCATTTGTTCCTCTGCCTCGTCTTTCCCGGCGGGGGACGCGCGCGGACAACAACGGATTCTCGATTTGTGTCGGCATTTCGCCGCGGATGCTTACCACAACGCTGCTGGCGGGCGTGAGTTGTACGAGCCGAAGGCCTTTGCCGATTGCGCCGTACAACTACGCTTTTTGCAGAATCACTTTCCCAGCTATGCACAATGCGGTGGTGGACCGTTCGTCCCAGGGTTGTCGATCATCGATGTACTGATGAATAACGAACCCGAGCAGGCCCGATTGATGCTGCAGAGCTATGAGTTGGTGGAGGCCGCATGAGCCGGATCAATGTACTGGTGTTTCCGTGTGGCTCCGAGGTCGGTCTTGAGGTTGCGCGGGCACTGGGCTTGTCGCTGCATGTTCGTCTGCACGGCGCTTCCAGTCGCGATGACCATGGGCGACAGCTCTTCGACCGCTATGCCGAGCTGCCCAATATCGCCGATGTCGAGTTTGATGAGCGTTTCGCCGAGCTTCTAGAACGCTGGGAAATCGACCTGCTTTTCGCCTGCCATGACAGTGTTATGGAGTACCTGGCTCCGCGTATCGCGCAGTGGAATGTCCACTTGGTCAACGGTGACCCGCTAACTGCTCGCGTTGCCCGCAGCAAACAGGCCAGTTACGAGCTTTTTGCTGATGAGTCTTGGGTGCCTCGGCACTTTGCGTGCGTTGATCACGTACCGGCCTGGCCGGTGCTGCTCAAGCCAGATCAGGGGCAGGGCGGGCAGGGCGTCACATTGGTTCGGTCGCGCGCCGAGGCCGAGTTGGCCATCGCAGGGCTGAGTCAGCCGCTGATCTGCGAATATCTGCCGGGATTGGAGCTGACAGTAGATTGCTTTAGCGATTGGCGAGGCCGTTTATTGTTTGTCGGGCCACGCAGTCGCGAGCGGGTGGTTGGTGGTATCGCAATGCGGTCGCGGCGGGTTTGTGCCGACGACGCCATTCAGGAAATTGCCGCGAGAATCAATGAACGGCTGACCTTGCGAGGCCCTTGGTTCTTCCAGGTCAAACAGGACTCGGCAGGCGCCTGGAAGCTCTTGGAGTTGAGTTGCCGACTATCTAGCAGCTCCGTGGTGCACCGGGTGGCGGGAGTGAATCTGCCGTTGATGGCAGTGCAAGACTTTATGCAACGTGATCAATTGGTGTTGGAAGAATCGCGCGTTACCCTGGTGGAGCGCCGCTTGGCAAGCGTTGCAGAGCTGGATTATGCCTTCGAGAGTGTTTATCTGGATTTCGACGATACCCTGGTTTGCAACGGTTCGGCGAATCCCCAGGCGATGCGTTTCATCTACCGTTTACTGGCAATGGGCAAGCGTCTGATTTTACTGACTCGACATGATGGTTATCTGTCTTCGGCGCTAGCGCGCGCACGAATAGCTGAAACGTTGTTCGATGACATAATCCACTTGCGCGCTGGTGAGCCAAAGTCGTCGGTCATTCAAGGGCGCGCTATTTTCGTCGATAACCATTTTCCCGAACGCCTGGAGGTAGCTCGTACGCTTGGCATTCCTGTATTCGACGTCGATACGCTGGAGATGCTTTTTCCATGAAAGGTTGGTGGCATTCTCCCGTTCACTGCAAGTGGGTTGCGCACTGGTTGCTTCTACCGTTGTGGCGTCTTTACGACTGGTTTACGCCCAAGCGTCAGAACCACTGGGCATTTTTCGTGCACCCGCTCAAGTCCAGCCAGTTCGTGGAAAATTCGCGAGCGCTTTTCGAATCGATCAAGGCCGATCCGAAAATCCATAAGTGGGTATTTACCCGTGATCTGAGCGCCGACTTGCATATTGATGGTGCCTGCAACACCGAAGTGGTCGATGTGCAGAGCCTGCGAGGTTTGCTGGTTCTGGCGCGCTGCAAGGTCTATCTACTTACGAACGCCGTTGCTCTGGACATGTCCTGGCGTTGGCCGGACGGATCGTTCAGCGTCGTGAAGCCCAGTCTGCGCAGGCATGTACTGGTCAACCTGTGGCATGGGATCCCATTGAAGCGCTTGTTTGCGCTGGCCAATCCAGAGCAGCGCCAGCGTGCTGACAGGGTTGCATTCCGTCGCCGGGAGCGCTCCCACTATTTGGGGCTTGTGGCGTCTTCGGATGTCGATAGCTATGCAATGGCTGCGATATTTCACCCGCTGCCGCCTGAGCGAGTATGGATTACCGGCTTGCCGCGTAACGACTTCCTGAGAATGCCTGTGGCCAACCTGCCGCATTATTTGCGCGAGGAGGTCGAGCAGGTGCGACGCCTGAAAGATGGCCGCCGACTGGTGGTCTATGCACCCACGTTCCGCGAGAGCGAATTCAACGACGCCGCGTGTTATCAGTTCAGTGCGGAAGAAATTGCGCGCTTGAAAAATCTGTTGCGTAGCCATCACGCGGTGCTGGGCTTTCGCATGCACTATTTTCGCAAGGGCGAGCACCTGTTCAATCTGGAACAGCATCTGGATGGCGAGACGCTGATAGATCTGGGGCATGCCGTCATCAGCGAGATAGCACCGCTATTGCGTGAGGCTGACTTGCTGTTAACCGATTACTCGTCCGTGTATATCGATGCGCTTTACTTGGAGAAGCCAGTCATCAGCTTCGCCTATGATTTGGAACATTACCGCACTCGCCAGAATGGCCTGCTTTATGAAATGGAGTTGGCTTTCCCAGGCCCGGTGGTGGAGAACTTTGACGCTCTCCTGGTCGAGTTGGAAAAAGCGCTCGAGGGGGCAAGCCTGGTCGAAAGCGAGCGCTATCGAATGTGCCGTCAATTCTTCTTCAATTATTTGGATGATCGGAATGCCCAGCGTGTCGTCGAGCGGTTACAGACGCTGGGAGCCCTAAAGGAATGATCGTGACTCAAGCAAATGAAAACCGGGCTCTAGTCAGCGTCGTGATGCCTGCCTACAAGGCGCACTACCTACCCGCGGCGCTGGAAAGTGTGCGCCTGCAGAGTTATCGCCCACTGGAACTCGTAGTCTGTGACGATTGCCGGACGGACGATGTGCGCACAATCGTCGAGCAGTTTGCGCGCGAGGTGGATTTTCCGGTGCGCTACCAGCACAACGAAACCCGCCTGAACGAGATGAGGAACCTGGCGCGGTGCATCGAGCTGGCACAAGGCGATTACATCAAGCCGCTGTACGATGATGACCTGATGCAGCCTGAGTGCGTGGGTTCTTTATTGGCGCTCATGCAGAGCAATCCTGACGTGAGCCTGGCCAGTTCCCGCCGCCGCCGCATTGACCCAGAGGGTCAACCGTTGCCCGATATCCTGGCTACGGCCTACCCGTTTGCAGGGGATGCGTTGGTCGACGGAGAGCAGTTGGTTTCTCTGTTGGCGGAGCACACCCTCAACTTCATTGGCGAGCCCAGCACGGTCATGTGTCGTCGAGCCGACCTGCTGCCAATGGGGGATCAGCTCAGCGTACTGAATGGCAAGCGTATTCCCTGGGTGGGCGATTTGGCGTTGTACGTCAAGTTGTTGCGTCAGGGCAGATTGGCCATGCTGGCCGAGCCGCTGACAGATTTCCGTGTATCTCTCGAGCAATTCAGTCAGAAGGGGCGCGACCAGCCTGGCATTGGCGATCAAGGGCATGCGGATTTCAGGCAGGCGATTCGCGATCTTGGTTGGCACCGTGGTGACAGTAAAGGGCGTATGGTCGATGTCGCACCTATCACTCGGGTGAAGACGCGAGTATTCAAGCCTGTAGATATAGTCGCCGCCCTCTACAAGGCCGCCGGTCAAGGTGGTGTCAGCCTGAGTACCTGGTTGCAGGCCCGCCGACCCAGTTCCGTGCAAATGACGCTTATCGAACAGCGTCTGCAAGCGCATGCAGGTGGTCCACGCATTGGGGTATTGGTGCTGGATCGAGACGCCAGCGCGGCTGCTGTGGAGAAAACTCTGCTCAGTCTTGAGGTCGACAATCTCTACCGTTCCATCGACGTACGAGTCTTGTCTTCTTCCGAGGCAATGTCGCTGCAAGGACGTACTGGCCAGGTCGCCACTGTAGTTCGTGACGCGTGGGTGGAGACGGTCAATGGTGTTGTCGCCGAGCTGCCTGTGGATTGGGTGATGCTGGTTGAAGCAGGCACTCAATTCACACCTAGCGGCCTGTTGATGACCGCGTTGGAACTCACCGCGGCCGGTGAATGCAGTGCTTTGTATGGCGACGAATTGGTGCGTGACGATTCGGGCGGTACGGGAGTCGCGCTGCGTCCCGACTTCAGCCTCGATCTGCTGCTGAGCTTCCCCGCCAGTGCGGCTCGGCACTGGCTGTTCCGCCGCGAGTCTTTACTGGAGCTTGGCGGTTTCGATGTCGGCTTCGACCAGGCATTCGAGCTGGAATACATTTTGCGCCTGATTGAAAACGGTGGCTTGAGTGGCTTGGGCCATGTCAGCGAACCATTGCTCAGCGCTGATGCCTTCGCACTCAAGGACAACCCGCAAGAGCGAGAGGTGATCGAGCGTCACCTTCGTGCTCGTGGTTACCAGAATCCCAGCGTCGCCTCACGGCAGCCGGGGCGTTATCAATTGGAATACGCCCATGGCCAGCAGCCGTTGGTGAGCATTCTCATTCCCTTTACCGATCAGCTGGGGCGTCTGCAGCGCTGCGTGGAAACCCTGCTGGAAAACACCGCGTATCCGCACTACGAGCTGCTCCTGCTGGATCTGGGTAGCGAGCAGCAGGCCACGCTCGATTGGTTGCAGGCCATCGAGCAGATCGGCAAGGAGCGCATTCGTGTGCTGCATTTCGCCAAGGGAACATCGCGACCACTGGCCGGTAATGCGGGGATGGATTACGTGCAGGGCGAGATGTTGCTTTGGCTGGGAGCTGGCGCCGGCATCGTGGCCGGTGACTGGCTGGCACAGCTGCTCAATCACGCACTGCGTCCCGAAGTGGGGGCGGTGGGGGCCAAGCTGCTATCGGCAGATGGTCGCATCCACCATGCTGGTCTCTTGCTGGGATTGCGCGGCCCGGCGGGCAAGGCTTTCGAAGGGCTCGAACTCGACGATGCAGGCTATATGCAGCGCTTGCAGGTGGAGCAGAACTACTCCGCGCTCAGCGGCGAGTGCCTGATGATCCGCCGCGAGTTGTTTGTCGAGCTTGGCGGGTTTGATCCGGAGCCCTTATTGGAGCGCTGGTTCGATGTCGATCTTTGTCTGAAGGCGCGGCAGGCCGGCTACCTCAATGTGTGGACTCCGCGCGTGCAGTTGTTGATGGACAGTCAAATCTCGCTTCCCGCCAGCAATGTTCAGGAAGATGCGATGTATGCCCGCTGGCTGCCGACTCTGGCGCGTGATCCTGCCTACAACCCTGGGTTTTCACTGCAGGCCGAGCAGGGCTTCAAACTGGCTGATCCGCAATTGGCTTGGCGGCCGTTGCAAGCCTGGCGCCCGATTCCAACGGTGTTGGCGCATCCTGCTGACTTGTACGGTTGTGGTCACTATCGGGTGATTCAGCCGTTCACAGCCATGAAGGAGGCAGGCCTCATAGATGGCGCGTTGTCGATAGGGCTGCTGCACGTTACCGATCTGGAACGTTATGAGCCCGACGTGATTCTGCTGCAGCGCCAGATAGGCGAGGCTCGCCTGGAAGCCATGCGGCGAATGAAGGCTTTTTCTCGGGCGTTCAAGGTCTACGAGCTGGATGACTATCTACCCAACCTGCCGCTCAAGAACGCTCATCGCCAACATATGCCCAAGGACATCCTGAGGTCGCTGCGACGCGGCGTGGATCAGGTGGACCGTTTCGTCGTTTCCACGGCTCCGCTGGCAGAGGCCTTTGCAGGTCTTCATGCCGATATCCGGGTTATCGAAAACCGCCTGCCTGCGCCGTGGTGGTCAGGGCTGCAGAGTCGGCGGCGGATATCGAGCCGCCCGCGGGTAGGCTGGGCAGGCGGGGTCAGCCATACGGGCGATCTTGAAATGATCCTCGATGTGGTCAAGGAGCTCGCTACCGAAGTGGATTGGGTGTTTTTCGGGATGTGCCCCGATGCGCTGCGCCCCTATGTAAAGGAAGTGCATACGGGGGTCGAGATCAGTAAGTACCCTCAGGCACTGGCCAGCCTCGATCTCGACCTTGCGATCGCGCCGGTCGAGCAGAACCTGTTCAACGAGTGCAAGAGCAACCTGCGCCTACTGGAGTATGGCGCTTGCGGTTTTCCTGTCGTGTGCAGCGATGTGCTTTGTTACCAGGATGGACTGCCCGTTACTCGGGTCAAGAATCGCTATCGCGATTGGGTCGATGCGATTCGCCTGCATATCAACGATCTGGACGCCTGTGCACGGGCCGGTGATGAGTTGCGTGCCGTGGTGATGCGTGACTGGGTGCTCGAAGGCGATAAGTTGCTCGAATGGCGCCGAGCCTGGTTGCCTGATTGATCACTACCTTGTGCTCAAGATTTGCCCGCAGTCGCCGATAGATCAGGTGCGGGCAAAGAAGTAGAGAGTGGCTGTCAATACCAGGCGAAAAAAATCCTCTCACCTCCTAAAGCTTTCGCAGAACAGGCCGATAAGTATTACGAACGCGAACTCAATGGCTGCCTGAGAACTTGCAGGGCCGGATTCGCAAGCTCAGGCAAACATGCTAGGTCCTACGGAGGACATTCATCATGGCTTTGACAGTCAACACCAACATTGCGTCCCTCAACACCCAGCGCAATCTGAACACCTCGTCCAACGCGCTCAATACTTCGCTGCAGCGCCTGTCCACCGGCTCGAAAATCAACAGCGCCAAGGACGATGCTGCCGGCCTGCAAATTTCCAACCGTCTGAGCAGCCAGGTCAACGGTCTGAACGTTGCGGTGAAGAACTCCAACGACGGCATCTCCATGGCGCAAACCGCTGAAGGTGCTCTGCAGCAGTCCACCAGCATCCTGCAGCGTATGCGTGACCTGTCGCTGCAATCGGCCAACGGCTCGAACAGCGACGAAGAACGCAAGGCTCTGAACTCCGAAGTCAACGAACTGAAGAAAGAGCTCAACCGTATCTCCAACACCACCACCTTCGGTGGCAAGAAACTGCTGGACGGTTCCTTCGAAACGACCACCTTCCAGGTAGGTAGTGCGGCCAACGAAACCATCAGCGTCAAGATCGATGAAATGAGCACCGAGTCTCTGAAAGGTACTTTCAGCTCTGGCTCGATTACCGGAACCTCTGTTGCCAGCGCTACCGCTGGTGCCTCTGGAGCCATGGCCATCAAGGTAACCATGGTCGGCGGAGAAGAGCGCACGTTCTCTACCACTTTCGCCAGTGGCGCGACAGCGGCTCAGCAGGTTCAGGCGCTCGCTACCGTGATCAACGATGCAAACATCGGGGTTGGTGCCTTTGTCAACGACGATGGCAACATCGAGTTGATCTCTGCCGCTGGCTCGGGCAGCGCAGCAGGTAACATCCAGGCGTTCTCGTTCGCTTCGGGCGCTACAGTTTCTGCAGCGAAGAGCGCTACCGGAACCGATATCAGCATCGCCGAAGTCACCACCGGCAACTTGGTTGACGACATCGACATCACCGATGTACAGGGTTCGCAGAAGGCGGTCATCGTGATCGACCAGGCAATCCAGGCGATCGACTCGCAGCGTGCCGAACTCGGTGCGGTGCAGAACCGCTTCGAGAACACCATTGGTAACCTGCAGAACATCGCAGAGAACGTTTCGGCTGCACGTGGTCGGATTCAGGATACGGATTTCGCGGCAGAAACTGCGAACCTGACCAAGAACCAGATCCTGCAGCAGGCCGGTACTGCGATCCTGTCCCAGGCCAACCAGCTGCCGCAGGCGGTGCTCAGCCTCCTGCAGTAAGCCGAATGGGCTAGGCTGCTTTAAACTCCGGGGGGAAGTGCCTAGCGCTTCTCCCCGTTTTGCCTTGCGAGGTGAAAGAAAATGGACATATCGATAGGCAATTTGCCTGCAGTGATTGGTAAGTCGGCTCACGCCCAAGCGCCAACTGTATCTGCAGCGGGTGCTGAAAAGGCCGAACGAGCAGATGAACAGGCTCGTACTGCTGTAGCGAGTGAAGAGACCGCCGATGTCTACGGACAAGTCGATGAGGCGGTTACTTCCATTCAAAGCTTCGTGCAGAACATCCGTAGGGATCTGAATTTCAGTGTCGACGACTCGAGTGGCAGGGTGGTCGTAAAGGTCACCGATGGTGCATCAGGTGAGGTCATTCGTCAGTTGCCTTCTGAAGAGGCGCTGCGTTTGGCAGAGAATCTTGAAGAGGTTCGCAGTCTTCTGTTCAAGGCTGAAGCTTGATTTGGCTCGCTTCTTGAATGTTGGGATGGAGTAAACGGACGAGCGCCAATATGGTGACGAGGGGGGATTATGGCTATCAGTGGTATCAGTACTGGCATTAACTCGGGGCTGCCCATCAGTGACCTCGTGACCGCTATGGTCAATGCCGAAAAAGCACCCAAGGAAGCTCAGCTCGCCCGCCTCTCGAGCTCGACCACCACCAAGCTGTCCGGTCTTGGCCAGCTCAATAGCGCCTTGGGCGATTTCCAAACCGCGCTCAAGGATCTCAACAGCGCTGCGCTGTTCGAGAAACGAACCGCTACTTCTTCGAATACAGCTGCCTTGACGGCCACTGCTGGGAAAACCGCCACCGCGGGCACTTATCAAGTCGAGGTTTCAAAGCTGGCCACTGCCAGCAAGGTCGCCACTCAGGCACAGGCTGCTGACTTCAAGAGCGGCGATGATGTGCAAACGCTGAGTGTCAAGATCGGCGAGGGTGGAACCGAGGTAGATGTGAGCATCGCTGCCGGCTCGGATCTGAACAGTATTCGTGATCAGCTCAACACCGCCCTGAAGGGAAAAGGCGTAACCGTTAGTACCATCAATGACCCGGCTACAGGGAAATCCCGTTTGGTCTTCAGCGGCAATGAAACCGGTAGCGGCAAGGATGTTATTGTATCGGGCAGCGGCGATCTCGCCGCGCTCAGCGTCGATGGCCGCACCCAGCTCGATGCCACGAATGCACAGGGTGCCGGGTACATTGTGCAGGCAGCCAACGCTGAGTTCTCCATCGACGGTTTAAAGCTGAGCAGCCCTACCAACTCGGTAAAGGGTGCCATTTCTGATGTCACGCTCGAACTGGTCGGAACGACCGAAGATAAAAAACCTCTGACGCTCAACATTGGCGAAGACAACGCCGGCGTCAAAGCGGGCATCAAGAAGTTTGTGGACGCTTACAACAAGCTCATTACCACTACCAATGATCTGACCCGAGTGACCAAGGTTGGTGAAGACGGGACGCCGTTGACTGGGGGGCTCGTTGGCGACTCGACGATTCGTAACCTGCTGAGCGGTGTTCGTAATGAGCTGGTCAATCCTACCGGTACTGGTGACTTCAAGGTGCTGGCGGATCTGGGAATAACCACTCAGAAAAATGGCACTCTGAAAATCGATGACACCAAGTTAGACGAAGCCATGAAGCAGGATTTTGACGCCGTAGGCGCCTTCTTTCTGGGTGATACTGGTTTGGCCAAGCGTTTGGATGGCCAGGTTGCAGCCTACAGCCAGACTGGTGGAATTCTGTCTCAACGTATGCAGGCGCTCGAGTCCACGCGTAGTGATATCAAGAAGCAGACCGAGGACCTCACGCTGCGTGTCGACAAGATGCAGCAGCGTTTGCTGAAGCAGTTTTACGCGATGGATTCGCTGGTTGGTCAGCTCAATGGGACCAGCAGTCAGCTGCAGAGTACGCTCTCCAACCTTCCTGGTGTCGTGAAGAAGAGCAAATAAATGAATACGCCCATCGACACTTACAAGAGCGTCAAGACAAGCCAGCAGGTCACTCCTTATCAGGCAGTGCAATTGCTGCTGGATGGTGCCATCGAACGAGTATCGCTGGCGCAATTTGCGCAGCAGGAGGCAAACCCGGGTCTGCGTGGCGAGGCGGTAAGCGCCACCATTTCCATTATTGCCGTCCTGCAGTCCAGCCTCGACAAGGAGCTGGGCGGCGAGTTGGCTCAGAACCTGGACAACCTCTATGACTATATAAACCGTCGTCTGGTTGGCGTAGCGCTGGACGACACTCCGCGTCGTCTGGAAGAAGTGCAGGATTTGCTGACCCAGATTCGTGATGCTTGGAAGGCTATTGGCCCGGAAGTAGAGCCTTCGGCCAACTGATCTGCAGGATTTTTCAGGTTTACGTGCTCATCCATCAGGCGGGTGACGCGGTGCTATTGCTGCAATAGTCTGTCGATGACCTTTAAAAAGGATTAATCACGACTAAAGCTCACGTATACCATGCCGATACATTGAGTATTCCCGCTTTACACTGGAGTACATCAGCATGAACGCCATGGCCGCTATGCGTCAGTATCAAAACGTCAACACCCAGGCGCAGGCTGTAGATGCCAGCCCGCACCGTCTGATTCAGATGCTGATGGAGGGTGGTTTGACTCGCCTGGCCCAAGCACGTGGCGCCATGGAGCGCGGGCAGTTCGCGATGAAGGGCGAGCTGATCGGCAAAGCCATTGGCATCATTGGTGGCCTGCGAGCTGGTTTAAACCTCGAAGAAGGTGGCGAGCTGGCTGTGAATCTGGATAACCTTTACGACTACATGAGCCGCCGCTTGTTGGAGGCTAACCTGAAGAACAGCGTCGAGCCGCTCGATGAAGTCGCCGATTTGCTTCGCAACGTTAAATCCGGCTGGGATGCAATTGCCCAGTGATTGGCAGGCTGGAAAGGAGTTTCCCATGAATACATCTGTTCAGCGTCTGCAGAATACGGGTATGGCCATGCGCGAGGCACTGTCCACCCAGGATTGGACAGCTATCGGTGAGCTGGATCTGCAGTGCCGCCAGGCTGTGGAAGATGCCATGGTCGATGCTGCCGAGGACGATGGTGCACTGCGGGCGCGAATGGAGGAGCTGCTGGAACTCTATAAGGATCTGGTAAGTGCGTGTCAGGCCGAGCGCCAGCGTTTAGCCAACGAACTCGTTCAGTTCAATCAGTCGCAGCAGGGCGCGAAGGTTTATCAGCTTTTTGGCTGAATCACCCGAGTGTTGCTATTGTTGGCAATGCTGTGTCCCCCTTTACGCCTTCAAATTTTGGTTGCCGAGCGTGCTTTTAGGTCTCATTGCAACTTCTTATAAATATTCACGCCATAAAATTGACTAAGCGCCAATAATTTACTTTACTGCTGGCCATATGCCGGCGCTAGAGCGCTTGGTGGCTTTCTCTCTTTGGGCCGAACAACTATGTGGCGTGAAACCAAGCTTCTGCTAATCGACGATAATCTTGAACGTCGTCGCGACCTGTCGGTAATTCTTAATTTCCTTGGTGAAGACCATCTCGCTTGCGGCAGCAGTGAGTGGCGTGACGTCGTGGAGCAGATCGACTCGAGTAGAAGCATCCTGGGCGTTCTGCTCGGCGAGGTGCAGCTCAAGGGCGGGGCATTGGATCTGCTCAAGCAATTCGCTGCCTGGGATGAGTACCTCCCGGTGCTGATGCTGCACGAGCATGCCACCACTGATTGGCCGGAAGATTTTCGTCGCCGGGTGCTGGCGACTCTGGAAATGCCGCCCAGCTACAACAAGCTCCTCGATTCCCTGCACCGTGCCCAGGTCTATCGCGAGATGTATGACCAGGCGCGTGAGCGTGGTCGGCAGCGCGAGCCCAATCTGTTTCGCAGCCTGGTAGGCACCAGTCGCGCCATACAGCACGTTAGGCAGATGATGCAGCAGGTGGCTGATACCGAAGCCAGCGTGCTGATCCTGGGCGAGTCGGGTACCGGCAAGGAAGTGGTCGCACGTAACCTGCATTACCACTCCAAGCGCCGCGAAGCGCCATTCGTTCCGGTCAACTGTGGCGCTATTCCCGCCGAGTTGCTGGAGAGCGAGTTGTTCGGGCATGAGAAAGGCGCCTTCACCGGCGCGATTACCAGCCGTGCGGGCCGCTTCGAACTGGCCAATGGCGGCACGTTGTTTCTCGATGAGATCGGCGACATGCCCCTGCCGATGCAGGTCAAGCTGCTGCGGGTGTTGCAGGAGCGCACCTTCGAACGGGTGGGCAGCAACAAGACCCAGAATGCCGATGTGCGCATCATCGCGGCTACCCACAAGAACCTCGAGAGCATGATCGAGAGCGGCAGCTTCCGAGAGGATCTGTACTACCGCCTCAACGTGTTCCCCATCGAGATGGCGCCGCTGCGTGAGCGCATCGAAGACATCCCGCTGCTGATGAACGAGCTGATCTCGCGCATGGAACACGAGAAGCGTGGCTCCATCCGCTTCAACTCGGCCGCCATCATGTCGCTCTGCCGTCACGACTGGGCGGGCAACGTTCGTGAGCTGGCCAACCTGGTCGAGCGCATGGCGATCATGCATCCCTACGGCGTGATTGGCGTGGGCGAGTTGCCGAAGAAATTCCGCCACGTCGATGATGAAGATGAGCAGCTGGCGGCCAGCCTGCGTGATGAGCTGGACGAGCGTGCTGTTCTCACCTCATCGGCGCCATCCGTGCTGTCGGCGGCGATGCTGCCGGCCGAGGGGCTGGACCTCAAGGATTACCTTGGCAATCTCGAGCAGGGGCTTATCCAGCAGGCGCTCGATGATGCCGGTGGTGTCGTGGCTCGCGCTGCTGAGCGTCTGCGTATCCGCCGTACCACGCTTGTCGAGAAGATGCGCAAGTACGGGATGAGCCGTCGCGAAGATGAGATGGGCGACGACTGAGTCGCCTGTCCTAAATCTTTCAGGGTGGGCTACAGCCCACCTGTTCCCTCAGAGCATTAACGCTCTTGCAGTCAGTCAATTGACGATCTGCTGCCCATTAAATCCTTATGCTATTGAAAACAAAGAATTTTATTTTCAGGCATGAGTATTGCTATCTCCTTGGCAAATGACCGCCTTCTGACGGCTCGCCACGCAAGAGAGTGCAATGAAACCAAGCCTGCAACGTCATGTTTCCCTGGATACCTCATCGCCGCTAGGCGCGGAGCGTGGGGAGCTGGAGCAGTCGCTGGCCTTGTTCGAGCAGATGTCGAGCCGGCTGGGTAGCTCGTACAGCCTCTTGGAAAACCGCGTCAATGAACTGACTGGCCAGCTTGCCCAAGTCAGTGAGCAGCGTGTGCAGGAGCTCAATGAAAAGGAGCGCCTGGCCAATCGCTTGCAGAGCCTCTTGGATCTGTTGCCGGGCGGCGTGGTGGTCATCGATGGCCATGGCGTTGTTCGCGAAGCCAACCCGGTCGCGCGACACATGCTGGGTGAGCCATTGCTTGGGCGGCTCTGGCGGGACGTGATCGCCCAGCGTTTCGCCCCCCGGCATGATGATGGTCACGAGATTTCCCTGGCCGATGGTCGGCGACTGTCGATTTCCACTCGCTCGCTACAAGGCGAGCCAGGCCAGTTGGTATTGCTGACCGATCTGACGGAAACCCGTCGCTTGCAGGATCAGCTATCGCGGCACGAGCGGCTGAGCGCCATGGGTCGTATGGTTGCCTCCCTGGCGCATCAGGTACGTACGCCGCTGTCGGCGGCGCTGCTGTATGCCGGTCACTTGACCGAGCAGGTCCTGCCCGCCGAGCAACAACAGCGTTTCGCCGGACGTCTTAAGGAGCGGTTGCACGAGCTGGAGCATCAGGTGCGCGACATGCTGGTGTTCGCCCGCGGCGAGCTACCGCTACCGGACCGACTCGACCCAGGCCAATTGTTCGATGCGCTCAGGCAGGCCGGCGACGCCGTGGTGCAGGGCGTCAATGTCCGCTGGCAGTGCGATGCCCGAGGCGGCGAGCTGCTCTGCAATCGAGACACCTTGGTAGGCGCGCTGCTGAACCTCGTCGAAAACTCTATCCAGGCGGCAGGGCAGGATGTGCGCCTCAAGGTGCATGCCTACCGGCGCGGCTCCACATTGCGGCTGTGCATCAGTGATGACGGCCCAGGTATCGACGCGCTGACGCTGGCGCGACTGGGCGAGCCGTTCTTTACGACGAAAACCACCGGAACCGGCCTCGGGCTGGCGGTGGTCAAGGCAGTCGCCCGCGCTCATCAGGGCGAGCTGCAGCTGCGTTCGCGGCCAGGTCGCGGTACCTGCGCCTTGTTGATTCTGCCGCTGATTACCCCAGCGCACCCCACGATTCAGGAGTGACCCATGGCTGCCAAAGTCCTGCTGGTTGAAGACGACCGCGCCCTGCGCGAAGCCCTGGCCGACACCCTCGAGCTCGGTGGGCATGATTACCGGGCTGTCGACTGTGCCGAGGCGGCGCTGGTCGCGATTGCTCAGGAGCCGTTCGGGCTGGTGATCAGCGACGTGAACATGCCGGGCATGGATGGTCATCAACTACTCGGCGCCATCCGCGAACGCCAGCCGCAGTTGCCTGTACTGCTGATGACTGCTTTCGGCGCCGTCGAGCGTGCCGTCGACGCCATACGCCGTGGTGCAGCCGATTATCTGGTCAAGCCGTTCGAGCCCAAGACTCTGTTGTCGCTGGTGGCGCGCCATGCGCTCGGGCGGGGCGGCGAGCTGGAGCAGGACGGCCCGGTAGCCTGCGAGCCGGCAAGCTTGCAGCTGCTCGAGTTGGCGGCTCGGGTCGCCCGTAGCGATTCCACCGTGCTGATCACCGGCGAGTCCGGAACCGGCAAGGAGGTTCTGGCGCGTTACCTTCATCAGCAGTCGCCGCGGGCCAAGGGGCCTTTTATTGCCATCAACTGCGCGGCGATTCCGGACAACATGTTGGAGGCGACGCTGTTCGGTCACGAAAAGGGCGCCTTCACGGGCGCCGTTGCCAGCGCGCCGGGCAAATTCGAGCTGGCTGAGGGCGGCACCATCCTGCTCGATGAGATTTCCGAGATGCCGCTCGCCCTGCAGGCCAAGCTGTTGCGTGTGCTGCAGGAGCGCGAAGTCGAGCGGGTCGGCGCTCGCAAGCCGATCAGCCTGGATATTCGCGTACTGGCGACCAGCAACCGTGACCTGGCGGCAGAAGTGGCGGCGGGGCGTTTCCGTGAGGACCTGTTCTATCGCCTTTCGGTGTTCCCGCTGGCCTGGCGACCGTTACGTGAGCGACCTTCGGATATCCTGCCTCTGGCCGAGCGGCTGCTGGCCAAATACGTGAAGAAGATGAACCTGAACCCGCTGCGCTTCTCGGCTCAGGCCGTTGCCTGCCTGACTGGCCACGCATGGCCGGGCAACGTTCGTGAGCTGGACAATGCCATTCAGCGCGCGGTCATCCTTCAGCAAAATGGCGTCATCGAGCCCAACGACTTGTGCCTGAACGCACCGATCGGGTTCGCACAGTCCGCACCTGCGCCGCAATTGGCGGTGGTGTCGAACGCGCCGATGCCGGTCATGCCGGACGCAAGCGTGGCGGATGGCGCCTTGGGCGAGGATCTGCGACGTCGGGAATATCAGGTGATCATCGATATCCTGCGTGCCGAGCGTGGGCGTCGCAAGGAAGCCGCCGAGCGCCTGGGTATCAGCCCACGGACCTTGCGTTACAAGCTGGCGCAGATGCGCGATGCCGGTATGGATGTCGAGGCCTATCTCTATGCCAGCTGAGCTGGAGGTAGCCTGGGTTGAGCGAAGCGATACACGGGGAGTTTTTTAGGCCTCATGATCGCTTGGTGGGTTACGCGCCGCTCCGTTCATGGGGTGTTCGCCAGGGTTCTGGCCAGCGGCGCTAACCCACCCTACAGATTGCCAAGCTTTTCTGTAGGCAATAAAAAACCCGGCCTAAAGACCGGGTTTCTTGCATTTGGCTCCGCGACCTGGACTCGACAGCGCAGCTGAACGCGCTTCAGCGCGGCCCCGAAGGGGTGAGCGAAGCGAATAACCTGGGACGCAGTCCATGGTGAGAGTCCGGCGGACACAAAAAAGCCCCGGATTAACCGAGGCTTTTGAATTTGGCTCCGCGACCTGGACTCGAACCAGGGACCCAATGATTAACAGTCATTTGCTCTACCGACTGAGCTATCGCGGAACAACGACGCGTATCCTACTGATTACGAAGGGGAAGTCAAGCATCTGCCAGCTTCCCCTGGCAACTTACAGAACGGCGGCGATGGCCTTGGTCACGACCGGCACGTTGCGTGTGTTCAGGGCGGCCACGCAGATGCGGCCGGTGCCCACGGCGTAGATGCCGAATTCGCTGCGCAGGCGCTCGACCTGTTCGGTGGTCAGACCCGAGTAGGAGAACATGCCGCGCTGTTCGGCAACGAAGCCGAAGTCGCGCTTGGCGTTCAGCGCTGCCAGCTGCTCGACCATGGCCAGGCGCATGGTGCGGATACGATCACGCATTTCGCCCAGCTCGGTTTCCCACATCACCCGCAGTTCAGGGTTGTTGAGCACGGCTGCAACCACGCTGGCGCCATGGGTCGGCGGGTTGGAGTAGTTGGTGCGGATCACGCGCTTGACCTGGGACAGCACGCGACTGCCTTCTTCCTGGTCGCCGACCACGATGGTCAGGGCGCCGACGCGTTCGCCGTACAGCGAGAACGACTTGGAGAACGAGCTGGAGACGAAGAAGGTCAGGCCAGATTGGGCGAACAAACGTACCGCTGCGGCGTCTTCATCAATACCGTCGCCAAAACCCTGGTAGGCGATGTCGAGGAAGGGCACATGCTCGCGTTCGCGCACGATTTCCAGTACCGCTTGCCAGTCTTCGGGTGTCAGGTCGACGCCGGTCGGGTTGTGGCAGCAGGCGTGCAGCACGACGATGGAGCGCGCCGGCAGGTTCTTCAGGTCTTCGAGCAGGCCGCCACGGTTCACGCCGTTGCTGAAGGCGTCGTAGTAGCGGTAGTTGCGCACCGGGAAACCGGCGGTTTCGAACAGCGCGCGATGGTTCTCCCAGCTTGGGTCGCTGATCGCCACGGTGGCGTCGGGCAGCAGACGCTTGAGAAAGTCCGCGCCGGTCTTCAGCGCGCCAGTGCCGCCGATGGCCTGGGTGGTGATTACGCGGCCTTGCTGGATCAGCGGCGAGTCGTTGCCCAGCAGCAGCTTCTGCACGGCCTGATCGTAGGCGGCGATGCCTTCGATCGGCAGGTAGCCGCGCGGGGCGCGAGCGGCGGTCAGGGCCGCTTCGGCTTCGACCACGGCGCGCAGCAGCGGGATGCGACCTTCTTCGTTGGTGTAGACACCCACGCCAAGGTTGACCTTGTCAGGGCGTTTATCGGCGTTGAATGCTTCGTTGAGGCCCAGGATGGGATCGCGCGGAGCCATTTCGACGGCGGAGAACAGACTCATGGGGGCGGCAGCTCTGTGGTGGGGTGAGTATCGAGCAACCCGGCAACTGGATTAGGGGTTGCGCAAGCGGGCCGTTAGTATAGCGGCCCATATTCGGTGTCGCGACAGCGTACATCAGGTATGACGCACGTGTGGTCGTGGCGTCACAGCCTTTGCAGAGGTATTTATGTCCGAGTTTCAACTGGTCACCCGTTTCGAGCCTGCCGGCGACCAGCCCGAGGCGATCCGGCAGATGGTCGAAGGCCTCGAAGCCGGGCTTTCGCACCAGACGCTGCTCGGCGTGACGGGCTCCGGCAAGACCTTCAGCGTGGCCAACGTCATCGCCCAGGTGCAGCGCCCGACGCTGGTGCTGGCGCCGAACAAGACCCTGGCGGCGCAGCTGTATGGCGAGTTCAAGTCGTTCTTTCCGAACAACGCGGTGGAGTACTTCGTTTCCTACTACGACTACTACCAGCCCGAGGCCTATGTGCCGTCGTCGGACACCTTCATCGAGAAGGACGCCTCGATCAACGATCACATCGAGCAGATGCGCCTGTCGGCGACCAAGGCGCTGATCGAGCGCAAGGACGTCATCGTGGTCTGCACCGTGTCGTCGAT
>Ga0268257_1000535_pt1 | contig 43859 bp, 32 predicted proteins | sample AgamicAtPrz_FD_200249 | JGI IMG/M metagenome (GOLD analysis project Ga0268257, IMG submission 200249) | Agave microbial communities from Guanajuato, Mexico - At.P.rz (v2) (version 3) | ecosystem: Host-associated > Plants > Phyllosphere > Phylloplane/Leaf | place: Guanajuato, Mexico | collected... | reverse complement strand
CCACCCGCGACAGTATCTACATCCCGTTCGAGCGCGATGACGAGAAGTACACCTTCATCGACACCGCCGGCGTGCGCAAGCGCGGCAAGATCCACGAGGAAGTCGAGAAGTTCTCGGTGGTGAAGACACTGCAGGCGATCAAGGACGCCAACGTGGTGATCTTCGTCATGGACGCCCGCGAAGGCGTGGTGGACCACGACCTGAACCTGCTGGGCTTCGCCCTGGAAGCCGGCCGCGCCATTGTCATCGCCCTGAACAAGTGGGACGGCATGGAGCCGGGCGAACGCGACTACGTGAAGACCGAGCTGGAGCGCCGGCTGTTCTTCGTCGACTTCGCCGACATTCACTTCATCTCCGCCCTGCACGGTACGGGCGTGGGCCACCTGTACAAGTCGGTACAGGCTGCGTTCAAGTCGGCCGTGACCCGTTGGCCGACCAGCCGCCTGACGCAGATCCTCGAGGATGCCGTGAGCGAGCACCAGCCGCCGCTGGTCAATGGCCGCCGCATCAAGCTGCGCTATGCCCACCTCGGTGGTGCCAACCCGCCGTTGATCGTGATCCACGGTAACCAGACCGACAAGATTCCGAAGTCGTACTCGCGTTACCTGGAAAACACCTACCGCCGGGTGCTGAAACTGGTCGGTACGCCGATTCGCATCGAATACAAGGGCGGTGAGAACCCGTACGAGGGCAAGAAGAACACCCTCACCGATCGTCAGGTCAACAAGAAACGCCGCCTGATGTCGCACCACAAGAAGGCCGAGAAGAAGCGTCGCGACAAGAAACGCTGATTCCCCGTCAGCTTCTTCGCGGGCTTGCCCGCTCCCACAGATACGGTACGACCCTTGAGCTACGTGCAGTACCTGTGGGAGCGGGCAAGCCCGCGAATCGCCCTTTGACCCAGCGCAATGCCCCCAGCGTTTCAACCTTTTTCCTGACCGCTCGATCCGCTATGCTCGCACTCCAACCCGTGCCGGATACACCCCAGGAAAGAGGGCTTCATGATCCGCAGCAAACTGCCGAACGTCGGCACGACCATCTTCACCAGCATGTCCCAGCTCGCCGCACAGACCGGCGCGCTCAACCTGTCGCAAGGCTTCCCCGACTTCAACGGCCCGCAGGCGCTGCTCGATGCAGTGGGCCGGCATGTGGCTGCCGGGCATAACCAGTACTCGCCGATGACCGGCCTGCCGGCCTTGCGCCAGCAGGTGGCGGCGAAGGTCGCGCGGCTATACGGTGCACAGGTGGATGCCGACCAGGAAGTGACCATCACGCCTGGTGCCACCGAGGCGATTTTCTGTGCCATCCAGGCGCTGGTCCACGCGGGCGACGAGGTGATCGTCTTCGACCCGTGCTACGACAGCTACGAGCCGTCCGTTGAACTGGCCGGTGGCCGTTGCGTGCATGTGCGCCTTAGCGATGGCGACTTCCGTATCGACTGGCAACAGTTTGCCGACGCGCTCAGCCCGCGCACGCGCATGGTCATCCTCAATTCGCCGCACAACCCCAGCGGTGCGCTGATCAGCCGCGCAGACCTGGACCAGCTGGCGCAGCTGATCGCCGGCCGCGATATCTACCTGGTCAGCGATGAAGTGTACGAACACCTGGTCTATGACGGTGTGCGCCATGCCAGCGTACTGGCCCATGAGCAGCTGTACTCGCGCGCTTTCGTGGTCAGCTCGTTCGGCAAGACCTATCACGTTACCGGCTGGAAGACCGGTTATGTGATCGCGCCGCCGGCGCTGAGTGCCGAGCTGCGCAAGGTGCACCAGTACGTCAACTTCTGTGGGGTGACGCCGCTGCAGTGCGCGCTGGCCGAGTTCATGGCCGGGCACCCCGAGCATATCGATCAATTGCCGGCTTTCTACCAGGCCAAGCGCGACCTGTTCTGCGGTTTGCTGGACGGCTCGCGGTTTCGTTTCACCCGCACGGCGGGCACCTATTTCCAGCTGGTGGACTACTCGCAGATCCGCCCGGACTTGAACGATGTCGACATGGCGCTGTGGCTGACCCGTGAGCACGGTGTGGCGAGCATCCCGGTGTCGGTGTTCTACCAGCAACCCATCCCCGAGCAACGCCTGGTCCGCCTGTGCTTTGCCAAACGAGAGGAGACGCTGCGTCAGGCAGCGGAAAGACTATGCGCGATCTGAGCACACTGCCCAACCTGAAAGTCGCCCTGGTGCAAACCACCCTGGCCTGGCACGACCGCGAGGCCAACCATGCGCACTTCGAGGAGCTGCTGGCGCAGGTCGGCGAGGTGGACCTGGTGATTCTGCCGGAAATGTTCACCACCGGTTTCTCGATGCAGTCCGAGAGCCTGTGCGAGCCTGAGAACGGCCCGACCTACAAATGGTTGAAGGCCCAGGCGAAGAAGTGCAACGCGGTTGTCACCGGCAGCGTGATCATCCAGGCCGCCGATGGCAGCCACCGTAACCGGCTGCTGTGGGCACGGCCGGATGGCGAAATCCTGCACTACGACAAGCGCCACCTGTTCCGCATGGCCGGCGAGCACAAGCATTACACCCCGGGCGAGCGCCAGGTGCAGTTCGAGCTCAACGGCTGGCGGATTCGCCCGCTGATCTGCTACGACCTGCGCTTCCCGGTGTGGAGCCGCGATGCCCAGGATACCGACCTGCTGCTGTACACGGCCAACTGGCCGGCTGCGCGCCGTCAGCACTGGAACCGCCTGTTGCCGGCCCGGGGCATCGAGAACCTGTGCTATGTGGCGGCAGTGAATCGGGTGGGCACCGATGGCAAGGGCTTCGCCTATTCTGGCGACAGTCAGGTGCTGGACTTCCAGGGCGAGAGCCTGCTCAGTGCCGGTGAGGCGGACGGGGTGTTCACCGCCGTGTTGAGCGCGGCGGAACTGGCGGCCTACCGGGCCAAGTTCCCGGCCAACCTGGATGCTGACACCTTCGAGCTGCACTGACAGTCTGTACCGGCCCCTTCGCGGGTAAACCCGCTCCCACAGGTACCGCACAGCATTCAAGATCTGTGAGGACCCTGTGGGAGCGGGTTTACCCGCGAAGAGGCCGGTGCTGGTTACATCAGTTTCCGATCAGTACACATCCCGCCGATACCGCCCATCCTCGATCAGTTGCTGCACCACTGCTTCCCCAAGGATTCCGTTGAGTGCCGCATCCACCCCCACCGCCATGCCTTGCAGGCTGCCGCAGACATACACACAAGCGCCATCCGCCACCCAGCGCTTGAACTCTTCAGCCTGTTGCAACAGCACATCCTGCACATACACCTTCTCGGCCTGGTCCCGCGAAAACGCCAGGTCCAGGCGCGCCAGGTCGCCGCTTGCCAGCCAGCCTTGCAGTTCCTCGCCACACAACAGGTCGTGCGCCCGGTTGCGTTCGCCAAACAGCAGCCAGTTGCGCTGCATGCCAGCATTCACCCGCGCGCGCATCAGGCTGCGCAGGCCGGCCAGGCCGGTGCCGTTACCGATCAGTACCAGCGGTGCCGCCGTTTCCGGCAGGTGGAAGCTGCTGTTACGCCGCACCCGCAGGCTCAGCATGCCGTCCAGCGGCAAGTACTCGGTCAGCCAGCCGGAACCCAGGCCCAGTTGGCCATCGGCGTGGCGCTCCTGGCGCACGATCAATTCCAGCAGGCCATCGCTGGCGATCGAGGCGATCGAGTACTCGCGGCTGCCGATCGGCACCAGTGCATCGACCAGCGCTTGCGGCTGCAAGCCGATCAGGTGCTCGCGCCGCGCTGGCAGCTGCCGACCGGCCAAGGCCTGGGCGAGCCCTTCAGTCAGGCCGTTCACCTGCACCTTGGCCCGGGGGTCGAGTGCCATGCCAGCGAGGAAGGCGTCGATCCGCGGCTGGCCATTGAGCGGCAGGATTTCCACCAGGTCGCCGGCTTCCCAGCTGGCGGGCTGTTGCGGCTGCAGGCCGAGCAGGTACACCGGTTGGCCCTGACTGCCCGGGTTGAGCCGTTCGCGGCGTACCAGTGACCAGTTGGCAAAGCTCGGCGGCTGCCAGGCGGCCAGCGGCTGGGCACCAGTCAGTTGCGCCAGTTCCTGTTGCCATTGCAGCAGGGCGGCCTGGTCGGCGTTGTCCACTTCCACCGGACTGAATGCGCTGCTGGCTCCGCGCTCACCCAGCCAGGCCTGCAGGCGCCGGGCGAAGCCGCAGAAGTGCGGGTACTGGCGATCGCCGAGGGCGAGCAGGGCATAGCTGAGGTTGTCCAGTGCCCACGGCTGGCCGAGCACCTTGCGTTCGAAGACGCGGGCGCTGTCGGGGGCTTCGCCGTCACCGAAGGTACTGACCACGAACAGCGCACGGCGCGCCTGGCGCAGGTCGCTCTCACTCAGTTCGGCCAGGGCGCGTACCTGCACCGGCAGGCCGGCAGCCTGCAACTGACCGGCGCTCTGCCAGGCCAGCTGCTCGGCCAGGCCGCTCTGGCTGGCAAAACCGATCAGCCAGCTGTCACCACTGCCGTGGCTGTCGGCGACCTTGCCCCGTGCGGTGCGTACCTGGCGCTTCTTGCGACGGCGGTCGAGGTACAGCAGCCAGCCAGTGACGAAGAACAGCGGCATGCTCAGGCTGGCGAGCGTGACGATGATGCGCCCCGGCAGGCCGAAGTACTCGCCGACATGCAGTGCGTAGACGCTTTGCAGCAGTTGCGCCTTGAAGGACTTGTCGGCGTAGCGGTCATGGGATTTCACCTGGCCGCTGGCCGGGTCCAGTACCAAGGTGTTGAAGGCTCGCGGATGGTCGGCGTTTTCCAGCAGGTAGAACAGGTTGGCTGGCTGGCCGCCCACGGGTGGCAGGCGCAGGTTGTACATGGCCAGACCAGGGCCGGCAGCGTCCTTGAGGTTGGCCCAGATCGCGTCATAGTCGACCACCAGCGGTGGGGCGTTCTTGTCGATGTGCTGCGGGCCGTGGCGACCACGACCTTCGCCGCGTTTCTGCTGCTGGCCACTGGCTGGCGCGTCGGCCAGCAGCCGGTTCAGGCCTTCGCGGTACCACTCGTAGGACCAGAACAGCCCGGTCAGGGCGAACAGCAGGTAGAACAGCAGGCACCAGGTGCCGGCCACGGCATGCAGGTCCCAGTTGAACGCGCGGCCCGTCTTGGCCCAGTCGAAGGTCAGCCAGGCGCGCCAGTCCAGCGCCTTGCGCGGCCAGCGCAGGTACAGGCCGGAGAGGCAGAAGAACACCAGCATCAAGGTGCAGGCACCGGTAATCTGCCGGCCCGTGTCGCCCATGGCCAGAAAGCGGTGCAGGTTGAGCATGAGGTTGAAGAAGCCTTGGCCGGCTGCTTCACCCTTGAGTTCACCGGTATAGGGGTCGGCATAGCGCAGCTGGCCACGGCGCTCGCCCGGTGGCGGCGTGAAGAAGATCCGTGCGGCATTGCCGTCGCGCACGTCAACCCACAGCATCGCCACCTTGTCGTGTTGCTGGGCCTCGACCCGCCGTACCAGCTCGGCCGGCGGCAGCACGCCTTCGGCGCGTACTTCTACCTTGAGCACATCGGCATTGACGGCACGCAGCAGTTCATCCTGAAACGAATACAAGGCCCCGGTAATGCCCATCAAGGCCAGCACCAGGCCAGCGGTGATGCCAAACAACCAGTGCAATTGGAACAGCGTTTTCTTCACCACTTGATCACCTTGTATGTAGCAACAACCTGGGCGGCGGGCATTATGCCCTGATACGCAAAAGCCCCGCTCACGGGAATGAACGGGGCGGGATGGCGGTGTTGAGCGGGTTGTGATGCTTGTACCGGCCTGTTCGCGGGTGAAACCCACTCCCACAGGTACTGCACCGACCTCAGGTCAAGTGCTATCTCTGTGGGAGCGGGTTCACCCGCGAAAGGGCCGACACAGGCGCAGCCCATTCAACAGATCAGCCCTATCCCGACATCAGAAGTGGACGCTGGTGGTCAACAGCGCAGTTCGCCCGGCCGCCTGGTTGGCGAAGTGGGTGGAGAAGGCCTTGTCGTAATACACCTCGTTGGTGAGGTTCTGCACGTTCAGCTGCAGGTCGACGTTCTTGGTCAACTTGTAGGCGGCCATGGCGTCGTAGCGCACATAGCTGTCGACCATGGTGGTGTTGGCCACGCTGCCGTACACCTCGTCCATGTAGAAGGCACCGCCACCGATGGTCAGCTTCGGCGTGATGGCGTAGGTGGTCCACAGGCTGGCGCTGTTGTTCGGCGTGTTTGGCAACTGGTTGCCGTCGTTGGCCTTGCCCATCGGTCCGCCATCGACCTGGCGGGCCTCCATGTAGGTGTAGCCGGCAAACACCTGCCACTTGTCGGTGAGCTTGCCGCTGGCCGACAGTTCGATGCCCTGCACGCGGGTTTCGCCGACGTTTTCGTAGGTGGTGGTGTCCACCTGCACGCGGGCGTTTTCCTTCTCGGTACGGAACAAGGCGGCTGCCAGGGACAGACGCTCGTTGAGCAGGTCCCACTTGGTACCGATTTCGTAGTTGGTGGTTTCTTCCGGCTCCATGTCGCTGCTCAGCAGGTTGCCACTGCGATCAGTAGTGTTGCCCAGCGGGTTGCCTTCCATGCCTTCCCCGAGGTAGGCCCCTGGTGGGGTGGCGGAGGTGGCGTAGGAGACGTAGATGCTGCCGTTGTCGGCCGGTTTCCACACCAGGCCCAGCTGGCCGGTGACGAACTCACTGGTGTCCTTGCCCTTGGAGACAATGCCCTTGGTACTTACCGCAGTGCTGCCGTCGGCGTTGTAGCCACGGTATTGGGTATCGAAGTGGTCGTAGCGCAGGCCCATGTTCAGCAGCCACTGTGGCGACAGCTCCAGGGTATCGAAGACGTAGATGGCCCGGGTGTTGCTCTTGGTGTTGGTGCCGGCATAATTGCGCGAGATCGCGCCGTTCCACGGGTCATCCGGGTTCGGGTTGCTCAGCGAGGTACAGTTGTAGCCGCTGGTAGCACCGATCATGCCTGGGGTGCAGTTGGTGTTGGCTGCGCCACCGGCGACGGTGTCGGTGTCGACGTTGTAAGTTTCCCGATCGCTTTCTTCGCGGCTCAATTCGATACCGGTGGAGAAGCTGTTCTTCATGCCGCCCAGGTAGAACTCACCAAACAGATCGGTCTGGTTGGTGGTCGTGGCGGTATTGCCAACGCGGGTGTTGGCGCGGCGCCAGACGCTGCCATTGTTGACGTTGCCCTTGCTGTCGTCAGGCTGGGTCAGGATGTAGTCCTGCATGCTGTTGCCGTGACGGAAGGTGTTCTTGATGGTCAGCGCATCGCTCAGGTCGTGCTCGATGGCGAAGGTGGCGATGTCCACGCGGGTCTTGCGGAAGTCGCGACCGGTCAGGCCGTAGAAGTTGTCGCTGTCGCCACCGTCATACGGCTTGCTCGGGTGCGCCGAGGTGCGTGCGTTGCTGCCACCGCTCGGGATGGTGTAGGGGATGCCCGAATCCGGCAGGTCGTCGCTTTCCAGGTGGTAATAGTCGAGGTTGACGCGGGTCGGCGTGCCCAGGCCGAAGGCCAGCGACGGGGCGATACCCCAACGGTCGTAGTTGACCTTGTCGCGGCCAGCGACGTTGCTCTCGTGGGTCATCAGGTTCAGGCGCCCGGCAGCGCTGTCGCTGAACTGGTAGTTGCCATCGAAGGTGTAGCGCTGGGTCTGGTCGCTGCCCCAGGTCCAGGCGCCGTCCAGCGAGTTGCCCAGGTGCGCGCGCTTGCTCACCAGGTTGATGGTGCCGCCTGCGGCGCCGCGGCCACCGACGGCCGAGTTCGGGCCCTTGGCCACTTCCACCGATTCGATGGCGAAGATTTCACGGGTTTGCGCGCCGGTGTCGCGCACGCCGTCCAGGTAAGTGTCGCCCTGGGCATCGAAACCGCGGATGAACGGGCGGTCACCTTGCGGGTTGCCGCCTTCCCCAGCGCCGAAGGTGATACCCGGGACGGTGCGCAGGGCATCCTGCAGGGTCAGGGCGTTGGTGTCCTTGATTACTTGCTGCGGGATGACGGTGACCGAGCGCGGGGTGTCTACCAACGGCGCGGTGTACTTCTGCGAGGAGGCCTTCTCGACCTTGTAGTCGGTGCTGGCCTGTTCGGCCTTGCCATTGATGCTGGTGGCGTCCAGGGTGATCGCATTGCCGGCGGCCGGGTCGGCGGCATAGGCCGTCGAGGCGCTGAGGGCAACGCCGATGGCGGAAGCGATCAGGCGTGGTGAACTGACTGCAGATGGTACGGACTGGCGCATTGCTTAGGACCTTTCCCCAAGGTGTCAAGGCCGCGGATCTTAATGTAAGCAATTTGGACTCTCAATTGAGAGCAGTTACCATTCGCGAATAATTTACAAACTTTACAATTTACCTTTACGGTTTCATCCGGATGAAGCGTCCTGGGTAGCGCATGGGGCTTGTGAAGCGCAAAAGGGAATCAATATCATTGTTGCCTGTTCTTTTCCCAACGGTGCTGCCGCCATGCTGCTTCACATCCCTGGCCTGTTCGATGCCGATGAACTGGCCCGTATCCGCGAGGCGCTGGAGCAGGCCGACTGGGCTGACGGCAAGATCACCGCTGGCTACCAGTCGGCCAAGGCCAAGCACAACCTGCAACTGCCGGAAGGCCACCCGCTGGCCAAGGAGATCGGCACTGCGCTGATCGAGCGCCTGTGGAAAACCCCGCGCTTCATGTCGGCGGCCTTGCCGCACAAGGTGTTCCCGCCTCTGATCAACTGCTACCGCGAAGGGGGCAACTTCGGCTTCCACATCGATAATGCCCTGCGTCAGCCCAAGGGCAGCCCGGAGCGGGTGCGGACCGACCTGTCCTCGACGCTGTTTCTCAGCGACCCGGGCAGCTATGACGGTGGCGAGCTGGTGATTCAGGACACCTATGGCGAGCAGCAGGTCAAGCTGGCCGCCGGTGACCTGGTATTGTACCCGGGCACCAGCCTGCACAAGGTCAACCCGGTCACTCGTGGCCAGCGTTACGCCGCGTTCTTCTGGACCCAGAGCCTGGTCCGCGAGGACAGCCAGCGCGCCTTGCTGTTCGAGATGGACAATGCCATCCAGCAACTGACCGCCGATGTGCCGGATCACCCGTCGCTGCTGCAACTGACCGGTGCCTACCACAACCTGTTGCGTCGCTGGGCGGAGGTCTGAAGCGTGTCCTATTCGTTGCGACGTGAGCAAGTGATGGATGTGGCAGGTTTGCGGGCCATGCTTGAAGAGAGCCCCGGCAAGGCCGCCCAGGCGATCCTGGCCGCGGCAGGGCAGGGTGTGGTCGAAGCCCAGTTACTGTTGGGCCAGATCCTGCTCGATGGGCGTGGCATCGAGGCCGATGCCGGCGTGGCTCGGCGCTGGTTCGGTATTGCCGCCCAAGCCGGCAGCGCCATGGCGCACAACATGCTGGGGCGGTGCCTGGAGCATGGCTGGGGCGGCAGCGTAGACCTCGCGCAGGCTGCCATCCACTATGCCCGGGCAGCCGATGCGGGGTTGGACTGGGGGCTCTACAACCTGGGCAACCTGTTGGCCACCGGTCGTGGCGTAGCGGCCAACCAGGCGCAGGCATTGCTGTGTTACGAGAAGGCGGCGCACATGGGGCATGCCAAGTCGATGAACCTGTACGGGCGCTATCTTGAACAGGGCATTGCCACTGCGCCCAGCCCGGCGCGGGCGGTGCGCTGGTATCGGCGTTCGGCCGAGGCGGGGGATTTCCGCGGCATGTTCAGCCTGGGCCTGGTGCTGGTCGAACGTGGGCAGCTGGTCGAGGCCGGGCGTTGGCTGGAGCAGGCTCGGGTCGAGGGGAACATGAATTTCCTGCGCAGTGCGCTGGCGACCTTGCAGGAAGCGGGGCCGGTGTTGATGGCTTTTGCGGCGCGCTATGCCGAAGAGATCGAGCGGCGCGGCAACTGAGCCGTGGCTGGGCCGGCCCTGGCGTCGGCGCAGGAGTGCGCAAATGAAAACGGGGCCTCGCGGCCCCGTCGTGCATTACAGGTAGTACGCCTTCAGCGGCGGGAAGCCGTTGAATTCCACTGCGCTGTAGCTGGTGGTATAGGCGCCGGTCGACAGCCAGTACAGGCGGTCACCGATTGCCAGGTTCAGCGGCAGGCCGTACTTGTAGTGCTCGTACATGATGTCGGCGCTATCGCAGGTCGGGCCGGCGATGACCACTTCTTCGGTTTCGCCTTTCTTCTCGGTCCAGATCGGGAACTTGATGGACTCGTCCATGGTTTCGATCAGGCCGGAGAACTTGCCCACGTCGGTATAGATCCAGCGCTCGACGGCGGTGCGCGACTTGCGTGCCACCAGCACCACTTCGCTGACCAGGATACCGGCGTTGGCGATCAGCGAACGGCCCGGCTCGAGGATGATTTCCGGCAGGTCGTCACCGAAGTCTTCCTTGAGGAAGCGGATGATCTCTTCGGCGTAGGTTTCCAGGCTGTTGGTACGGGTGATGTAGTTGGCCGGGAAGCCGCCACCCATGTTGATCAGCTTCAGCTCGATGCCGTCTTCTTCCTTCAGGCGTTCGAAGATCACCTTGACCTTGGCGATGGCGGCGTCCCACACGCTGATGTCACGCTGCTGCGAGCCCACGTGGAAGGAGATGCCATACGGCACCAGGCCCAGGTCGCGGGCGAGGATCAGCAGGTCCATGGCCATGTCGGTCTGGCAGCCGAACTTGCGCGACAGCGGCCAGTCGGCAGTGGTGGAGCCTTCGGTCAGGATACGCACGTACACTTTCGAACCCGGTGCGGCCTTGGCGATATTGCGCAGGTCGGCTTCCGAGTCGGTGGCATACAGGCGCACGCCCTTCTCGTAGAAGTAGCGGATGTCCTTGGACTTCTTGATGGTGTTGCCGTAGCTGATGCGGTCGGCGCTGACACCGCGGCCCATGACCTTGTCCAGCTCGTAGATCGAGGCGATGTCGAAGCTCGAACCTTTATCCTTGAGCAGGTCGATGATCTCGACGGCCGGGTTGGCCTTGACCGCGTAGTACACCTTGGCGAACTCGAAGCCGGCGCGCAGGTCGTCATAGGCCTGGCTGATCATCTGGGTATCGATGAGTACGAACGGGGTTTCCTGCTTGTCGGCGAACGCCTTCATCTTCTGGAAAGTGTCACGCGCGAAATAGTCTTCGACCTGGATCGACATGCTCAGGGACTCCATGGGCAAACTGAAAGATTAAGTGGCTGCAAACTGAACGTCCTCCGTATCCCCACTTTGGTTCGCCTACTCAGTACTTGAGCCGGATGGATCGTTTCCAGCATGGACGTTCGGCGCGCACTTTAGGGCGTGAAGAATGCAGAATCAACAGGCAATCCGGGCCTGATCGACGCGGATCGACGACCAGCCATTTGAATAACCGACTCGTGTGACCGGCTGATGTTCCCCTGCGTGTTTCAAGCGTAAAAAATTGTGGAATAGGTCGCGTTGACTTATGTACTGGCATGCCCGCTGGCACAGGCATCGCGCGATTCCTGCGGCAGCGGGCATGCCCGGGAGGGGCGTCAGGTGTTCATATTTATGGCCACAGATGCCTGGCACGCACGTGCCTGAAAACGCCGATAAATTTTTTGTTACCGACTGACGGATTTGCTGGTTTTGATGAGAAACATTACTATTCGCACCCTTGTCCGCCTCCCTGATGACCCTCGACCGTGTCCGGACCCAAAGGCTTTCTCGACCATTACCATGAGCTGATCGGCACCTGGACGCGCAAGCTGCGCAGTCGTCAGCAAGCCGAGGACCTCGCCCACGATGCCTTCGTCCGGGTCCTGGAAAGCCCGGGCCAACAGGTCGAGCAGCCACGCGCCTACCTGCACCAGACCGCACGCAACATTGCCGTGGATGGTTTCCGTCGCGAGGACCGGCGCCAGGCCCTGGAGCTGCAAGCCTTCGACGAAAGCCCGGCCGGCAGTGGCGACCCCGAAGCCTACGTGCACGCCCTGGAACTGGCTGACAGCGTCGAGCGGGCGTTGGCCGAGCTACCGCTGAACTGCCGCCAGGTGTTCATCTGGCAGAAGCTGGAGGGCCGCACCCAGGCGGAGATCGCCGCGCGCATGGGGTTGAGCAAGAACATGGTCGAAAAGTATATGATCCGCACGCTCCGGCATCTGCGTGAGCACCTGGATGTGTCGGCATGATGAGTCAGGAGACCTTTTCGATGGAACAGCACGGTAGCGAAACCGTCCGCGAGCAGGCGGCGGCATGGTTCGCCCGCGTGCAGGATGCGCCTCGGGATGCCGGGCTGCAGGCGCAGTTGCAGGCATGGCTGGAGGGTGACAGGCGGCACCGGGAAGAGTACGAGCAACTCGCCCGGCTGTGGCAGGCTGCCGATTTCATCCCCCGCCAGCGCCTGGAAGCGCTGGCCCGGCCGGCCCCGCTAACCCAGCTGCCACGGCGACGCCTGGTGCGCGTGGCTTTGGCCGCCACGCTGGGCGCAATGGCGGTGGGGCTGGGCTGGGGCGGCTGGCAGTACCAGCAGCTGAATCACCACGGCAACTTGCAGACTGCCTTCAACGAACGCCGCCAGGTCGAGTTGCCGGATGGCTCGCACCTTGAACTCAACGGCAGCACGCAGGTGCGGGTCGCATTCAGTGCGGACCAGCGTCATGTGCAGTTGGTGGCGGGCGAGGTGATGTTCAGCGTCGCTCACGACACTGCCAGGCCGTTCGTGGTCGACACTGCCCAAGGCCGCGTGACGGTCACCGGTACCCGTTTCGACGTCCGTCAGGACACGGCCAGTACCCGCGTGGCGGTGGAGCAGGGTGCGGTGCGCGTGCAGGGCAAGGGCGCTTCGCTGGCGCAGCTTACCGCTGGCCAGGGCTCGCACATCGACGCCCAGGGCCAGGTGGCTGCACCCTATGCGGTGAATGCCGCCGCGCTGACGGCCTGGCGCCAGGGCAAGCTGGTGTTCGACAACGCCACCCTGGCCGAGGTGGTGGCGGAAGCTTCGCGCTACCGCAGCCAGCCACTGCGGGTCGCCCCCGGCAAGCTTGCCCAGCTGCGCCTGTCCAGCACGTTCCGCACCGACGACAGCGACGCCTTGCTGCGCGCCTTGCCGAGCATCCTGCCGGTGGCCATCAAGGCCAATGCCGATGGCTCCAGCGAAATAATCGCGAAATAGATTCAGGTTTTTTTCCGCTCGTTCGTCTTCCCCGCCAGCTGCAACTGCCAAGCATTTCCATTTGCATGCGGTTGGCGTTTATCCGTATTCCAGGAAGTTTCGACGACGTGAACAATAACAAGCCCTTCCCACGCTTGCGCGCCCTGGCACTGACCCTGGCGGTCGCTGCCGTGGCCGTCGGCAGCCAGGCCGCAGAAACTGGCAGCACCATCCAGATCCAGGCACAACCGTTGGCTTCGGCGCTGAACCAGCTGGGTCAGCAGACCAACCTGCAACTGTTCTTCAGCCCCGAGCTGGTGGCCGGCAAGCAGGCGCCGGCGGTGTCCGGCCAGCTGGTGCCGGAGCAGGCGCTGCAGCAGTTGCTGCAGGGCAGCGGCCTCACCTACGAAATGTCCCAGGGCACCGTGGTGGTCAAGCCGGCCCAGGCCGATGGCACTCTCACCAGCGGCAGCCTGGAGCTGGCGCCCACCGACATCAAGGTGGTCGGTGACTGGCTGGGCGATGCCCAGCAGAGCGTGGTGCAGAACCACCCTGGCGCGCGTACCGTGGTGCGCCGCGAAGCGATGGTGGAGAAGGGCGCGATGAACGTACGCGATGTGCTGCGCGGCATCCCGGGGGTACAGGTGCAGGACTCCAATGGCACCGGCGGCAGCGACCTGTCGCTGAACGTCGGGGTGCGTGGCCTGACTTCGCGCCTGTCGCCGCGCTCCACGGTACTGATCGATGGCATCCCGGCCGCTTTCGCACCGTATGGCCAGCCGCAGCTGTCGATGGCGCCGATTTCCTCGGGCAACCTCGACAGTATCGATGTGGTGCGTGGTGCCGGCTCCGTGCGTTATGGCCCGCAGAACGTCGGCGGGGTGATCAACTTCGTGACTCGGGCAATTCCGGAAAAAGCCTCGGCAGAGCTGTCCACCACCCTGGAAACTTCCCAGCATGGCGGCTGGAAGCACACCGAATCGGCCTTCGTCGGCGGCACGGCGGACAACGGCATGGGGGTGGCGCTGCTGTACACCGGGGTGAATGGCAACGGCTACCGCGAAAGCAACAATGGCAATGACATCGATGATGTCATCCTCAAGACGCACTGTGCGCCCACCGAAGTGGACGAGTTCTGGCTCAACTTCCATTACTACGATGGCCGTGCTGACATGCCCGGTGGCCTGACCCAGGCGCAGTACGACAGCAACCCGTACCAGTCGCTGCGCGACTATGACTACTTCGCCGGTCGGCGCAAGGACGTGTCGTTCAAGTGGCAACGTCAGCTCGACGACGCCACCCAATTCGAAGTGCTGACCTACTACACCGACAGCTTCCGCGGCAGTGCCATTGCCGCGCGTGACATGAAGACCCTGTCCTCATACCCGCGCAACTACCACACCTTCGCCATCGAACCGCGGCTGTCGCGAATCTTCTTCGCCGGGCCCACTACCCAGGAAGTCAGCGTGGGTTACCGTTACCTGAAGGAAGCGATGCGCGAACAGTCGACCCGCCTGGGCCTGGTCGACAACGTGCCGACCCCCGTGCCGGGCTCCGACGGCCATGTGTACCAGGACCGCAGCGGCGGGACCGAGGCCAGCGCCTACTACATCGACGACAAGATCGACGTGGGTAACTGGACCATCACCCCCGGCCTGCGCTTCGAGCACATCAATACTGACTGGCGCGACCGCCCGGTGCTCGGTGCCAACGGCAAGCTGGTGCCGGAGAAGAACCGCAGCATCACCAGCAACGAACCGCTGCCGGCGCTGAGCGTGATGTATCACCTCTCCGATGCGTGGAAGCTGTTCGCCAACTACGAGACTTCGTTCGGCAGCCTGCAGTACTTCCAGCTGGGCCAGGGCGGTACCGGCAACAGCACGGCCAATGGCCTGGAGCCGGAAAAGGCCAAGACCTACGAAATTGGTACGCGCTATGACAATGGCGGTTTTGCCGGTGAGCTGACGGCGTTCTACATCGACTTCGATGATGAGCTGCAGTACATCAGCAACGACGTCGGCTGGACCAACCTGGGGGCGACCAAGCACCAGGGTATCGAGGCCTCGGTGCGCTATGACCTGGCCGGGCTGGACCCGCGCCTGGACGGGTTGTCGGTGAGCGGTGGCTACACCTATACCCGCGCGACTTACGAAGGGGACATTCCCGGGTTCAAAGGCCGTGACCTGCCGTTCTATTCACGCCAGGTGGCCACGGCCGGGGTGCGCTATGCCATCAACCGCTGGACCTGGAACCTGGATGCCTATGCGCAATCCAGGCAGCGCGCGCCGGGGACCGGGATCAATGCCGATGGCAGCTTCAATGGTGACTACATTACCGAGCCGAGTGCCGACGGGCAGTATGGCGACATTCCGGGTTATGTGACCTGGCATGCCCGTGGCGGCTACGCGTTCGGGCCGCAGCTGTCCAACCTGAAGCTGGCGGCGGGGGTGAAGAACCTGTTCGACAAGCAGTACTTCACCCGCTCCAGTGACAACAATGCCGGCCTCTATGTGGGTGAGCCGCGGACCTTCTACGTGCAGGCCAGTGTAGGGTTCTGAGCGGCAACTGCCGGGGCCGCCTTGCGGCCCATCGCGATACCGGCCGCTCCTGCGGCGGAACGCGATGGGGCGCAACCGCCCCCTTCAGGAGGTTACCGCCTCGGCCGGCGAGACAATGCTGGTCTTGGCTCCCCGCGAGCGCCCCGAGCTCAGGTACGCCGCAATCGACTCCTGGGTCACCTCGCCGAGGAACACCTGCTCGGCATCCAGCACCGGCAACCATGCCCGGTTGTACTCGTACATCCGCGACAACAGGATACGCAGGTGCTCGTCATGTGACGCCGTGGCATTGAAGGGCCGCAGGAAGTCGCCACAGCTGCCCTGTTGGCGATGCATGTCGCGCCGGCGCACATAGCCCAGCGCCTTGTTCTGCGCATCGGTCACCACCACGTAGCGGCGGTCGTGCTCGTCCAGCAGCTCCAGCGCCTCGCTCACCGGCGTCTCCGGGCTCAGCGACGGCGCGTTGTCCGCCGCATCCTCGGCACGCACCAGCAGCAGGCGCTTGAGGGTACTGTCCTGGCCCACGAAGTTGCTGACGAACTCGTCCGCCGGGTGCGCCAGCAGGGTATCCGGGTGGTCCAGTTGCAGCAGCTTGCCGGCGCGGAAGATGGCGATCTTGTCACCTAGCTTGATCGCTTCGTCGATATCGTGGCTGACCATGATCACGGTCTTGTTCAGGGCCCGCTGCATCTCGAAGAATTCGTTCTGGATCATCTCGCGGTTGATTGGGTCGACCGCCCCGAACGGCTCGTCCATCAACAACACCGGCGCTTCGGCAGCCAAGGCACGGATCACGCCGATACGCTGCTGCTGGCCGCCGGACAGCTCGCGCGGGTAGCGCTGCAGGTACTGCTTGGGCTCCAGCTTGATCATGTGCATCAGCTCGCGGGCGCGTTCGTGGCACTTGTGCCTGTCCCAGCCAAGCAGGCGCGGGACCACGGTGATGTTCTCCTCGATGGTCATGTTCGGGAACAGGCCGATCTGCTGGATCACGTAGCCGATGTGCCGGCGCAGGGTCACTTCGTCCAGCCCGGTGGTGTCCTCGCCATTGATGAACACCTGGCCAGAGGTGGGCGTGATCAGCCGGTTGATCATTTTCAGCGTGGTACTTTTGCCGCAGCCCGAGGGGCCGAGGAACACGCAGATCTCGCCTTCGTTTACGGTGAGGCTTACCGAGTCGACGGCTTTGACGTCCTTGCCGTTGACGTTGAAGGTCTTGCTGAGGTTCTTCAGTTCGATCATGGGCGCAGTCCTTGTGGAGTCAGGGCACGTTGCAGGGTTTGCAGGAGCAGGTCGGCGACGATCGCCAGCAGGCTGACCAGGACGGCGCCAACCAGCAGCATCGACATGTCGCTGCGGCTGATGGAGGTGAGGATGAGCACCCCCAGCCCGCCAGCGCCGATGGTGGCGGCAATGGTCATGACGCCGATGTTCATCACCACGGCGGTGCGCACGCCGGCGAGGATCACCGGCACCGCGATTGGCAGCTCGACCATGCGCAGGCGCTGGCCGAAGGTCATGCCGATGCCGCGCGCGGCCTCGCGAATGCCGGGTTCGACGTTGGTCAGGGCCAGGTAGGTGTTGCGCAGGATTGGCAGCAGCGAGTAGAGAAACACGGCGGTGATTGCCGGTAGCGGCCCCAGGCCCTGGCCGAACTTCGAGTAGAACGGCAGCAGCAGGCCGAACAGGGCGATCGAGGGGATGGTCAGCAGCACCGTGGCGCTGGCCTGCAGCGGGCCGGCGACGGCGGGGAAGCGGGTCATCAGGATGCCCAGCGGCACGCCGACGAGAATGGCCAGGCCGACGGCGATGCCCACCAGCATGATGTGCTGCCAGGTCAGCTGCAGCACCTGGGCCCAGTCCAGGTGGCTGAAGGTATCGATCAGGTTCATGGCTGGCCCTCGCTGTTCAGTGGGTGCTCGCGCAGAAAGGCTGCCGCTACGGCGGTCGGGTTCTGGTGCTCGACATCGACCTTGGCGTTGAGCCGGCGCATGGTTTCATCGTCCAGCTGCTCGGCCAGTGGCTTGAGCAGGCTGGCCAGTTGCGGGTTGGCGTCGAGCACGGCCTTGCGCACTACGGGCGCGGCGGTGTAGTCGGGGAAGTAGTGCTTGTCGTCTTCCAGCAGCTTGAGCTTGAACGCGTTCAGGCGGCCGTCGGTGGTGTACACCAGCCCGGCGAACACCTGGTTGTTGTGCATGGCGGTATACACCAGGCCAGCGTCCATCTGGCGAATGTTGGCGCGATCCACGTGCAGGTCGTACATCGCCTTCAGGCCGACCAGGCCATCCGGGCGGTTGGCAAACTCGGTGTCCAGGGCCACCAGGTGGTGGCTGTCGCGCTCGCTGCGCAGCACCTGGTTGAGGTCGCTGATCGAGTTGACCTGCGGGTAGGCCTCGGCAACCTGCCTGGGCAGGCCAAGCGCGTAAGTGTTGCTGAACTTCGACGGGGTCAGCCAGATCAGGCCCTTCTGCGCATCCAGTTGCTTGACCTTGGCATAGGTGGCGGCCGCACTGGGCATACGTTGGTCGACATGGTTGTACGACACCAGCGACACACCGGTGTACTCCCACATCAGGTCGAGCTGGCCGGTCTCCTGGGCCTGGCGCGCGATGTTGCTGCCAAGGCCGCTGGTGACACGCACGTCAAAGCCGTTGGCGCGCAGGTATTGCGCAGTGATTTCGGCGAGTACGGTCTGTTCGGTGAACACCCGCGCGCCGATGCGAATCAGCGGTTTTTCCGCTGCCTGGGCAAATCCTGCGAACAGCAGGGCCGCGCCCAGCAGCATGGCGATTTTCTTGTTCATCGGTTCCCTCTCGTTATCCGGCCAGGCCACGTTCCAGCCAGCGCTTGCTGGCGAAGCTCACCGCGGCATCCAGCGCCAGTGCCAGCAACGCGGTGCAGGCGGCACCCAGCAGCAGCTGTGGCTGGTTGTTCAGGGCGATGCCGGGGAAGATCAGGCTGCCCAGGCTGTTGGCGCCGATCAGGAAGGCCAGCGGTGCGGTGCCCACGTTCAACGCCAGGGCCACGCGCACACCGCCGACAATGATCGGTACGGCATTGGGCAATTCCACCTGCCAGAGTTGCTGGCGCGGGGTCATGCCGATGCCGGTGGCGGCTTCCTTGAGCGAGGCGGGAACGTTTTTCAGACCCTCGTAGGTGTTGCGCACGATGGGCAGGAGGGAGGCGAGGAACAGGGCGAAAATTGCAGGCCCGGCGCCGATGCCCAGGATACTGAGCGCGATGGCCAGAACGGCCAGGGGAGGGATGGTGTTGCCAACATTGAACAACTGCATGAAGCGCTCGGCTTTGTCGACCCGTTGCGGTCGACTCAAGGCAATGCCGGCGGGGATGCCCACGGCCAGCGCCGCCGCCATCGAAGCCAGCACCAGTACCAGGTGCGCTTGCAGGTAAAACCCGAGATCGTCGCGATAACGGGCGATCGTGTCGATGCCGATCCAGTGGACCAGCAGGGCCAGGATGACGAGCACGGTGGCCCATCCCAACAGCCCTTTTCCGTAGCGTTCAGCCACAGGCGGACTCCTTGTGTAGTCGGCGAGCACACTTCTTGGTTGCCGACCAGTCCTGGCGGCGGGTGGTGTGTTCGCGAGTAGCAGCGTGACGCGTGCCGAAGGCAGCGATCAGGCCATGAGCCGAACCCCGTCGGGCCCGAAAATGCTGATGAAAACAGCTCCCCAACCGAAGCGGGTTTCAGAGGAGTGGACGTCTCCGTGGGCGTAAAGGTTCCCATCTGGGGCGGCATTTGGCCAGTGTTAATCACTGCCCCTGCGGAAATTTGACGAGAAAAAACAGTGGCTTGATGCGCTGTAGGCGTTGAAGCAACTGCCCTGTGGCCATTTGTCGTGATAAAGCGATTGCCTGGCGAACGTGTGGTGTCTGGACGGGCCCTTTCGCGGGTAAACCTGCTCCCACAATGACCGCACCGCATTCGATACCTGTGTAGTACCTGTGGGAGCGGGTTTACCCGCGAAAGGGCCGGTACAGGCACCACGCATTCCTCAGGTTTTGGTCCAGGCCCAACTTCGGGTATGATATCGCCCCTTTTTAATCCCCCAGTCAGGCGATTTCCCATGACCAACCAGGCCGCCGAAGTCGCGAAGCGCCGCACTTTCGCAATCATTTCCCACCCCGACGCCGGTAAGACCACCATCACCGAGAAGCTGCTGCTGATGGGCAAGGCCATTGCCGTCGCCGGTACCGTGAAGTCGCGCAAGTCCGACCGCCACGCCACTTCCGACTGGATGGAGATGGAGAAGCAGCGTGGCATCTCCATCACCACCTCGGTGATGCAGTTCCCGTACCGCGAGCACATGATCAACCTGCTCGACACCCCCGGCCACGAAGACTTCTCGGAAGACACCTACCGCACCCTGACCGCGGTCGACTCGGCGTTGATGGTGCTCGACGGCGGTAAGGGTGTAGAGCCGCGTACCATCGCCCTGATGGATGTATGCCGCCTGCGCGACACGCCGATCGTCAGCTTCATCAACAAGCTCGACCGTGATATCCGCGACCCGATCGAACTGCTCGACGAGATCGAAGCCGTACTGAAGATCAAGGCCGCGCCGATTACCTGGCCGATCGGTTGCTACCGCGACTTCAAGGGTGTGTACCACCTGACCGGCGACTACATCGTGGTCTACACCCCGGGCCACGGCCATGAGCGTACCGAGGCCAAGATCATCCAGAAGCTGGACTCGGACGAAGCCCGCGCCCACCTCGGCGACCAGTACGATTCGTTCGTCGAACAGCTGGAGCTGGTGCAGGGCGCCTGCCACGCGTTCAACCAGGACGAGTTCATCAATGGCCAGCTGACCCCGGTGTTCTTTGGTACCGCGCTGGGCAACTTCGGTGTCGACCATGTGCTCGACGCGGTGGTCGACTGGGCACCGCGCCCGCTGAGCCGGGTCGCCCACGAGCGCACCGTGGAGCCGGTGGAAGAGAAGTTCAGCGGTTTCGTGTTCAAGATCCAGGCGAACATGGACCCGAAACACCGCGACCGCATTGCCTTCATGCGCATCTGCTCCGGCAAGTACGAGAAGGGCATGAAGATGCGCCACGTGCGTATCAACAAGGACCTGCGCATCGGCGATGCGCTGACCTTCTTCTCCTCCGAGCGTGAGCAGCTGGAAGAGGCCTATGCCGGCGACATCATCGGCCTGCACAACCACGGCACCATCCAGATCGGCGACACCTTCACCGAAGGCGAGGCGCTGGGCTTCACCGGCATCCCGCACTTCGCCCCGGAACTGTTCCGCCGTGTGCGCCTGAAGGACCCGCTGAAATCCAAGCAGCTGCGCCAGGGCCTGCAGCAGCTGGCCGAAGAAGGGGCGACCCAGGTGTTCTTCCCCGAGCGCAGCAACGACATCATTCTCGGTGCGGTCGGCGTGCTGCAGTTCGACGTGGTCGCCAGCCGGCTGAAGGAAGAGTACAAGGTCGAGTGCGCCTACGAGCCGATCACCGTATGGTCGGCCCGCTGGATCGCCTGCGATGACAAGAAGAAGCTCGAGGAATTCCAGAACAAGGCCATGGAAAACCTGGCCATCGACGGCGGTGGGCACCTGACCTACCTGGCGCCGACCCGGGTCAACCTGTCGCTGATGGAAGAGCGCTGGCCGGACATCAAGTTCCGCGCTACCCGCGAGCATCACTGATTTCGAGAGCTTGCTCCTGATTTTCAGGGCCTGCTGCTGACCCTTGTGGTAGCGGGTTTACCCGCGAATGCGTCGGTAAACTCACCATCGCATTCGCGGGTGAACCCGCTCCCACAGGACCGTGTTAAGGCCGAAATCAATTCCCGGCCTTGATACTGGTCCAGATCCGCGTGCGAATACGGTCGATCTTGGCCGGCATCGCCTCCAGCGCATACAGCTTGCCCATTACTTCCTCGCTCGGGTAAATCATCGTATTACCCTTCATCGCCGGATCCACCAGCCCGTTCGCCTTGAGGTTGCCATTGGCGTACTGCACGTGATTGCTGATGTTGGCCATCACCTCCGGCTGCAGCAGGTAGTTCATGTAGGCATACGCAGCCTTCTCGTCCGGCGCATCGGCCGGCATGGCCACCATGTCGAACCACATCGGCGCGCCTTCCCTGGGGATCGAATACCCCACCTTCACCCCGTTGTTCGCCTCTTCGGCACGGTTCTTCGCCTGCAGCACATCCCCCGAGAAGCCCACCACCACGCAGATGTCGCCGTTGGCCAGGTCACCGGTGTATTTCGATGAGTGGAAGTAGCTGATGTACGGACGCACCTGCATCAGCAGCGCCTTGGCCTTGTCGTAATCGGCCGGGTTCTGGCTGTGGTGCGGCAGGCCGAGGTAGTGCAGGGCGATCGGCAGCAGTTCGGGGCCGTTGTCCAGCACCGCGACACCGCAGCTTTTCAGCTTGCTCATGTATTCGGGCTTGAAGATCAGGTCCCACGAATCCACCGGCGCGTTGTCGCCAAGCACGGCCTTGACCTTGTCGATGTTGTAGCCGATGCCGGTACTGCCCCACAGGTACGGGAAGCCGTACTGGTTGCCCGGGTCGTTGACTTCCAGTGCCTTCAGCAGCACCGGGTTGAGGTTGTGCCAGCCGGGCAGTTGCGACTTGTCCAGGCGCTTGAGGGCCTTGCCCTGGATCTGCCGGGCCATGAAGTGGTTGGAAGGGAACACCACGTCATAGCCGGAGTTGCCAGTCATCAACTTGCCATCGAGGGTTTCGTTGCTGTCGTACACGTCATAGGTGGGCACGATGCCACTGGCCTGCTGGAAATTGTTCAGCGTGTCGGGGGCGACATAGCTGGACCAGTTGTAGATCTTCACCGTTTCGGCGGCGCTGGCCACGCTGGCAGCCAGCATCAGGGGGGCGAGAAGGTGCGTGCGCATGTCGGGTTTACCTTGCTTTGTCTGTTGTTATCGAAGGCAGGCGATCAGCGGATCAGAAGATGAGGACGTAGGTCTTGCGCACCGTCTCCTGGATGTCCCAGGTGCCGGTGCTGTTGGCCGGTAGCATCAGTGCGTCTCCGGCTTCTATATGCAGCGGCTCGCCGTCGTCGGGGGTGAACGTGCAGCGGCCCTTGATGAAATGGCAGAACTCCTGCTGCACGATCTGCCGACGCCAACGCCCGGGGGAGCACTCCCAGATGCCGGTCTCGACGCCGTTGCGGCTCACACAGGTGGCCGAGGTCACAGCCACGGGGGCGCCGAGGGGGACCGCGACCGGGCTGGAACTGTCGAGCACGGCGCTGTCGGTGTTCTTGAACTGGGTGATGCTCATGAACGGTTGATCCTGTGTCGGGTGATGGGAAATCAGTGCATGAAGCCTTCCATGAAGTCCGCCAGCGCGCCGGCCAGACGCCGCCGCCAGGGCGCGCTGGCGGGGTTGGCGAGGGTGCGGTCCTCGTGGACGAAGCTCTGGATGATGGCGTTGTAGCCCAGCCAGCGGCAGGGCTCGGGGGGCCAGCTGGCCAGGCTCGACAGCGGGCGGTTGTCGAGCACCCACGGTTGCCCGGTCAGTTCGTTGTGCTGATTGAGGATCAGCGCCGCCAGGGTCCGCCCGCCGAGGTTGCTGGCGCCGACGCCTTCGCCACCGTAGCCGCCGGCCAGGGCGATGCCACGCTGGCGGTCGCAGAGCATGTGCGGGCGAAAGCGCCGCGCCATGCCCAGGTTGCCACCCCAGGTGTGGGTAATGCGTACGTGCTGCAGTTGCGGGAACAGTTCGCTGAACAGGTAGCGGCGCAGTTCGACTTCGTGTTCGTCCAGGTTGAAGTCTTCACGCAGGCGGCCACCGAAGCGGTAACCGCCACGGGCACCGAACACTAGGCGGTTGTCGGCGGTGCGTTGGCCGTAGGTGACCTGGCGGCTGTTCTCGCTGAAGGCCTGGCCCTGGCTCAGGCCGATCTGTGCCCAGGTGGTGTCCGGTAATGGCTCGGTGGCCACCAGCAGGCTTTGCACCGGCAGCTGGTGTCTGCCCAGCGGCGGCAGGCTGGCCGCGTAGCCTTCCACGGCGGGCACGGTCCATTGGCAGCGAATGCGTGCCAGCGGGGTACGCACCTCGCCAGCTTGCCAGTCGATGGCCGGGGTGTTTTCGTAGATCGGCACGCCCAGCGCTTCGACCGCCCGAGCCAGGCCACGCACCAGCCTGGCCGGCTGGAGGGTCGCGGTGTGCGGGCTATAGATGGCGCCATAGGCATTGCTGACCCGCAGTTGGCTATCGAGCTGTTCAGGGCGTAGCCAGCGATAGTCATCCTCGGTCATGCCCTGGCGGTACAGGTTGTCGAGGTGGGCGCGCAGGCTGCGCTCCTGTTCCGGGTAACGCGCGGCGCAGTACAGCACACCGCCCTTGCGGTAGTCGCAGTCGATGCCTTCACGTTGCAACACGCGGTGCACTTCATCGGGGATACCGTGCAGCAGCTCGATGCTGGCCCGGCGCTGTTGCGGTGACAGGGTGGCCAGCAGGCGGCCGTCACCGAGCAGGTTGCCCATCAACCAGCCGCCATTGCGCCCCGAGGCACCGAAGCCGGCGATATTGGCGTCGATCACCGCGATGTTCAGCTGCGGTGCCTGGCGCTTGAGGTAATAGGCCGTCCACAGGCCGGTGTAGCCAGCGCCGATGATGCACACATCCGCTGCCAGGTCTTCGCGCAGGGCCGGGCGGGCGCACAGCGGCTCGTCGAGCTGGTCCATCCACAGGCTGAGCGTGCGCAGGGCTTGCATCGGGTTCGGCTCCACATCCGTCAAGGTCTGTGGGCGATCCTAGTAGCGGCGGGCGATGGCTGTCTTACGTGCGTGCACGCAGGGAATTTTGCTTCAGGTAGGCCTTGGGCGTAAGCCCTGTGTGTTCGCGGAAGCACTTGTAGAACGCCGACAACGAGTTGAAACCGGCGTTGAACGCCAGGTCGTCGATCGTCGCCTCGACACTGTCCTCGCTCAGGCTGGCCATCAGGTGGTGCAGGCGGGCCTGGTTGACGTAGCGGTAGAAGCTTTGCCCGAGTACCTGGTTGAGCAGGTAGGAAATCTGGTTGCGGCTGTAGCCACTCGCGTCCGCCACCTGTTGCAGGTCAAGTTCCGGGTCGAGGTAGGGGCGCTGGCGCTGGAAGTAGTGCTCCAGGTCCTGGGCCATGGTCGACAGCTGCCTTGGCGACAAGCCCAGGCGGCTGGTGGCCGGGCGCGGGCCGGAGCGGGTGTGGCCGGTGCCGTTCTGGCGGACCAGAGTGGCGTACTCATTGACCCGCCAGATCAGGCCGTCCTTGACGGTAATCGCCTCGCTGGACTGGAACGCCACCAGGCCGTCACCGCCCTGGACCGTGACCTGGTACTGGATGAACGCCGTGCTGCCGTCGACGCGGATGCGGTCGCTGTGGACGATGTCTTCGCCGGCTTCATGGGGCAGGCAGGCGCGCACGTAGTCGCGCAGTTCCTGGTAGCGGAGCACGCGGTTCTGGAAGAAATCGTGGTACTGGATGTCGGGGTGGTAAAGCGCGATGACGCCGTCGAGGTCACGCTGCTTCCAGCACAGGTGATAGCGCAGCACGGTGTCGGCGGTGAGCGGAGTCTGCTCGGGGCCGTCGGGGAGGGTGGTGGCGGTCATGAGGCCGATAGTGCATTGCAGAACACCCAGGTGCAAGGGTGGGGATCTGGCAGATTGCATGGTTCAGGCAAGCGGCTACGGCGATAAGGCATTGATTCCTATCAGCTTGGCTTTTTGTGACCGATGGCATGGCGGGTGCAACGGTTTGTTCACCATCGAACAAGGAGAAAAGCCATGCGCTCGATATTGTTGTGGATGATCGGGGTTCCGATTCCGGTGATCATTCTGATCTGGCTTTTCATGCATTGAGGTTTATGGGGCCGCTTGGCGGCCCATCGCGGGTAAATCCGCTCCTACACCCATCGCGGATGAATCCGCTCCTACAACGGTTGCGATGTAGGGGCGGATTCATCCGCGATGGATTTCATGCCGGTCTAGAGAAATTGCTCTGCATAGTGACAAGCCACCTGCCGCGTACCCACCTGCCTGAACGCCGGCACCTCCTTGGCACAGCGCTCGGTCGCATACGGGCAACGTTTGTGAAACGCGCACCCGTCCGGTGGATTGAGCGGGTTGGGCAGCTCGCCGGCAATGCGGATCTTCGGTTTCAGGGGATCAGGATGGATCGCCGGCGTCGCCGACAGCAGCGCTTGGGTATATGGATGCAGCGGCTTTTCGTAGATGTCCTCCTTGGGGCCCATTTCCGCCGGTCGGCCCAGGTACATCACCAGCACCTGATCGGCCACATGTCGCACCACCGCCAGGTTGTGCGAGATGAACACGTAGGCGGTGTTGAACTCCTTCTGCAAGTCCATGAACAGGTTCAGCACCTGAGCCTGGATCGAAACGTCCAGTGCCGAAGTCGGTTCGTCCGCGACCAGTACCTTGGGTTGCAGCATCATCGCCCGGGCCAGGGCGATACGCTGACGCTGGCCACCCGAGAACATGTGCGGGTAGCGCTGGTAGTGCTCAGGGCGCAGGCCGACCTGTTCCATCATCTTCTGCACCTTTTCACGCCGCTCGGCCTTGCTCAGCGAAGTGTTGATCAGCAGCGGCTCGGCCAGCTGGTCGCCGATCTTCTGCCGTGGATTGAGCGAGGCGTACGGGCTCTGGAACACCATCTGCACGTCGCGGCGCAGTTGCTTGCGTTCGGTCTTGCTGGCGCCTTTCACCTCGGTGCCGGCGATCTGCAGCGAGCCGGACGACGGCTCTTCGATCAGGGTCAGGGCGCGGGCCAGGGTCGACTTGCCACAGCCGGACTCGCCGACCACGGCCAGGGTCTGGCCAGCCTCCAGCTCGAACGACACGCCATTCAGTGCACGCACCAGGGCATGGCCCTTGAACAGCCCGCGGGAGACTTCGTAATGCCGGGTAAGCTCCCGGGCGGAGAGAACGACGGCCATTACGCCACCTCCTGGTTCAGCGGGTAGAAGCAACGAGCCAGGCTATTGGCCTGGGGATCGAGGGGCGGGCGCTGGTGCCGGCAGTTGTCCTGCACATACGGGCAGCGCGGCGACAGCAGGCAACCTGCCGGGCGGTCGTAGCGCCCGGGGACGATGCCGGGCAGGGTCGCCAGGCGCTCGGCACCGATGCTGTGCTCGGGGATCGCCGCCAGCAGCGCTTCGCTGTAGGGGTGGGCGGGTACGTCGAACAGCTCTGGTACCTGGCCGACTTCCACGGCCTGGCCGGCGTACATCACGCACACCCGCCTGGCGGTCTCGGCCACCACGGCGAGGTCATGGGTGATCAGGATGAGCGCCATGTTGCGCTCTTTCTGCAGGTTGACCAGCAGCTCCATGATCTGCGCCTGAATGGTCACATCCAGCGCCGTGGTCGGTTCATCGGCAATCAGCAGCTTGGGTTCACCGGCAATCGCCATGGCGATCGCCACGCGCTGGCTCATTCCGCCGGACAATTGATGCGGGTAGGCATCCAGGCGGCTTTCCGCTGCCGGGATCTCGACCTTCTTCAGCAGCTCCAAAGCACGCTGGCGCGCGGCCTTGCCCTTCAGGCCCAGGTGCTGGCGCAGTACTTCCTCGATCTGGTAGCCCACGGTGTAGCTGGGGTTGAGCGCGGTCATCGGGTCCTGGAAAACCATGGCGATGTCCTTGCCCACCACCTTGCGCCGCTGGCGCCCGCTCAGTTTGAGCATGTCGGTGCCATCGAAGGTCAGCGCGTCGGCGGTGATGCGCCCGGGGGCGTCGATCAGGCCCATCAGGGCCATCATCGTGACCGACTTGCCCGAGCCGGATTCACCGACGATGGCCAGGATTTCACCGGCTTCCACCGTCAGGTCCAGGCCGTCGACCACCGGTACGGCATTGGCGTCGCCGAAGCGCACGTTCAGGTTGTTGATCTGCAACAGTGACATGGCGTTCTCCTCAGGCGGCGTTCTTGAGTTTCGGGTCCAGCGCATCGCGCAGGCCGTCGCCCATCAGGTTGATTGCCAGCACACTGAGCAGAATGGTCAGGCCGGGCAGGCTCACCACCCACCAGGCGCGCTCGATGTAGTCACGGGCCGACGCCAGCATGGTGCCCCATTCGGGCGTCGGTGGTTGCACGCCGAGGCCGAGGAAGCCCAGGGCGGCGGCATCGAGAATGGCCGAAGAGAAGCTCAGGGTGGCCTGCACGATCAAGGGCGCCATGCAGTTGGGCAGCACGGTGACGAACATCAGCCGTGGCAGGCCGGCACCGGCCAGGCGCGCGGCGGTGACGTAGTCGCGGTTCAGTTCGCCCATCACGGCGGCGCGGGTCAGGCGCACATAGGAGGGCAATGAAACGATGGCAATGGCGATCACCGTGTTGATCAGGCCTGGGCCGAGGATGGCGACGATGGCCACCGCCAGCAGCAGCGAGGGCAGGGCCAGCATCACGTCCATCAGGCGCATGATCGACGGGCCGAGCAGTTGCGGGAAGAAACCGGCCAGCAGGCCCAGCAGGATGCCCGGGATCAGCGACATCACCACCGACGACAGGCCGATCAGCAGTGACAGCCGCGCGCCCTGGATCAGCCGCGAAAGCAGGTCGCGGCCCAGCTCGTCGGTACCGAGGATGAACTGCCAGCTGCCGCCTTCCAGCCACACCGGCGGGGTCAGCAGGAAGTCGCGGTACTGCTCGCTCGGGTCGTGCGGGGCCACCCACGGCGCGAACAGCGCGCAGAACACCACCAGGCACATGAAGGCCAGGCCCATCACCGCGCCTTTGTTGCGCGCGAAGGCTTGCCAGAATTCTTTGTACGGCGAAGGGTAGAGCAGGCTCTGGTCCACCGGGCTGGCCGGTGTGACGGAGTTCGGAATCGGGCTAGTCATGGCGAAGGCCTCAGCGCTGATGACGGATGCGTGGGTTGGCCAGGCCGTAGAGGATGTCCACGACGAAGTTGACCAGGATCACCAGGCAGGCGATCAACAGGATGCCGTTCTGGACCACGGGATAGTCACGGGCACCGATGGCTTCGATCAGCCATTTGCCGATGCCCGGCCAGGAAAAGATGGTTTCGGTCAGCACCGCACCGGCCAGCAGCGTGCCGACCTGCAGGCCGAACACGGTCAGCACCGGGATCAAGGCATTGCGCAGGCCGTGCACGAATACCACTCGGGCCGGCGACAGGCCTTTGGCGCGGGCGGTGCGGATGTAGTCCTCGCGCAGCACTTCGAGCATCGACGAACGGGTCATGCGGGCGATTACCGCCAGCGGGATGGTACCGAGCACGATGGCCGGCAGGATCAGGTGCATCAGCGCGTCCTTGAACGCGCCTTCTTCGTCGCTGAGCAAGGTGTCGATAAGCATGAAGCCGGTCTTCGGCTCGATGTCGTAGAGCAGGTCGATGCGCCCGGATACCGGAGTCCAGCCCAGGCTTACCGAGAAGAACATGATCAGGATCAGGCCCCACCAGAAGATCGGCATGGAGTAGCCCGCCAGGGAAATCCCCATCACGCCGTGGTCGAACAGCGAACCGCGCTTGAGCGCGGCGATCACCCCGGCCAGCAGGCCGACGATGCCGGCGAACAGCAGGGCGGCGAAGGCCAGCTCGAGGGTGGCCGGGAACAGGGTGAGGAACTCGTGCCAGACGCTTTCGCGGGTACGCAGCGACTCACCCAGGTCGCCCTGGGCCAGCTTGCCGACGTAATCCAGGTACTGGGCCGGCAGCGGCTTGTTCAGCCCCAGGCGCTCCATGGCCTGGGCATGCATTTCGGGGTCGACCCTGCGCTCGCCCATCATCACTTCCACCGGGTCACCGGGGATCAGGCGTATGAGCGCGAAGGTCAGCAAGGTGATGCCGAAGAACGTCGGTATCAACAGGCCAAGGCGCCGGGCAATAAAACTCAACATTGTCGGGGTTACCTCATCAGGCCGTGGGGCGGGCAGCCCGTTACGGCGGGGCCGCCGGGCCCCGTGTGGGCGGCCGGCGGTCGTTGTTGTTCTACTTCACCTTGGTGGTGGCGAAGTTGTTGTTGGTCAGAGGGCTGATCACGTAGCCCTCCACGTTGTCACGCATGGTGGTGAACATCTTCGGATGGGCCATGCTGATCCAGGGTTGTTCGTCATCGTACACTTTCAATGCCTCGTTATAGAGCCTTGCACGCTCGTCGTTGTCGATCACTTCGCGGGCGCGGCTGATCAACTCCTGGAACTTGGGGTTGCACCAGCGCGCATAGTTCTCGCCGCTTTTCACCGCATCGCAGCTGAGCAGCGGGCTGAGGAAATTGTCCGGGTCGCCGTTGTCGCCAGCCCAGCCAGCGGACACCAGGTCGGCTTCGCCCTTCTTCGCCCGGCGCAGCATCTCGGCCCACTCCATCACGCGGATGTCCAGCTTGAGGCCGATCTGCTTGAGGTCGGCCTGCAGCATCTCGGCGGACAGGCGCGGGTTGGGGTTGGTCGGGCCACCGCCGTTGCGGGTGAACAGGGTGAGCACCGTGCCCGGCGGTACGCCAGCTTCGTTGAGCAGTTGGCGTGCCTTGGCCAGGTCGCGGGGCGGGTTCCTGTTCTCGTTGTTGTAGCCGATCATGGTCGGCGGGTAAGGGTTCACGCCGACCAGCGCATTGCCCTTGCCGAACAGTTGGTCGACGTGGGTCTGGCGGTCGAAGGCCATGTTGATGGCTTTGCGCACGCGCACGTCGCTCAGGTACTTGTGTTCGGTGTTCATCGAGATATAGCCGGTGACCAGGGCCTCGATCTCTTCGACCTTGAGTTTCGGGTCCTGCTTGATCGACGGCACGTCATCGGGCTTGGGATAGAGCGCCACCTGGCACTCGTTGGCGCGCAGTTTCTGCAGGCGCACGTTGCTGTCGGTGGCGATGGCGAACACCAGCGCATCGGCCGGCGGCTTGCCACGGAAATAGTCCGGGTTGGGCTTGAAGCGAACCTGGGCGTCCTTGTTGTAACGCTGGAAGATGAACGGGCCGGTGCCGATCGGCTTGCTGTTCAGCTCGGCGGTCTTGCCCGCCTTGAGCAACTGGTCGCCGTACTCGGCGGAGTAGATCGAGGTAAAGCCCATGGCCATGTCGCGCAGGAACGGCGCTTCCGGTCGGGTGAGGGTAATCACCACGGTGTGCGCGTCAGCCTTGCTGACCGACTTGAGCAGTTCCTTGAACCCCATGCTCTCGAAGTACGGGTAGCCAACGCTGGTCTTGTCATGCCAGGGATGGTTCGGGTCGAGCTGGCGATTGAGGCTCCACAACACGTCATCGGCGTTGAAGTCGCGGGTTGGTTTGAAGTAGTCGGTGGTATGGAACTTCACCCCCTGACGCAGATGGAAGGTGTAGGTCAGGCCGTCGGCTGAAATGTCCCAGCGCTCAGCCAGGGCCGGCTGGATCTCGGTGGTGCCGGGCTTGAAATCGACCAGGCGGTTGAACACTGTCTCGGCCGAGGCATCGGCGGTGACCGCAGTGGTGTACTGGACGATGTCGAACCCTTCCGGGCTGGCTTCGGTGCAGACCACCAGCGGTTTGGCCGCCAGTTGCGTGGCGCCGCCCAGTAGCAGCGCGGCCAGGGCCAGGCGCAGTGGCCGCGATTTCATGAAAGCTCTCTGCATGGGTGAAAACTCCCTGCTTGCATTGGTTCCAGCGTAGCCGCCCCGGCCCGCAGCGAAACGGGCCGGGGCGCCGACGGTCAGAGAATGTTGAACGGAATGGTGGTGACCACCCGGAACTCGTCCAGGCTGCCATCGCCCTGGGCCTTGCTGGCGCGGTGCGCGGTGTAGGTGGCGCGAATGCTGGTGTCCTTCAGCGGCCCGCTCTGCACCGCGTAGCTGGTGCCGATGCCCCACTCGTAGTGGGTTTCGCCATCCAGGCCGTTCACGTCATAGGCGGTACCGCGGTAATGGGTGCCGTCGATGCCCCAGCCGCGGGCGTTGTACAGGTTGAATTTCAGCCCCGGCACGCCGTAGGGCGCCATGTTCAGCACGTAGGAAAGCTGCAGCGATTTCTCGTTGGGGCCGTTGAAGTCAGACAGCAGCGAGTTGGCCAGGTAGATGCCGTTGGTTTCGTGCAGGTAGTCGAAGTACTCGTTGCCGTTGACCTGCTGCCACGAGGCGCTGACGGTGTGGGCCTGGTGGGTCAGGCCGAACGACAGGCTGTAGGTGTCGTTGTCGATCTCGCCCATCTTCTGGCTACCGGCGTCGACGGTCTTGTAGTAGTTCAGGCCGGTGCTCAGGCTCAGCACCGCACTGTCGCCGAGCACGTGGTTGGCGCCGAAGTAGTACTGGTTCCAGAAGTCGTCGACCTTGGTGGCGTACAGGCTGGTGGTCAGGCTCTTGAACGGCTGGTAGTTGATGCCGGCGGTGCTGGCGCGGTCGGTTTCCACGCCGGTGGCACTGTACTCGCTGCGGAATTTGCTGAGGCTCTGTTCGGTACGTGGCGAGACGCGGTCGAAGGTGCCCAGGTCGAAGCTCAGGTTGTCGAATTCGGCGCTGTGCAGGAACGCACCCTGGAAGCTGGAGGGCAGGGCGCGGTTGCCGATGTAGGCGATCATCGGTGTGTCCACCGATTGGCGGCCGACGGTCAGGGTGGTGTTGGACACGCGTGCCTTGACGTTGGCCAGGCCCATCTTGCTCCACTGGCCGACCGGGTCGCCGTCGCTGTGGGTCAGGGTGCGGTTGTTCGGCCCGGCGATCGCGGCACGGCCCTGTTCCAGGGCGATGGCGTTGTAGCCGGCGGCCTCCACGGCGAAGCCGACGGTGCCCTGGGTGAAGCCGGAGCTGTAGTTGAGGATGGTGCCCTGCACCCAGTTGTCACGGCTGTGGGTGTCGTGGCGGGTGCCGTCGCTCTTGTAGTACTTCCATAGCGGCGCGCGCGTGGCGCGTTCGCGCGCGTACCAGTTGCGGGTGCTGCCGGACAGGCTCTGGCCATCGATGAAGCCGCTGGCCTGCTCCTGCTCGCTGCTGCCTTTGAGGGTGACGGGCACATAGTCCTGGCTCTGCGGGTCGGCCTGGGTCACGGTGGACAAGGCACTGATGGATAAAGCCAGTGCGGTCAAGGTGAATAGTCTCAAGGTAAAAGCTCCCTTTCTGTTCTTCTAGTTATTCCCTGGCCTTGTGGGCCGGGGCTCTTGCTGCGGTGTTGCCAGGGCTGCCCGGGGTTTCCGGGCTGAATCGGGGCGCTGTGTTGCCTGTGCCGGCCTCTTCGCGGGTAAACCCGCTCCCACAGGGGCTGTGCAGCCCCTGGCTTGCGAAGACCTTGTGGAAGCGGATGAGCCCGCGAAGCGGTGGCTGCAGGTTGGAAATCAATCAACACTCACACCGGAAAAATCATTGCGCCCGAACGGGCTGACCTTGAACTCGGACACCTTGACGCTGAGCGGCTGGTTCACTGTGGAATGCGCTACCGGGGTAATCGGCACCTGTTGCTTGAGCCGCTGCTGGGCCTGCTGGTACAGGGCAGTGCGCTGGGTGCGGTCGGTGACTTGCTTGGCCTGCTTGACCAGGCTGTCGTACTGCGGGTCGCACCACAGCGAATAGTTGTTGCTGCCAATCGCATCGCAGTTGTAAAGGGTACCCAGCCAGTTGTCCGGGTCACCGTTGTCACCGGTCCAGCCGATCAGGGCGATATCGTGCTCGCCGCTTTTCATGCGCTTGAGGTACTCGCCCCATTCGTAGCTGACGATGCGCACCTTGAAGCCGAGCTTGCTCCAGTCGGCCTGGAGCATTTCCGCCATCAGCTTGGCGTTGGGGTTGTACGGGCGCTGCACCGGCATGGCCCACAGGGTGATCTCGCTGCCAGGCTTCACGCCGGCCTGCTGCAGCAGCAGCCGGGCCTTGTCCGGGTTGTAGGGCGCATCCTTGATGCTGCTGTCGTAGGACCACTGGGTCGGCGGCATGGCGTTGACCGCCAGTTGGCCGGAATCCTGGTACACCGCCTGGAGGATCGCCTGTTTGTTCACCGCCATGTCCATCGCCTGGCGCACTTCCAGGCGGTCGAACGGCGGGTGTTGGGTGTTGTAGGCGATATAGCCGAGGTTGAAGCCCGGTTGCTGCAGTACCTGCAGCTTGCTGTCGGCCTTCAGCGCCGGCAGGTCGGCCGGGCGCGGGTGCAGGGTGACCTGGCATTCGTTGCGGCGCAGCTTCTGGATGCGCACCGAAGGGTCGGTGTTGATCGAGAACACCAGGTTGTCGATCTTCACCTCATCGGGCGCCCAGTAGGCCCGGTTGCCCTTGTAGCGAATCTGCGAGTCCTTCTGGTAGCGCTGGAACGCGAACGGCCCGGTGCCGATCGGTTGCTGGTTGATGTCGCTGGCGCGCCCGCTGGCCAGCAACTGCTCGGCGTATTCAGCGGAAAGAATCGAGGCGAAGCTCATGGCCAGGTTCTGGATGAACGCAGCATCGACCTTGTTCAAGGTGAAAACCACGCTCATGGGGTCGGTCTTCTCGACGCGGGCGATGTTCTTGTCCAGGCCCATGCTGACGAAATAGGGAAACTCGGTGGGGTAGGCCTGGCGGAACGGGTGGCCCTTGTCGAGCATGCGGTTGAAGGTGAACAGCACGTCGTCGGCGTTGAAGTCGCGGCTGGGCGTAAAGGCCTTGTTGCTGTGGAATTTCACCCCCTCGCGCAGGTGGAAGGTGTAACGCAGGCCATCGTCGGACACCTCCCAGCGCGTCGCCAGGGCGGGTTGCACGGCGGTGCCTCCACGCTCGAACTCGACCAGGCGGTTGTAAATGGGTTCGGCGGCGTCGTTGTCGGTGGCGCTGGTGTATTGCGCGGTGTCGAAGCCGGCGGGGCTGCCTTCGGAGCAGAACACCAGGTTGTTGGCCAGCGCGGCCGGGGCCTGGCTGATCAGGCCCAGGGCAAGCAGGGCGGAAAGACGAGTGACAGGGCGCATGGCAAGTCCTTTTACGTCTGTTGGCGCCGCCTCTCGGTACGAATGGCGGCAACAGTTCGCCGAGCCCGCCACGGGTAGCGGCGGGACGACATGAAGGGAGGGTGGATCGGCGGGGCACCCGCCGCTCAGCGGGTGCCGTGGCTAGCCTATTTGTCCACGCTGACGCCGTAGAAGGAGTTCAGTCCGAACGGGCTGATCTTGAAGTCCTTCACCTTGGCGCTCATGGGCTGGTACACCGTGGAGTGGGCGATCGGGGTGATCGGCACCTGCTCCTTGAGGATGTGCTGTGCCTGCCGGTACAGCTCGGTGCGCTTGGCCTGGTCGGAAGTGGCCTTGGCCTGCTTGATCAGGTCATCGTAGGGCTTGTAGCACCACTTGGAGAAGTTGTTGCCGTTCATGGCATCGCAGCCGTACAGGGTGCCCAGCCAGTTGTCCGGGTCACCGTTGTCGCCGCTCCAGCCGATCAGCATGGCGCCCTGTTCGCCGCCCTTGGAACGTTTGATGTATTCACCCCATTCATAGCTGACGATCTTCGCCTTGATACCCACCTTGGCCCAGTCCGATTGCAGCATTTCGGCCATCAGCTTGGCATTGGGGTTGTACGGGCGCTGTACCGGCATGGCCCACAGGGAGATCTCGGTACCTTCCTTGATGCCGGCTTCCTTGAGCAGCTGCCTGGCCTTTTCCGGGTCGTACGGGGCGTCCTTGATGCTGTCGTCATAGGACCACTGGGTGGGCGGCATGCCGTTGACTGCCAGCTGGCCGGCGCCCTGGTACACCGACTCGATGATCTTCTTCTTGTCCACGGCCATGTCCAGCGCCTGGCGCACTTTCAGCTGGGCCAGCGGGTTGGCTTCGTTGCTGCCCTTGATCTTGTCCATCACGTTATAGGCGATATAGCCGAGGTTGAAACCGGCCTGGTCCGGCATCTGCAGCTTGGGGTCCTGCTTCAGCGGCTGGATGTCGGCCGGGCGCGGGAACAGGGTGACCTGGCATTCGTTCTTCTTCAGCTTCTGCATGCGCACCGAGGCGTCGGTGGTAATGGCGAAGATCAGGTTGTCGATCTTCACGTCGTCAGGTTGCCAGTAGTCCTTGTTGCCCTTGAAGCGGATCTGCGCGTCCTTCTGGTACTTGCTGAACACGAACGGGCCGGTGCCGATGGGTTTCTGGTTGATATCGGCAGCCTTGCCGTCCTTGAGCAACTGGTCGGCGTATTCGGCGGACTGGATCGAGGCGAAGCTCATGGCCAGGTTCTGGATGAAGGCGGCGTCGACCTCGTTGAGGGTGAACCTCACCGTGTGTTCGTCGAGCTTCTCCACTTTGGCAATGTTCTTGTCCATGCCCATGTCGGTGAAGTACGGGAACTCGGTGGGGTAGGCCTTACGGAACGGGTGATCCTTGTCGAGCATGCGGTTGAAGGTGAACAGCACGTCGTCGGCGTTGAATGCGCGGGTGGGCTTGAAGTAGTCGGTGCTGTGGAACTTGACCCCGTCGCGCAGGTGGAAGGTGTAGGTCTTGCCGTCGTCGGATACTTCCCACTTGGTCGCCAGGCCCGGGATGACAGCGGTGCCGCCGCGTTCGAACTGGGTCAGGCGGTTGAACACGGTCTCGGCAGAGGCGTCGAAGTCGGTCCCTGTGGTGTATTGCCCCGGGTCGAAGCCGGCCGGGCTGCCTTCGGAGCAGAACACCAGGTTGGACGCGGCGAGGGCCGACGGTGCGCCGGAGAGCAAGCCTGCGCCTAGCAGGAACGGAATGACTGCGTGTTTGAGCATGGTGGCCTCATTGTTGTCATTTTTCGATTGAGGTGGCCTCGTGAGCCGACCTGCGGATACTTATGCAGGGGCTGTTCCCAATGCAATACGGGGAAGGATGATTGGCGTCAGAAAAGTGGTACGCGCGTACATGAATGTCGCATTGCTATAACTTTCAACGAAGTTGAACGTTTGCGCAGGCAAAATGATGGCTTTTTGCGGGATGTTGCTGGACGGGGAAGCTTGTAGGAGGCACCTTTTTAGTGCGTAGGAAACTTCCGAAAATCTTAATTTGACAGACAACTGGATTCGCAAGCGATCCGCGTACCCTGTGGGAGCGGCTTTAGCCGCGAAGAATCCAACGCGGTGCATGGCACCGGCTGCGCCGGTGTTCGCGGCTAAAGCCGCTCCCACAGGGTCCCTGCTAATTCAATGAGTTATGTGCAGTTCCAAGAGAGCGGGCACGCCCGCTCCCACAGGTGTTTCGTGGTTCCTTTAAGGCATCTGCACTTCGATCAGGCCATCGGCATTCATGCTCACCTCACTGGTCCCGGCCTCGATATCCGGCGCCGGTGCCGACTCATCAGCCCCCATGGCCTTCATCGCCATCGGCGCACTGCGCAGGTACGGGCGTGGGTAACCGCTGCTGTTCAGGTTCAGACTGACCACTTTGTAACCCTTGCCACCCAGCGCCTCGGTAGCCAATTGCGCGCGCGCCTTGAAGGCATCCACCGCATCCTTGAGCAGTGCATCTTCGCTGGCCTTGCGCGTAGCCGGGGCGATGGAGAAGTCCATGCCACCCATCTTCAGCTCTTGCAGCAGGTCGGCGGTCAGCTGCGAGAGGGCCGGGAAGTTGGCGCTTTCCAGGCGCAACTCGGCACGCTCGCGCCAGCCGGTGATCTTCTGGCCCTTGCTGTCATATACCGGGTAGCTGTTGCGGCTGCCCTGGCTGATCTTCACGTCCTTGACCTGGCGCGACTGCTGTACGGCCTTGTTCATGGTTTCGGTGATCTGCTTGGCGAGCTTGCCCGGGTCGGTGTTCTGCGCTTCGCTGTACAGGGTAACGACCATCAGGTCGCGCGCCACTTCCTTGCTGACTTCGGCACGCAGCGAGACCTGGTTGTAGCGCGGCTCATCGGCAGCCAGTGCCGGCAGGCTGGCGAGCAGGCCGCAGGACAGGATCAGGGCGGTGCCGCGACGTGGGATTTGCATGTGGTACTCCTTGGCAATATAAGGCGTGGGTTGTGGTCATCCATTCCACGCATGGCCCATCAGACCGGCAACAGTGTAGTGGGTTCAAAAGTGCCATCATCAACCTGTGACAAAGTGTGGCGCTTTGCCGCATCGCTGCAGCGAGGCGCCCGGCTTCGGTATACTCCAGCCGATTTTTCTGGAGCACTCATCAGGAGAGCTCATGCTCGCCGCCGTACAACCGCTGTCTGCTACTCGCCAGAACCTCTGGCGCCTGACCGTCATTCGGGTCCTGGTCCTGGCTGCCCAGGCCGGCTCCGTGGGGGTCGCCTACTGGACCGAGCTGCTGCCCTTGCCCTGGCTGTCGCTGGCCGGCACCTTGGCCTTGTCTTCGCTGCTGTGCGCCTTCACGGCGCTGCGCCTGCGCCTGTCGTTGCCGGTCACCGAGTTGGAGTATGCCCTGCAACTGGCCTGCGACCTGCTGATCCACAGTGCCTTGCTGTATTACTCCGGCGGCTCGACCAACCCGTTCGTGTCGTATTACCTGGTGCCGCTGGCGATTGCCGCAGTCACCTTGCCGTGGCTGTATTCGCTGATCCTTTCCGGCATTGCCCTGACCGCCTACAGCCTGCTGCTGGTGCAGTTCTACCCGCTCGAAGGCCTGCCGATGGCGCGGGACAAGATGCAGGTCTATGGCATGTGGTTGAGCATTGCCCTGGCCGCTGCGGTGATCACCTTCTTTGCCGCGCGCATGGCCGAAGAGTTGCGCCGCCAGGAGCAGCTGCGTTCCGAGCGGCGTGAAGAAAGCCTGCGCGACGAGCAACTGCTGGCCGTGGCCACCCAGGCCGCCGGTGCCGCCCATGAGCTGGGCACGCCGTTGGCGACCATGAGCGTGCTGCTGAACGAAATGCGCCAGGACCACGCCGACCCGCTGCTGCAGGAGGACCTACAGATCCTTCAGGACCAGGTGAAGCTGTGCAAGGAAACCCTGCAACAGCTGGTACGCGCCGCCGAAGCCAACCGCCGCCTGGCCGTGGTGGAGCAGGATGTGACGGCCTGGCTGGACGAAGCGCTCAACCGCTGGCACCTGATGCGCCCGGAAGCCAGCTACCGCTTCCAGCGCCTGCGCGACGGCCAGGTGCCGCGCCTGATCCCGCCGCCGGATCTGACCCAGGCGCTGTTGAACCTGTTGAACAATGCCGCCGATGCCTGTCCCGATGACCTTGAAGTGCGCCTGGACTGGGACGCCCATGACATCGTCATCAGCATCCGCGACCATGGCCCCGGCGTGCCGCCGGCCATCGCCGAAGCCATCGGCAAACCCTTCATTACCACCAAAGGCAAAGGCTTCGGCCTGGGCCTGTTCTTGAGCAAGGCCAGCGTGACCCGTGCGGGCGGTTCGGTGAAACTCTATAGTCATGAACAGGGTGGCACCCTGACCGAACTGCGCCTGCCCCATGGCAAGCGAGGAGATGAATGATGAGCGAAGAAAACCAGGTCGAAAGCGAAGAGCTTCCGCACCTGCTGCTGGTGGACGACGATGCCACCTTCACCCGGGTCATGGCCCGTGCCATGAGCCGCCGCGGTTTCCGCGTGAGCACCGCCAGCTCTGCCGAGGAAGGGTTGCTGCTGGCCCAGCAGGACTTGCCGGACTACGCCACGCTGGACCTCAAGATGGAGGGTGACTCCGGCCTGGTGCTGCTGCCCAAGCTGCTGGAGCTGGACCCGGAAATGCGCGTGGTGATCCTGACCGGCTACTCGAGCATTGCCACCGCCGTGGAAGCGGTCAAGCGTGGCGCCTGCAACTACCTGTGCAAACCGGCCGATGCCGATGATGTGCTGGCGGCGTTGCTGTCGGAGCACACTGACCTGGATACTCTGGTGCCGGAAAACCCGATGTCGGTCGACCGCCTGCAGTGGGAGCATATCCAGCGTGTGCTGAACGAGCACGAGGGCAATATCTCGGCCACTGCGCGGGCGCTGGGCATGCACCGGCGGACCTTGCAGCGCAAGCTGCAGAAGCGCCCGGTCCGGCGCTGACTGCTCGCTTCAGCACCGGCTTCTTCGCGGCTTACCTGCGAAGAGGCCGGTATTGGCAGAAACTTCCTGATAAAGCCCGTCGATCTCCGCAATTCCTGACGCGTTGGCGTATCATTGGCCGCCTGACGGCAACTCCTCCAGGATCGCTTGCGCATGCTCGCCCTTCTTATTCAGACGCTGAACATCACGGCACCGGTCTTCGCCATGCTGTTCATGGGTGTGCTGCTCAAACGCATCCGCCTGATCGATGACAATTTCAACCGCGTCGCTTCGCAGCTGGTGTTCAACGTGTGCATGCCGGCGCTGTTGTTCCTCGGCATCTACCACGCCGACCTGGGCGCTGCGGTCAAACCCGGGGTTCTGCTGTATTTCATCGCCGCCACCTTGGTCGGTTTCGCCATCGCCTGGGGCCTGGCCATCTGGCGCTGTCCCGCGGCGGACCGGGGTATCTACGCCCAGGGCGCCTTCCGTGGCAACAACGGTGTGATCGGCCTGGCCCTGGCCGCCAGCCTTTACGGCGACTACGGCATTTCCCTGGGGGCGGTGCTCGCCGGCCTGGTGATCCTGCTGTACAACTCGCTGTCGGCGGTGGTGCTGGCGGTGTACAGCCCGGACCTGAAGTCCGACCCGTGGAGCATCTGCAAGAGCATTTTCAGCAACCCGTTGATCATCAGCGTGCTGGTGGCCACGCCAATGGCCTACGCTCAGGTGCCGCTGCCCAACTGGCTGCTCACTTCGGGCGACTATCTGGCCCAGATGACCCTGCCGCTGGCACTGATCTGTATCGGTGGCACCCTGTCGCTGGCGGCGCTGCGCGACAGCGGCAGGCTGGCCATCGACGCCAGCCTGGTGAAAATGGTCTGGCTGCCGCTGGTCGGCACCTTGGGCGCCTGGCTCTGCGGCTTCCGCGGGGCCGAACTGGGCATTCTGTTCCTGTACATCGGGAGCCCGACCGCAGCAGCCAGCTACGTCATGGCGCGGGCAGCCAACGGCAACCATGAGCTCGCCGCCTCGATCATCGTGGTTACCACGCTGATGGCGGCGGTCACTACCAACATTGGCATTTTCATCTTGCAGTGGGGCGGATGGATCTAGATCCTTCACTGCAAATAACACAACAACACTGCCTCACTGAGCTAAAGGACACTTCATGCAAGACCAGAGCACGCCCGAGCGCTTGCAGCGCGGGCTGAAGAATCGCCATATCCAGCTGATTGCGCTGGGCGGGGCTATCGGCACCGGGTTGTTCCTGGGCATCGCCCAAACCATCCAGCTGGCCGGTCCCTCCGTGCTGCTGGGCTATGCCATTGCCGGCCTGATGGCCTTCCTGATCATGCGCCAGCTGGGCGAAATGGTGGTGGAAGAGCCGGTGGCCGGCAGCTTCAGCCACTTCGCGCACCAGTACTGGAGCGAGTTCGCCGGTTTCGTCTCGGGCTGGAACTACTGGGTGGTGTACGTGCTGGTCGGCATGGCCGAGCTCACTGCGGTGGGCATCTATGTGCAGTATTGGTGGCCGGGCTTCCCCACCTGGGCGACGGCAGCGATCTTCTTCGTGGTGATCAACCTGATCAACCTGACCCAGGTGAAGGTCTATGGCGAGATGGAGTTCTGGTTCGCCCTGGTCAAGGTGGTGGCCATCGTCAGCATGATCGGTTTCGGCGCCTGGTTGCTGACCAGCGGTCATGGCGGCCCGGATGCCAGCGTGGCCAACCTGTGGCAGTACGGCGGCTTCTTCCCCAACGGCGTCACTGGCCTGGTGATGGCGCTGGCGGTGATCATGTTCTCGTTCGGTGGCCTGGAGCTGGTGGGCATCACGGCTGCCGAGGCCGACAACCCACGCCAGAGCATTCCCAAGGCTACCAACCAGGTGGTGTACCGTATCCTCATCTTCTACATCGGCGCCCTGGCGGTGCTGCTGTCGCTGTACCCGTGGCAGAAGGTGGTGCAGGGCGGTAGCCCGTTCGTGATGATCTTCCACGAACTGGACAGTGACCTGGTGGCGACCATCCTCAATATCGTGGTGCTGACGGCCGCGCTGTCTGTGTACAACAGCTGTGTATACGCCAACAGCCGCATGCTGTTCGGCCTGGCCAGCCAGGGCGACGCGCCACGGCAGTTGCTGAAGGTCAGCCGCAGTGGCGTGCCGCTGACCGCGCTGGGCGTGTCGGCGCTGGCGACCGGGCTGTGTGTGCTGATCAACTACCTGATGCCGGGCGAAGCCTTCGGCCTGCTGATGGCGCTGGCGGTATCGGCGCTGGTGATCAACTGGGCGAGCATCAGCATTACTCACCTGAAGTTCCGCAAGGCCAAGCTGGCGGCCGGGATCACCCCGTTCTACAAGAGCTGGGGGCACCCGTTGACCAACTACCTGTGCCTGGCGTTCATCGTGCTGATCCTGGTGGTGATGTACCTGACCCCGCCGATTCGCATTTCGGTGATGCTGATCCCGGCGTGGATCGCCGCGCTGTGGGTCGCCTTCAAGCTGAAGAAGGCGCGCCAGGCCAAATAGGCAAGGCAGGCCTGGCCTGTTCGGGCACGCCCGCTCCCACAGGCTCCGAAACCTGTGCAGTACCTGTGGGAGCGGGCGTGCCCGCGAACAGGCCGGGCCTGAAAAAGGCTGAATCAGCCTTGGTAGCTGTCGATCACTTCCTGCGCCGCCCGGAACGCATCGATCGCCGCCGGCACCCCGGCGTACACTGCGCAATGCAGCAGCGCTTCGCGAATCTCCTCTACCGTACAGCCATTGTTCAACGCCCCGCGTACATGCCCCTTGAGTTCCTGCGGGCATTTGAGTGCCGTGAGCGTGGCCAGGGTAATCAGGCTGCGAGTCTTCAACGGCAAGCCGTCGCGCGCCCACACGCTGCCCCACGCGTGTTCGTTGACGAACTCCTGCAGCGGCCGGGTAAAGTCAGTGGCATTACCCAGGGCGCGGTCGACGAACGCATCGCCCATTACCTGGCGGCGAATCTGCTCGCCGGTCTTGTCGCTATCAGCCATGTTGTTTTCCTTAGTGTTGGCGGCGCCAGGCACGCACGGTGGTGTACAGCAACACCACGGCGAGCACCGGCAGCACGTAGAACATCAGCCGCTCCAGGCGGCCGGCCAGCGGCAGGCCCATGGTAAACGCCGCCACGTGCAGGCCATAGGCCAGATACAGGCCGAGGAATACCAGGCCCTCGGCGCGGGTGATGCGGTAACCGGAATAGAACACCGGCAGGCTCAGCGCGGCAACGCCGAGCATCACCGGCAGGTCGAAGGCCAGGGCGTTGGGTGAAATCGACAGCGGTTCGGGGGTGACCAGTGCGGTAAGGCCCAGTACGGCCAGCAGGTTGAACAGGTTGCTGCCGATCACCGTACCCACGGCGATTTCCCGTTCCCCGCGCAGGGCGGCGATCAGCGCGGCGGCCAGTTCCGGCAACGAGGTGCAGATGGCGACCACGGTCAGGCCGATGATGCGTTCGGACAGGCCGAGGTCGGTGGCCACTTCCACCGCGGCTTCCAGCAGCAGGTGGCCGGCCAGGTTCAGCAGGCCCAGGCCTGCCAGCACCTGCAGCAGCGTGCCTGACCAGAAGCGCCCGGCGCTGGCGACGACGGTGGCCGGGGCAGGGTAGGTGCGCGCGTAGTGACGGGACTGGTGCCAAAGCGTCGCCAGGTAGCCGGCCAGGCCCACCAGCAGCAATGCCCCTTCGGTCCGGCCCAGGTGGCCGTTGGCAGACAGCCCGTAGACCAGCCCGCTGGCTGCGATCATCAGTGGAATGTCCAGGCGTACCAGCTGCCGCGACACCCGCAGCGGAATGATCAGCGCGGCCAGGCCGAGAATGACCAGCACGTTGAAGATGTTGCTGCCGATCACGCTGCCCACGGCCACATCCGGCGCACCTTGGTAGGCGGCCTGCAGGCTGACCGTGAGTTGCGGCGCGGTACTGCCGAAGGCGACCAGGCTCAGGCCGATGATCAGGGGGCGTACGTGCAGGCGCTGGGCCAGGCGCAAGGCTGCGCGTACCAGCAGTTCGGCGCCAGCCACCAGCAACAGCAGGGCAATGCCCAGTTGCAGAAGGCTGAAGGTAGCAAGGGTGGCCAAGTCGAAAATGGTCGGACTCCTGTCGCGTCAGTCGCTAAGCCCTTGTACTCGCACCCGCGCGGTTCCGCTACGGATCATGCCGATTTTTTCCGCCGCAGCACGTGACAGGTCGATGAGGCGGCCGCGGGTATGCGGCCCACGGTCGTTGATACGCACTACCACGCTGCGCTGGTTGGCGGTGTTGGTAACCAGCACGCGAGTGCCGAAGGGCAGGCTGCGGTGGGCGGCAGTGAGGCCGTTCTGGTTGAACGGTTCGCCGCTGGCGGTGCGTTTGCCGTGGTGGCGCGAGCCGTAGTAGGAGGCGGTGCCCGTCTGGTCGTAGCCGCGCGGGTCGATGTCATGGCTGGCGCAGCCGG
>Ga0268257_1000533_pt1 | contig 43919 bp, 39 predicted proteins | sample AgamicAtPrz_FD_200249 | JGI IMG/M metagenome (GOLD analysis project Ga0268257, IMG submission 200249) | Agave microbial communities from Guanajuato, Mexico - At.P.rz (v2) (version 3) | ecosystem: Host-associated > Plants > Phyllosphere > Phylloplane/Leaf | place: Guanajuato, Mexico | collected... | reverse complement strand
TTGAACGACCTGAAAAAGGGCGGCGCCAAGGCCGTGGCCATGGAGGTTTCCTCCCATGCCCTCGAACAGGGTCGGGTGGCCGCGCTGGACTTCGATATAGCGGTGATGACCAACCTGTCCCGCGACCACCTGGACTACCACGGCAGCATGGAGGCCTACGAGGCCGCCAAGGCCAAGCTGTTCGCCTGGCCGAGTCTGCGTGCCCGGGTGGTCAACCTGGATGATGACTTTGGGCGTCGCCTGGCAGATGCGCCTGCCACATCGCGCCTGATCAGCTACAGCCTGCAGGATTCGGCGGCGACGTTGTTCTGCAAAGAGTCTGTCTTCAACGATGATGGCGTGCGCGCCGTGATCGTCACCCCACAGGGCGAGCATGTCCTGCGCAGCCGCCTGCTGGGGCGTTTCAACCTGAGCAACATGCTGGCGGCGGTAGCCACGCTGATGGCGTTGGATTACCCGCTGGACGAAATTCTCAAGGTCACCCCGCAGCTGCATGGGCCGGTCGGCCGCATGCAGCGCCTGGGTGGCGGTGACAAGCCGTTGGTGGTGGTCGATTACGCCCACACCCCGGATGCCCTGGAAAAAGTACTCGAAGCCTTGCGTCCGCACGCTCACGGCAAGCTGCTGTGCCTGTTCGGCTGTGGTGGCGATCGTGACGCCGGCAAGCGTCCGCTGATGGCCGAAGTGGCCGAGCGCCTGGCCGACCGTGTGCTGGTCACCGACGACAACCCGCGTAGCGAAGACCCCCTGCGGATCTTCGACGATATTCGCCCCGGTTTCGCCAAGCCTGCGGCCGTCGCGTTCGTCGCCGGCCGTGGCGCGGCCATTGCCCAACTGATCGCCAGTGCCCGTGCCGACGACGTGATCGTCTTGGCAGGCAAGGGCCACGAGGATTACCAGGAGATCAACGGCGAACGCCATGACTTCTCCGATCTGGTCGAAGCCGACAAGGCACTTGCAGCCTGGGAGGCGCCACATGCTTAAGCCGATGATCCTCAGCCAACTGACCGGTGCCCTGAGTGCGCGCCTGGCAGGCGCCGACGCCAGCTTCACTGGTGTGAGCATCGACAGCCGTACCGTCGCTGCCGGCCAACTGTTCGTCGCCCTGACCGGCCCGCGCTTCGATGGCCACGACTACCTGGCCGACGTGAAAGCCAAGGGCGCGGTCGCCGCGCTGGTCGAGCGCGAAGTCGCCGGTGTCGACCTGCCGCAGCTGCTGGTCGCCGACTGCCGCGTCGCCCTCGGTCAGCTCGGCGCGCTGAACCGTGCCGCCTTCGACAAGCCGGTGGTGGCCATTACCGGTTCCAGCGGCAAGACCACGGTCAAGGAAATGCTCGCCGCGATCCTGCGCACCCGCGGGCCGGTGCATGCCACCCGGGGCAACCTGAACAACGACCTCGGCGCACCGCTGACCCTGCTGGAGATCGCTCCGGAGCACAGCGCCGCGGTGATCGAGCTGGGCGCCTCGCGCATCGGCGAGATCCGCTACACCGTCGGCCTGACCCGGCCGCAGGTGGTGATCATCAATAACGCCGGTACCGCCCACGTCGGCGAGTTCGGTGGCCCGGAGAAGATCGTCGAAGCCAAGGGCGAGATCCTCGAAGGCCTTGGCGAGGGCGGCACGGCCATCCTCAACCTGGCCGACAAGGCGTTCGAAATCTGGCGCAAGCGGGCGGGCAATCACCACATCTTCAGTTTCGCCCTGGACAACCCGCAGGCGGACTTCCATGCCAGCGACATCGGGCGCGACGCCCGTGGCTGCCCGTCGTTCACCCTGCACGGCCCGGACGGCAGCGTGCCGGTGCAGCTGAACCTGCTCGGCACCCACAACGTCAGCAACGCCCTGGCCGCCGCCGCCGCCGCCCATGCCGTTGGTCTGAGCCTGAGCGGCATCGCCGCCGGCCTGAACGCCGTGCAGCCGGTCAAGGGCCGCACCGTGGCGCAGATCGCGCCGAACGGCGTGCGAGTCATCGACGACAGCTACAACGCAAATCCCACCTCGATGTGCGCCGCCATTGATATACTCGCCGGCTTTTCCGGACGCACCGTCCTGGTGCTCGGGGATATCGGCGAACTGGGGCAATGGGCCGAGGAAGGCCACCGCCAGGTGGGTGACTATGCACGCGGCAAGGTCGACGCGCTGTACGCGGTGGGCTCCAACATGGCCCATGCGGTCAAGGCGTTCGGCGCCAATGGCCGCCATTTCGCTACTCAAGCTGAGCTGATCGCTGCCGTCGGCGCCGAGAATGCCAGCGACACCACTATCTTGATCAAGGGCTCGCGCAGCGCTGCGATGGAAAACGTCGTGGCCGCACTGTGTGGTGCCAGCGGGGAGAAACATTAATGCTGCTGCTGTTGGCTGAGTATCTGCAACAGTTCCACAAGGGCTTCGCGGTCTTCCAGTACCTGACCCTGCGCGGGATCCTGGGCGTGCTGACCGCGTTGTCCCTGGCCCTGTGGTTGGGCCCGTGGATGATCCGTACCCTGCAGATCCGCCAGATCGGTCAGGCCGTGCGTAACGACGGCCCGCAATCGCACCTGTCCAAATCCGGCACCCCGACCATGGGCGGCGCGCTGATCCTGTCGGCCATTGCCATCAGCACCCTGCTGTGGGCCGATCTGACCAACCGCTACGTATGGGTGGTGCTGATCGTCACCCTGGCGTTCGGCGCCATCGGCTGGGTCGACGACTACCGCAAGGTGATCGAGAAGAACTCCCGCGGCCTGCCGAGCCGCTGGAAGTACTTCTGGCAGTCGGTGTTCGGCCTGGCCGCGGCGATCTTCCTGTACAAGACCGCGCCGACCAGCGTCGAGACCACGCTGATCATCCCGATGCTCAAGGACCTGGCGATTCCGCTGGGCGCCGGCTTCATCGTGCTGACCTATTTCGTCATCGTCGGCTCGAGCAACGCGGTCAACCTGACCGACGGCCTCGATGGCCTGGCGATCATGCCGACGGTGATGGTCGGCGGTGCCCTGGGCATCTTCTGCTACCTGTCGGGTAACGTGAAGTTCGCCGAATACCTGCTGATCCCGTACGTACCTGGCGCGGGCGAGCTGATCGTGTTCTGCGGCGCGCTGATCGGCGCCGGCCTGGGCTTCCTGTGGTTCAACACCTATCCGGCCCAGGTGTTCATGGGCGACGTCGGCGCCCTGGCGCTGGGCGCGGCCCTGGGCACCATCGCGGTGATCGTCCGCCAGGAAATCGTCCTGTTCATCATGGGCGGCGTGTTCGTGATGGAAACCCTGTCGGTGGTCATCCAGGTGGCTTCGTTCAAGCTCACCGGCAAGCGCGTGTTCCGCATGGCGCCGATCCACCACCACTTTGAACTCAAGGGTTGGCCCGAGCCACGGGTGATCGTCCGCTTCTGGATCATCACCGTGATTCTGGTGCTGATTGGCCTTGCCACCCTGAAACTGAGGTAAACGAGCGTGTCACTGATCGCTTCCGACCAATTCCGCATCGTTGTCGGCCTCGGCAAGAGCGGCATGTCCCTGGTTCGCTTCCTGGCGAACCGGGGCATTGCCTTTGCGGTCGCCGACACCCGCGAGCAACCGCCGGAACTGGACACCCTGCGCCGTGATTACCCGCAGGTGGAAGTGCGCTGTGGCGAGCTGGACGTGGACTTCCTGTGCCGGGCCAACGAGCTGTACGTGAGCCCCGGCCTGGCCCTGGCCACGCCTGCCCTGCAGCAGGCCGCCGCGCGCGGCGTGAAGCTGTCCGGCGACATCGAGCTGTTCGCCCGCCACGCCAAGGCACCGATCGTCGCCATCAGCGGCTCCAACGCCAAGAGCACCGTCACCACCCTGGTCGGCGAGATGGCCGTCAAGGCAGGCAAACGTGTGGCCGTCGGCGGCAACCTCGGCACCCCGGCCCTCGACCTGCTGGCCGACGACGTCGAGCTGTACGTGCTGGAGCTGTCGAGCTTCCAGCTGGAGACCACCGACCAGCTCAACGCCGAAGTGGCCACCGTGCTGAACATCAGCGAAGACCACATGGACCGCTACAGCGGCCTGCCGGCCTATCACCTGGCCAAGCACCGGATCTTCCGCGGCGCCCGCCAAGTGGTGGTGAACCGTCAGGATGCCCTGAGCCGTCCGTTGCCGGTCGAAGGCCGGCCAAGCTGGAGCTTCGGTCTCAATGCGCCGGACTTCAAGGCCTTTGGCCTGCGCGAAGTCGATGGCGAGAAGTACCTGGCGTTCGAATTCCAGACCCTCATGCCGGTGCGTGAGCTGAAGATCCGTGGCGCCCACAACCAGAGCAACGCCCTGGCCGCGCTGGCCCTCGGCCATGCCGCCGGCCTGCCATTCGAGCCGATGCTCGAGGCGCTGCGTGAGTTCAAGGGCCTGGCCCATCGCTGCCAGTGGGTGCGCGAGCGCAACGGGGTGAACTGGTACGACGATTCCAAGGCCACCAACGTCGGTGCCGCCCTGGCTGCCATCGAGGGCCTGGGCGCCGATATCGAAGGCAAGCTGGTGCTGATCGCCGGTGGCGATGGCAAGGGCGCCGACTTCGCCGCCCTGCGCGAGCCGGTGGCTCAACACTGCCGTGCCGTGGTGCTGCTCGGCCGTGACGCCGAGCGTCTGGCTGAAACCTTGGGCGATGCCGTGGCGCAAGTCCGGGTCAAGACCCTCGACGAGGCCGTGCAGCGTTGCGCCGAGCTGGCCCAGCCGGGTGACGCGGTGCTGCTGTCGCCTGCCTGTGCCAGCCTCGACATGTTCAAGAACTTCGAAGAACGCGGACGCCTGTTCGCCCAGGCGGCGGAGGGGCTGGCATGATCTTCGGCATCCTCAAGCCGTACCCGTCGCCGCTGATCAGCGGCCGTGGCATCGACCTCGACTTCCCGCTGCTGGCCGGTTGCCTGGCGCTGCTCGGCCTGGGCCTGGTGATGATCACCTCGGCGTCCTCGGAAGTGGCTGCGGTGCAGTCGGGCAACCCGCTGTACCACATGTTCCGCCACCTGGTGTACGTCACCCTCGGCCTGGGCGCCGGGGTGCTGACCATGCTGGTGCCGATCGCCACCTGGCAGCGCATGGGCTTCCTCATGCTGATCGGTGCCTTCGGCCTGCTGGTGCTGGTACTGGTACCGGGTATTGGCCGCGAAGTGAACGGTTCGATGCGCTGGATCGGCTTCAGCTTCTTCAACGTGCAGCCGTCGGAGATCGCCAAGGTCTTCGTGGTCATCTACCTCGCCGGCTATCTGGTGCGCCGGCAGACCGAGGTGCGCGAAAGCTGGATGGGCTTCTTCAAACCGTTCATCGTGCTGCTGCCGATGGCCGGACTGCTGCTGATGGAGCCGGACTTCGGCGCCACGGTGGTGATGATGGGCGCTGCGGCGGCCATGCTGTTCCTTGGCGGGGTGGGGTTGTTCCGCTTCTCGCTGATGGTGGTGCTGGCGGTCATTTCGGTGGTGGTGCTGGTCCAGGCCCAGCCGTACCGCATGGCGCGACTGATCACCTTCACCGACCCCTGGTCCGACCAGTTCGGTTCCGGCTACCAGCTGACCCAGGCGCTGATCGCCTTCGGCCGCGGCGAGTGGCTGGGCGTGGGCCTGGGCAACAGCGTGCAGAAGCAGTTCTACCTGCCCGAGGCGCATACCGACTTCGTGTTCTCGGTGCTGGCCGAAGAGCTCGGCGTGATCGGCTCGCTGCTGACCATCGCGCTGTTCGTCTTCATTACCGTGCGCGCGCTGTACATCGGCCTGTGGGCCGAGAAGGCCAAGCAGTTCTTCGCCGCCTACATGGCCTTTGGCCTGTCGTTCCTGTGGATCGGCCAGTTCCTGATCAACATCGGCGTGAACGTCGGCCTGCTGCCGACCAAGGGCCTGACCCTGCCGTTCCTCAGCTACGGCGGCAGCTCGCTGGTGATCTGCTGCGCCTGCGTCGGGTTGTTGCTGCGGATCGAGTGGGAGAGCCGCACGCACCTGGGCAGCGAGGAGCATGAATTCAAGGAGAGCGATTTTGCCGAGGAGACCAGTCATGGCCGCTGACGGCAAGAACGTCCTGATCATGGCCGGCGGTACCGGGGGCCACGTGTTCCCGGCCCTTGCCTGCGCCCGCGAGTTCCAGGCCCGTGGCTACAGCGTGCACTGGCTGGGTACCCCGCGTGGCATCGAGAACGAGCTGGTGCCCCAGGCCGGCCTGCCGCTGCACCTGATCCAGGTCACCGGCCTGCGCGGCAAGGGCAAGCTGTCGCTGATCAAGGCGCCGTTCACCCTGGTCAAGGCCGTGCTGCAGGCGCGGCGCATCGTGCGTGAGCTCAAGCCGGTCTGCGTGGTCGGCTTCGGTGGCTATGTGACCGGCCCCGGCGGTGTTGCCGCCCGGTTGTGCGGGGTGCCGCTGGTGATCCACGAGCAGAATGCCCGCGCCGGTACCACCAACCGCCTGCTGCTGCCATTGGCCGCGCGCGTCTGCGAAGCCTTCCCGGACACCTTCGCCGCCAGCGACAAGCTGCGTACCACCGGCAATCCGGTGCGCCCGGAGCTGTTCATAGATGCGGCGCGCGCGCCCCTGGCCGAGCGCCGTGCGCGCCTGCTGGTCATGGGCGGCAGCCTGGGTGCGGAACCATTGAACAAATTGTTGCCTAAGGCCCTGTCCGAAGTGCCGGAAAACCTGCGCCCCGAGGTGTTCCACCAGGCCGGGAAAAACCACGCCCCCGTCACCGCCGAGCGTTATCACGAGGCAGGTGTCGAGGCCCAGGTCGAACCGTTCATCAAGGACATGGCCCATGCCTATGGCTGGGCCGATATGGTGGTGTGCCGGGCCGGCGCCCTGACCGTCAGCGAACTCGCGGCGGCGGGCCTGCCCTCGATGCTGGTGCCCTTGCCCCATGCCATCGACGACCACCAGACCCACAACGCCCAATACCTGGCTCGCGAAGGCGCCGCCTTCCTCATGCCACAAGCGACTACTGGCGCAGCGCAGCTCGCTGAACGCCTGAACGAGGTGCTGATGCAACCCGAGAAACTCAACGCCATGGCCGGTACCGCCCGCCGCCTGGCCAAACCTGGCGCAACCAGCACCGTGGTCGATATCTGCCTGGAGGTGGCCCATGGTTGAGAGCCAGAAAGCCATGCCCCACCCGAAGATGGGCCGTATTCGCCGCATCCACTTCGTCGGTATCGGCGGCGTGGGCATGTGCGGCATCGCCGAAGTGCTGCTGAACCTGGGCTATGAAGTGTCCGGTTCCGACCTGAAAGAGTCGCCGGTGACCGAGCGCCTGCAGTCGTTCGGCGCGCAGATCTTCGTCGGCCACCGCGCCGAGAACGCCGCCAACGCCGATGTGCTGGTGGTGTCCAGTGCGATCAACCCGGCCAACCCGGAAGTCGCCACCGCTCTTGAGCGGCGTATTCCCGTGGTGCCGCGCGCCGAGATGCTCGCCGAGCTGATGCGCTATCGCCATGGCGTGGCCGTTGCCGGCACCCACGGCAAGACCACCACCACCAGCCTGCTGGCCTCGGTGTTCGCCGCCGGTGGCCTGGACCCGACCTTCGTCATCGGTGGTCGCCTGACCGCGGCGGGCACCAACGCGCAGTTGGGCACCAGCCGCTACCTGATCGCCGAGGCCGATGAGAGCGACGCCAGCTTCCTGCACCTGCAGCCGATGGTCGCCGTGGTCACCAATATCGACGCCGACCACATGGCCACCTACGAGGGCGACTTCAACAAGCTGAAGAAGACCTTCGTCGAGTTCCTGCACAATCTGCCGTTCTACGGGCTGGCGGTGATGTGCCTGGACGATCCGGTGGTGCGCGAGATCCTGCCGCAGGTCAAGCGTCCGACCGTCACCTACGGCTTCAGCGAAGAGGCCGACATCCGCGCCATCAACGTGCGCCAGCAGGGCATGCAGACCCACTTCACCGTGCTGCGTCGCGACTGCGAGCCGCTGGAGGTGTCGGTGAACATGCCGGGCAACCACAACGTGCTCAACGCCCTGGCCACCATCGCCATCGCCACCGACGAAGGCATCAGTGACGAAGCCATCGTCCAGGGCCTGTCTGGCTTCCAGGGCGTCGGTCGGCGCTTCCAGGTGTACGGTGAGCTGCCGGTCGACGGCGGCAGCGTGATGCTGGTCGACGACTACGGCCACCACCCGACCGAAGTCGCCGCGGTGATCAAGGCCGTGCGTGGCGGCTGGCCGAGCCGGCGCCTGGTGATCGTCTACCAGCCGCACCGCTACAGCCGTACCCGCGACCTGTACGACGATTTCGTGCAGGTGCTGGGCGATGCCAACGTGCTGCTGCTGATGGAGGTCTACCCGGCCGGTGAAGAGCCGATCCCCGGCGCCGACAGCCGCCAGCTGTGCCACAGCATCCGTCAGCGCGGCAAGCTCGACCCGATCTACATCGAACGCGGCGCCGAGCTCGCGCCGCTGGTCAAGCCGCTGCTGCGTGCCGGCGACATCCTGATCTGCCAGGGTGCCGGTGATGTCGGCGGCCTGGCCCCGCAACTGATGAAAAGCCCGCTGTTCGCTGGCGCCAAGCAGGAGAAGTCGAAATGACCAGCGCCTACGACACGCTGCATTCCACCCTCGACGTCAAGGCCTTTGGCCGCGTCGCCGTGTTGTACGGTGGCAAGAGCGCCGAGCGCGAGGTCTCGCTCAAGTCGGGCAAGGCCGTGATCGAAGCGCTGACCAGCGCCGGTGTCGACGTGGTCGCCATCGACGTCGGTGACGACCTGCTGGATCGCCTGCAGCGCGAGAAGATCGACCGCGCCTTCATCATCCTCCACGGTCGTGGCGGTGAGGACGGCAGCATGCAGGGCCTGCTCGAGTGCCTGGGGATTCCCTACACCGGCAGCGGCATCCTTGCTTCGGCGCTGGCCATGGACAAGCTGCGCACCAAGCAGGTGTGGCAGAGCCTGGGCATCCCGACCCCGCGTCACGCGGTGCTGGGCAGCGAGCAGGATTGTGTTGCCGCCAGTGCGGAACTGGGCTTCCCGTTGATCGTCAAACCTGCCCATGAAGGTTCGAGCATCGGCATGGCCAAGGTGAACAGCGAGCAGGAGCTGGTCGCTGCCTGGAAAGACGCCGCCAAATACGATTCGCAGGTACTGGTCGAGCAGTGGATTCACGGCCCGGAGTTCACCGTCGCCGTGCTGCGCGGCCAGGTGCTGCCGCCGATCGCGCTGGGCACCCCGCACGTGTTCTACGACTACGACGCCAAGTACATCGCCAATGACACCCAGTACCGCATCCCCTGCGGCCTGGACAGTGCCAAGGAGCAAGAGCTGATCGACCTGACCGCGCGCGCCTGCGATGCCGTTGGCATCGAGGGCTGGGGCCGTCTGGACGTGATGCAGGACGAGCAGGGCCGGTTCTGGCTGCTCGAGGTCAACACCGCACCGGGCATGACCGACCATAGCCTGGTGCCCATGGCGGCCCGCGCCGCCGGCCTGGACTTCCAGCAACTGGTGCTGGCGATCCTGGCCGACAGCGTAGCGAAGCGAGGTTAACCAGCCATGCAAGGCGCGATGATACGTCAGCAACCACCCGTTACCGGCCGCAGCAAGCCGGTGCCGCGTGGCGCCAGCCGACTGGTGGCCGACGAGCCCGTATCGGCGCGCCTGCCTCGGCCGAGCTTCGGCGGCCTTAAGCGCCTGCTGTGGCCGGTGCTGCTGGTGGCCGCGGGCTTTGGCGCCTATGAGGGCGCCATCCGCCTGATGCCCTACGCCGACCGGCCGATCACCAAGATCGACGTGCAGGGCGACCTCAGCTACATCAGCCAGCAGTCGGTGCAGCAGCGGATCGCCCCCTATGTGGCGGCGAGCTTCTTCACCGTAGACCTGGCGGCGATGCGCGTGGAACTGGAGCAGATGCCCTGGATCGCCCACGCCGAAGTGCGCCGGGTGTGGCCGGACGAGGTGGTGATCCGCCTGGAAGAACAGTTGCCGGTGGCGCGCTGGGGCGACGAGGCCTTGCTCAACAACCAGGGCCAGGCCTTTACCCCGCGCGAGCTGGCCAACTACGAGCACCTGCCGCAGCTGTTCGGGCCGCAGCGCGCTCAGCAACAAGTCATGCAGCAGTATCAGGTATTGAGCCAGATGCTGCGCCCCATGGGCTTTTCCATCGCTCGCCTGGAGCTGCGCGAGCGAGGCAGCTGGTTCCTGACCACCGGCGCGGGCAGCGCCGGTGCGGGCGTCGAGCTGCTGCTGGGGCGCGACCATCTGGTGGAGAAGATGCGCCGTTTCATTGCCATTTACGACAAATCGCTTAAAGACCAGATCACCAATATCGCCCGCATCGATCTGCGTTATTCCAACGGACTTGCCGTTGGTTGGCGGGAACCGAATGCACCGACGACGGCCCAACCCGCCGTTGCGAAGAATTAGAGAGAGGCAGGACCATGGCAAACGCGCATAGCGGCAAAATGATCGTCGGGCTGGACATCGGCACCTCCAAGGTGGTGGCGCTGGTGGGTGAGGTCGGCGAAGACGGCACCCTGGAGATCGTCGGGATCGGCACCCATCCGTCCCGCGGCCTGAAGAAGGGCGTGGTGGTGAACATCGAATCGACCGTGCAGTCGATCCAGCGCGCCGTCGAAGAGGCCCAGCTGATGGCCGGCTGCCGCATCCACTCGGCGTTCGTCGGCGTGGCCGGCAACCACATCCGCAGCCTGAACTCCCACGGCATCGTCGCCATCCGTGACCGCGAAGTCAGCACCGCCGACCTCGAACGCGTGCTCGATGCCGCCCAGGCCGTGGCCATTCCGGCTGACCAGCGGGTGCTGCACACCCTGCCGCAGGACTACGTGATCGACAACCAGGAAGGCGTTCGCGAGCCCCTGGGCATGTCGGGCGTGCGCCTGGAAGCCAAGGTCCACGTGGTCACCTGCGCGGTCAACGCGGCGCAGAACATCGAGAAGTGCGTGCGCCGCTGCGGCCTGGAAATCGACGACATCATCCTCGAGCAGCTGGCCTCGGCCTACTCGGTGCTGACCGACGACGAGAAAGAGCTGGGCGTGTGCCTGGTGGACATCGGCGGCGGCACCACCGACATCGCCATCTTCACCGAAGGCGCGATCCGTCACACCGCGGTGATCCCGATCGCGGGCGATCAGGTCACCAACGACATCGCCATGGCCCTGCGCACCCCCACGCAGTACGCCGAGGAAATCAAGATCCGCTACGCCTGCGCCCTGGCCAAGCTGGCCGGTGCCGGCGAGACCATCAAGGTGCCGAGCGTCGGCGACCGCCCCCCGCGCGAGCTGTCGCGCCAGGCCCTGGCCGAAGTGGTGGAGCCGCGTTACGACGAGCTGTTCACCCTGATCCAGGCCGAACTGCGACGCAGCGGTTTCGAGGACCTGGTGCCGGCCGGCATCGTCCTCACCGGCGGCACCGCGAAGATGGAAGGCGCCGTGGAACTGGCCGAGGAGATCTTCCACATGCCGGTACGCCTGGGCGTGCCGCACAGCGTTCGGGGCCTGAGCGACGTGGTGCGCAACCCGATCTATTCCACCGGCGTGGGCCTGCTCACCTACGGCCTGCAGAAGCAGTCCGAGGACCCGTCCCTGACCGGTATCAGCAACAGCAACAGCAGCAACAACAGCTATGGCGATGAACCGAAGGGCCCTGTGCTTGAACGACTCAAGCGTTGGGTCCAGAGCAACTTCTAAGTTTCAAAGCAGTAGTGGTAGGCGCGACAACTAGAGAACTGTAAGGAGAGGGAAAATGTTCGAGCTCGTAGACAACGTCCCGCAGAGTCCGGTCATCAAGGTGATCGGCGTTGGCGGTGGTGGCGGCAACGCCGTCAACCACATGGTCAAAAGCAACATCGAAGGCGTCGAGTTCATCTGCGCCAACACCGATGCCCAGGCGCTGAAGAACATCGGCGCTCGCACCATCCTGCAACTGGGCACGGGCGTGACCAAGGGCCTGGGTGCCGGCGCCAATCCGGAAGTCGGCCGTCAGGCCGCGCTGGAAGACCGTGAGCGCATCGCCGAGGTGCTGCAGGGCACCAACATGGTGTTCATCACCACCGGCATGGGCGGCGGTACCGGTACCGGCGCGGCGCCGATCATCGCCGAAGTGGCCAAGGAAATGGGCATCCTCACCGTTGCGGTGGTGACCCGTCCGTTCCCGTTCGAGGGCCGCAAGCGCATGCAGATCGCCGACGAAGGCATCCGCATGCTGGCTGAGAGCGTCGACTCGCTGATCACCATCCCCAACGAGAAGCTGCTGACCATCCTGGGCAAGGATGCAAGCCTCTTGTCCGCCTTCGCCAAGGCCGACGATGTACTGGCCGGTGCCGTTCGCGGTATCTCCGACATCATCAAGCGTCCAGGCATGATCAACGTCGACTTCGCCGACGTGCGTACCGTGATGGGCGAGATGGGCATGGCGATGATGGGGACCGGTTGCGCCAGCGGCCCGAACCGTGCGCGCGAAGCCACCGAGGCGGCGATCCGCAACCCGCTGCTCGAGGACGTCAACCTGCAGGGCGCCCGCGGCATTCTGGTGAACATCACCGCAGGTCCCGACCTGTCGCTGGGCGAGTACTCCGATGTGGGTAGCATCATCGAGGCCTTCGCCTCCGACCACGCGATGGTCAAGGTCGGCACCGTGATCGACCCGGACATGCGCGACGAGCTGCACGTGACCGTGGTGGCCACTGGCCTTGGCGCGCGCATCGAGAAACCGGTCAAGGTGGTCGACAACACCCTGCAGACCGCCCAGCAGGCGTACGAGGCTTCCAACCCGGCCCCGGTTCGCCAGGAGCAGTCGGCGGTCAACTACCGTGACCTGGAGCGTCCGACCGTGATGCGCAACCAGGCCCACGCGGGTGCCGCGGCGGCAGCTAAACTCAACCCTCAGGATGATCTGGACTACCTGGATATCCCGGCGTTTCTGCGTCGTCAGGCCGATTAATGGAATTTATCAGGGGTATTAGGGTGATTGGTGTTCAGCAAAGGCCGGGTCTGTTATCATCCCCAGCCTTTGTTGATACCTGTTCGCAATTTGCGCTGAAGCGGCCAATGCCATGATTAGACAACGCACCCTGAAGAATACCATCCGTGCCACAGGTGTCGGCCTGCACTCCGGGGAGAAGGTCTACCTGACCCTCAAGCCTGCGCCTGTCGACACCGGCATCGTCTTCCGTCGCGCCGACCTCGACCCTGTGGTCGAAATCCCGGCGCGCGCGGCCAACGTCGGTGAGACCACCATGTCCACGACATTGGTCAACGGTGACGTCAAAGTCGATACGGTCGAGCACCTGCTCTCCGCCATGGCGGGCCTGGGCATCGATAACGCCTACGTCGAGCTCTCCGCCTCGGAAGTGCCGATCATGGATGGCAGCGCCGGACCCTTCGTATTCCTGATCCAATCGGCCGGCCTGGAAGAACAGGACGCAGCCAAGAAGTTCATCCGCATCCTGCGCGAAGTAACGGTGGAAGAGGGCGACAAGCGCGCCACTTTCCTGCCTTTCGACGGGTTCAAGGTGAGCTTCGAGATCGACTTCGATCACCCGGTCCTCAAGGGCCAGACCCAGAGCGCGGTCGTCGACTTCTCCAGCACCTCGTTCGTCAAGGAAGTCAGCCGTGCCCGCACGTTCGGCTTCATGCGTGACATCGAGTACCTGCGCAAGCACAACCTTGCGCTGGGCGGCAGCGTGGAGAACGCCATCGTGGTCGACGAGACCGGCGTGCTTAATGAAGACGGCCTTCGTTCCGATGACGAATTCGTCAAGCACAAGATCCTCGACGCCATCGGCGACCTTTATCTGCTGGGCAACAGCCTGATCGGCGAGTTCAAGGGCTACAAGTCCGGACACGCGCTGAACAACCAGCTGCTGCGCAAGCTGATCGCTGAAACCGACGCTTGGGAAGTGGTCACCTTCGAAGATGCCAGCACGGCACCGATCTCGTACATGCGCCCTGTTGCGGCCGTGTAAGTTCGAATACTCTCTCTAGTGTGATTAAGGCCACCTTCGGGTGGCCTTTTTTATGCTTCGTGAAAACTACAGTGTGTCAGTTGGAGTTCCATAGGCCGTCGGTTGCAGAGGGGGCGCTGTTTTACAAATGTTGTATGCGTCTCGTTGCGGACATAGTTTGAATCATGTTGTTTTGGCTGTTTCGGACGCATCCTACATACATTAAACATATGGCTGTGCAGTCTAGTGAGGTCCATCTACAAGGAGTTTGCGAATGGCTTATCACGGATATATGGCTATCAAGGGGCGGTTCCGAGGGCTGCTTTCGGCAGGATGCTCAACTCAGGATTCTCTTGGCAATCGGTATCAGGCTGGGCATACAGATGAAATCATGGTGCTCTCGTTTTCGCACAATCTCTCGAATATAGATAACACTGATCGGGCGACACATCGTCCCGTTTTAATTACTAAGCATCTCGATAAGTCTACCCCGTTGCTCGCGGAAGCACTGGTCAGTCGTGAAATTGTAGACTGCAAGATTAATTTTTTATCGGATAAACGCTAGTGGTAAGCAAGAGCGATTTCTTCACATTGAGCTCACTGGTGGGCTACTTGTTGATCAGCGTATAGAAATGCCGCACTCGGTCTTGCTCAATGATCAGGATCCGCAGGAGTACCTTGCCATTCGCTATAGCTCTATATGTTGGCAACATTTGATCTCTGGTACTAGCGGCTATGCAAACTGGGGGGGAGGAGATTGAACAGGGCGCGGAGAAACGGCTCTTCGGGGGAACGCGAGCTCTGGGAGGTAAGCCATCTGGCTGGCAGACTTAACAGTTATGCATGCGAGATTGGTGCTCGATACATAAGTGATGACGGTTTGAGGGTGCAGTTCATCCAAGAGGTCTCATCCAGCTCCAAGGCCGTTGTGGAGGGTGTTCGAAGGGGAGAGCTTACTGCTGAGCAAGCGTCAGTTGCGCTGAGATGTGAACATAGAGAGCTTTATGCGCAAGTTGATGAGTATTTAAAGCTTGTGGCAGGAGTTGCTGCTGGGGTGTTACAGGTAGGTACCGGCTTGGCAGTTTGTAAGCTGTCACTGGGTGTTGGCTGTGTTGCAGGAGGCATACCTCTGATACTGCATGGTGTCAATAATGTCTATGAGAATGGCAGGAATGTTATCAGTAGGCGAAACGACACGGTAGGTCCCATTCGCAGAGGCTATCAAAAGTTTGCGGAATTGTCCGGAGGGCGCGCTTCACATGGGAATGTCGCCTATGGGTCTGCTGATATCGCCTTGTCAGGCTTTGGACTGAGCCGTATGGTTCTGAAAGAGGGGGCTTGGCGACTTTTTAGATATATTCAGGCGGATAAGGTCAGGGCCTATAAGGAAATGGGTAAGGGCGCGATAATGTTCGAAGTTGGCATTGACATGCTGACGGGGGATGCTGATAGAGTTGGGCAAACGATGATGGCTCTGGTCTTTGTCTCGGCTGTCGTTTTGGGGGTGTGGAGTGCTTATGCACTGCGCTTCAAATGTTCGGGTGCGCGACTTGGCTATGGCCTGTTTTTCCTATGCTTTTTCTATAACATGTTTTTTATAACATATTATATGCGCGTGATTGATCGTTCTTATTTTCTGTTCTTTGGATATCATCCGGATTTCTTGAGCGCGAACCCCGTCGTAGGTTGGGGGTGCCTGATCGGGACCATTCTGCACTGTGGCGCGATGCCCTCCAGGAATGAACCTCGAGGAAAACGGAAAAATGAATTACTTTGAGCAGCTTGGTTAGGATCTGTACGAAATGTATCTGCGCGAAGGCCAGACAAGGCGAAACGGGGGGAGGAACGGCCGGGGTCGCGCCCGACTGTACTGGAGTACATGAGCATTCCGAGCCCCGTTTCAACGCAGTATGGGCGAGTGCAAATACATTTCGTACAGAGCCTAGGGGCTGTTACTTATGATCTGTAGGCACAATGCGGATCTGGAGTTATCAGCACCAAACCTGCTCTGCAAAAGACCGCGTGGGCAATGTAGAAATATACAGGACCTTTCAGCTCTTATCCTTTACCTGCGCATGCGCCGCCAGGCGCTCCAGCGCTGCGCGCAACTTTGGATCGCTGATGCCTTCGGCCGAACCTAGGATGCTGTCTGCGGCAGATTCCGACAGTTCAGGCCCGTGGCCTTCATGTCTTGCCGCCACCAGCGGCGGCTGTACCTTGAACTGGATGCGGCTCAGGTTGGCGAACGCCTCCATGGCTTGCAGCTGGCGTTGCAGGCGCTTCTGCTGGTAGCGCAGGCGGGTGGCCCAATGGCCGTCGGTCACCACCAGCAACAAAGTCCCCTCCTTCCAGGAGGCCACGTGGCAGTGCTCGCGGGCGGCCGGTTGCAGCTGGCTTTCCAGCAGGCGCTGCAGGTGCTCGAGGCGCTCGGCCTGGTTGAGCAGCAGGCGCAGTGGCCGGGCCTTGCGCAGCAGGTCGGCGGGGGGGCGGGCAGGGGTGGGTTTGTAGGCCATGGAGGTCTGCAGAGGGTTACAGGATCGACAGTCTACCAGTTGGGCATTCATCGCGGGGCAAGCCCGCTCCCACGCCAGCGTGTGGCGAGCGGTCGGCGGATCTTGATGCAAGTCATTCGCGATACGTTTCATCTTCGCGCACCTTGAACTTGCGCAAAAAGCCCCTATGTTAGTCAGGCCCCCTAAAAGCGCTGTGCCAGCATCGTGGAAATCCACCACTTTCCTCACCATCGTTTCCGGGTAGAATGCTCGTTCGCATGCGGCCTATGGGCTGCACGGGCGACTTCACGGGGCCGCCCTCCATCCCTACGTGTGGAAGATCCTGCCGATATGTTTGCGCCTTTGTTAAAGAAACTTTTTGGAAGCAAGAACGAGCGCGAAATCAAGCGCATGCTCAAGACGGTGAGCGCCGTCAACGCCTTCGAAGAGAAAATGGTGGCTCTCTCTGACGAGCAACTGCGGGGCAAGACCGCAGAGTTCAAAGAGCGCCTGGCCAAAGGCGAGACCCTCGACCAGCTGCTGCCTGAAGCCTTCGCCGTGGCCCGTGAGGCCGGCAAGCGCGTGATGGGCATGCGCCACTTCGATGTCCAGCTGATCGGCGGCATGACCTTGCACGAAGGCATGATCGCAGAAATGCGCACCGGTGAAGGCAAGACCTTGGTCGGTACCCTGGCCGTCTACCTCAACGCGCTGTCCGGCAAGGGCGTGCATGTGGTCACGGTCAACGACTACCTGGCCCGCCGCGACGCCAACTGGATGCGCCCGTTGTACGAGTTCCTCGGCCTGACCGTGGGGATCGTCTCGGCCTTCCAGCCACCGGAAGAAAAGCGCGCCGCCTATGCCGCCGACATCACCTACGGCACCAACAACGAATTCGGTTTCGACTACCTGCGCGACAACATGGCGTTCAGCCAGGACGAGAAGTTCCAGCGTGAGCTGAACTTCGCCGTGATCGACGAAGTCGACTCGATCCTCATCGACGAAGCGCGCACCCCGCTGATCATCTCCGGCCAGGCCGAGGACAGCTCCAAGCTGTACATCGAGATCAACCGCCTGATCCCGCGCCTGACCCAGCACATCGAGGAAGTCGAAGGCCAGGTGACCCAAGAGGGCCACTACACCATCGACGAGAAGAGCCGCCAGGTCGAACTGAACGAGGCCGGCCACCAGTTCATCGAGGACATGCTGACCCAGTCCGGCCTGCTGGCCGAGGGCGAGAGCCTGTACTCGGCGCACAACCTGAGCCTGCTGACCCACGTCTACGCCGGCCTGCGCGCGCACAAGTTGTTCCACCGCAACGTCGAGTACATCGTCCAGGAAGGCCAGATCCTCCTGATCGACGAGCACACTGGCCGCACCATGCCGGGCCGCCGTCTGTCCGAAGGTCTGCACCAGGCCATCGAGGCCAAGGAAAACCTGAACATCCAGGCCGAGAGCCAGACCCTGGCCTCGACCACCTTCCAGAACTACTTCCGCCTCTACACCAAGCTGTCCGGCATGACCGGTACCGCCGACACCGAGGCGTTCGAGTTCGCCCAGATCTACAACCTCAACGTGATGGTCATCCCACCGAACAAGCCGTTGGCCCGCAAGGACTTCAACGACCTGGTGTACCTGACCGCCGACGAGAAGTACGCCGCGATCATCGCCGACATCAAGGAAAGCATGGCCCACGGCCGTCCGGTCCTGGTCGGTACCGCGACCATCGAAACCTCCGAGCACATGTCCAACCTGCTCAAGAAGGAAGGTATCGACCACAAGGTCCTGAACGCCAAGTACCACGAGAAAGAAGCCGAGATCATCGCGCAAGCTGGTGCTCCAGGTGCACTGACCATCGCCACCAACATGGCCGGCCGTGGTACCGACATCCTGCTGGGCGGTAACTGGGAGGCCGAAGTGGCCGCCCTGGACAACCCGACCGCCGAGCAGATCGCCCAGATCAAGGCCGACTGGCAGAAGCGTCACCAGCAGGTGCTGGAGGCCGGCGGTCTGCACGTGATCGCCTCCGAGCGCCACGAGTCGCGCCGTATCGACAACCAGCTGCGTGGTCGTGCCGGCCGTCAGGGCGATGCCGGTTCCAGCCGCTTCTACCTGTCGCTGGAAGACAGCCTGATGCGCATCTTCGCCTCCGACCGGGTGAAGAACTTCATGAAGGCGCTGGGGATGCAGTCCGGCGAGGCCATCGAGCATCGCATGGTGACCAACGCCATCGAGAAGGCGCAGCGCAAGGTCGAAGGCCGCAACTTCGACATCCGCAAGCAACTGCTCGAATACGACGACGTGGCCAACGAGCAGCGCAAGGTGATCTACCACATGCGCAACAGCCTGCTGGCCGCCGAGAACATCGGCGACACCATCGCCGAGTTCCGCCAGGAAGTGCTCGATGCCACCATCAGCCAGCACATCCCGCCGCAATCGCTGCCCGAGCAGTGGGACGTGGCCGGTCTGGAAGCTTCGCTGGCCAGCGATTTCGCCATCAAGCTGCCGATCCAGCAGTGGCTCGACGAGGACGATCACCTCTACGAGGAGACCCTGCGCGAGCGGCTGATCAAGGAAATCACCGACGCCTACAACGAGAAGGAAGACCAGGCCGGCATCGACGCCCTGCGTACCTTCGAGAAGCAGATCCTGCTGCGCGTGCTGGACGACCTGTGGAAAGACCACCTGTCGACCATGGATCACCTGCGCCACGGTATCCACCTGCGCGGCTATGCGCAGAAGAACCCGAAGCAGGAGTACAAGCGCGAGTCGTTCACCCTGTTCCAGGAGCTGCTGGAGTCGATCAAGCGCGACACCATCCGCGTGCTCTCGCACGTCCAGGTGCGCCGCGAAGACCCGGCCGAGGAAGAGGCGCGCCTGCGCCGCGAGGCCGAGGAACTGGCCAGCCGCATGCAGTTCCAGCATGCCGCCGCGCCGGGCCTGGAAGGCGAGCAGCTGGCCGAGGAGGGCGCTGAAGTCGCCGTTGCCTCCGCGCCGGTTCGCAACGACATGAAGCTGGGCCGCAACGAGCCGTGCTGGTGTGGTTCGGGCAAGAAATTCAAGCATTGCCATGGTCAGATTGAATGATCTGAATTCGCCACTGGCTTGAGATCCCGGGGCTGCCTTGCAGCCCATCGCGGCACAAGGCCGCTCCTACAGGAAGCGTAACAACCCTGTAGGAGCGGCCTTGTGCCGCGAAAGGGGCGCAAAGCGCCCCCTAATTCCCCACAATTTTCTAGGAGCGCTCTAATGGCTGTTGGTCTTGGTCCCCTGCCCACCCTGCACCCGGTTCCCGGTTTCGAACTCGGTATCGCCTCGGCGGGCATCAAGCGCCCAGGGCGCAAGGATGTGGTGGTGATGCGCTGCGCCGAAGGCTCCAGCGTCGCCGGCGTGTTCACCCTCAACGCCTTCTGCGCGGCCCCGGTGATCCTTTCCAAGCAGCGCGTGCAGGGCACCGTGCGTTACCTGCTGACCAACACCGGCAACGCCAACGCCGGCACCGGCGCGCCGGGCCTGGCCGCCGCCGAGCGCACCTGCGCCAGGCTGGCCGAGCTTGCCGGCGTGCCGGCTGAATCCGTGCTGCCGTTCTCCACCGGCGTGATCGGTGAGCCGCTGCCGGTCGAGAAGATCGAAGGCGCGCTGCAGGCCGCCCTGGACAACCTGTCGGAAAACCACTGGGCCGACGCCGCCACCGGCATCATGACCACCGACACCCTGCCCAAGGGCGCCAGTCGCCAGTTCCAGTACGACGGCAAGACCATCACCGTCACCGGCATCAGCAAGGGCGCGGGCATGATCCGCCCGAACATGGCCACCATGCTCGGCTACATCGCCACCGACGCCAAGGTCGCCCCGGCGGTGCTCAAGGACCTGATGCTCGACGGTGCCAACAAGTCGTTCAACCGCATCACCATCGATGGCGACACTTCGACCAACGACTGCTGCATGCTGATTGCCACCGGCAAGGCCGATGTTCCGGAAGTCACCGAGGCCAGCGGCGCACTGTTCGAGGCGCTGAAGAAGGCGGTGTTCGAGGTATGCATGGAGGTGGCCCAGGCCATCGTCCGTGACGGCGAAGGCGCCACCAAGTTCGTCACCGTGCAGGTCAACGGCGGCGGCAATCACCAGGAGTGCCTGGACGTCGGTTACGCCGTGGCCCACTCGCCGCTGATCAAGACCGCGCTGTTCGCCTCCGACCCCAACTGGGGCCGTATCCTTGCTGCGGTCGGTCGTGCCGGTGTGCCGGCGTTGGACGTGAGCCTGATCGATGTGTACCTGGACAGCGTGTGCATCGCCAGCAAGGGCGGACGCAGCCCGAGCTACACCGAAGACCAGGGCGCCAAGGTGATGGCCCAGGAGGAGATCACCATCCGTATCGAGCTGGGCCGTGGCCAGTGCAGCGAAACCATCTGGACCACGGACCTGTCCCACGAGTACGTGAAGATCAACGCCGAATACCGCACTTGATGTAACTGGGGCCGCTTTGCGGCCCTTTCGCGGCACAAGGCCGCTCCTACAAGAGCACGCAATCTCCTGTAGGAGCGGCCTTGTGCCGCGAAAGGGCTGCAAGGCAGCCCCAATATCCCGAATCCGCTGGAGCCCAATCATGAGCTATCACCTGATCATCGGCGACAAGCTGTATTCCTCCTGGTCGCTACGCGGCGCCCTGGCCCTCGAGCTGGCCGGCGTCCCCTACGAAGAAACCCTGGTCAAGCTCAACCAGCCTGACACCCGCCAGCGCCTGCTGGCCTTCTCGGCCACCGCCAAGGTGCCGCTGCTGCAGAGCGAGCACGGCGTGATCGCCGACTCCCTGGCCATCGCCGAATACCTCAACGAACGCCACCCCGAGGCCCGCCTGTGGCCCGAGGACGTCGCCGCCCGTGCCCAGGCCCGTTCGGCCTGCGCGCAGATGCACAGCGGCTTCTTCGCCCTGCGCGGCGCCATGCCGTTCGATATGTCCCGTGACGAAGCACTGGCCGAGGTGCCGCTGGACGTGCAGGTCGATATCGACCGCATCGTCGCCCTGTGGAACGAATGCCGCGTGGTCGCCAAGGACACCGGTCCGTTCCTGTTCGGCCGGCCAACCCTGGCCGATGCCTTCTTCGCCCCGGTGGCCGTGCGCCTGCGCACCTACCGCGTCGCGGTGCCGGCCGAAGCGGCCGCCTACATCGAGACCATCTACCAATGGCCGGCCTTCCAGGCCTGGCAACAAGCTGGCCTGGCGGAGCGTGAAGGGTGAAACGGATTCATGTAGTCGCAGCGGTCATTCGTGGTGCCGACGGGCGGATCCTGATCGCTCGCCGCGCCGATACCCAGCACCAGGGCGGCCTGTGGGAGTTCCCCGGCGGCAAGCTGGAGGAGGGCGAGGGCGTCGAGGCGGCGCTGGCCCGCGAGCTGCGCGAGGAGTTGGGGATCGAGGTCGCGGCTTCGCGGCCGTTGATCAAGGTCAGCCACGACTATCCGGACAAGCAGGTGCTGCTGGATGTGCGTGAAGTGCATGCCTTTACTGGCGAGCCCCATGGCGCCGAAGGCCAGCCCCTGGCCTGGGTGGCGCCGCGTGACCTTGGCCAGTATGAGTTCCCCGAGGCCAACAAGCCGATCGTCGCCGCGGCGCGCCTGCCCGACCAGTACCTGATCACGCCGGACGAGCTGGAAGTGCCAGAGCTGCTCAAGGGCATCCAGAAGGCCGTGGCCAGCGGCATCAGGCTGATCCAGCTGCGCGCGCCGGACATGTACGACCCCAAGTACCGCGATGTGGCGGTGGACGCGGTCGGCCTGTGCGCGGGCAAGGCCCAATTGATGCTCAAGGGGCCGTTGGAATGGTTGGGCGACTTCCCGTCGGCCGGCTGGCACCTGACCGCCGCGCAGTTGCGCAAGTACGCGGCCAAGGGCCGCCCCTTCCCGAAGGAGCGCTGGCTGGCGGCGTCCTGTCACAGTGCCGAGGAGCTGGCGCTGGCCGAGCAGATGGGGGTGGATTTCGTTACCCTGTCGCCGGTGCAGGCGACCCAGACTCATCCCGAGGCGGTGCCGTTGGGGTGGGATGAAGCGCAGAGGTTGATCGGCGGGATCAGCCATCCGGTGTTTCTGCTGGGTGGGGTCGGGCCAGGTGAGCGGAAGCGGGCCTGGGAGGTTGGGGCGCAGGGTGTGGCCGGGATCCGGGCGTTCTGGCCTGAGATCTGATACATCAGGCCATCGCGGGGCAAGCCCGCTCCCACGCCAGTCCGCAATCTGGCGTGGGAGCGGGCTTGCCCCGCGATACGTTCAGGCCGGCTTCTCGGCTGCTTGCCACAGCACTTCATTCACTCCCTGCCGCCGCCCAATGATCCTGGCTGCAACGAACAGCAGGTCCGATACCCGGTTGATATAGGCCAGCCCCACCCCCTCCAGCGGCTCCAGCGCATTCAGCTGCTGGCAACGCCGTTCCGCCGCCCGCGCCGCGCTGCGGCAGACATGGGCCTGGGCCACCAGCATCGAACCCCCGGGCAGGATGAAGTTCTTCAGCGGCCCCAACTCTTCGTTCCAGCGGTCGATGGCCGCTTCCAGGCGCTCCACCTCGGCGGTGTTCAAAGCCTGGTAGCTGGGCATCGCCAGCTCCCCGCCAAGGTCGAACAATCGGTGCTGACAAGGCGCCAGTACCTCGATCAGCTCGCCAAGACCGGCCTCGGCCAGCCCGGCCAGCAGCACGCCCAACTGGCTGTTGAGGCTGTCCACCTCGCCGATCGCCTCGATCCGCGGATGGTCCTTGGGCACCCGGCGTCCGTCGCCCAGGCCGGTTTCGCCTTTGTCGCCGGTGCGGGTGTAGATCTTCGACAGGCGATAGCCCATGTCATGTCTCCGTCTGGATGGTGGTCGGCGGGGCCGGGTTCAGGGGCAGGCGCAGGGTGAAGCAGGTGCCCTGGCCGGGGGTGGACTGCACTTCCATCTGCCCCTTGTGGTTGTTGGTGATGATGAAGTACGACACCGACAGGCCCAGGCCGGTGCCCTGGCCGATTTCCTTGGTGGTGAAGAACGGCTCGAAGGTGCGCTTGCGCACCGTCTCGGGCATGCCGACGCCATTGTCCTCGACCTGGATTTCCGCCCACGGCGGATTGAGGCGGGTGCGCAGGGTGATGCGCCCCGGTTCGCTGGGCTGCGGGCGCTGGTGGATGGCCTGGGCGGCGTTTTTCAGCAGGTTCAACAGCACCTGTTCGAGTTCGTTGGCGGTGCAGGGCACCGGGCCCAGTTGCGGGTCGAACTGGCGGACGATGGCCTGGCCCTTGAAGTCGAAGCCGATGGCCAGGTCGAAGTCGTTGCCGGCGATCTCCACGGCCTGGTCGATCAGTGCCGGCAGCTCGCAAGGGGCCAGTTGGCGATTGCTGCGGCGGCTGAAGCTGAGCATATGGGTGACGATCTTGGCCGCCCGGGCGCCGGCCTGCTGGATGCCGTCGAGCAGTTGCGGCACTTCGCGGCTCTCCAGGTAGCGGTTGACGGCCGCCAGGTCGATGCCCAGTTCGTCGGCCTGCTCCTGGTTGCGTGGCAGGTCCGGCGACAGGCGCCGGCGGATGTTCTGCACGTTGTGCAGGATCGCGCCCAACGGGTTGTTGATCTCGTGGGCCATGCCCGCGGCCAGGCCACCGACCGAGAGCATCTTCTCCGATTGCACCATCATTTCTTCCAGGGACAGGCGCTGGGTGATGTCGTCGATGCGGATCACCACGCCACGGCCAGCGCCACCCATCAGCGGGTAGAAGGTCAGGGCATAGTGGCGCAGGTCCTCGCCCTTGGGCCAGGTGACCCGCTCGATCTTGGCCACCCGGTGCTTCTCCACGCTCTCCTTGAGCTGCGGCAGATAGGGCTTGAGCGGCTCGAAGGCGAGGAACACCGGCTGGTTCAGCGCCTCGTCCAGCGGTGTGCCGGAGAGCACCGTGGCCTCGTGGTTCCACTGGGTGACATAGAGCTGCTCGTCGAGGGCGATCAGTGCCGAGGGCATGGAGTCGATGATGCTGTTCAGGTAGTTCTGAAAGCCCGTGAGTTTTTTCTCGATCTTGCTGCGCACCTGGACTTCCAGTTCCAGCTTGCGGTTGGTGTGGCGGGTTTCCTCGGCCAGGCCCTGGGCCTGGTCGTAGGCGTCCTGGAACTCGTCGCGGGTGCGCTTGAGCTGCTGCTCGCGGGCCTCGATGCGCGACAGCATGGTGTTGAACGCCTCGGCCAGGCTGCCGATCTCGTCATCGTTGCCGCGCTGGGCGCGCAGGGCGTAGCTCTCCTCGCGGGTGACCTGGCGGGTCAGCTCTTCGAGGCGGTTGATCGGCAGGGTGATCAGGCGCTTGATCTGCCTGGCGATGACCAGCCACAGCAGTATGCTGAACACCAGGATGGCCAGGCTGGCGGAGAGCGTGCCGGTGTAGAACGCGGTGGGCAGCTCGCTGCTGGCTACCAGCAGCAGGTGCGCGGGCGGGGCGGCGCTGCGCGGCAAGCGGATCAGCTGGGTGCTGCGAAACTCCATCAGGCGCCAGCCGTCGATGTTGCGGTAGCGCTTGGGCAGGGTCAGCGGGTCGCCGTGCTGCAGCTGGGCCAGCATCTGCCCGTCACCGCCATAGATCGCGGCGGCGCGCAACGGCGAGTAGCTGTCGAGCTCCTTGAGCAGCGCCGTGGCGTTTTCCGTCGAGTCGCCGGCGCGCGCGGACAGCTGCGGGTTGGAGACTAGCCGGCCGATGGTCTGCAGGGCCTGGGGCGCCATGCTTTCCTGGGTGATCCAGTAGGCGGCGCTGATGAAGGCGAGGTTGGCCACCAGCAGGATGGTCACCAGCAGCACCAGCAAGGCCGCCAGCAGTTTCTGCCCGACCGGGAGGTTTTCCAGGCGTTGACGCAGGGTCATGGGTGAAGAGGTGTCCTGTCCTGTGGATAAGGGGCGTCAGTCGCTGCGCAAACCGCGTGCCTCGAGGTTCACCGCCAGGCGCCGGCGCAGCTTTTCCAGATGCGGCACGCTGGCGCCATGCCGTGCGGCGGCGCGGCAGGCGTGGCCGAGCAGGTAGTGAACCTCGGTGCGCCGGCCATGGCGGACATCCTGGTACATGGAAGAGTAGTTGGCCGCGGTGGCGAGGATCACCCGTTGCACTTCCTCGTGCAGGTCGCTGGCGGCCTCGGGCTGGCCACAGCGGCGCAACAGGCCGGCCAGTTCGTCGCACAGCTGGTCGACTTCGGCCAGGTGGCCGAGCAGGCCGCCGTTCTGGCAGTCGTGCAGCACGGTGAGCGGGTTGATCGCGCAGTTGAGCGCCAGCTTGCGCCACAGGCGGGTGGGGATATCGAGCGCCCACTGGGCCGGGATGCCGGCGTCGTGCAGATCCTCGAACCAGGATGGGACGTTGGGATTGGCCGGGTCGCCCAGCCAGTTGAAGCCGTGGCCGGCGAAGCGCACCTGCCAGTCGGCCTCGCGGAACGCGCCCTCGGTGCTGGAGGCGAAGATGCAGCGGGCGTGGGGCGCCTGGTTGGCGACTTCGTCCTGGCTGCCCAGGCCGTTTTGCAACAGCACCAGCTCGGCGCCGTTGGCCAGTCGCGGGGCCAGGCGGGCCACTGCGGGGGCGGCGTCGTAGGCCTTGCAGGCGACCAGCAGGCGATGGATCGGGCCGGGGGCGTCGGCAGTCTCCGCAGGGACCGCGTAGTGGTGGGCGCCGTCCTGTTCGACCAGGGTCAGCCCACCGCCGTGCTCATAGGCGGCCAGGCGCTGCTGGTCGCGCAGGATCAGGCGGACCGCCTTGCCGGCGCGGGCCAGGCGACAGGCCCAGAGGCTGCCGAGACTACCGGCGCCGAGAATATGCCAGGTGCTGCTCATCTGCGTTTCGCAACCCGTTATAATGAGTCCGCATTTTAACCATCAAACCCGACGCGCTCCATCTTCAGGCCGAGCGCGCTTTTTTTTCTGGAGATCATCCATGCCTTCGTTCGACGTGGTATCGGAACTGGACAAGCACGAAGTGCAGAACGCCGTCGACAACGCCATCAAGGACCTCGACCGCCGTTACGACCTCAAGGGCAAGGGCACCTTCGAGTTCAAGGACAAGGAGCAGACCGTGCTGCTGACCGCCGAGGAGGAGTTCCAGCTCGAGGCGATGCTGGAAATCCTGCGCCTGGCGCTGGTCAAGCGCAAGATCGACGTCAAATGCCTGGAAACCAAGGCCCCCTACGCATCCGGCAAGGAAAAGAAACAGGAAGCCAAGTTCCGCGAAGGCATCGACAAGGACCTGGCCAAGAAGATCGTCGCCACCATCAAGGACGGCAAGCTCAAGGTCCAGGCCGCCATCCAGGGCGAGCAGGTGCGCGTGACCGGCAAGAAGCGTGACGACCTGCAGGAAGCCATCGCCCTGCTGCGCACCAAGGAATTCGACATGCCGCTGCAGTTCAACAACTTCCGCGACTGATCCGCGGCGGCCCGGAACCTTGATGGCGCAGTGATGTCCATCGGGGTCCGGGCCGCTTGCTTTGCGTTGCCCGCCTCATCGTGTACTTGCCGTTCGGCATCAGGAGATAAACATGGATTTGAACGCTGAAGTCGATCAGCTGGTCCGCCAATCGCAAACCTGGCTCCCCTTGATCATGGAGTACGGCAGCCGCCTGTTGCTGGCGCTGCTGACCCTGGCCATCGGCTGGTGGATCATCAACAAACTCAGTGCCCGCCTGGGCAAGCTGGTCGGCCTGCGCGCCGACGCGGCGCTGCAGGGCTTCATCAGCACCCTGGCCAACATCGTGCTGAAGGTGCTGCTGATGGTCAGCGTGGCGTCGATGATCGGTATCGAGACCACCTCGTTCGTCGCCGCCATCGGTGCCGCGGGCCTGGCCATCGGCCTGGCCTTGCAGGGCAGCCTGGCGAACTTCGCCGGCGGCGTGCTGATCCTGATGTTCCGTCCGTTCCGCATCGGTGACTGGATCGAGGCGCAAGGTGTCGCGGGCACCGTGGACAGCATCCAGATCTTCCACACCGTGCTGCGCACCGGTGACAACAAGACCGTGATCATGCCCAACGGCAGCCTGTCCAACGGCATCATCACCAACACCAACCGCCAGCCGACCCGCAAGGTGGTGTTCGACGTGGGCGTGGACTACGACGCCGACCTGCAGAAGGCGCGCAACGTGCTGCTGGAGCTGGCCCAGGACCCGCGCGTGCTGCAGGATCCGGCGCCTCAGGCGGTGATCTCGACCCTGGGTGACAGCTCGATCACCGTGTCGCTGCGCATCTGGACCAAGACGGCCGACTACTGGGACGTGCTGTTCATGCTCAACGAGCATGCCCGTGACCGTCTCAAGGCCGAAGGGATCGACATTCCGTTTCCGCAGCGGGTGATCCGCGTGGTGCAGGAGGCGGCGGTCCAGTAACGCCGCGTCGCTTCCCATCGCGGGGCAAGCCCGCTCTCACATGGCCAGTACCGGTCTTGTGGGAGCGGGCTTGCCCCGCGATGCTTTTCAAGACCCTTACACTTGTTCACAGCCGGGTACTGTCATTTCTGGCATATACCTTGATCCTGCCTACAAACCCGATGTCTGCCATGAAACCTTTGCTGTATATCACTCCCTTGCGCGCCTTGCTGTTCGGCCTGACCCTGGCGCTGTTCGAATTGCTGACCTATCTCGCCAGCGACGCGGTCATGCCCGCCATGCCGGTAGTCGTCGGCGATCTTCGGGCCAGCCCCGAGTACATTCCCCACGCCCTGAACTTGTACCTGCTGGGCGGGGTACTGCTGCAGTGGCTGATCGGCCCGCTGTCGGATCGCTACGGCCGACGCCCGTTGCTGCTGGGCGGCTGCATCTTCTTCGGCCTGGCTTGCCTGGCGACCTTCTGGGTGCAGGACATCGGCCTGTTCAACCTGCTGCGGCTGCTGCAGGGCATCGGCCTGGGCTTCGTGGTCACGGTCAGCTACCCAGCGCTCAACGAGGCGTTCAGCGAAGCCGACGCGGTACGCATGATGGCCCTGCTGGCCAATATCGCCCTGTTGTCGCCGCTGCTCGGCCCGCTGGTGGGCACCTTGATGTTGCAATGGCTGGACTGGCGCTGGCTGTTCGTGGCGTTTGCCGCGGGCGCGGTGCTGTGCTGGCTGCTGCTTTACCGGCTGATGCCGGAAACCCTGGGCGTGGAACGTCGCGACGGTTCGCGCCTGCCGTTCACGCCCATCCACCTGTTGCCGTTGCTGGCTGGCTACGGCCAGTTGCTGGGCAATCGGCGCTTCGTGGCCGGCAGTGCGGCGCTGGGGCTGGTGGGGCTGCCGCTGATCGGCTGGATCGGCCTGTCGCCGGTGCTGCTGATCCACGATGAAGGCCTGAGTACCCTGGAATACGCGCTGTGGCAGTTGCCGGTGTTCGGTGGGCTGATCATGGGCAACCTGATCATCAATCGAATCGCCGATCGTTATCCACTGCCGGCATTGGTGCGTGGGGCCCTGTGGCCTTATCTGGCAGGGCTGTCGCTGATGGTCGCGGCGACCTGGTACTGGCCGACGGTTCCCAGCGTGGTGGCCGGCATGTCGCTGTACGCGCTGGGCCTGGGCGTGGCCAACGCCGTGTTGTACCGCATGACGCTGTTCTCCAGCGAGCAGAGCAAGGGGCTGGTATCGGCGATGCTGGGGATGATCACCATCGCCTTGCTGGGGCTGGGCGGCGCGGTGTTGGCGATGCTCGGCGCGGGCGCGAGCCTGATGCACTTTGCCGTGGCTGCGGGCGTGGCGGGGGCGCTGGCGCTGTGGCCATTGTGGTTTGTGGTGGGCGGGCGTTCGGGGGAAGGGGCTGTGACACAGTAGAAACATCGCGGGGCAAGTCCGCTCCCTCGCAGCTGGTCAACTTGTCAGCGTGGGAGCGGGCTTGCCCCGCGATAAGGCCGGTGAAGGCTTAGTTCTGTTCAGCCGCCGGACTCTCCACCGGCACCGGCTTTCCCCGACCAACCTCCTGCCGCCAGTGCAGGGCGATCAGCACCAGCGTCGGCACGCCCAGCAGCGCGGTGATCAGGAAGAAGTCGTGGTAGCCGAACTTCTCCACCATCACCCCGGAATAGCCACCGATCAGGCGCGGCAGCAACAGCATGATCGAGCTCAGCAGCGCGTACTGGGTGGCCGAGAACTTCAGGTTGGTCAGGCTCGACAGGTAGGCGACGAAGGCTGATGTGGCCAACCCCGAGCTGAAGTTGTCCAGCGAAATGGTCACCACCAGCATTTCCAGGTTCGGGCCCATGTCGGCCAGCATCAGGAACAGGATGTTGGTGGCTGCCGAGGCCGCGCCGCCGATGAACAGGATCGGCAGGATGCCGAAGCGCACGATCAGCAGGCCACCGGCGCCGGCGCCCACCAGGGTCATGATCAGGCCGAAGATCTTGCTGACGCTGGCGATCTGGTCCTTGGTGAAGCCCATGTCGATGTAGAACACGTTGGCCATCACGCCCATCACCGTGTCGGACATGCGGTAGGTGGCGATCAGCCCAAGCAGCAGCAGGGCCTGCCAGCGGTAGCGCGCAATGAAGTCGTTGACCGGCGTCAGCACCGGCGCCAGGCCCCGGCGGCCAAGGGACGACAGGCACGCCCAGGTCAGTAGCACGTAGAGGATCAGACGCAGGAAGGCGCGGTCTTCGAGCAGCAGGTCGAGCATGGACGAGTCGCCGAACACCACGCTGGCCCAGTCGGTGTTGAACAGCTGGGTGAAGCTGGCGGGCACCGAGACCAACAGGATGATCAGCACGAACACCGACGCCAGCTGGTGCATCAGCCCGTAGCGGGCCGCCGACAGCTGGGTGCGCAGGGGCACCGGCGGTTCGCGCATCACCAGGGTGGTGAACAGCGCGGGCAGCATCAGCACGCCGAACAGCACGTAGGTGCCGGTCCAGGCCTCATGCAGGTAGCTGAAACCGGTGGAGCCGAACCACTCGGCGAAGAACAGCGCGCCGGCGGTGGCGAGCAGGGCGGCGACCCGGTAGCCGGCCATGTAGCTGGCGGCCAGGGCGGCCTGGCGCTGGTCGTCGGCGATCTCCAGGCGGTAGGCATCGACGGCGATGTCCTGGGTGGCGGAGGCGAAGGCCACCAGCACCGCCAGGGCGATCAGCCACGACAGGTGTTTTTGCGGGTCGCAGAAGCCCATGCCGACCAGCCCGAGCACCACCAGCACCTGGGACAACAGCAGCCACGAACGACGACGGCCCATGCCGCCGAGCAGCGGCAGGCGCCATTGGTCGAGCAGCGGCGACCAGACCCACTTGAAGGCGTAGGCCAGGCCGATCAGGCTGGCATAGCCGATGGTCTCGCGCGCCACACCCGCCTCGCGCAGCCAGACCGAAAGCGTCGAGAACACCAGCATGTACGGCAGGCCGGCGGCGAATCCGAGCAGCAAAAGCACCAAAGTTGACGGGCTGGCATAGGCAGCGAGCGCAGCGCGCCAGGTTTTACGGGGCATGGGCCAACATCTGCCTCAAGGTTTGCGAAAACAAAGCGCGCACTCTAACCGCTGTGCTCCATTGGACGCCAGCCATGGCGCGCCATATCCACACGATTATTGGCCACATTCACGCCTTCTGCGCGCAGGCGGGCGCGTTGTTCGTCGCCCGACGGCGTGCCCAGGGCCAGGCTCAGCCGACCGCCGGCACCCAGCACCCGGTGCCAGGGCAGGCGAGTGTCCGCCGGCAACTGCCCGAGGGTACGCCCGACCCAGCGTGCGGCACGGCCGAGGCCGGCCAGTTCGGCCAGTTGCCCGTAGCTGACCACCTTGCCGGCGGGCACCTGGCCCAGCACCGAGTACAGTGCCATTCGTCGGGCCTCGGCGTCTTCCGGCGGGGAGGGCGGCGGCATGGACATCACGGGGTACCTGGCCTGCGGATGAAACCGGACAGGCGGTCCGGGCAAATGCGAGTGGAACTCATCGGCATGGTCTGGGTCTGTCCTTGCTCAGGTTGTCGGTATCTGGATAATGCCCGGCTTTTTCGTCGAATCGAACCCGTATTGCGCTTATGTCTTCTAGAACCCTGCTTTGCCTCATCGCCGCGTCCCTCTGTACCCCCGTGCTCGCCGACACCGTGTGGATGAAGAACGGTGACCGCCTGAGTGGCAAGATCAAGGTCTTCGACGGCGGCAAGCTGCTGCTGGAGACGCCCTATGGCGGTTCGATCGCCCTGGACTGGAAACAGGTGCAGACGCTGGAGAGCGATCAGGAACTGTTGGTCAAGCAGGATGCCTACTCCGGCGAGAAGGCCAAGTCGCTCAAGGCCGCCGAACCGGGCAAGGTGACCCTGGCCAACGGCGATGCGCCGAAGACCGTCGAGCTGGCCAGCATCGAGCAGATCATGAAGCCGCGACCGGTGGTCGAGGACTTCCTGTGGAAGGGCAATGTCGATGTGGCGATGGACTACAAGCGCGCCGAGAATAATACCGACGACTACGACGTCAGCTTCAAGACCACCGCCCGGCATGGCCGTTGGCGGCACAACGCCGAGGGCGAGTACAACCGCGAAACCAAGGACGACGTCACCACCACCAACAACTGGAGCGCCGAGTACGCCCTGGACCGCTTCATCACCGAGAAGTGGTTCTGGCAGGGGCGCCTGGAGTACAAGCGCGACCATATCGAGGACCTGGCGCGCCAGCGTACCGTCGGTACCGGCCCGGGCTACCAGTTCTGGGATGACGAACTGGGCGCGTTCTCGCTGGGTTCGCTGATCAATCGCACCGATTTCGAATACCGCGATGGCGGCAAGGACAACTTCTATGCCGCCGCAGTGAAGTGGGACTACAACCGCTACCTGATCGGCAAGAAGGTGGAGTTCTTCACCAACGGCGAGGTTGGCAAGCCGCTGGGTGGGGTGGCCGAGTACGCGCTGGATGCCGAGATGGGCCTGCGCTACAAGGTCACCGAATGGGCTTCGCTCAACCTGAAGGCGGAGAAGGACCTGATCAAGGGCACCCGCGACAGCGACCTGGACAAGACCCGCTATACCGCCGGGTTTGGTGTTACCTGGTAAGTCGGCAGCGTGCTCTTTGTGTAGGAGCGGCCTTGTGTCGCGATAGGGCCGCAAAGCGGCCCCGGCGATGCCTGCCTTGTCGCTGTGATCCTGGGGCTGCTGCGCAGCCCTATCGCGACACAAGGCCGCTCCTACAGGGGTATGCGTAGAGCTACACGGCAGCAGACCCAGTGGCAGGGGCGGGTGATAATGCTTATCTTGTCACCCATCCAGTCCGCCGCCAGGAGCCTCTCCAGTGAGTACCAACGCCCTTCGCCCCGCCCGGGAACTGCTGCTCAAGGAATACCGTGGCGTTCTCTCGACCCACTCCAAGTCCATGCCCGGCTATCCCTTCGGCTCGGTGGTGCCATACTGCCTGGATGCCGAGGGTCATCCGCTGATTCTCATCAGCCGTATCGCCCAGCACACCCACAACCTGCAGAAAGATCCCAAGTGTTCGCTGCTGGTGGGCGAGCGCGACGCCGAGGACGTCCAGGCGGTCGGGCGCCTGACGGTAATGGCCGAGGCGCGCAAGCTGACCGACGAAGCGGCCATCGAGGTTGCCGCGGCCCGCTACTACCGGTACTTCCCTGAATCGGCCAATTACCACAAGGCCCACGACTTCGATTTCTGGGTGCTCCAGCCGGTACGTCACCGCTACATCGGCGGCTTCGGCGCGATCCACTGGCTCGACCAGGTGACCCTGGCCAACCCCTTCGCGGGCAAGGCCGAGGCCAGCATGATCGAGCACATGAACAACGACCACGCCAATGCCATCGCCCATTACGTCGAACTGACCGACCTGCCGCGCACGGCGCCGGCCGAAATGGTCGGCATCGACAGCGAAGGCATGCACCTGCGTATCGGCCAGGGGGTGTACTGGCTGGCCTTCCCGAACATTTGCAACACGCCGACACAAGTCCGCGAAGCCTTGGTTTTGCTGGCTCGCGCTGACCAGTGGCCGGTTGCGGAAAGCGTCGAGGGTTGAAAACAGGCGTCGAGGCATCCATCTGATGGTCTTACAGGAAGATTCTCTTCCGTCGAGGAACCCTTGATGCGTGCTTTTCTACTGCTGTTGTTGCTTTTTCCCGTGCTGGAGCTGTTCGTCTTCGTCAAGGTCAGCGCGGCCATCGGTTTCTTTCCGGCGCTGCTGCTGATCATCGCCGGTTCCGCCTTGGGTGTGCTGGTGATGCGCGTGGCCGGCCTGGCCACCGCCCTGCGTGCCCGGGAGAGCCTGCAGCGCGGCGAACTGCCGGCTGAGGACATGTTCCAGGGCCTGATGCTCACCGTCGGTGGTGGCCTGCTGCTGTTGCCAGGCTTCATCAGCGATGTGCTGGGCCTGCTCTGCCTGTTGCCGTTCACCCGCCGCCTGGTGGCCGGGCGACTGCGTCGTCGCGCCGAGGAGCAGGCACTGCGCCAGCGGGCGTTCCAGGATGGCCCGTTCCAGGCCCAGCCACGCGACAGTGGCCATCGTCCGAACGTGATCGAGGGCGAGTACGAGCGTCGAGACAAATAACCCGCGAAAGGTCTCGGAAGGCGTGGGAGCGGGCTTGCCCCGCGATGGGGCCGGTCGCCCTGATCGCGGGGCAAGCCCGCTCCCACGATGATTCTCACACCTTATGAAAATTTTTCTGTAGCAAGCCTTGTAATCGAATATCCCGGCCTCATGTATGTGTCACCGCAAGGTTTCTGGTGGCGACACCAGACATGACATAGGTGGTTCGCCCTGTGCGGGCCACGCCCGGCAACGCCGGATCGAATCAACCCGCCGGTGTCGACACCGGCCGATGAAAACCACAATTTGGGAGAGATCGACAATGAAGCTTCGTCCTCTGCATGACCGCGTCGTCATCCGTCGCAGCGAAGAAGAATCGAAAACCGCTGGCGGTATCGTCCTGCCGGGTTCGGCCGCTGAAAAACCAAACCGCGGCGAAGTCGTTGCCGTCGGCACCGGTCGTATCCTGGACAACGGCGAAGTACGCGCGCTGGCCGTGAAAGTGGGTGACAAAGTGGTTTTCGGCCCTTACTCGGGCAGCAACACCGTGAAAGTCGACGGCGAAGACCTGCTGGTCATGGCCGAGAACGAAATCCTGGCCGTTATTGAAGCCTGATTTCCCCCCGACTTCCCGTTATTCCAAAGAATTTCAAGGATTAAACGATCATGGCTGCTAAAGACGTAAAATTCGGCGATTCCGCCCGTAAGAAAATGCTGGTTGGTGTCAACGTTCTGGCTGACGCGGTAAAAGCGACCCTGGGCCCGAAAGGCCGCAACGTGGTCCTGGCCAAGAGCTTCGGCGCGCCGACCATCACCAAGGACGGCGTTTCCGTCGCCAAAGAGATCGAGCTCAAGGACGCTTTCGAGAACATGGGCGCCCAGCTGGTCAAGGAAGTCGCTTCCAAGGCCAACGACGCTGCCGGTGACGGCACCACCACCGCTACCGTCCTGGCCCAGGCCATTGTCAACGAAGGCCTGAAAGCCGTCGCTGCCGGCATGAACCCGATGGACCTCAAGCGCGGTATCGACAAGGCCACTGCTGCCGTTGTTGCCGAACTGAAAAACCTGTCCAAGCCATGCGCCGACTCCAAGGCCATCGCCCAGGTCGGCACCATCTCCGCCAACTCCGACAACTCCATCGGTGAAATCATCGCCGAAGCCATGGAAAAAGTTGGTAAAGAAGGCGTGATCACCGTTGAAGAAGGCTCGGGCCTGGAAAACGAACTGTCCGTCGTAGAAGGCATGCAGTTCGACCGTGGCTACCTGTCGCCGTACTTCGTCAACAAGCCGGACACCATGGTTGCCGAGCTGGAAGGCGCGCTGCTGCTGCTGGTCGACAAGAAGATTTCCAACATCCGTGAGCTGCTGCCAGTACTGGAAGCCGTTGCCAAGGCCGGCCGTCCGCTGCTGATCGTTGCCGAGGATGTCGAGGGCGAGGCCCTGGCCACCCTGGTGGTCAACAACATGCGCGGCATCGTCAAGGTTGCCGCGGTCAAGGCCCCGGGCTTCGGCGACCGCCGCAAGGCCATGCTGCAGGACATCGCCGTCCTGACCGGCGGTACCGTGATCTCCGAAGAGATCGGTCTGTCCCTGGAAACCGCTACCCTGGAGCACCTGGGTAACGCCAAGCGCGTGATCCTGTCCAAGGAAAACACCACCATCATCGACGGTGCTGGCGAAGAAGCCGACATCCAGGCTCGCGTCACCCAGATTCGCGCCCAGGTTGCCGACACCACTTCGGACTACGACCGTGAGAAGCTGCAAGAGCGTCTGGCCAAGCTGGCTGGCGGTGTTGCCGTGATCAAGGTCGGTGCAGGCACCGAAGTCGAGATGAAAGAGAAGAAAGCCCGCGTCGAAGACGCCCTGCACGCTACCCGTGCAGCCGTCGAAGAAGGCGTGGTGCCTGGCGGCGGTGTTGCCCTGGTTCGCGCTCTGGCGGCCATTGCCAGCCTCAAGGGTGACAACGAAGACCAGAACGTCGGTATCGCCCTGCTGCGTCGCGCCGTCGAAGCGCCGCTGCGCCAGATCACTGCCAACGCCGGCGACGAGCCAAGCGTTGTCGCTGACAAGGTCAAGCAAGGTTCGGGCAACTTCGGCTACAACGCCGCTACCGGCGAATACGGCGACATGATCGAGATGGGCATCCTGGACCCAGCCAAGGTCACCCGTTCGGCTCTGCAAGCCGCAGCTTCGATCGGCGGTCTGATGATCACCACCGAAGCCATGGTTGCCGACCTGCCGGAAGACAAGCCAGCTGCCGGCATGCCTGACATGGGCGGCATGGGTGGCATGGGCGGCATGATGTAAGCCAGCCTTACCCCTGCACCAAGAAAAGCCCCGGTTCGCGAGAACCGGGGCTTTTCGTTTTTCTGGGCTGGCCTCTTCGCGGGTGAACCCGCTCCCACAGATACGGCGCGATCCCTGTGGGAGCGGGTTTACCCGCGAATCAGGCGACGTTGCGCTCGATGGCTGGTGCTTCCACCAGGTCGCGTCGGTACAGGATCAGGTAGTAAGACCCCAGCCCGATCAACCAGCAGAACACCGCCGTCCACACGTTGTGCGACAGGAAATGCGCGCCTTGTATCATCCGTCCGATCGACAGCACCGAGCCGGCCACGAAGGCCACCCCCAGCGCCACCCGTGCCAGGCGCGGACGGCGGTCGCGCAGCATGAAGAACAGGCCGAACAGGCAGAACCCGGTCGCGGCATGCCCACCCGGCCAGCACAGTCCGGGCTTGTCGGTGGCAGGGCGCGGCTCCAGCAGCTTGCTGTAGGTCTCCTTGCCGCCGAACTGGGTCAGGCTCCACGGGCATTGCACCTGGGTCACCTTCTTCAGCGGTGTGACGAAGGCGGTCGACAGCCCCAGCGCCAACACCAGGCAACCCAGCTCTCGGCGCCAGCCCAGCAGCCGCTGCCAGAAGAAACTCAGGGCGAAGCCGACCACGGCCAGCAGCCCGAAGACGATCACGCCCTGCTTGACCCGGTCATGCAGGATGGTCTCCAGCAGGTAGCTGTGGCGACCGATGAACTGACTGGCAACCGGGTCGTAGAACAGGTTGGCCACGTCCATGTCCAGCGATGTCCATTCGAGCAGGATCAAGGCCATGACGATGACGAAAGGAATGCCCAGGTAAAGCCACGGGTTGATCGGGCGAGGGCGCACGGATGCCTGCATGGTGACTCCAGAGGATGGAAAAGACCGTGCATTGTCAGGTGCCCGCTATCCTGTGTGCGTGAATGAACGGTGAAAAAACTGTCAAGTTCGGTGATTTCGGGCCAGGGCATGGCACCATGCAGGCATTGGCCGTAAGCTGCGCCTGCCGCGCCCGGCGAAGCGCCGCACAGGAGACCTCGATGCGCATTCTTTTGGTTGAAGACAACCGCGATATTCTGGCCAACCTGGCCGACTACCTCGGCATGAAGGGCTACACCGTTGACTGTGCCCAGGATGGCCTGTCCGGCCTGCACCTGGCCGCGACCGAACACTACGATCTGATCGTGCTCGACATCATGTTGCCGGGCATCGATGGCTACACGCTGTGCAAGCGTCTGCGCGAGGATGCCCGGCGCGACACGCCGGTGATCATGCTCACCGCCCGCGACCAGCTGGACGACCGCCTGCAGGGCTTCCGCTCGGGCGCGGACGACTACCTGCTCAAGCCGTTCGCGCTGTCCGAGCTGGCGGCGCGCATCGAGGCGGTGCTGCGCCGCGCCCAGGGTGGAGGGCGGCGTACCCTGCAGGTCGCCGACCTGAGCTACGACCTCGATACCCTGGAGGTGACCCGGCAGGGGCGCCTGCTCAAGCTCAACCCGGTCGGCCTGAAGCTGCTGGCCGTGTTGATGCAGAAGAGTCCCCATGTGTTGCGTCGGGAAGTGCTCGAGGAAGCCCTGTGGGGCGACGACTGCCCGGACAGCGACAGCCTGCGCAGTCACGTCCACCAGTTGCGCCAGGTGATCGACAAGCCGTTCGACAAGCCCCTGCTGCATACCGTCCATGGCGTCGGCTATCGCCTCGCCGAGGGCCGCGATGGAGTTTAAGCAGAGCCTTGCCCAGCGCATCATCATCGCCTTCGCGCTGATGAGCGCGCTGGTGGCCGGGGCCTTCGCCTTCGGCATCGTCGCCACGGTGCACCTGGTCGAGGAACGCTTGATCTCGTCGGTGCTCGGCGGTGACCTGCAGCGCCTGCTGCGCATGGACAGCGTCAGCGACTGGAGCCACCGGCCACGGCCCGACCAGTTGTTCTACTTCAGCGGCGGGCGCGATGACTTCGAGTTGCCCAAGGACCTGCGTCACCTGGATGCGGGCTTCCACGAGGTGTTTCGCGACCAGCTCTCGTACCATGCCATGGTCGAGATCGTCGACGGTCGGCGCTATGTGCTGTTGCAGGACCAGAGCGATTTCGAGGAGCGCGAGCGGGTGCTGTTCGCCGTGGTGGTGGTCGGCTTCGTGCTCAGCCTGGCCCTGGCGGTGATCCTCGGCTGGTTGCTGGCGCGGCGGGTGATGGCGCCGGTGATCCGCCTGGCGCGCCAGGTGCGCCACCGTGACCAGTTGCTGGGCTTGGCGCCGCCGTTGGCGCCGGACTACGCGGCGGACGAGGTCGGCCAGCTGGCCGTTGCCTTCGACGATACCTTGGGACGCCTTCGGGACGCCCTGACCCGCGAGCGGCTGTTCACCAGCGATGTCAGTCATGAGCTGCGCACGCCGTTGATGGTCCTGGCGACCTCGTGCGAGCTGTTGATGGAAAACCCCGGCCTCGATGGGCGGGCGCGCAGCCAGGTCGAACGCATTGCCCGGGCAACCGAGGAGATGCGCGAACTGGTAAAGACCTTCCTGATGCTTGCCCGTGCCCAGCGCGATGAAGGTGCCGTCGCTTCACGGGCAAGCTTGCGCGAGGTGGGCGACGATCTGATAGGGGTATGGCGTGACACCATCGAGCAGAAGGGGCTGGCGCTTTACTACGATGGTCGGGTCAGTGCCAGCCCGGTGCTGTACAACGCCACGTTCCTGCAGTCGGTGATGGGTAACCTGCTGCGCAATGCGGCGCACTACACCGACAGCGGTTACATTCGCCTTAGCCTGGAGGCCAATGGCTTCAGTGTCGAGGACAGTGGCGTGGGGATTCCGGAGGAGCAGCGCGAGGCGATGTTCCGGCCGTTCGTGCGTGGCGACGAGCGCCGAGGCGAGGGCCTGGGCCTGGGCTTGTCGCTGGTGCAACGCATCTGTGACGACCAGGGCTGGCGCGTTACCCTGACCGCGACGCTGCCTCATGGCTGCCGCTTCCAGGTCGACCTGAGCCAAGGTACGAAAGTGGTGCAGGACGGTGACGGCCGGGATGGGCTATTGGATCCTGATTAACGTCCTGTAACACCTGTATTGGGCGCTGACAGATTTTTCACATCGACATGACCTGATTCCAACGCTTGGCTACCTAAGGTGAGCGCACTGGAGTCAGGAGATGTCCAATGCGTAGCCCCATCAAACTCGAATTCTCGGACAAGTACGACCGCAATCACGCCCGGGAATACTTCCTCAAGCATCAGGATGGCCTGGCTCGACGCCTTTCCCACCAGCGTGACGAGCAACTGGCCCGCCGCGCCCTGGCGCTGGCCGGCGAGCCTGGCCTGGTGCTCGACCTGCCCTGCGGCGCCGGACGGTTCTGGCCACTGCTGGCCGAAAAGGCCAACCGCGTGATCATCGGCGCGGACAATTCGGCGGCGATGATCGAGACAGCCTGTGCGTCACAACCGCCAGAGGTGGTTGCACGGGTACGCCCCTTGCAGACTTCCGCGTTCGCTATCGACCTGCCGGACAACGCGGTCGACAGCATCTTTTGCATGCGCCTGTTCCACCATATTGGTGATCCGGCCCACCGGAAGACAATTCTTTCGGAATTTCAAAGGGTTAGCCGCGACAGCGTGATTCTTTCACTGTGGGTGGATGGCAATTTCAAGGCCTGGCGCCGCCGCAAGCTCGAAGCCAGGCGCAGTGCCCGGGCCGCGCAGGACAGCTACCAGAACCGCTTCGTGTTACCGGCGGCTACAGTTGAAGAAGAATTTGTATCAGCGGGATTCAGAATTCAGGAACGACTCGACTTTCTGCCGTTCTATGCCATGTGGCGAGTATACGTATTGCGCAAGGGGTAACGAGTGATGGCGGTAGCCCGGAACCAGTCCAGGCAGTTTGATTACTACTGGCAGCAGCAGGGAGAGTGGGTCGAGGAGCCCAACCAGCGGCGTGGTGGCGAGAGTGGCGTGCAGCGCCTGAGCAACGGCGATGGGCATCTGCTGTATGCCAAACGCCAGGTCGGGCACATCTATCGCAGCCTGCTGCATCCGTTCGGGCGCCCCACGGTGCTGCGCGAACTCGATGCGTTGAACAGTTTCGAGCAACTGGGCGTGCGTGTACCGCGGATCGTCTATGCCGGGGCCGAGCGGGACGCGGATCACCAGTGGCGGGCGTTGCTGGTCAGTGAGGCGCTGGAGGGCTTCGTTGACCTTGATGCCTGGCATGCTTCCGGGGCCCGCGAGCATCACCCGCAGGCGGTGCACGAGCGCATGCTCAAGGACCTCGCGGACAACCTGGCGCGCATGCACCTTGGGCATTGGCAGCATGGCTGCCTGTACGGCAAGCATGTGTTCGTCAAGGTGCTGGGCGAGGGCGAGCAGGCGCGGGTGGAAGTGGCGTTGCTGGACCTGGAGAAGTGCCGGCGGCGGATCAGTTGCCAGCGGGCGGCGTATAACGACCTGCGGCAGTTGCGCCGCCACTCGTCGTTCAATGAAGCGGAGTGGCAGACCTTGCTCTATTTTTACCAAATGGCGTTTGGCAGCGCGGTCAAAGGTTTAGAGCAATGAAACTAGAAATCGCTCGAGCTTTATTCCTGATCGCGGCGTTGGCGGTGACCACGGTGGCGGCGGCGGCCTGGGAGCAGCCGCGGCCTACGGTCTTCAGCAAGGCTGAGGTCGGAGGGGTGTGTCCGTTGCCACGGGTGGCCAGGGAAGAGCGGGGGCGGGCTGAGCCGGATCATGATCTTCTGTTGTTCTTGTTTGGGATGAGGCAGGGGCTGCGGCCGTTTGGTTGACGTGGGTATTGTGTTGGGCGCCAGGGGTTGCTTATGAATCTCTGGCGTTTGTTTATTTGGGTTTCATAGTCGGTTGGGGCGCATAAAAAAATCAAAACAATCACTTCCGAACCCAAGCCCCCAGAACACCCCCCACCCCATGGTCTAGTCTGAAACCTACCGGTACCGGCCCACCCCCAAACCACAAAAGCCGGCCCGGAAACCATTGGAGTCCCTGGGAGGTGCCCCATGAGCCTGCTGCTCGAGCCATACACCCTGCGTCAGCTGACCCTGCCCAACCGCATCGCCGTATCCCCCATGTGCCAGTACTCCGCCGTAGACGGCCTGGCCAACGACTGGCACCTGGTCCACCTCGGCAGCCGCGCGGTCGGTGGTGCGGGCCTGGTGATCAGCGAGGCCGTCGCGGTCACTGCCGATGGACGCATCACCGCCGAAGACCTCGGCTTGTGGAGCGACGTCCAGATCAAACCCCTGCAACGGATCACCCGTTTCATCACCGCCCAAGGCGCCGTCCCCGGTATCCAGCTGGCCCATGCCGGGCGCAAGGCCAGCACCCACAGGCCGTGGCTCGGCAAGCAGGGCAGCGTCAAGATCGAAGACGGCGGCTGGCAACCGGTCGGGCCGTCGAAGATCGCCTTCGACCCGCAGCATACCCCGCCACGTGAACTGACCAAGGACGAGATCCAGGACGTGGTCGCCGCGTTCGTCGCCGCGACCGAGCGGGCATTGCGGGCCGGCTTCAAGGTGGTCGAGATTCACGCCGCCCACGGCTACCTGCTGCACCAGTTCCTTTCACCCTTGAGCAACCAGCGCCGCGATGAATACGGCAGCTGCTTCGAAAACCGCATCCGCCTGACCCTGCAGGTTGCCGAGGCGGTACGCAAGGCTTGGCCGCAGGAGCTGCCGCTGTTCGTGCGGGTTTCGGCCACCGACTGGGTCGAGGACGGCTGGAACCCGGACGAGACCGTCGAGCTGGCCCGTCGTCTGCGCGCCTTGGGCGTCGACCTGATCGACGTGTCGTCAGGAGGCACCTCGGTCAATGCCGAGATCCCCACCGGCCCCGGCTACCAGACCCGCTTCGCCGAACGGGTGCGCAAGGAGTCGGAAATCGCCACCGGCACCGTCGGCATGATCACCGAACCGGCCCAGGCCGAGCATATCCTGCGCACCGGCCAGGCCGATGTGATCTTCCTCGCCCGCGAGCTGCTGCGCGACCCGTACTGGCCATTGCATGCCGACGACGACCTGGGTGGCAACAAGGCGACCTGGCCGGCGCAGTATCAGCGGGCCACCAGCCGGGCCAACCCCATCCACGAGTCGGACCTGCGCGACTGACTCAGCGACAGGCCGCCTGGCTGAGGATGTCGCTGACCCACTGGTTGATGCTCTTCTGCGCCAGCTCGGCCTTGGCCGCCACGCTGGCGTGGAGGGTGGGCTCCAGGCGCAGGCTGAGTTTTCCGGAGTAGGTCTTCTGCGGTTCGCGCCCCAGGCGCTGGCAGGTTTCGAGGTAGTCGTCGACGGCTTCCTCGAATGCCTGGCGCAGTTCGCTGATCGATTCGCCATGGAAGCCGATCACATCGCGGATGCCGGCGACATGACCAACCAGCAGTTGGTCTTCGTCGCTGTATTCGATGCGGGCCGAGTAGCCGCGGTAATTCATCACATTCATGGGGTAACTCCTGCCTGCTCCAGGAACTGGCGGGCATCGCGCACCTGATAGGGCTTGGCGTGCCGGTCGGGGTGAGGGCGATGGAAGGTCGCGACCTCGCCATTGAGCTCGAACCGCACGCGTGAACCCCTGCCTTCGATCACCCGGGCACCGAGCGAAACCAGCAGGGACTCCAGGCGCGACCAGTCCAGCGTTCGTGGAACGGGCTTCTTGAAGACGAGTTCGAGTAACGCACGTTGATGATTATTCATGGTATCAGTCTGTGATACCAGTTCTACAAAGCTCAATAGATCAACGGTAGGGCGTCGCAGGGGCAATTCGTGGGAAATGTCGCGCGGTTGTGCGGAAAAAACGCTGCTCCATGGTAACGCTCCCGACTGGAAGCAACTGGCGAAGCCAACAAACCAAGCTGGGCAACATCCGGATGCAAATGCGTTAAGCGTGGCTTCAGCTAGCCGGCCTACTCTGCAGTCCACCTACTTTGGATGCTTGCGAGGTCTGCCAGATGAACACCCGTGGTCTGCTCGATCAGCTATTGAAAACCGGTCAATCCATGCTGCAGAACCAACAGGGCAAGGGCACCAGTCACAAGGGCTCCGGGAGCCTTGGCAGCCTGTTGTCCGGTGCCGGCGGCGGCGCATTGGCGGCTGGAGCGATGGGCCTGCTGCTGGGGAACAAGAAGGCGCGCAAGTACGGCGGCAAGGCACTCGCCTACGGCGGGCTGGCCGCGCTTGGCGTGCTGGCCTACAAGGCCTATGGCAACTGGCAGGCGCGCCAGGGCACGGGCAATCACGAGCCGCAGACCCTCGACCGCCTGCCGCCGGCCCAGGCCGAGCAGCATAGCCAGGCCGTGCTTCGGGCGCTGGTGGCAGCGGCCAAGTCCGATGGCCATATCGACGAACGCGAGCGGGCGTTGATCGAGGGCGAGTTCACCCGCCTGGACAGCGACCGCGAATTGCAGCACTGGCTGCATGCCGAGCTGAACAAGCCGTTGGACCCTGCCGAGGTCGCCCGCGCCGCGCAGACCCCGGAAATGGCCGCCGAGATGTACCTGGCCAGCGTGATGATGGTCGATCAGGAGAACTTCATGGAGCGCGCCTATCTCGATGAGCTGGCCCGCCAGCTACGCCTCGACCCGAACTTGCGCCAGGAACTGGAGAACCAGGTCCGGCTTGCCGGGGGTCAATGAACCGGCATTTGGCCACCTGAACGGGCAAGGACGCCTGAATACCGCCGCATTCAGCCGCAATTGAACGGGAAGCCTGGGCTATACTTCGGCGATTTTTCCCGCTCGTATCGAATTCCTGAGGGCTGAATGTGAAGAACTGGACCTTGCGCCAACGGATCCTGGCAAGTTTCGCCGTGATCATCGCCATCATGCTG
>Ga0268257_1000531_pt1 | contig 44065 bp, 35 predicted proteins | sample AgamicAtPrz_FD_200249 | JGI IMG/M metagenome (GOLD analysis project Ga0268257, IMG submission 200249) | Agave microbial communities from Guanajuato, Mexico - At.P.rz (v2) (version 3) | ecosystem: Host-associated > Plants > Phyllosphere > Phylloplane/Leaf | place: Guanajuato, Mexico | collected... | reverse complement strand
ACCTCGGGCGAGAGCTCGGGATACCAGCAGTCGTAGTAGTTGCGGCTTGCGAACTCGGCCTTGGGCACGCCGCGCGGCGGTCTGCGCACCGTACCTATGCGCAGGCCCTCGTCGGGGGCGCGTTCGCTGCCTAGCTGGACTATGCGTATGGCCATGAGGTCAGTCCTTTGTGCTTATTCGCTGTCGAAAATAGGATGTTTTCTGGGGGCGTCGGCATCAGCCGGTTTCGGGGCTGCCCTGGTGCGCTTGCGCCCACTGCTGGTGCCCTGACCGGCAGGACTTTCTCCATCGCCCGGCTTCTTGCTATCGGTCTCGCTGCTGGCCTTGCTGCCGGTCTTGCGTTTTGGCGTGGCCTTTGCCAGCGGGTTGAAAGCCAGGGCTTCGCTGATCCAGTGCTGCCACTGTTCACGCCTGGCGTAGGCCGTGGGGCCGACGAGAAAGTAGCCGTCCATCAGTCCGCGCGAGGACAGCGGACGCACGCCCGGCATCTCTGCAATCTGCGCATGACTGGCGGGGGGCAGGCGCACCAGCAACTCGTCGTTTTCCACGCCCAGGCACATCTTGCCGTCGACCATGAACACATGGCAGCCGAACATGGTCTTCTCTTCCACGGCTGTGCAATCGAGCAGCGCATCGCGCACTGCATCTATGAGCTGCAGGGTTTCAGGGGCGATGGGCTTGGCGGGCATGACGATCCTTGCGTTGCGTGATGGCAGCAGCTTAGCGAATGACCTCCGGAGCATCGCCCTCCAGCATGCGCCTGGCAATGATGACGCGCATGATTTCGTTCGTGCCTTCCAGAATCTGGTGCACGCGGGCATCGCGCATCAGGCGCTCCAGCGGGTACTCGCGGATATAGCCATAGCCGCCATGCAGCTGCAGCGCCTCGTTGCAGACCATGAAGCCGGCATCGGTGGCAAAGCGCTTGGCCATGGCGCAGTAGGTCGATGCGTCGCGCGCGCCGGCATCCAGCTTGGATGCAGCCAGGCGCACCATCTGCCGCGCTGCGACCAGCTCGGTCGCCATATCGGCCAGCTTGAACTGCAGGGCCTGAAAGCTCGCAATGGCCTTGCCGAACTGCTTGCGCTCCTGCATATAGCTTTGTGCCTGGGTCAGTGCCCCCTGGGCTGCGCCCACCGAGCAGGTGGCGATATTGATGCGGCCGCCGTCCAGGCCCTTCATGGCGATCTTGAAGCCTTCGCCCTCGCGGCCCAGCAGGTTGTGCGCGGGAATGCGCACATTGTCGAAGCTGATGACGCGCGTGGGCTGGCTGTTCCAGCCCATCTTCTCTTCCTTTTTGCCATAGCTCACGCCGGCCGCATCGGCTGGCACGGCAAAGGCCGAGATGCCCGAAGCCCCGGAGCCGGCATCGCCGGTTCTTGCCATCAGCACCAGCACATCGGTGCTGCCCGCGCCGCTGATGAAGGCTTTGCTGCCGTTGACGATGTACTCGTTGCCGACCAGCTCGGCCCGGGTCTTGAGCGAGGCCGCATCCGAGCCTGCGCCGGGCTCGGTCAGGCAGTAGCTGGCCAGCTTGCTGCCGCTGGTCAAGGCTTCGCCCCACTGGGCGCGCACGGCATCGGTGGCCCAGGTGCCCAGCATCCAGGTCGCCATGTTGTGGATGGTGATGAAGGCCGTGGTCGATGGATCGACGGCCGCCATTTCTTCGAATACCAGCGTTGCATCGAGTCGTGGCAGGGCCAGACCGCCAATGCTTTCCGGAGCATAGAGGCCGCAGAAGCCCAGCTCGCCGGCCTTGGCAATCGCCTCGCGCGGGAAGATGTGCTCGCGGTCCCACTCGGCTGCATGCGGTGCCAGTTCGGCCTGCGCAAAAGCACGGGCAGTATCGGCAAAAGCGCGTTGATCTTCGCTGAGTTCAAAGTCCATTTCATGTCTCCTTTTTTGTTCTACTCGTCTTCTGGCCCCTGACGGCTTTGCAGCTTAGTCCGGCGGCCCCTGGTGCAGCCAGCGTTTGAGCACCGCATCGCGGGCCGTGATCTGCTGCACCAGACAGCCGTGGTAGCGGCTGGGCCAGTCGGGCTGCGCTTCAAAGGCCTTTGTGGCCTGCTTGCAATGGGTGATGCGATGGCGGCTCCATTCGCCTTGCTCCTTGCGCAGGGCGGGGCGCTCATGGGCCGATAGCGCGCGCATCACATCGCCATAGAGAATCTGGTGGTCGGTGTCGGCTTGCTGGAAGTCCTTGATGGCACAGGCATTGGTCTGGGCCGTGGTGCCGCCGGGCACGCAGTCGGCTCCGGCCTGGGCCAGGGCGTGCTGGCTCAAGCTTGCTGCAATAAGAAGAGCAGCAAGCGATTTGGTGTCAATGGTTGCAGGCCGCGGTTGCCTGAATTTCTGAATGCGGATCGTCATGCCCGCATCATCGCAGCCCGGGCTGGCCTGCTGGCGCAAGTGATATGGGTTTGCCCGGTTCATGGCTGCTTTTCACCCTGTGCGTTCTTTGCCAGCGGATACCACTGGTTCTTGAAGGCCTTGACCCGGCTCAGGGCCATGCCGATGCGGCAAGCAGCCATATCTTCAGCCTCATGGACATAGCCATTGGGCTGGCAGCGCCGGTCGCGCTCCTGCGTCCAGTCGTCCTGTTCGGTTTGCAGGGCCTGGGCGTTGGCCTGCGGCAGCTGGCGCTGCAGGTGCAGGTAGAGCACCTGCATGCCCCGCTCCAGGATCTGGGCCTGTTGTTCAAGGCAGGCAAGAGACAGTGGCTGATCTGAGGGGCAGTGCAACGGGGCCGGCTCGCTGTCCTGGGCCGATGCCACGGGCAGATGGGCAATCAGCAGGCTGCCGGCTGCCAGGGCGCACAGACGGGCCAGCCGTCGTGCGGGGCTGTGAGATGTGCTTGCGGCTGGGCGCAGGGGGGAGGAGCGTGACAATTCTTGAGCGTACATGCCTGCCATCATCGGCAAAGCCGCACAGCGCAGCCCGGGCCTGGCAAGAGGCAGGGCTGCACTGTCGGGTTTCATGGCCGGCTTACTTCAGGCTGATGGTGGTGTTCACGCCGTGGCTGGTCGTGCTGTCGTCGAACCAGCGCGCCGTGATGGTCTTGGTCTGGGTGTAGAACATGACCACCTGCTTGCCGTAGGGGCCCAGGTCGCCCAGCTTGGAGGCACGGCTGCCCGTGAACGAGAACAGCGGCACGGGCACGGGGATGGGCACATTGATGCCGACCTGGCCCACATCGATCTCTTCCTGGAACTTGCGCGCGGCCGCACCCGATTGGGTGAAGATGGCCGTGCCGTTGCCATTGGGGTTGGCGTTGATGAACTCGATGGCCTGATCGATGTCCTCGGCAGCGACCAGACACAGCACGGGGCCGAAGATTTCCTGCTCGTAGATGCTCATGCCGGGCTTGACGCCGCTGAAGATGGTGGGGCCGACAAAATTGCCCTTGGCATAGGCTGCCACCTCGGGTTTGCGACCGTCCAGTTCCAGCGTGGCGCCGTCGGCCAGGCCGCGCTCGATCAGGCCTTCGACACGCGACAGGGCCGCGCAGCTCACCAGAGGACCGACATCGGTGCCGGGCTCGGTGCCGCCATTGACCTTGAGGGTCTTGGACTTGGCCACCAGATCGGGAATCCAGTTGCGTGCCTCTCCCACCAGAACGGCCACGGAGACCGCCATGCAACGCTGGCCGGCCGCACCGAAGGCAGCGCCCAGCAGGGCATTGAGCGACTGCTCCTTGTTGGCGTCGGGCATGACGATGGCGTGATTCTTGGCGCCCATCATGCATTGCACGCGCTTGCCGTTGAGGCTGGCGCGGTTGTAGACATGGGTGCCGACCTTGGTCGAGCCCACGAAGCTGATGGCCTTGATATCGGGGTGGTCGCAGATGGCGTTGACCACGTCCTCGCCACCGTGGATCACATTGAGCACGCCAGGAGGCACGCCGGCTTCCAGTGCCAGCTCGGCCAGACGCATGGTGACGATGGGGTCCTGCTCGGAGGGCTTGAGAATGAAGGTATTGCCCGTAGCGATCGCCATGGGGAACATCCATAGCGGAATCATGGCGGGGAAGTTGAAGGGCGTGATGCCTGCACACACGCCCAGCGGCTGGTTCAGCGTATAGGTATCGACACCGTTGGCCACATTGTTGGCCAGCTCGCCCAGTTGCAGATTGCCGATGCTGGCCGCGTGCTCCACGACTTCCAGGCCGCGGAAGACATCGCCTTCGGCGTCGGGCAGGGTCTTGCCTTGTTCGGCCGTCAGCAGGGCGGCCAGCTCCTTCATGTTTTCGCGGATCAGCTGCTGCAGCTTCAGAAAGATGCGGGCGCGTGCGCCGATGGGCGTCTTTTTCCAGGTCTTGAACGCCTGCTTGGCATTGGCCACGGCGGCGTTGACCTCGTCGGGCGTGGCGAACGGTACGCGCGCCAGCACTTCCTGCGTCGCGGGGTTGACCACATCGCGCCACTGGGTGGTTTTGGATTCGACCATCTGCCCGTTGATGAGCAGCTTGACCGTGGGCGCCAGAACCTTGGCGGAAGTCGGTGCGTTCATGAGGTGTCTCCGTTGGTGAATTCGTTCCTCATGGTATGTGTGCGGATTTGCTGTAGCAATAGCAAACACTGCACATAGGGTGTGCAAATGTGCACAAGTGGATGCTATGTCTGCCAGCGCTTTGGAGCTTGTCGTGCAGGCATGGCTGCAGTACCTGCGGCGGCAAAATGCAAAAGGGCCCACCCGGGCCCTTTTGCCGTTCTCAGGTGCTCTTAGAGCTCGCTGAACATCTCGTCGAAGGCTTCGCTAGCGAAGTCGTTGCGCCAGGCCTTGTCCTTGTCCTTGGGCACCATGCCCAGGGAAAGTACGCCCTCGTAGGTGTAGCTGGCGGGGGCTGAGTATGCAGCTTGCAGCTTCTTGAGTTCGCCTTGCACCTGATCCAGGCTGAGCTTGTTGCGCACCATGCGTTGAATGCTCTCGGCCCAGGTCTCGGGGGTCTTGACCAGCAGGCAGCTGAACTTCACATCGGTATTGAGCACGCCATGCTTGTCGAGCTTGGGCTTGGTGGCCGATACGGTCTTGCACTGCGATTGCTGGCGCGCCTTTTGCACCGTGCTCATCAGGCTTTCCACGGGCGCACGCAGGGCGCTGCGCTGCGCCTCGGGGAACAGGGGCAGGGCCACGTCGGTGACTTCGCGCGGGAAGTCCTTGTCGGCTTGCTTGAGTTCGGCGGCGTTGGCGTAGTCCGCGCTGCGGCCCGAGCGCAGGCGGTCCGGACGCAGATAGTCATTGAGCTGGCTGATGGCCTGCTCGTCGTGATTGACCAGGGTGCGGATATACAGCTCGGCAGCAGCAATGGGCGAAGGCGGCTCGGCCGCCTGCGAAGCTGCGGCCAGGGGCAGCAGCAAAAAAGCGACGGCAGTCTTGATGGAATTGTTCATCTTTTTATAACGATTTAAAGGGGCTGAATCACGTGGAGTCACGTGAAAACAGCATGGGGGGCCCTGGCAGACAGGCAGCGCTGCGGCTTGGGCGGGAAGCTGCCGAACAGCCCTGACGCTTGTCAGCGGGGGCTCATGGCATACGAGCGTTCTAGAGGTGGGATGGGAATCCGGAGAAACGCCTCGCAACAAGTGTAACCCCGGGTCGAGGTCGTTTTCTGCACGCCTTTGGAGCTCTGCCGTCTATGTGCGGCCTTCTCGATCCGGAGCGAGGCGGGTCGTCGCGTCAATGAAAAAAGCCCCGTGCAGCCTGTGCTGACGGGGCTTTGCCGGCTGCAGGCGTATGCCTGCGCCGTGATCTATTTGATGGCCGCAAGCGGCTCTCAATCCAGGCTGATTTGGGCTTTTTCAATCAGCAGCTTGTATTGCTCGGACTTCTTCTTGGCAAATTGCTGCATCTCGGGCACGGTGAAGCTCATGGGCTGGAAGGCGAAGGTGGAGAACTTCTCCTTGACCTGCGGGTCCTGCAGCACGGCCACCACATCGCTGCGGATCTTGTCGCGCACGGCGGTGTCCACGCCCTTGGGGCTGAGCAGGGAGACAAAGGAGTTCACATCCAGCTCGGCTGGGCCGCCGGCTTCGGCGACCGTCGGCACGTCGGGCATTTGCGCGATGCGCTTGGGCGCGGCCACGGCCAGATAGCGGATCTTGCCGCTTTTGTAGATGCCCTGGCTGGAGGGCAGGCTGGCAAAGCTCCAGCTTGGGTCGCCGTTGGCAACCGAGGTGAACAACTGGCTGACCTCGCGGTAAGGCACATGGGTCATCTTGCTGCCGGTCAGATAGTCCAGCCATTCGCCGCCCAGATGGCCGGGGCTGCCCACGCCCCAGGAGCCATAGCTGATCTTGCCGGGCTCGGCCTTGGCGGACTTGATCAGGTCGCCCATGTTCTTCCACGGCGAATTCGTGGGTACGGCCACAAAGAAAGGAGTCAGGAATAGTGGGGCCACGGGGTCGAAGTGGCTCAGCGTGTTGAAGTTCTTGTTCTTGTAGAGATAGGGCAGGGCCGAGATATGTTCGCTGTCCAGTTGCAGCAGGGTATAGCCGTCGGGCTTGGCGCGGCGCGCGTACTCGATGGCGACAAAGCCGCCGCCACCGGGGCGGTTGTCCACCGTCACGCCCTGTTTCCAGCGCTGGGCCAGTTTTTCGCCAACGATGCGCAGCACGGCATCGGGGCCGCTGCCCACAGCAAAGGCCGTGACCACGGTCACCGGGCGGTTGGGATAGCTGGAGGAATCACCCTGGGCCAGCACCTGGCCGGCTGCGGCCAGCAGCGCCGCTGCGGAAACTATTGTTTTAATAGCTGTTTTCGTAGGTATGGATTGGCTTTGGTGCTGATTTTGCTCGTATTTCACAGTTTGTCTCCGGTGGGCGTTTTTAGGGACTGCAAAGCGTTGCTGGGCAGCCGCGTCCGGGCGCGGCCGCAGGGGACGGGTCTATTGCGGAGCGTCGGGCTGGGCCAGAGGCGTTGCCTGGGCAAAGGCGGGCAGGGCGCTGCAGGCAGCATCCACGGCGCTGATCAGCGGCCAGCGGGCCAGATTCACGCCAAAGCGGCGTGCGCTCTCGACCTGCGGAATCAGGTAGACATCGGCCAGACCGGGGGCCTTGCCGAAGCAGAAGCTGCCGCGTGTGTCGTCCTGTGCCAGCAAGGCTTCGATGGCGTCAAAGCCGGCCGTGATCCAGGTGGCGCACCAGGCGTTGATGGCGGCCTCGTCGGCGCCGAACTGCTGGCGCAGGGTCTGCAGGATGCGGCGGTTGTTGATGGGGTGCACATCACAGCCCACGATGGCCGCCAGGGCGCGCACATGGGCGCGGGCCTCGGGGTCGGCAGGCAGCAGCGCTGGCGTGGGGTAGCGTTCTTCCAGCCATTCGATGATGGCGGGCGACTGGATCAGCGTCTCGCCGTTGTCCAGCGTCAGCGCGGGCACCAGGCCTTGAGGGTTGATGCGCTTGAACGGCGCTTCGGCCTGCTCGTCCACACGCAGGTCGACAGGGAGGTAGTCGGGCGTGAGGCCCTTGAGATTGAGGGCGATGCGCAGGCGGTGCGAGGTGCCGCTGCGAAAAAAGCTGTAGAGCTTCATGGTCTGCGCGCCTTACTCGGGCTGGCCCACGTTCAGGGCAATCTCGCCCACGCCTTCCACACGACCTGTGATCCGGTCGCCGGGCAGCACGGCGCCCACGCCTTCGGGAGTGCCCGTGTAGATCAGATCACCGGCTTGCAGGTGATAGAACAGCGACAGATCGGCAATGATTTCGCGGATATTCCAGATCAGCTTGTTCACATCGGACTGCTGCTTGACCTGACCGTTGACGCTCAGCTCGATGAGGCCGGACTCGATCACCTTGCCGGCCATGGGCACGACTTCACTGGCGACGGAGGACTGCTCCACATCCTTGCCCAGATCCCAGGGGCGACCCTTGTCGCGTGCCACCAGTTGCAGGTCGCGGCGCGTCATATCAAGGCCGCAGGCATAGCCATAGATGTACTCATGGGCTTGGTCGGCAGGAATGCGAAAGCCAGGTTTGCCGATGGCCACGACCAGCTCCATCTCGAAGTGGTAGTTCTGGGTCTCGGGCGGATAGGCCACGGTGGCGCCCGATTCGGTCAGCGTCTGCGGGGCCTTGGTGAAATAAAAGGGGCGCTCTGTGCTTTTGTCCACGGGGCGGCCCATCTCCAGCGCATGGGCGTGGTAGTTGCGGCCCACAAAGAACAGGCGATTGACGGGCAGGCGCTGCTCGCTGCCGCGCACGGGCAGGGATTGCACGGGGGATGGTGCCCAGAGATAGTTGGCTTGGGTCATGTGTGATTCCTGATGGGTATCGGTGACTAGGTGCTTGAAAAAGACGCGTTCCATGTGTGAGACAGCCGGCAAGGGCCTGGGTGGCCCCGCAGCAAAGGCTGTCTCCCCCTTGAGGGGGAAGACGCGAAGCGGCTCAGGGGATATCCGCCCTGTACGCGTGGACGGCCTCGAAAATCGGTGTATCGGCAAAACGGAACAGATCCAGCTGCGCCTGGTCGGCATCGCATTGCGCGCTGAACAGCTGCCAGGAGGGCACGACAAACATGTCGCCGCGCCGCACCTGCCATTGGCGCTCGCCCACGGTCACCGTTCCCTGGCCGTCGAAGACCTGGAAGACGGCAGAGCCCACTTCGCGCTTTGGTCGGGTGCTGGCGCCGCAAGCCACGCGGTGCATTTCGCAGCGAATGGTGGGCAGCACGTCGCGGCCATTGCTGGGGTTGGTGTAGCGCACGGCGGCATGGCCTGGGCTGACGGTGGCGGCGCAGCCTTCGGCTTCGAGCGCCAGTTGCTCGGTCAGCGCACGGTCGGTATCCACCCAGCGGTAGGCCAGCAAAGGCGTGCTCGGGCTGTTCTGCAGATGCGCCACAGGGCTCAGCCCGGGATGGCCCCAGAGGCGCTCGGAGCGCGAGAACTCTGGCGTGGCACGCTCCTGCGGGTCCAGATGCAGGCGGCCATGCTCGAAGAACTGGGACTCGGTGTAATAGGCAAACGGAATATCCAGCCCGTCTATCCAGGCCATGGGCTGGCTGGCCGCATTGTGGTGGGCGTGCCAGTTCCAGCCGCCCTGGGGTAGAAAGTCGCCGCGCGACATGCGGATCGAGTCGCCGTTGACCACGGTCCACACGCCTTCTCCTTCGACCACAAAGCGGAAGGCATGCTGGGTGTGGCGGTGCTCGGGCGCATCTTCGCCGGGCATCAGGTACTGGATGGCAGCCCACAGTGTGGGCGTGGCAAACGGGCGGCCGCCCAGCGCCGGATTGGCCAGGGCAATCGCGCGGCGCTCGCCGCCCCGGCCCACGGGGACGATGCGACCGGCTTCATCAGCCAGCTTGAGCAGATTCTCCCAACGCCACAGATGAGCGGCGGCCTGGCTTTTGGGGTGGGCAGGCATCAGGCCGCCGATTTCCGTCCACAGCGGCACCAGCATTTCCTGCTCGAAACCTTGGTACAGCTGCGCAAGCGCAGCTGTGGGCTCGGGTTGGCCGGGGGCGTCGCGGGCCGTGAGCTTGACCGGTGAGGGCTGGGCTTGCGCAAGGCTCATGGTTTGTCTCTTTCTTTGGTATCTGCTTGGCAGTGCGTTGCTGCCTGGTCTGGTGGCTTGTGGCCTGAAATGGGCTCAAAGAGAGGCTGTTAATCAGATAAACAGCACACTGATGATTAGCATAATGTTGATCTGCGTCAGCGATGATTGGGTTAAACCCGGTAGCAGGCCTGGCTCGAATCGGGGCGGCAGTCGTGCGAATATCGGGGTCTTTCAGTCATGGCCCTTCAACTGCCGCATGGCAGGGCGGGCTCGGCTTCGGCCACCCAAGACATGCAATACCAACCCGCAGAACTAGAAAACTATCCCGGCTACCACATCCGCAGGCTGCAGCAGATCGCCGTAGCCGTGTTCATGGAAGAGACCGAGGAATTCGGCGTGACGCCCGTGCAATACGCGGCCCTGTCGGCCGTGCTGCGTCAGCCGGGCATCGACCAGCGCACGCTGGCACGCAATATCGGCTTCGACACCTCCACCATAGGCAGCGTGATCGACCGCCTGGAAGCACGCGGCCTGATGGCGCGCAACGCCAGCCCTGCGGACCGGCGCGTGCGTTTGCTGAGCCTGACGGAAGAGGGGCGCGGCCTGCTGGTGGCCGCCGAGCCTTCGGTGCTGCGCGCTCAGCGCCGCATGCTGGAGCCTCTTCCTGACGACAAACGGGCGCAGTTCATGGAAATGCTGTCGCTGCTGATTCACGAGAACGACGAGTTTGCGCGCGCCCCGAGCGCGGTGGCCCAGCGCAGTGCCGAGCGCAAGCGCAGTGCTGCCGTCAAGGCGGTCAAGGGCCTTACGGGCAAGGTGCAGGGTAGCGTGAACGACTGAACCACGGATCGCAAGGAAAGACATTGGACTGGGACCATCTGCGTTTTTTTGGCGAACTGGCGCGCAGCGGCAGCATGGCGGCGGCTGCGCGACGCATGGGAGTCGAGCACACCACGGTGTCGCGGCGCATTCAGGCGCTGGAAAAGCAGCTCGGTGCCGTACTGTTTGCGCGCGAAGGCGGCCAGTGGCGGCTGACCGAGGCAGGGCGGCAGTTGCAGGAAGTGACCAACACCATGCAAAGCGCGGTTGACGGGCTGGAGCGGGGCCCCCTGGCGCATGCAGCGACCGCCGAGGGGCTGGCCGGGCTGGTGCGGGTGGGTGCAACCGAAGGCTTTGGCACGCAGATGCTGGCCTCCGAGCTTGCCAGGCTCACATTGCGCTATCCGCTGCTCAGCGTGGACCTGCTGGCGCTGCCGCGCATGCTGCATCTGTCCAGCCGCGAGGCCGATATCGTCATCTCGCTGGAGCGGCCCAAGCGCGGCTCGGTCGTGGTCACCAAGCTGACCGACTACCGGCTCTATCTGTACGGTCAGCGTGAATATCTGGCGCGCAAGCCATTGGTGGCCAGAACCGAGGATCTGCGCCATCACAGCTTTGTGCATTATGTGGACGATCTGCTGTTCACGCGCGAGCTGCAATTGCTGGATACCTTGCACCGGCCTGAGCGTTTTGCGCTGCGCAGCACCAGCATCACCGCTCAATATGAGGCCGTGCGTGCCGGTGCCGGTCTGGCCGTGCTGCCAGCATTTGTGGCTGACAAGGACCCAATACTGAGCCGCGTGCTGCCCGAGCAGGCTTGTTTCACACGCACCTTCTGGATGAGCATGCCCGTGGAGTCGCGCCAGATTCCGCGCATAGCAACGACCTGGAGCTTTCTGCGCGATGCCGTGCAAGGCATGCAGAAGCTGCTATTGCCGGGTGCATGATTTTTGATGGCGCCTTGCCCTTGATGGGGCGGTCTGACTTCTGATTTGACCTGCATCCTGCGCTGCATGGAGGCTGGTCTGCGCTGCCAGAGCAGTTGGGAGTAAGTCGTTGGGAGTCAGTCATGAGACGCCCTGAGCGTCGATGGATGCCGTCGCCATCGTCTTGATAACAGCGCAGATTGCACGCATATACTGATCCGACCGGATGACTCGGAGCCTGCGGCGAGGCCAGGTCCGGCCTGTATCGGCCTTTGCCTCTGCCACGCGCAGCGCTATGACCAGAGCATATGGCTGCCTGTCTCCTTGCGCTGATTTTTAAGAAAGCAAAGCATGATCGTCACAACCACTCCCTCCATCGAAGGCAAGCGCATCACCCGTTATTGCGGCGTGGTGGCGGGCGAGGCCATTCTGGGCGCCAATGTGTTCAAGGACTTCTTTGCCGGAATTCGCGACATCGTGGGCGGGCGTTCTGGAACCTACGAACGCGAGCTGCAAAAAGCGCGTGAAATTGCCCTCAAGGAACTGGAGCAACGCGCCGCCGAGGCGGGAGCCAATGCGGTGGTTGGCGTGGACCTTGATTTCGAGGTGCTGGGCCAGGGCAATGGCATGCTCATGGTCTCGGCCAGCGGCACGGCTGTCGTCGTGGAATAGGCCGCCAGCGACTGAACTGGCTTGACGCAAGGAAGGCTGCAAACCTATTCCATGTGCAATTGCACATTTTTGGACTACTTCGAAATTTATAGCGAAAAGTCGTTGTAGAATTCGTTCCATCGTAGGGGAGTCGCCAAGCTGGTTAAGGCACTGGATTTTGATTCCAGCATGCGAAGGTTCGAATCCTTCCTCCCCTGCCAAAATCCAAAACCCTGCTCATTGCAATGAGCAGGGTTTTTTGTTTGTGAGCTTAGGGCGCATGCAAGCGAGCCCAAAGCTTTCAGTCCTGCGCGATTGGGGCACTCAGGTTGCGCTGTCGCGCATCCAGCCTTGCTGGGCAGCACAAGGCGCAGTTGTCGGTGATTGGGGGCTGCTTGCAGTCTGGTGGGCTCAGGCATTGCTGAAAGCGACGCACCAGGCCAAGGGATAACCTAGGGTAAGCACTTACCTTTTGCAGATATTTGCAGCAAACCAGCCAAACTTACCGAGTGTTTTCGCCGTATCGTCAGTGGTATCGATGAGCGCGGGAAAACAACCATTAGACTCTTCGCTCTTTTGTGTCGCTGTTACTCGGTGAGCGCACTTGGGTCCTTGTGAACGAGCTTGACCGCTCGCCCATGACAGAGGCCTGGTCTCGGCCGGAGTCACTCTGACGTACCGCAGTGCGCCCTTGCCATGGTCACAAGCGCAGGCAAGCGCAGGCAAGTGCAAATATGTTGATATATCTTGCCTGATTGAAACAAATGTATACATATTTGCCATCTGAAAAGACAAGCTCACTACCAGGCTGGGTTAGCTGACACAATGATTGGCTGTTGGGTGTCGCTGAGGTTCGCTCCACACGTTTGGCTGAGGGCGAGCAGCAACAGAAGTCGCTCGGCGCAATGCATAGCTGCAGGTGGTGGCAGAGAGTTCTTGGGGTTTGTGTTTAACGCAACGTTTGCGTAAGTGCACGGCAAGATTTGGATAGACAAGGTATGGAATATCGACTGGATGAAACGGACCGCCAGCTGCTGCGCCTGCTGCAGACCAATGCGCGTGCCTCGACCGCGCATTTGGCTCGGCAGATGAATCTGGCTCGGACCACGGTGGTTGCTCGCATCGCCAAGCTGGAGCAGGAGGGCGTGATCGCCGGCTATGGCGTTCGCCTTGGCTCGCGCATGGAGCAGTCTGCCGTGCGCGCCTATTGCGGTATCCGTGTTCAGCCCAAGACAGCAACTTCGGTGATGCAGGCGCTCAACCGCTTCACCGAGGTGGAAGAGGTGTCGGCCGTCAGCGGACAGTACGACTACATGGTGTTTGTGCGCTGCGAGAGCAATGAGAAACTGGATGCGCTGCTCGACCGTATCGGCCTGATCGACGGCATCCAGCAGACCTATACCTCGGTGGTGCTGAGCCGCAAGATCGACCGCCGCACCACGGCCGAGGTCGTGGGAGAGGCTTAGAAGCCCAGAGTCATAATCTGACGCTCATATGCAAAACGCCCGGTTTGAACCGGGCGTTTTGCATTCTGTGGAGGAGGGAGAGCAGGGCTGCGCCCCTTCTCGACTGCCCGACGCGCTCAGTCCACAAAGACCTTGGGTGCGCCTGCCTCCATGCGGCCAATCACTGCAGCATCGCCAAAGCTGCTGTCGGCAAAGACCTTGAGTACTTGCTGGACAGCATCCGCCGCACAGGAAACAAGCAGGCCGCCAGAGGTCTGAGGGTCGGTCAGCAGCGCTTGCTGGGCGTCTGTCACGGTCGATGCCAACTGGATGTGCTCGCCATAGGATGCCCAGTTGCGCCCCGATGCGCCCGTGAAAATGCCTTGCTCTGCAAGCGCCTGGACACCGGGCAGCACGGGCAGCTTGGCGCTTTCAATGCGTGCGCTGAGCTGGGCGCCACGGGCCAGTTCCAGGCCGTGGCCCAGCAGGCCAAAACCGGTCACGTCGGTCAGCGCGTGCACGCCGTCAAGCTTGGCAAGCTCGGCGCCGGGGCGGTTGAGCTTGGTGGTCGCATCCACCATGGCACGGTAGCCTGCATCGTCCAGCAGATTCTTCTTGAGCGCCGCCGAGAGAATGCCCACGCCCAGGGGCTTGCCCAGAATCAGCACATCGCCGTCCTTGGCATCGGCATTGCGCTTCATCTGTTTGGGGTTGACGATACCGATGCCGACCAGGCCGTAGATGGGCTCCACCGAATCAATCGAGTGGCCGCCCGCCAGAGGAATACCGGCATCGCGGCAGACCGATTCACCGCCTTCCAGAATCTTGGCAATCACATCGTGTGGCAGCACATTGATGGGCATGCCCACAATGGCCAGCGCCATCAGCGGCGTGCCGCCCATGGCGTAGATATCGGACAGCGCGTTGGTGGCGGCAATGCGGCCAAAGTCATAGGGGTCGTCAACGATGGGCATGAAAAAGTCCGTCGTCGCCACGATGGCCTGCTCGTCATTGATCTTGTAGACGGCCGCGTCGTCTGCGGTCTCCGTGCCTACCAGCAGGTCGGGGAAAAACTGCTTGGGCAGATTGCTTTTGGCCAGCAACTCCGACAGCACGCCGGGTGCAATCTTGCAGCCGCAGCCGCCGCCGTGGGAGAGAGAAGTCAGGCGCGGGGTCGCGGGGGAGGCGGTTTCTTGAGTGGTGTTCATGTCAATCCAGACGGCAAGCAGCACTTATGTTGCTGCGGTGGTGATAGAGATGCTTGTGCTCTGCCGGAAGTTCATCCCGAATGCACAGTAGGCTCTCATTATTGACTGTCTGGGGTCTTGGTCTGCAGTCTATTGTCGATTCTCTGGGAGATGTGCTTGGAGAGGCATCAAGATGGCTCCGCTGTGTACCAGGCGTTGTGGAATATTATTTTTGAATATTCAATAACTAAAGTTTTTAACGGTCAAATTCCAATGATCTAGGTTTTGTAATTTTTGACTGATATTTTTCAGAAATAGGTACGAGAGATGAATAGCATATTCATACGCTAACGTACTCCGTAGATTGAAAAAATTTCAGTTAACCACCTTTAACATTGAAATAATAAAATAGCAAAAATAAATCGAATTGATCAAATCGATAGATTATTTATAATGTAATTGAATGTGAAACGGGTGTGATGGCTGGTTGTAATAAGGTTTTGCTTATGTTTTCATTTACAATCAGTCGATTGGATTTCAGTGAGCCTTGAGTCCAAAAGAACGAGGATTTATTTTGGACTCAGCCCCGTCTTCTGGTGAGATCACCGCACCACGTAGTTCACTTTCCGTTACTTTTGCGGTATGGAATGCACTTTTCCTGCGCGAAGCCGTTGCTCGCCTGAGCGCCACGCGCGGAGCCTGGGTGCTCATCGTGCTGGAGCCGGTGTTGCATGCAGGCCTCATGTTGTTTCTGTACACGGTTTTGCGTACACGCTCTGTAGCCGGTGCAGATGTGTCCGTCTGGCTGGTACTGGGGCTCACTGGCTACTTCACGGTACAGAATACTTTCCAGCGTGCCATGGGAGCAGTTGATGCCAACAAGGCCTTGTTTGCCTATCGTCAGGTACGCCCCATTGATACCGTGATTGTCAGAGCCGGTCTTGAAGCCGTTTTGGGTCTTCTGATATTGATTGTGCTTTTGGGTATTTTGGCTTTTCTGGGTCACTCCGTTATTCCGGATTCGCCTATGGAGGCCATGCTTGCCTATATTGGGTTGATGCTTTGTGCTCTAGGTGTGGGGTTTATTCTCTCCGTTCTCAGCGATCTTATTCCTGAAGCCGGGAATTTGATGATGTTCCTTTTTCGGCCCTTGTACTTTCTGTCGGGCGCTATATTTCCATTGTCAGTAATCCCGGTTCAATATAGAGAGTGGGCTTTCTATAATCCATTCGCGCATGGACTCGAATTGCTGAGATCCAGTTTTTTTCCCGTTTATCACGCTGCCCCGGAAGCCAATTTTAAATATCTTTTCTGGTTTGGGGTGGTTTCCATTTTCTTCGGCCTGGCCTTGCAGGTTCGGTTTGCTCGGAACTTGAGAGCACAATGATTATTGTCAATAATGTGCATAAACGCTACCAGACCCCTCATGGGGCAGGGCGCTGGATTCTCAAAGGGGTCAATATCAGCATCCCGTCCAAAGTCAGCGTGGGCCTGGTCGGTCGTAATGGTGCCGGCAAATCTACCTTGCTCAACCTGATTGGTGGGATTGATGCGCCTACGCGAGGAACGGTGGAGCGGCGTTGTCGAGTGTCATGGCCCATGGGGTATGGCGGTGGTCTGCAAGGCTCTTTGACAGGACGCCAGAACGCCAAGTTTGTTTCTCGCTTGCATGGATTTGATTCGCCACATGCCATGGCTGAGAAAATTTCCTATATACAAGATTTTGCTGAATTGGGCTCATCCTTCGATGAGCCCGTTCGCACTTATTCCTCTGGGATGAAATCACGCCTGCAATTCGGGTTGTCTCTGGCATTTGATTTTGATGTCTATATATCGGATGAGGCAACATCTGCCGGCGATGCCTCGTTCAAAAAGAAAGCCTCCGATGCATTTCAGCGAATTGCTGACCGTTCTGGCTTGATTATGGTGTCGCACAGTGATGGAACATTACGCCAATTTTGTCAGGCTGGAATATGGTTGCACGAAGGTCAGGCCCATTGGTTTGATGATATTGAAGACGCTCTGAAAAATTATAAAGATAGTATTTCAAAATGACTGAGTTATTGAAAAAAGAACGTTTTACGGGAATGCTTCGAGTCATCTGGCGTATGAAGGCCTTGGCTGTTGCGCTATGCGCATCTTTATTGGCGGCATTTTACTGGGGGGTAATTGCTTCCGATCGCTATGTTTCAGAGGCCCATGTGCTGATCCAGCGTACCGATATGGCCGCATCACAGGCGTTGGATTTCGGGTCGCTGCTGGCTGGTGGCGATGGAATCTCGCGTGCAGATCAGATGCTGCTGCGCGACAGATTGCTGTCCGTCGATATGTTGCTGCAACTGGATAAAGACCTGAATCTACGCGAGCATTACAGCAGCCACGATCACGACATTCTTTCTCGCATGTTCTTCCATGATGCATCGCTGGAGTTCTTTCACAAGCATTTTTTGTCGCGTGTAAGCGTGGAGTACGACGAGTATGCGGGGGTGCTGGTCATCCAGGCTCAGGCCTACGATGCAGAAATGGCCCAGAAGATCACCAATGCACTGGTGCATGAGGGCGAGCGCTATATGAATGCGCTGGGCCACCAATTGGCTCAGGAGCAGGTGAACTTTCTCGAAAAGCAGGTCAAGGAGCGCGGTGAGCATGCACTGAACGCGCGTCAGCGCGTGCTGTCCTTCCAGAATGCCAAGGGTCTGATTTCGCCCCAGTCCGCTGCCGAGAATCTGGCCGGCGTGGTCAACAAGCTCGAAGAGCAGTTGACTGAACTCAGTGCCCGCAAGACGGCGCTGCTGGGCTACCTGGCACCTACAGCGCCCGCCGTTGTGGAAGTCGATCTTCAGATCCAGGCCGTGGAAAAGCAGATCAAAACGGAAAAAGCCCGTTTGACCAGTGCCAAGGGGCAGTCGCTGAACAAGACCGTAGAAGAGTATCAGCGCCTGGAACTGGAGGCCCAGTTTCAGCAGGATGCCTATAAGAGCGCATTAGTGGCACTGGAAAAAGGCCGGGTGGAAGCGACACGAACCTTGAAGAAAGTACTGGTGCTGCAAAGCCCGTCTATGCCTGAGTACCCGATGCGGCCCCGCCGCATCTACAACATCGCCACCTTTATCCTGGGTGCCCTGTTGTTGGCCGGATTGGTGCAATTGCTGGCATCCATCGTGCGCGACCACCGCGACTGATTGTTTTGAATTTTTCGAGTTTCATCATGCAACGTTTTATCGCGCATACCTGTATCAGTTCTGCAGTCGCGGTGCTGTTGACTGGTTTGGTACCGGCTCAGGCACAAATCTCTCAAGCCAGTTCGCGGCAGGACACATCGGCGTCCAGTGTTGATCCTTTCCAGATCAATCAGGCGCTGGGATTGACCCCTTCTAGCGGAGCTTCCAGCGACGCTTCGGCAAGCCGCGCAACTTCTACAGTTCCCATGCAGGCCCCTGTGTTGCCGCAAGCCCCACAGACCGCTGATTACACGGCCAATCTCAATAGCGATGTTTTTGGCGCGAACCTGTTTACCGGCAACTTTGCGCGTGCCGGGGCAACCCAGTTCAACCCCGATTATCTGGTTACGGTAGGCGACCGTATTCATTTGCGGTTGTGGGGGGGCTTTACCTTTGACAGCGTGGCCGCTGTCGACCCACAGGGCAATATCTTCCTGCCTCAGGTCGGGCCGATCAAGGTGCTGGGCATTGCCAACAAAAATCTTCAGCAGCAGGTAGAGGCGGCGGTGCGGCGTGTATTCCGCGCCAATGTTTACAGCTATGCCAGCCTGGCTGCAGCCCAGCCGGTGCGGATCTTTGTGGGCGGTAATGTCATGCGTCCGGGCCTGTACAACGGCACCAGCATGGACAGCCTGCTTAACTATCTGGACCAGGCGGGTGGCATTGACCCCGAGCGCGGCAGCTTTCTGACCGTGCAGGTCAAGCGCGGTAGCTCTGTGCGTGCCACTTTCAATCTCTATGACTTTCTGCTCAAAGGTCAGTTGCCGCTGTTGCAGCTTAATGATGGAGATGTGATTTTTGTCCCCCCCATTGCCAACCGGGTGCGCGTATCGGGTCTAGTGAACAATGCCAAGCGTTTTGAGTTTGCCCAGGGCTCGGAAACCGTGGCTCAGTTGATGCAACTGGCCAAGCCGCAGGCCCAAGCCACCCATGTGCGTATTGCTCGCAATACCGGAACCGTGAAGAACACGGAGTACTACCCGCTGCAGGAAGCCAATGCTTTGGTGCTGCAAAACGGCGATGAACTCGAATTCACGGCGGACAAGAAGCCCGGCACCATTAGCGTGCGCGTCGAAGGCGAGCACATGAACTCCCAAGAATATGTGTTGCCATATGGCACTCGTCTGGGCGCGCTGATGCAGAACATTCAGACCTCGACAGACGCCGAGCCTGAAAGCATCCAACTCTTCCGCCAGAGCGTGAAGCAGCGCCAGAAGGAAATGCTTGCCACCAGCTTGCGCAGCCTGGAAACGGCATTGCTCACAGCCCGCAGTGGCAGCAGCGAAGAGGCTCGACTGCGCAAGGAAGAAGCCGATCTGACCCTGCAATGGGTGGAGCGCGCCAAGAAGGTGGAACCCACTGGTCAGGTTCAGATTGCACAGGCAGCACAGCGTGACAACATGCTGCTGGAAAACGGTGATGTCATTCGCATACCGCGCAAGGATGGTCTGGTGCTGGTCAGCGGGGAGGTACTCTTTCCCAATGCCGTGGCATTCGACGGCTCTCTGAGCCTCAAGGACTATATCGATCGCGCTGGCGGCTTCACCCAGACAGCGGATGCTGCCCGTGTGGTTGTCGCGCACAGGGATGGCGCGTTCGAGCAGGTCGATACCGGCAAGCTTTTTGAAAACACCCGACTCAAGGCTGGCGACCAGGTCTTGGTGTTGCCGAAGGTAGACGAGAAAAAACGCCAGTTCTGGAAGGACATCACTCAAATCATGTACCAGATCGCTATTGGTGCAAAGGTTGTGTTCGGTCTTTGATTTTTCAGATTTGTTGAATAGCTATGAACAAAATTATTGTGGTGGGGCACCCTCAGTCGGGCTTGGAGAGTGTGGAGGAGTTGCTGCTGGACTGTGGCATGGCCGAGGCCAAGCCATCCAGGCGCGAAGGCTTTGTGCCGGCACAGATCAGTGAAACACTGGTCAAGGTGCATGGTGCTGTTCCAGTTCAACATGTGAGCGATGCAGATCAACTGAATCAAATCGAAGTGGCTCCGGTCTGGCAGGGTCTGGCACTGGACTTGATGCTGGCCAATGTGGAGCAGCCTCTGTGGGGCTGGGCTGACGCACAAGCGGTCTATCTGCTGGATTACTGGAAGTCACAAGATCCTCAGACGGTGTTCGTTCTGGTGTTTGATGAGCCGCAAAGCGTGTTTACACGCCAGGCTATGGAGCATGCCGACGCTAATCCACAAGAGCAGGAAGCCAGAGTCAATGGTTGGCTTGCCTATAACTCCGCGCTGCTGCATTTTCATTTGCGCAATCCTGAACGCAGCCTGCTTGTTCACGCAGCGCAGGTTAAGGCATCTGCGCAAAGCTATTTGCAGCAACTCAGTTTGCATGTAGATGCCCAACTTCGATTGCCCATCGAAGAGGCACAATCGTTAGCTGATCACGATAGCCAGGACCTGGGCAATGACCTCATACAGGTCAGCGCTGGCCCGGTGGGCAAGCAAAAGCAAGCTCTTGATTGCAATCCTCTGGCTCAATGGCTTGCACAGCAACTGTTGGAAGAATATCCGCAAGCGACTGAGCTTTATGAGCAGTTGCAGGCTGCTGCATCGCTGCCGCAGCGCAGCCAGCCGCAGACAGGAAGACAGTTGGTCGAATCAAGTGTGCAGGCCAATCGTAGATATCAGGCCTGGTCGAGCTTTGTTGCGCAACAGGCTGCAATGCAGGCACATGCCCAGCGCCTGCTGCAATTGGGTAAAGAGCTGGACGAACAAGCTCAGCAATTGCAGCAGCGTGAGTGGCAGATTGAGCAGTTGAATCAGGCGGGTGTCAAAGCGCAGCAGAGTGCACAGGAGCAGGAGCGCCTGCTGGCCGCCAAAGTCACTGAACTGCAGTCCAGTGGACAGGAGAATCAACTGCTGCTCAAGCAATTGCACAAAGTGCAGGAAGAGCTTGAAAGTCGCTACCTGCAAGCCACTAAGCAGGAAAAGGCGCTGGCAGAGCTGCCCAAAGTCAAGGCTGATCTGAAAGCTGCGCAGGAAAAGAACACGGCCTTGCAAGCCGTTGGACGGGAAAAGCAGATGCTGCAGGAGCAACTGCAGAAAGTGCAACAGGAGCTGGTAAACCGCAGGGCTCAGGTTGAACAGCATGAAAAGACCCAGGCCGAGTTGCCCAGAGTCAAGGCTGATCTGAAAGCTGCGCAGGAAAAGAACACTGCCTTGCAAGCTGTTGGGCGGGAAAAACAGACGCTGCAGGAGCAGCTGCAGAAAGTTCAGCAGGAGCTGGCAAACCGCAAGGCCCGGGCTCAGCAGGAGGAAAAGACTCAGGCCGAGCTGCCCAGAGTCAAGGCAGAGCTGAAAGCCGCGCAGGACAAAACCGTGCAACTGCAGCGAAGCGAAGAACAGCTGAAAAGACAATTGCAGGCTCAAGGCGCGAAGGCTTCTGCCGCTATTGACTTGGAAAAAGAAAACGAACTGCTGCTGACCCAATTGCACAAAGTGCAGGAAGAGCTGGAGCGCCATTACCTGGAAAACAGCAAGCTCAAAGCCACGCAGAAACCGCAGCCGCAGGCCTATTACGGTGCTGCGGCTCGCGTGAAGCAGCAGCTTTCTTATCGCCTGGGTGCCACCATGATCAGGCAATCGCGCAGCATCGGCGGTTGGTTGAACATGCCTTTTGCATTGCGCGCTGAGGCAAAACGTTACACGCAGGATCAGGCTGCAAACAAAAGCCTCCAACTACCGCCCATCACGCAATATCGTGATGCGCACGAGGCAGAGCTGATCAAACAACATCTCTCATATCGTTTGGGCGCTTGCTTGGTGGCAAATACCAAAACACTGGGCGGCCGTATTTCCCTGCCTTGGAGCCTGTACGCGGAAGTGATGGCATTCAGAAAAGATCGCCAGTCGAACTGAAGCTTTGCATGCACAAATCGGAGCCACTGAGTGTGGCTGAAATGGCAGAATTTTTATGAGTAGCTCAATGAATACCATCATCCCCTGGCTGGAGCATTTGAACGTACTGATGCCCCCCAGAAATATCGCCCTGGTGGGGGCTGGTAACGGCAAGGGCATTTGGGCGCAATGGCTGGCGCATCAAGCCAGCAAGTCCCGAGTGACGTTTATAGAGGCGGAGCCTCTGCAATATTCGACCTTGCAGCGCACCTTGGACTTGTTGGGTGAACGTGCTCAACATTGCGAAATACGCAATACCGTGGTTGCGGCTCAACAAGGCTCGGCTTCCTTTTTCGTGGCCAACAGTCAGCAGGAAAGTGGCCTGCTGGAGCCTCGATCGCTTTTGAGTCTTTGGCCCAATCTGCAAACGGAAGAGGTCAAAGAACTGAGTGCCATTACCTTGGACGCCTTGCTTGGCGAGCTGAGCGAAGACGCCGAGCAGCCAATGGGTGAAGGACACTGGCTGGTCATTGACTGCCTGCCTGCAGGGGCTCTGTTGCGAGCCTCCAGCAAGCTGGATCTGGTGGATGTAGTCATTGCAAGAGTCTTGCTGGGCGAAATGCATGCAATGCCAGACGGCACGAGTCTTGAAGAGGTGGCAGAGTTTCTTCAACAAAAAGGCATGGTGCAGATTGCAGTCGAAGCCACTCGCCATCCGGGCATTGGGTATGCCTTGTTTGTGCGAGATGCACGGGCGGCCTTGCATGTACATCACAGCGAGTGCCAAAAGCTGCGTCTCAATGGCGAAGAACAGGCGAAGTTGTTGCAGGAGTTTCAGGCTCAGGTCGGTCAACTGACCCAGACTAAAGCTGCTGCCGAAAAGCGCTCGCAGGAGCTAGCCCTGCAACTGGAGCAACTGGGCCAAGCGCTTGAGAAGCAGAGCAGGCTGGCACAGGAACGTCTGAGCCAGACGGAGCGACTGACCCAGGCCAAGCTGATTGTGGAGACGCAATCGCAGGAGCGAGTTCAGCAGTTGGAGCAGCTCGGCAAGGCGCGCGACGAGCAAGCCAAGCTGGCGCAGGAGCGTCATGCTCAGATCGAGCAACTGACCCAGGCCAAGGCTGCAGCAGAAAAGCAGTTGCAGGAGCGAGTGCAACAACTGGAGCAGCTCACCAAGGCACGTGACGAGCAAGCCAAGCTGGCGCAGGAGCGTCATGCTCAGATCGAGCAACTGACCCAGGCCAAGGCTGCAGCAGAAAAGCAATCGCAGGATCGAGCGCAACAACTGGAGCAGCTCACCAAGGCACGTGACGAGCAAGCCAAGCTGGCCCAGGAGCGTCATGCTCAGACTGAGCAACTGACCCAGGCCAAGGCTGCGGCAGAAAAGCAGTCGCAGGAGCGAGCGCAACAACTGGAGCAGCTCACCAAGGCACGTGACGAGCAAGTCAAGCTGGCGCAGGAGCGTCATGCTCAGACCGAGCAACTGACCCAGGCCAAGGCTGCAGCAGAAAAGCAATCGCAGGAGCGAGTGCAACAACTGGAGCAGCTCACCAAGGCACGTGACGAGCAAGCCAAGCTGGCGCAGGAGCGTCATGCTCAGATTGAGCAACTGACCCAGGCCAAGGCGGCAGCAGAAAAGCAGTCGCAGGAGCGAGCGCAACAACTGGAGCAGCTCACCAAGGCACGTGACGAGCAAGCCAAGCTGGCCCAGGAGCGTCTGGTGCAGACTGAGCAACTGACCCAGGCCAAGGCTGCGGCAGAAAAGCAGTCGCAGGAGCGAGCGCAACAACTGGAGCAGCTCACCAAGGCACGTGACGAGCAAGTCAAGCTGGCCCAGGAGCGTCATGCTCAGACCGAGCAACTGACCCAGGCCAAGGCGGCAGCAGAAAAGCAGTCGCAGGAGCGAGCGCAACAACTGGAGCAGCTCACCAAGGCGCGTGACGAGCAAGCCAAGCTGGCGCAGGAGCGCCAGGTGCAGATCGAGCAACTGAAGCTCGTTTCGACAGCACTTCAAAAAAATGAAGTTCAGGAGAAACAGTTCAAAGAATTTCAGCAGCAACTGGAAAGCTCTCTTGGAGAACGGATCGGCAAAGTCCTGGCGGGCCAGATCGATGCCGGTGTCAAGGCTCAGACAGAAGCTTTCTCGAAGCTGCTTCAAAGCAATTTGTCTGAAACCCGAGAGGGTTTGCAAGGGGTAGTCAATGCCTCGGAAACAAAAGTCAAGAACGAGTTAGGAAAAGGTTTGGCCAATTCGGTCAAGCAGCTGGAATCATTCATGAATATCCAGAGTTTCTTTTCCAGCGGAGATTTTTTCTCGGATTTCCACGGCTGGCCTATAAGCCCGGATATTGGGGTTTTCTTATTGGAAAAAATGAGGTCGCAGAATTACGACCTCATCATTGAGTTTGGAAGTGGAACTTCCACGGCACTTTTTGCAAAAGCAGCCGAAGTGATGAGCGGGAAAACGCAAAAATCGGCAGTGCCAAAAACACTGAAGACCGAGATTGTGACATTCGAGCATAACCAGCTCTACCATGAAAAAACTCAAAAAATGCTGCGGGCAAGAAAGCTCGATGGATATGTCAATCTGATACATGCACCTTTAATTGACTGGAAGGATGAACGCCAGGATTATTTGTATTATGACTGCCAATCTGTCTTGGAAGATTTGGCTGAGAAGTACAAGTCGCAGAAAATAAAGATCCTGGTATTGGTTGATGGTCCTCCAGGGTCTACATGTAAGAATGCCCGGTATCCAGCAGTGCCTATTATATTTAATGCGTTTGCCAAGCAATCGATCGATATCGTGCTGGATGATGCAAGCAGGCCTGAGGAAAAAGCTACGATAGATTTGTGGCGGGAATTCTATAAAAAACGCTCTATTGTAATAGAGGAATCCTCAATCCCTAGTGAAAAAGGGATTCATATTTCCAGTCAAATAACTTAATTTTTGAATTTTATGAAAATACTTAGTGAAGCAATAGGTTTTTATCAGAAAAAGGAATACCCGAAAGCTCTTGAACTATTCAAGAAGGCTGCAGGTATTTATGGAGATTCGCTGGTTGAGGTGAATATTGCTTTATGCCAAAGGAATATTGCTGGAGGCTACCCCTCAAAACAAGAAGTGGAACCCAGAGCCAAATCATCCACTTCCACTGAACTCGACCCCGCTACAAAATTCATGCTTGCCTCCATGGGTGAATTGGATTTGACGGAAATGGAGAAGCAGGAGTGCTTGAAAAAATATCAAACTCTGACAAGCCGTAAGTCTGAAGATGCGGAGACAAAGACTGTTAATCCGATCCCGGCTGACTGGCCAAAAGATCTGGTTTTGGCAAAGCTGCCTGATAGCACTAACGACTTTCTCTGGGGCAGTGCAAGAAAAAAAGATCAAGAAATTGTCCCGGTAGATAATACGGCGGGTCTAAGCATTGTTGTTCCGACATTTAACCGCACGAATATTCTTGATATAACGCTCGCTTGTCTCGTTAATCAGGAAACGAAATATGCATTTGAGGTAATCGTTGCAGACGATGGAAGCAAGGAGGATATCACCGAAGTTGTTCGGAGGTATGAATCACTTCTAGATATCAAGTATGTTCGACAGAAGGATTACGGCTATCAACTGTGTGCTGTACGTAATTTAGGACTGAGAACTGGAAAATACGATTTTGTGGCAATTCTCGATTGCGACATGGCTCCAAATATAAAATGGGTCGAGTCGTATATGAGTCTGCTGGTTGACAATGATGATGTCGCTCTAATAGGGCCTCGCAAATATGTGGATACGAGTCATCTATCTGCGGAAGACATCAGAGGCAACAAGTCGCTTATAGAGCGTCTACCGGAAGTCAGGACCAATAACAGCGTGGCTGGTAAGACACAAGCTGATATATCAGTTGACTGGCGACTGGAGCACTTCCGTGCAACGGAGGATCTGAGGCTATGTGATACCCCATTTCGCTTCTTCAGTGGTGGTAATGTTGCATTCGCAAGGAAGTGGCTTGAGCGTGCTGGTTGGTTCGACGAGGAATTCACTCATTGGGGTGGAGAAGACAATGAGTTCGGTTATCGCTTGTATAGGGAGGGCTGCTTCTTTAGAGCGGTATGGGGTGGTATGGCCTATCATCAGGAACCGCCTGGAAAAGAGAATGAAACGGACCGGGCAGAGGGGAAAAAGATCACTATTAATATAGTGAAAGAAAAGGTTCCTTATTTTTATAGAAAGCCTGCGCCGTTAAAGAGTTCTTCTATTCATAAGCGCCCATTGGTTTCTATATATATTCCGGCATACAACTGTGCAGACCATATTGTGCAATGTGTTGACAGTGCACTTAATCAAACCATTGTGGATCTTGAAGTCTGTATTTGCAACGACGGGTCGACAGATAACACATTGGAGATATTGGAGAAGAATTACGGCTCTAATCCAAGAGTAAGATATGTCACGAAGAAAAATGGGGGCATTGGCGCTGCATCTAATTCAGCGGTGAAAATGGCACGTGGATATTACATTGGGCAGCTTGATTCTGATGATTATCTTGAGCCGGATGCGGTAGAAATATGTCTTAAAGAGTTCCTTGCCGATCGACGCTTGGCCTGCGTTTATACAACAAATCGTAATGTAAAACCTGACGGGACATTGATTGCCAAGGGGTATAACTGGCCGGTATTTTCTCGTGAGAAATTAACAACAGCCATGATCGCTCATCACTTCCGCATGTTTACAGCGAGAGCCTGGAATCTTACTTCCGGGTTTGATCAAGAAATTACAAATGCGGTTGATTATGATATGTATCTGAAGCTGAGTGAGGTAGGGCCATTTAAGCATGTAAATAAGATAAGTTACAATCGTGTTTTACATGGTGAAAATACTTCAATAAGAAAAATTGGATTGCAAAAAAGTAATCATTTCCGCGTCTTGAACGATTATCTATCGCGGCAGGGGGTTTTGGATTATAAGATAAATCCTTTAAATCATGAAGATGAAACTTGCCGAAAATATAAATTTGAAAGATAATTATGAAAATTTTTGTTGCGATTATTAAGAAGAAGAATTCTGGTAGTGTAAATAATTTTTTAGTAGATGATTTAATTTCTTCCGCGGTAGAGAGTAATTTCCCTGTTCTTGAATTTTCAAATAAGGTTAAATCAAGAAAGTGGGGGGGGGAGAGTTTCGGTGTCTGGGCCCATTTGTATACAAATGAAGGTGAATGGGGCGAGGGGGATATATATCAAGAAGATAAATATATTATTAGATTGGGGTACTCTGATACTCCAGTTTCTGAAATTATTTGTAAGGATGTAATTCGGCTGGACAGGATCGCATCATGCACGGGGCAATTTTCATATATTTCTGTTGCCCCCGATGGTGTTGATTTTGTAACAGATGCAGTCGGTACTTTTCCTGCCTATACGGCGGAAATGGATGATTTTTATGTAATCTCGAGCAGGGCTGGAGTCGTTTCTGATTTATGTGCTAATTTAAGAAAAGAAGGGAGTAAATTTGATCTTCTTGGGTGCCGTGACCTGGCACTGCAAGGGCATTATCTTTCGCGAAGAACGGGTTTTGAGGGCGTTCAAAGTTCGGCGGTGCATGAACATATAAGAGTAAGTGCTTATGGCATGACGAGTTCTGACTGGTTGAAAAAGTGTGCGAATCCGATTGATACGCGTTCCACAAGTTATCAAGTCGTGGTTGATGAGGTTTGTAATGCGTTGGTGAACTCCATGCGGAGCTTTGAGGGCTCTGCTATGCATCTCTCTATAACGGGAGGTCGAGACTCGAGATTGTTGGCGGCAGTTCTTTCTAATTTGCCGACAATTCAAGTTGGAACTGCGACGAGTGGCGTTGAGGAAAATCCTGATGTTGTCCTTGGTAAACGCATAGCTGGTATTCTGGGATGGCCTCATAAGGTTGTCCCACCAAAAATACAAGAGCTTCATGCGGTTGTTGAAGATCCGGTTGCTCGGGTTATTAGAACACTTGATTTTCATGACTGTTCTACCTCCGCTTGGGATGAGTGTCCGGACTACGGAAGTTACTCTGATAAGCCAGCAATGTCTGGTGTTGGAGGGGAAATTCTTCGCGGTGGCATGACTTTAATAGCTAAGGATAAAATAAGTCCACAAGAGGCAAGTCAAATATTAAGAAATACGATGTGCGGGGGGGGATTTTTTACAGAGGATATTCAAAAAGAATCTATTGAAAGTGCTCGTCCATTTTTGATGGGGGCTGTATATGATCCATATGCGGCACTTGATGGCTATTATCATGGTCAAAGAAATCATCGATGGGTTTGCAATCGTAGGAATGGTGCAAGGGTTCGTTGGAATGCAGTTGATCCGCTTCTTGATAATCGAGTGATAACCTGTGCTTTGAATGTTCCTCCTGAAGATCGTTGGACTGAGCGTTTAGTTTTTGATGTGATATCTCGATTGTGTCCAGCTCTGAGGGATATTCCTATCGAGGGAGAACGTTGGAGATTTGAGCGACATAAGGCTCATGATAATGAAAGCTCCGAAATGAAAAATTCATGGGAGCTAAGGAGTTCCATGAAGTCAAATCAGGCTGTACGAAGGTTTGATTGGAGATTAATGGGGGATTTGAGTTTTCGAGCTAAAATTGTTGGGCTTATAATGGATGGCGTAAATGGCCGGTGCGAAGAATTATTTGATAAAAAGAAACTGGAAAATTATTTGAAGGATATAAAATATCCGACTACTGTATGGCACATACTTACGACAGTTCTTTTTATGAATGGTGTCAATAAAAATATTGTAAGGAAACAAAAAAACGATAATCTTCTTATTCAAATAGTATAAGAATTTTAAGATGATTTTTTCAGTATTTCTAAAATCTATTCAGCAATTGAGCTTTCCTTTCATGAAAGAAGGTTGCTGGGAGAAATTGAAGAACGATACATCTACCTGTAATCACTTAGAGGCTGCCTCGCGGTGGCTTTTAGGTGTTTCGCCGTTGCTGGAAAATATTGCTAAGAATAAGAGTGATTTAAAATTTGATGGATGGATTGATAGAGGTATTTTATTAATAGATCAGATTACTAATCCGAAATCTATTTATAGGTTTGATTTTAGTAAAGGTACGCAGCCTTTGGTTGAGGCCGCGTTTCTTGCTCAATCCTTTCGACGAGCTCCACAAGCTCTTTGGTATGCATTGGCTGATGACGTACGTGGAAATGTGCTGGAATGTTTTGTGAAATCACGGGAGATTCGTCCGCATTTTAATAATTGGCTACTGTTTTCTGCAATGATTGAAGCGTTCCTGTGCTCAATTGGAGAGCCATGGGATCGCATGCGGGTGGATTACGCGCTGCGTCAGCACCAGCAATGGTATGTTGGCGACGGGACTTATGGTGATGGGGCAGAATTTCATTGGGATTATTACAATAGCTTTGTAATATTGCCCATGTTGCTGGATATTCTGGATGCGGTGCAGGGACAGCACTCTGAATGGGACCGAATGCGGCCTTTGGTTTTGCTGCGCGCCCAACGCCATGCTGAAGTTCTTGAGAGAATAATTGGGCCCGATGGTTCCTATCCATTGATAGGGCGCTCTTTGGCTTATCGCTGTGGATTTTTGCATGTTCTGGCCCAATTGGCTTGGCAGCAGCGTTTGCCGGCAAGCCTGAACCCCGGTGCTGTGAGAGCTGCAATGTGGGCCGTGATAGAGAAGACTCTCGGCCGAGCCGAGAACTATGATGAAAATGGCTGGCTGCAGATTGGAATCAATGGTCACCAGCCAGGAGTCGGTGAAAACTATATTTCTACCGGTAGCCTCTATCTGTGCAGTGTTGCCTTCCTTCCTCTGGGGCTGGAAGAAAGTGCTCCATTCTGGAGTTTGCCGGAGAAGCCGTGGACACAAAGAGCTTGCTTTTGGCTTGGGCAGGATATGACGCTTGATAAAGCATTGAAATAATCGGGAATTTGAAAATGAAGATAGCAATTGCGGGTACAGGATACGTCGGCCTCTCGAATGCCATGTTGTTGGCACAGCATCATGAGGTGGTGGCGCTTGATATTGAAGAGCGTAAAGTAGCTCTGCTCAATGACAGGCAGTCGCCCATTGTGGATGCCGAGATTCAGAGTTTCCTGGCGGAAAAGAAGCTGAACTTCCGTGCCACGCTGAATAAGCAGGATGCCTATATTGGTGCGGACTTTGTCATCATCGCCACGCCTACGGATTACGATCCGCAAACGCAGTACTTCAATACCAAGTCGGTGGAGTCGGTGGCACGAGAGGTGATGGCCATCAATCCGGATGCGGTGATGGTGATCAAGTCGACGGTGCCTGTCGGCTTTACCAAGCGCCTGAAGGAACAACTGGGTAGCGAGAACATTGTTTTCTCGCCAGAGTTTCTGCGTGAAGGCAAGGCCCTTTATGACAACCTGCATCCCAGCCGCATCGTGGTTGGAGAGCGTTCCGAGCGCGGTCAGCAGTTTGCCGACTTGCTGTGCGAGGGCGCCATCAAGAAGGATGTTCAGGTATTGCTGACGGACAGCACCGAGGCCGAGGCCATCAAGCTGTTTGCCAATACCTATCTGGCCATGCGCGTCGCGTATTTCAATGAACTGGATACCTATGCGGCCGTGCATGGGCTGGATACGCGCCAGATCATTGAAGGGGTCAGTCTCGACTCACGCATTGGCGGGCACTACAACAATCCTTCGTTTGGTTACGGCGGTTATTGCCTGCCCAAGGACACCAAGCAGTTGCTGGCCAACTATGCCGATGTTCCGCAGAGCCTGATGCATGCGATTGTGGAGTCGAACCGCACACGCAAGGATTTTGTGGCGGACGATATCTTGAAGCGCAATCCCAAGGTGGTGGGTATCTACCGCCTGGTGATGAAAGCCGGCTCGGACAATTTCCGTGCTTCTTCCGTCCAGGGGGTGATGAAGCGCCTCAAGGCCAAGGGTGTGGAGGTTGTGGTGTATGAGCCTGTGCTCGATGCTCCTGATTTCTTCCATTCCCGCGTTGTCAAGAATTTGGCGGAGTTCAAGCAGATTGCCGATGTGATCGTGGCCAATCGTGTTGTGGATGAACTGACCGATGTACCGCACAAGGTCTATACACGTGACTTGTTCGGCGGCGATGCGTGAGCCGTCATTTGTTCATTAAAGGTTTGCAACGATGAAGGTCACAAAAGCAGTTTTCCCGGTCGCGGGTATGGGAACCCGTTTTCTACCTGCCACCAAGGCCAGTCCCAAGGAGATGCTGCCGGTGGTTGATAAGCCGCTGATTCAGTATGCGGTGGAAGAAGCCCTGGCTGCAGGCATCAAGGAAATGGTGTTTGTGACGGGCAGAAGCAAGCGCAGCATCGAAGACCATTTCGACAAGGCTTACGAGCTGGAAAATGAGCTGGAGCGTCGCGGCAAGACCGAGATGCTCAACTATGTGCGCAGCCTGATGCCTTCAGACATGAAGTGCGTCTTCATTCGCCAGGCTGAGGCCTTGGGTCTCGGTCATGCCGTGCTGTGTGCACAGCCTGTAGTGGGCAATGAGCCGTTTGCCGTGTTGCTGGCTGATGATTTGCTGGATGGCGAGCCGGCGGTGATGCGCCAGATGGTGGACGTGTACGACTACTACAAGTGCTCGGTGCTGGGCGTGCAGCAAGTGCCGCGCGAAGACACGCGCAGCTACGGCATCGTGGATAGCAAGCCTCTCAAGGAAGGCCTGGAGGCCGTGCATGCGATTGTGGAAAAACCCAAGCCGGAGGAAGCACCTTCCACCCTGGCCGTGGTGGGGCGCTATGTGCTTACGCCGCGCATCTTCCATCATCTGGCGCGCCTGGGTCGGGGCGCTGGTGGAGAGATCCAGCTCACCGACGGGATTGCCGAGCTGATGAAGGAAGAGCAGGTGCTGGCCTACCGCTATCAGGGCAAGCGCTATGACTGCGGCTCCAAGATCGGCTACCTGGAAGCCACGCTGGCCATGGCGCGCAAGCACCCAGAGGTAGGGGAGCAGTTCGAGGCGCTGCTTCAGTCGCTGCGCAGCTAGGAAGCGCCAGTACAACCCTTGCGATGCAGTCCGAAGTAAGGCGGTAGCCGTGTGGCTGTCTATGGCTTCGGCTGCGTCTCGTTCGGGTTCGGGTTCGGGTTCGGGTTCGGGTTCGGGATTGTGTCGCTTGCTCTAAAAGCATAGCTACTGGCGTTTGTACTTGATGGGTTTCATATAACAAATCGTTTGAAACCATTTTGGGACGTGCGCAGAAGGCTATTTTTTCAAGAGCTAATGCAGGCAAGACCTGCAAAATGTGATTTGACAAGGATGAAGTTTTGAGTGTGGATACACCCATTTGGCAGGCGCTGAAATCCAGGGCTGCCGTTTGCGAGCAAACGCTGAATCTGCAACAGGCACTGGGCAGCCCTGGCCGGTTTGAGTGTTTGAGCTTGCAGGCACCTCATGTTTTGCTGGATTGCTCCAAATCCTTGTGGGACGAGGCTGTGTTGAAGGCCTTGCTGCAATTGGCCAGGGAGGCCGGTTTGGCGCAGCGGCGCGATGCTTTGTATGCCGGGGCCGTGGTGAACGAAACCGAGCAGCGCCCGGCCTTGCATGTGCGCTTGCGTGCTCCTTTGGCGCCGCAGAGCTGCTCCATGCCAGAGGACGAATGCCATGCTGGCCTTCGCGCCATGCTGACTTTGGCGCAGCAGTTGCGTGAACAGGCCCGTTTTACGGATGTGGTGCATATCGGCATTGGTGGCTCGGGCCTGGGGCCTGAACTGTTGCTGCAGGCACTGCAGCCCTGGTGTCAAGGCGGGCCGCGTGTGCATGTGGTGTCCAATATGGACGGCCATGATCTGCAGCAGGCGCTTCAAGGGCTGGAGCCCGAGCGGACATTGTTCATCGTGGCTTCCAAGTCCTGGTCCACGGCCGAGACACAGCGCAATATGGCATCGGCCAAGGCCTGGGTATGTGCGGCTGGTGACCTGCATTGGCCGGATCATTTTGTGGCCGTGTCTTCGCGCGAAGATATTGCCCGTCAGAATGGCTTTACGCAGACGCTGCATATCCCGGCGGGGATTGGCGGGCGCTTTTCCATCTGGTCTGCAGTGGGATTGCCGGTGGCTCTGGCCGTTGGGCCGGCGGTTTTCGAGCGTTTGCTGGCCGGTGCAGCGGAGATGGATGCGCACTTTGCCCAGGCACCGCTGGAGCGCAATGCGCCGGTATGGCTGGGTTTGCTGGATGTGTGGTACGGCAGTTTTCTGCGTATGCCGGGGCGCTGCGTTGCGCCGTATCACCATGGCTTGCGCCGACTGCCGGCGTATCTGCAGCAGCTTGAGATGGAAAGCAATGGCAAGCAGGTGCGTGCAGATGGCACGCCTGTGGGCTATCCAACGACCGGCATGGTTTGGGGTGAGCCCGGCAGCAATGGCCAGCATGCTTTCTTTCAGTGGCTGCACCAGGGAACCCAGCGTATTCCGGTGGAGTTCATTGCCGCGCGCACGGCGACCCATGGCTTGCCCGAGCATCAGGAGGCCTTGCTGGCCAATGCACTGGCCCAGGCTCAGGCGCTGATGCAGGGAAGCAAGGCGGGGACGGGGCAACTGGCCGGCCATCAGGATTTTCCGGGCAATCGCCCCAGCACCTTCATGTTGCTGGATGCATTGACCCCCGAGTCGCTGGGTGCCTTGCTGGCTCTGCATGAGCACCGGGTGTTTGTGGCAGGCACGGTATGGGGCATCAACAGCTTTGACCAGTGGGGGGTGGAGCTAGGCAAGACGCTGGCCAAGGATTTGCGCACGCGCATGGATTCTGGCGATCTGTCGGGGCTTGACGCTTCCACGGCGGGATTGCTGGCGTATTGCTGCCCGGAAACGGAGCAAGTCTGATGAAGGCCTTGCGTGGTTTCCTGCATCTGCTGCGCGGCAATTTTGCCAGCGCTCTGGCCGAGGTTGGTGTCAGCTCTTCGAATGGACTCAATAGCTGGCTGCCTTGGGCATATTACCGGATGGGCATGTATGCCACGGTGGCGGCGCTGCCGCTGCAGCCGGGTCGCAGGCGCCATGTGATGCCTGCCGTGGTTTCTCTGGCCGCATGCGGCCAGCATGACCGGGCGCGCAAGATGCTGGCGGCGGCGCAATGGCGGGGGACTCCAGCGCGCTTGCGCGTCGCATTGGCCGATGCCTTGGCGCCTTTCATGCCTGTTGAGGCTCTGCAATTGCTGGAGTCTGTGCAAGAGGCCGCATCTCCAGCTCTGCATGCTGCGCTTTTGTTGCGCACAAACCAGACTCAGCGAGCGCGCGAGTTGTTGGCAGATGCCCGAAACAGCGGCCAGGCAGCGCGCTATCCAGAGTTGTTTCTCTATCAGACGATGGCGGGTCCTGATCGGCCAGAGCAGCAACTGGAACGGCTCAATCTTTTTTTTGCTGCTTATGACCTGCCGCCGTTGGCATTGCGTAATCCGCATGAGGCACCCGGCCCATGCAATGTGAAATTGCCCGACTTGCCGGCAGCGGCGGATGGCCCTTTGGTTTCGGTCTTGATGACGACGTTCCAGACCGGCGCGAGAGCATCGGTGGCGATCGAGTCCCTGTTGAATCAGACCTATCGCAATCTGGAGATCATCGTGGTGGATGATGCCAGCACTGACGACACCCCAGAGTTGGTGGAGACGTGGGCGAAAAAGGACCCACGCGTGAAGCTGCTGCGGCTGCAAACGAATGGCGGTACTTACCTGGCCAAAAGCATGGGTCTGCAGCTTGCACGCGGAGAGTTTGTGACATGCCACGATTCTGACGATTGGTCGCACCCGCTGAAGATCGAAATGCAGGTGCGCCCTTTGTTGGAAGACGCTTCGCTGGTAGCAACAACTTCGCATTGGGTGCGTATGCAGGATGATGGCGTTTTCTATGCCCGTCCCGTGCATACCTTGATGCGCCTGAATCCCTCTTCACCGATGTTTCGGCGTGAGTTGGTGTTGCAGCGCATGGGTGCCTGGGACTGCGTGAGAACGGGAGCGGACAGTGAGTTTCATGCACGGCTGAGGCTGGTGTTTGGAAAAGCCGCCGTCAAGCGCATTGCGAAGCCGCTGGCATTGGGTTCGCACCGTGTGGGGTCGCTGATGACGGCGGAAGACACAGGCTATTCGGATGCAGGTGTTTCACCGCAGCGGCTGGCTTACTGGGAGGCTTGGGCGAGCTGGCATCTGGATTGTTTGCGCCACGGCAAGGCACCTGGCCTGCCCCTGGATCTGGAGGCTTTGTCTGCAGGCCGTCTCTTTGCAGCGCCTGAGGAGATCTGTGTCAAGCCAGAGCAGGTCAGGGCTGCGCAGGATCAGGTCCGGCAACAGGTGCTGCGTGCCGGCGACAAACAGTAAACCCGCTTTATGTGAGAGCCTGGTGTCGGAAAGAATTGGCATTTTTTCGAGAGGAATATTTCGCATTCCTCTGCTGGCGGTGTTGCTAAAGGCGACGCCAGTGCGCGTGCGCGCATGGCGCGCCGCCCCGGTTGATGTGGTAGCCGGCTGGGGTCTGCGTCCTACCACTCGGAAGGCTGTGGCCTATGCAGGCAAGCATGGTTTGCCTTATGTGGCGCTGGAGGATGGCTTTCTGCGCTCCTTCGGGACAGGAGAGCATTTTCCGCCGTTGTCGCTGGTGGTTGATGATGCAGGCATTTACTACGATTGCACGCGACCCAGTGCATTGGAGCACCTGCTGAGCAGCGATGCCGATGTGCTGGCACCATATGCCGCGCTGGTGCGGCAGGCCCGCGAGAAGCTGCTTTCAGCGGGCCTCAGCAAATACAACCATGCACCGGATCTGCCCGCAGGCGTGTTGCGCGTCGATGATGTTCAGCGGGTTCTGGTAGTGGACCAGACGGCTGGAGATATGAGTGTGGCCAAGGGTGGGGCGGATGCCGCTACGTTTGCAGCCATGCTGGCGGCAGCGCTGGACGAGAATCCGCAGGCAACTGTCTATGTCAAGACCCACCCCGAAGTGACTTCGGGCCGCAAGGGTGGCTATCTGACGCGTGTGCAGCCCGATGCCCGTACGGTGGTGTTGCGTGATGCGGTCAACCCGATGAGCCTGATTGCTCAGATGGACAAGGTCTATGTGGTCAGTTCGACCATGGGCTTTGAGGCCTTGCTTGCCAGCAAGCCAGTGGTCTGCTTTGGCGTGCCTTGGTATTCGGGCTGGGGTGCGACGGATGATCGCCAGCCGCAGCATGCAGCCATGGGGCGCCGGGCCGGGTGCAGGCGCTCGGTGGACGAGTTGTTTGCCGCTGGCTATATGCACTACACCCGATATCTGAATCCTGAAACAAGGCAGTTGGGCTCCATCGCAGATGTGACGGTCTGGCTGGATAGGCAGCGGGAGATGGCCGAGCGTTACTCGGGTCGGATGATTTGCGTAGGTTTTCCGCGCTGGCGTGCCTGGAATTTTCGGCAGATGCTGTCCTTGCACGCAAAGCGAGTTGTTCACGCACGCAGCGCGGATGCCGCTGCCGCGCTGAAGCCCGAAAGAGATGACTGTCTGGTCTGCTGGGGCCGTGTTCCGCCCGAAGGAGTGCAGGAACTGGCTGCGGCATCGGGCGTGCGCCTGCTTCGCATGGAGGACGGCTTTGTGCGCTCGGTGGGGCTGGGTTCCGACCTGATCCCGCCGCAGTCCTTTGTGCTGGATGCCAAGGGCATTTATTTCGATCCGGGCCAGCCTTCGGAGCTGGAGGATCTGCTCAATACCCGGACATTCACGGCGCAGGACCTGGAGCGTGCGCGCAATGTGCGCGCCTTCATTGTCGAGCACGGCATCACCAAGTACAACCTGGAGCCCAATTGCCCGGTGGACTGGTTTAACGATGAACATCCGCAGGCCGGTCGGCAAGTGGTGCTGGTGCCGGGCCAGGTGGAGGACGACGCTTCCATTCGCTTTGGCTGCGACGCCGAGGGTGTTTGCACGAATCTGGGTCTGCTCCAGGCAGCACGCTCTGCATTTCCCGATGCTTTCATTGTCTTCAAGCCGCACCCTGATGTGAGCAGCGGCAATCGCAAGGGGCGTGTAGAGCCGGCTCAAGCTTTGCTGTATGCCGACCACATGGAGCAAGACGCTTCAGTGGTGAGCTGTATTGAGGCCTGCGATGTGGTGGTGACCATGACCTCGTTGACCGGCTTTGATGCCTTGCTGCGCAACAAGCAAGTGGTGGTGCACGGGCGGCCGTTCTACGCTGGTTGGGGCCTCACGCAGGACTGTCTGCCCGTGCCGCGCCGCAGCCGCTCGCTGTCTCTGGATGAGCTGGTTGCCGGGGCGCTGCTGCATTACCCCTTGTACTGGGATCCGGTGCTCAAAGGCTACACGAGTTGCGAAGCGGTGCTCAGGCGCTTGCTTGAGCAACGTACCGCCCTGGAGCAGTCGGGCAGTTTACAGGGCCTGAAGTCCGGATGGTTGCGGCGGCAATGGCGTAAATCCAGAGTATTGCTTCAGTCGATTCTGTCGGATTGGTGATACTTACCTTTTTTTGCAATTATTTTTCATCGATTTGTTGTCAACGTGCCGTGATGTGCACAGGTTTCTCTCGGTGAAACCCCTAAAATAGGGCGGTCATATTTCATGACGCCTCCATAAAATACCAAGCGGCCTGACAGCCCGCAGTTCCTACCGCATGAAGAACAAGAGTGGATTTGCGTCTAAACGTGTTTTGTTGCTACAAGGCCCGGTAGGGCCTTTTTTCTGGAACCTGGCCAAGGACTTGCGCTCGGTGGGGGCGACTGTTTTCAAGTTCAACTTCAATGCAGGGGATTGGCTGTTCTATCCGCGCAAGGCCCATTCGTTTAAGGGGGAACTGGCACAGTGGCCCGAGGTTCTGGAGGCCTTCATCATCAGGCACCGGATTGACGCGGTGCTGCTGTTCGGCGACTGCCGGCCTGTGCATGCGTGCGTGCGCTCCATGACGGAGCGTCTGGGTTGTGCCTTAGGCGTGTTTGAAGAAGGCTATCTGCGGCCCGACCACATCACGTTTGAGCCCATGGGCGTGAATGGGCATTCTCATTTTGAAAAGAGACTGGCCATATGGCTTAAACAGAGGGCGCATCAAGAGACTGCGCCACAGCCTTCTCATCCGAATGGACCGGTGACGGAGTCATGGAAGAAGGTCGGGAATTCATTCTGGCATTCGGCCATGTGGGGCATGCTGTATTTCTTTGCTGCCTGGCTGGGGCAGTGGTTCTGGAATAACTCCCTGCATCACAGAAGCATGACCGTGAGGGATGCGCCTTGGTGGTGGCTGAGTTATCTGCGTAAATTCTGGTATCGCCGCACGGAAAAGGAAATCGAGCATCTGCTGCTTGGAGATTTGCGCAAGAAATTCTTCCTGGCTCCGTTGCAGGTATATAACGATGCCCAGATCGTGGTTCACTCGAACTATGATTTCGTGACGGATTTCATCAATCACGTTTTGCATTCATTTTCCAGGGCACAGGCGCTGGAGCGTATGAACGGCGTGCCCGAAGGTGGAAAGTCGATTGCGGATGATGTGGTGGTGTTCAAGCACCACCCCATGGACCGGGGGCACCGGAACTACGCCAATATCATCAGCCTGTTGGCAAGGCGTCATGGTTTGCAGGGCAAGGTCTTATATATCCATGACCAGCATCTGCCATCGTTGCTCAAGAATGCCAAGGGGGTGGTGCTGGTCAATAGCACGACCGGTCTTTCCGCATTGGGTCATGGTGCCCCTGTCAAGGTCTGCGGCAATGCCTTGTATGACCTGGAAGGCTTGACCTTTCAAGGCAAGATGCGGGATTTCTGGTTTCGGGCCCATCAGGCCATTCCTGATCAGGATATGCTCTCGCGCTTTCGCAGGGCCTTGATAGAGTGCACGCAGATCAATGGCAGCTTCTATCGCCGGCTTTCGGCTGTCTCATGGCGTTGCGGGGCCGCGCTGGATGGCCAGATGGCCCAACGCCTGTGGGGAGGCGGTTCGTCGGTGGATCCCTTGCTTTGGCCGGAAGAGGCTGTGGATCCGGTATTCGTTTCCCGGCAGGAAAATCAGGAAAATGCCATGCCTTCTATGTTGCAGGGGGTGGCCTCTGTTGAATAAGCCATGGTATGGAAGGGTTCCGTTTTCCGGAGTGCAATGACTAGCAGAGAAAAGAATATCTCATTCGAGTCTTCCGGGAAGACAAGTGATTGCGAGCGCCTGGTGATCTTCATGGGTGGCTTCGATCCCCGTGGGGCAAGGCATTATCACCAGTTGATGCGCGCGGAATCGCAAAAGCAGCCGTCTGTTTCCGAGGGTAGAAAATACGCGATTGGCAGCAGAGAGAAGTGGAATGAGGGCGAGGCCGCGCAAGAAAAATCGCTGCATTCTCGATGGCGGGTTTCTCAGGCGGGGTCTGAAAATACTGCATCTGCCGATTTTGTTTTCTTTGACTGGCATGATCAGGTTCGTCTTCATTGGCCCCAAAGTCGGGCGGAAGTCTTTCGCCAGGCCCAGGGAACCTATATTGCTGTCTGGAATTTGAGGCAGTGGCTGAAACCTGTGCGAGAGCAGGCGCGTTTTACTTTGTGGGCGCTGATGTACCCGCTGTTTTATGTGCTGCTGGTGCTGCTGGCCGGAATCGGCATGGGATCCTTGCTCGTTAATCTATGGGACGGTTTGTCGAAAGCGGGCGCATTCGCGCTGATGCTTGCGGTGATTGCTGCTGTTTGCTGGAGCGGCTTTGTGCTGGACCGGTATCTGCATATCAGCTGGCTTTTGAGAATTTTGAACTTTGCCCATGCCAGTTCCAGAAAAACATTCCCCGTGCTGGATGCGCGTATCGAGGCGATGGCCGCCGAGGTGGCGCAGGCCATGCAGCAGCAGCGGTGGCGTGAGGTGGTCGTGGTCGGCTTCAGTGTCGGCAGTGTGCAGGCTCTGAAGTTGACTCAGGCGCTTCGCCGTAAGCTGGCTGAAGATCCGTTATCCTCACACGCTTCTCGCAAGCCGCTGGTGAGCTTGGTCACCCTGGGCAATTGCATTCCGTTGTTTGCGCTGTTTCCCGGCGCTGGCGCGTTGCGACAAACCTTGCGTGAGGTCGCCATGGACGACGCGGTGTACTGGGCCGATATTTCTTCTCCCAGCGATAGCGTGTGTTTCGGCATGTGCGATGTAGTGGGGCTGTCGTTGCGCGAAGATGGGCGCAAGGATGGGGTCTCGGCCGTCAACTCCGTTGCTGATTCCAGCAAGCGCCGGCCGCAGTGGGGATTCAATCCGCAGGCGATATGCTCCCCGCGCTTTCACAAGCTGTTTTTGCCGACAACCTACCGTTGGTTGCGCAGGAACAAGATGCGCATGCATTTTCAGTATCTGATGGCCGGCGAAGTTGCCGGTGCCTATGATTATTTCGAGTTACTCACCAGCGCCGGTCCGATGCGTGACTACATAGAGAGGAAATTGGTGCGATGAGTCGTTTCTGTCCCGTTTATCCCAAGCCCCACCCTGAACAGACATCGAAGCTGCGCATGTTCTGGCATGCGCGGCGCTCCTGGATGGACGCCCTGTTCGAGCGCAGCTACAGCATGCAGATGGGTGAGGTTCATCTGCCCGGCGTGGATCTCTACATGCTCAATGACATCAAAGAGGTCAAGAGAGTCATGCAGAGCGAGGCGCAGCAGTTTCCCAAGAGCCATCTGCTGCATGAATCGCTGGAGCCTTTGCTGGGGGACAGCATCTTCACGACCAATGGCGAGCAGTGGCAGCGTCAGCGCACCATGATGAACCCCGCGTTCGCCCAGGCGCGCGTGAACGTCGCTTTCCCGCGCATGCTGGGAGCCGCGCAATCCATGCTGGAGCGCCTGGATGCCGTGGAGGAGGCACAGCCGTACGACATCGAGATCGAGATGACCCATGTCACGGCCGACATCATTTTCCGCACGATTTTCTCCAAGCCCATGCAGGGGCCGGATGCGCATCGCATCTTCGAGGCATTTGCCCGCTATCAGTCACTGGCGCCCAAGCTCATGCTGCCAGCGCTGTTCGGTGCTCGCTGGTTGACCATGCCCTGGTATCGCTGGCAGAGCAACCAGGCGGCCAGGGAGATTCGTGGCTTGCTGCACGCCATGATCAAGCCGCGCTATGAAGCGCATCTGAAGGGGGAGGCCGAGGAGCAGGAGGATATTCTTGCCGCCTTCATGCAGGCCAAGGATCCGAACACAGGCGAGCCTTTCAACGAGGAAGAGCTGGTCAATCAGGTCGCCATGCTGTTTCTGGCGGGGCATGAAACTTCGGCCAGCGCGCTGACCTGGGCCAGCTATCTTCTGGCCCAGTCACCCGACATACAGCAGCGTGCCTACGAGCAAGTGGTGGAAGTGGTTGGCGATCGTCTGCCGCAGCAGGCGGACATGAAGAGCTTCTCTCAGGTCTGGAATATCTTTCGGGAGACCTTGCGTCTGTTTCCCCCTGTGGGTTTCTTCGCCCGGGAGAATGTTCAGTCCTGCCCTATCAGGGGCAAGCAGCTGAAGGAGCGCAGCACGGTGGTGGTGGCGCCCTGGCTGTTGCAGCGCCACCGAAAATGGTGGAAGAACCCAGATGCCTTCGACCCGGATCGCTTTGACCGTGAGGAGGACAAGGAGGCGATCAAACACGCCTACATGCCTTTCAGCATGGGTCCGCGTGTCTGTCTGGGAGCTGCATTTGCCTTGCAGGAGGCGGTCTTGATTCTGGCCTGCCTGCTGCAGCGCTATGAAATCCTGCCGGCGGCAGGCCATGTGCCGCAGCCTGTGGGGCGGCTGACGATTCGCTCCGAAAATGGCGTACGCATCAATTTGCGCAAGAGAGAGGCTGCATGAAGGAGCGCCTGGCAGGTTTTGCGCTGATGTGTGCAGTCGTTCCGCTGGCGGTCGTGGGCTGGCTGATTCTTTGCTGGGTCGGCCTGTTCGGCAAGACGGAGCGGGGCAGGGCCGGAGTGCGGGCGCTGGACCATTTTGTCAATGCTGCAGTGCTCAATGGCTATGCTTGGGAAAGCGTTTCATCGCATGCCTGGCGCGAACGCGAGAACAAGCGCTGGGCGCGTTGGGTCATCCGGATCACCGATCGCTTCCAGAAGGATCACTGCATGCGTGCCAACAAGCGCGAGCAGCCCGTGGTGGATCTGATTCTGAAAAAAGGTCTGCAGGGCCAGACGATCAGGTGACAGGGCGGGCGCCAGGCCATTCAGCCCATGAGCCGGATGAGCTCATTACGCCTCATTACGCTTCATGCCAGGTCCAGGTCAGCGAGATTCGGCTCTGGCGCGTTAAGGACTGAAGCGTTTCCGGGACGAAGCGCGATCTCGCCGGCCCACGGTGATCTATATCGAGCATGGAGACATATGTCCAATCGCACTTCACTCATCCGCAGCCTGGCAGCCTTGGCGCTGGTTTGCGCAGCGGGTGCCGCCCAGGCGCAGGCCTATATCAGCGGCTCCATCTCAGGGCAGCTGGCGCCCGGGGTTTACGGTCAGGTCAATATCGGTAATGCACCGCCGCCGCTGCTGTATGCCCAGCCGATGTGGGGCGGCCCGGTAGTGCCGCAGGTGCAGCCCATCTATATGTGGGTGCCGCCCGGCCATTCGCGCAACTGGCGCCGCTACTGCGGCCGCTACCACGCCTGCGGCCAGCCGGTCTATTTCCTGCGCAATCCGCCACCCCATTGGCGTGCAGGACCTCCGCCGCGCCACCACCACGAGCGACGCGACTGGCATGACGACCGCCGGGACCATCGGCACTGGGACAGAGACGATCGCCGCGATCGACGTGACTGGGACAGGCATGATCGCGATGATCGGGGGGGGCGTGGTCATGGTCACGGGCGTGGGCATGGACGCCATGACGACTGAATTAGGGGTTAACCACTAAATTCACTGTTGCTTATGCGCAGCAATGAAGGCTGATTGCTATTGAAAAAATAGCAATCAGCCTTTTCTTTTTATTGGCTTTATGCTTTGTTTGTAGGTATTTATACGTGTTATGAGCAAGCACTTTGCTATGCCTTTGCGGCATAGCTGCTAGCGGAGGGCTTGCCTAGTGGGAGGGCGCGGGGCTGCCGACAATAGTCTCATTCGTTTTGACTAGATGGTTGCCCTGATGCAAGCCCTGTCGAGCGCCTCGTCCTGCCGGTGCAGTCTGCCCGCAGCGTGACGGGAGTGGCTTGAAAGGCCTCGATGGCCGGGACGCGGCATTCGAGATTGCGGGGCAGCCATGGCATCCACTTCAGGAGTCTTCCGGCATGAGCGCAGCACTCAAAGGCATTTCTTCCATGGCAACCCGCCAGGTCCTGGCGGATCTGGTTGCAGCCTGGCAGGAGCAGGGCGGCGAGCCGGTGCAGATCGAATCCGTGGGTGGTGTGGATGCCGCGCAGCGTGTGCAGTCCGGTGAAGAGGCTTTTGATGTGGTCTTCCTGGCTTCCAACGCCATCGACAAGCTGCAGGCCGCCGGCCGAGTGGTCGCAGGCAGCAAGGTGGATCTGGTGCTCTCTGGCACCGCCGTGGCCGTGCCTGCTGCTGCGGAGCAGCCCGATATCGGTTCTGAAGAGGCTGTGCGTGCTGCCGTGCTGGCCGCGCCCAGCATTGGCTATTCCACCGGCCCCAGCGGCGTGGCACTGCAAAAGCTGTTCGAGCGCTGGGGCATTGCCGACGAGATCAAGTCCCGCATCGTGCAGGCCCGGCCCGGTGTACCCGTGGGCTCCATGATTGCTTCGGGCGAAGTGGCGCTGGGCTTTCAGCAACTGAGCGAGCTGATCCATCTCGAAGGCATTCGCATCGTGGGCGGCCTGCCTGCAGCGATTGCCATCGATACGGTGTTTTCGGCCGGCGTTGTGACGGGCTCGGCACATGCGGATGCCGTGCAGCGTCTGCTGGCCTTCATGGCTTCGCCCGAAGCCGAAGCGGCCAAGCGCCGCCAGGGCATGGAGCCCGCTTGAATTGATTCGTGTCCAGGCGGGGGCCTGGCACTGACTCCCCATCCAGCAAAAGGGCAGGCATAGCCCTTTCGTGACGGACGTACCAGATGCCTTTGAGGCTTTGGCGCCAGCCGCGAGACAGGAGATAGAGGCGACAAAGAGAGGCAACTGAGATTCCAAATATGACTTCGCAAACTAGCAAACAGAGCACCGGCCCGGCGGTCGTCAATGTGCAGACCGTGCTCAACGAGAGCCCGTTTTCACGCTTCCAGTGGGGGATTTTCTTCCTCTGTTTTTTGATTGTTCTGCTCGACGGTTTTGATACCGCCGCCATCGGCTTCATCGCTCCTTCGCTGCTCGGCGAATGGGGCATCGACAAGTCCCATCTGGGCCCGGTGCTGAGCGCGGCCCTGTTCGGCCTGGCGTTCGGCGCGCTGGGCGCGGGTCCGCTGGCGGACCGCGTGGGCCGCAAGACCGTGCTGATCATCGCTTCGGTGGTGATGGGCGGTGCATCGATTGCTTCCGGTCTGGTGCACGATCTGCAAGGCCTGACCATCTGGCGCTTCATCACCGGCCTGGGTCTTGGCGCCGCCATGCCCAA
>Ga0268257_1000530_pt1 | contig 44119 bp, 12 predicted proteins | sample AgamicAtPrz_FD_200249 | JGI IMG/M metagenome (GOLD analysis project Ga0268257, IMG submission 200249) | Agave microbial communities from Guanajuato, Mexico - At.P.rz (v2) (version 3) | ecosystem: Host-associated > Plants > Phyllosphere > Phylloplane/Leaf | place: Guanajuato, Mexico | collected... | reverse complement strand
ATACGCGCCACCGCTTCCTGCGCCGCCACGAGGTGCAGGACGTGCGCGCCGCCAGCGACGGCATCCACCTGGGGCTGCGAGATCTCAACAGCGGCATCGACCATGCATCGCGCTACGACGTGGTGGTGCTGGCCACCGGCTATGCGCGCGAGCACCACAAGACCCTGCTGGACCCGTTGGCCCCCTACCTGGGCGACTTCTCCGTGAGCCGCGACTACCAGGTGCACACCGCGCCGGACTTTCGCCCCGCCATCTTCCTGCAGGGCGCCTGCGAGGGCTCCCACGGCCTCAGCGACACCCTGCTGTCCGTCACTTCGGTGCGCACCGGCGAAATCGGTGAAGCCCTGCTGGCAGCGCAAGCCCAAAGACCCGATGTTGCGCGCACAGAACAGCTGGCGCTGCAGGATTGAAAGATCGCACAGGGCATGATGGCGCAGGGATCTCCCATGCCATAATTTGAATGCAAACCATTTGCATTTGAACTTGAATCACCTGCGCCGCTGAATCCCATACCCGCTGCTGCTCCGCCCCGGCCCTGGCCGGGGTTGCAGCATCCGGTAGGCCCTTCTCTGTACGGACCCAGGGGTTCCAACCCATCGCCCTTGCGGAAAGGCAGGTATCCGGATGCGTGACCTGATCCAGGAACTCGTGGCTCACTATGGCGATCTGCGCCGCCAGCTCACGCGCGATCTCCGAGATCCGCACTATGCGGCCGACATCGCGCAATCGAGCTTCGAGCGGGTCTATGTGCACGCCCTGGGCCTGCGCAGCGGCAAGAAGGCCGAAACCCTGCCCGACGCCGGCATCGAATCCCCACGCGCCCTGCTGTTTCGCGTGGCGCGCAATCTGTGCATCGACGATGCGCGCAAGCGCAAGACCGCCCAGGAATGGACGCGCCAGCAAATGGTGGTGCAGCACAGTGCGCCCTCCAGCGAAACCCTGGCCGCCCAGCGCCAGATCCTGAACCGCGTCGTCCAGGCGCTGGAAGGCCTGCCGCCGCGCCGGCGCGAAGTCTTCATCCTCTTTCGCGCCCATGGCTACACGCGCGCGGAAATCGCCGACCAGCTCAACATCACCGAAATGGCCGTCGCCAAGCACATGGTGCGCGCCACGCTGGACTGCTCGCGCGTGCTGGCCCAGCTGCGCTCCGAACTGATCGAGGACCATGCGCTGGGCAGCGCCATGGATTTCGACAACAGTACACTGACCGACGACGCATCCTGACTCCCCCTTTCCATGGCAAGTGCACCTAGCGAGCGCATGGTCGAGCATGCGCTGACGCTGATCGTTCAAAGCGAAATCGCTCCCGACCCGGTGGCCGACCAGGCCCGCCTGACCCTGGGCGAATGGCGCGGGAAATCAGCCCGGCACGATGCCGCCGCACGCGAGGCGCACCTGCGCTGGAACCTGCTGGGCGGCATGTCCGGCGGCCTGCGCGAGCAGTTCCAGGAAACCGCCCTGCTGGCCGACCGGGCCTCGCGCTCCACCCAGGCCGTCCGGCGCCGCAAGCTGCTGCTGTCCTTCGCCGGGCTGCTGGGCACAGGCGCGCTGGCGGGCCGGGGCGCCTACTGGTACTGGCAGCAGCCCATACACACCTCGGCCTACGCCACGCGCAACTCGCAAATCCTCAAGATCACTCTGGCCGACGGCAAGCTGCCGCTGCAGGCCAGCCTGGTGGAACTGGCGCCCCAGAGCGCCATTGCCGTGACGCTCTACCGCCAGCGCCGCAGCGTGTCCATGGCCCGGGGCGAAGTGCGATTCGACGTGGCCCCCGATCCCGACCGGCCCTTCGAGGTCATCACGCGCGAGGCGCGCATCGAGGTCGTGGGCACGGTCTTCACCGTGCGCGACCGCGGCGGCCCCGTCACCGTGGGCGTGGAGCATGGCCATGTCAGGGTCCGCGTGCTGGGCAGGGATGCGCAGGATGCGACGGGCCCGGCGGCGGCAACGCTGGACCTGCTGCCCGGCCAGGTCGTGGACATCCGCAACGGCCAGGCCGAGGCCGTGCGCCAGGCCGATGCCGCCACGCTGTCCGCCTGGCGCGAGGGCTGGCTGGTCTTCGAGAACACCCCACTGGCCGAGGCCCTGGCCACGGTCAACGCCTACCGCACCCAGCCCATCGAAGCCGCCGATGCGCGCGTGGCCGCGCTGCGCCTGACCGGGCGCTTTCGCGCCAATGACTCGGCCGGCCTGCTGGCCGTGCTGCCGTCCATCCTGCCGCTGAGGGTGCGCCCGCAGGCCGGTGGCGGCGTGCAGTTGCAGGCGCTCTGAACGGCGCCTTCGGTTCCCCGACAAAGAAAAGGCCACGGCCGGATCGCTCCAGCCGTGGTCCATGGCCCATGCCCGCTTACCAGCGATAGGTGGCAGTGCCGATCACCTTGCGGGGCTCGCCGTAGAAGCAGCCGTAGGTGCAACCGGAGACATAGGTCTTGTCCGTCAAGTTGGTCAGATTCAAGGCCAGGCGCCACGGGCCTGTGGTGTAGCTGACCATGGCATCAAAGACGGTGAACGCGGGAACCGACACGGGAACGCTGTGCGCCATGCCACGGGTGCGGCCTATGTAGCGTGCACCAAGTCCGACCTTGAGCTGCGGCAGGCCGAAGTCACCAAAGCTGTAGTCACCCCAAAGCGACAACTGGTTGTAGGGCACATTGACCAGCCTCTTGCCGACCTCGCCTGGCTGCAGCGGGCTGGCCTCAGTCGTGCGCGCATCCGTATAGGCATAGGCGGCAATGATGTTGGCATTGCGTCCCACAGATCCCCGCGCCTCCAGCTCAAAGCCGCGCGAGCGAACTTCTCCGGCCTGGATGCCGAAACTTCCGGTGGGATCCTGGGGATCGGCTACCAGCAAATTGTTTCTGGTCAGTTGATATACCGCGGCAGAGAACGTGGCATTCATTTCACGAGGCTGGTATCTGACACCCGCTTCAACCTGCTCGCCCTTGGTGGGCTTGTAGCGGCTGCCAAGGCGGTCCCGACCCGCTGTGGGCTCGAACGATTGGCTGAAGCTCACAAAGGGAGCGACATTGTTTTCTGCCAGATAAACCAGGCCAAGGCGCCCGGTAAATGCTGTGGTTTTCTCATTGTCTGCAATGGACTCACCCGTGAAGAAACTGCTTTCGTTGTAGCGAACGGAGTCATATCGCCCGCCGACCAGAAACACCCATTTATTGGATATCTTTATCTGATCCTGAGCATAAACACCCAGACGTTTCATATCCGATTTCCATGAGCCATCAACCCGGCTGATGGGCCCGAAAGGCCCTCCATATATCGGATTGAAAACATCGAGATTCGGCAATGACTGCCTGTAGCGCTCAGACTCATGCTTTGGCAACGTGTAGTCGAAGCCAGCCAATATCGTGTGCCGGACGTTGCCCTGGTCCAACTTGTACTCCAGGGAGTTGTCCATCACGAAGGCAGAAGACCTGTCCCAGCGCGTCTGTGCTGCGCGTCCCACAAGCGATCTCTGGTCGCTGCTCAGTCCCCATCCCGCTGCACTCCGGTAGGTCACATTCGCATCGAAGTAACGCATGCTGCTCCTGAGTTTCAGGCGTTCCGAGAATGCATGCTCCAGCAGGTAGCCAATGGAGTATCGCTCCAGCCCGTACTTGTCGAAGCCTGGCTCGCCCGTGAATCTTTCCGGAGGAATCCTGCCATTGGGATTGGGCAGCACCGTTCCCGGTCCCGGCAGGCCGTTGACGTAGGCAGTGCGGTCTTTCTGATACTCCATGAGCAAGGTCAGCGAGGTTGCCGCATTGGGCTGCCACTTCAGGGAGGGGGCAATGTACGTTCTATCATCCGGGGTATGGTCTATGAACGTATTGCTATCACGCTGCAGGGCCGTTATTCTATAGGTCAGCTCTCCAGTCTTGTCCAGCGATCCTGAAAAGTCACCTGAAACCTGTTTGTGATTGAAACTGCCAATTTCCACATTCAGTTCACGAATAGTTTCAGCCGTGGGCCGCTTGCTGACCGTATTGATCACCCCGCCAGGAGCGACCGATCCATAAAGTACCGAGGACGCGCCCTTGAGCAGTTCAATGCGCTCCAGTCCGTACGGCTCCTGTCTTCCGTTATAGATATTTACCGTGTACAGCGTGCCATCCCGATAAATTCCGTCCGTGCGGAATCCTCGAAGAAACAGGCTGTCCGTGGTTCTGTCCAGACCCTCGGCACGGTTGACGCCTGCGGCATATCCCAGCGCATCCTGCAGGCTCTGGTATTTGAGTGTTTCTATTTCCGAGGCGCCGATGATGGTGATGGATTGCGGCGTTTCCAGAGTCGGCGTATCGGTCTTGGTACCGGTTGCACTGCGCTTGGCGGCATAGCCCTTGAGCGGGCCGCTTGCGGCTTCGCTTTCCGTGACCGTCACCGTGGGCAAGGTGAATGCAGAACTTGGCGTGCCCGCGGAACGACGCACCGCAAAACCGCCGTTTGCGGTCTTCGTGGCCTCCAGCGAAGTCCCTGCAAGCATCTCACGCAAGGCCTGCTCCGAACTCAGTTTGCCGGACACCGCCCGCGACTGGACCCCTGCCACGAGATCGCCGGCAGCGAACATCTGGGCTCCGGTCTGACGCGACAGCTCATTGAGCGCGGAGGCGAGCGACTGCGCCGGGATGTTGATTTCAAAGACCTGGGCAGCACTCTGCCCGGGCGATTGGGCAGCAGCAAGAGGAGACCAAAGCGAGGCCGAGCCGAAGGCGGCGGCCAGAGCAATGCTCAGCAGATGTTGACGAGGCATAGGACACATGATTGACGGGCTTCAGATTCATTGAACAAGATTGATTACCAACCAGATGCGCATTCAGCCTGGTGCCTGAACCAACACATCCTGGCCTTAAGACGTACGCGCGCCAAAAACGGAGACAATCTGTAACGGGGCAACGACCGGATCAAGCAGGCACTGCGGCCCCGCAGCCCCCTTGGCGCGGCAACAGCAAGGCCAAGGGGCGGCGCGGATCATCCTGGCTCGAACTCGCAGGCCAGCAGCTCGAACAATTGCGCAAGCAGGCCGGCATCCCGCAGCATGGAGAAATGGTCGGCATCGATTTCCGTACCCTGCACATCATCCTGCCGCAGCTGCTGTCGCAACCTGGTGCGGTCGCTGACGTTCCGGCCCTCGCTCCACCACAGCTGAGCCATGCCAGCCACTGGCCTGAGCCTCTCGGTCTGCAATGACAGGTGCTTCAGATGCAGCGCCGTCATGAAGGTCTGGGCCAGATCGGCCCCCTCCATAGGCACGCTGCCTTCGGCCAGATTCGCTCCCGCGCGGGCCGCAGCACGTCCCAGAGGCCCCGCCAGAAGGTCGGCGCTGGGCTGGGGGACGGTGCGGACCTCGGCCACATCATCGATATCTGCGTGGGGAAGCAGGTGGCTCACAAAGGCCAGGAAATCCGGCCACCAGTCATCGGACAAGGTCTGCCCGGCCTCGGGAACGAAGGGATCGACCAGTCCCAGCAGTCCCAGCGTCTGGCCCTGGGCCTCCAGCCGGGATGCCATCAAGGCCACAAGGCTGCCGCCCAATGACCATCCCAGCAGGTGGTAGGGCCCGCTGGGCTGAACGGCGCGGACCATGCGGCAGTAGTCATCGGCCATCTGTTCCAGCGAATGGTCCAGGTGGTCTGGCGCAGACAGGCTACGGCAGGCGATCGCATACACGGTCCGCACGCCGTTGAGCGCCCTGGCCAGCGGCTGGTAGTCGAAGATGGTTCCAAAGCCCGCATGGATGCAGAAAAGCGGTGGCATCCCCTCGCATACGGCATTGAGAGCGATCAGGCCTGCAGCGCGTGTCTCCTGTTCGGCGCCCAGACCCAGCAGGCCGGCGATCGTGGGCCGTTGCAACAGATCGCGCAGCTTGAAATCCAGCCGCCGGTTGCCGAGCTTGCGCACCTTGGCGTGCATCTTCAGGCTGAGCAGCGAATCTCCGCCCAGTTCGAAGAAGTTGTCGGTCTCGCCCACCCGGTCCACGCCCAGCACCTCCTGCCATACCTTGGCCAGCGCACGGGCCTCGTCCGTCGAGGGCGGCACGAAAGCTCTCGCACCATCGGCCTCGGGCAGGGGCAGTGCATGGCGGTCCAGCTTGCCGCTGACAAGACGAGGCAGGGCGGGCAGCGGCACGCAATGCGCCGGCACCATGTAGTCCGGCAGGCGCTCGGAAAGCTGCTGGCGCATGCGCTGACCTGCACGGTTGTCCGCTGCCAGGCCGTCCAGCACCAGATAGGCCACCAGTTGACGGCCAGAGGCAGCCTCCTGCACGACCACGGCGGCATCGGCAACGCCGGCCAGCGCGCGCACGGCCTTCTCCACCTCGCCGAGTTCGATGCGGAAGCCCCGGATCTTGACCTGATGGTCGGCACGGCCTATGTACTCGATATTGCCGTCATCCATCCAGCGCACCAGGTCGCCGGTCCGGTACAGGCGCCCGCCCTGCGCATCGAACGGATTGGCGATGAACCGCTCGGCGGTCAGTGCACTGCGCCCGAGATAGCCGCGCGCCAGGCCGTAGCCGCCGATGTACAGCTCGCCCACCCTGCCTGCCGGCAACAGCTGCATGTCCTCGTCCAGCACGTAGACCGCACGCTCGCCCACGGGCCGGCCTATGGGCGCATAGGCGCATTCGAAGCGTTGATCGCCGCCGGTCCGCCAGATCAACGGCGTCACCACCGTTTCCGTGGGTCCATAGCCGTTGATCAGCCAGCGCGGCCGCAGATGGGTGGACACCTTGTCGTAGGCTGCCTTGGGCATGGCCTCTCCGCCAAAGACATAGAGTTCCACCTCGGGAACATCGTCGCGCGGCGCGGCCCAATCGGCGATCTCGCCAAGGTAGGCAGGCGGGAAGGCCGCCGTGGTCACGCCATGGCGTTGCAGCGCCTGATAGGACTGCTCGGCCGTCCAGAGTTCGCCGTCCCTCAGCACCAGGCTGGCTCCCACGCACAGGGGCGTCAGCCAGCGCTCATGGGCACCGTCGAACGAGAAGGACATGAAGTGCAGCTCGCAGGATGCAGGCGTCATTCCATAGATTTGCGCCGTGGCCAGGCAGTGCATGGCCAGCGGGCCGTGGGATACCGCCACGCCCTTGGGAAGCCCGGTGGAGCCCGACGTATAGATCACATAGGCAAGATGGTCGGCGCCACAGCGCGGCGCGAGGCCGCCCGCCTCCAGCCGGCCGTAGGGCACGTCTTCCATGCGCAGCGTCGGAACTTGTAGCGCGGCCAGCCGGGGCAGCACGCTGCTCTGGCTGATCAGAAGCATGGCCCCGCTGTCCTGGAGCATGAAGGCCAGCCGGTCGGAGGGATAGGCGATATCGAGCGGCACATAGGCACCACCCGCCTTGAGCACGGCCAGCAAGGCAACCACCATGTCCATGGAGCGCTCCAGCGCCACCCCGACCACCTTGTCGGGTCCCACACCCAGCTCCACCAGATGGCGGGCTAGGCGATTGGCCTGTGCGTCGAGCTGTGCATAGCTCATGTGCGCATCGCCCATCCGCAAGGCGATGGCCTCGGGCCGCGCGCTCGCCTGCTGCGCGATCAGCGCATGCACCGTGCTGCGCGGTCCCTGGGGAGCCAGCGGTTCGGAGCGGCCCAGTGCCAGCATGCCGGCATGCTGCGAAGCGCCCAGCCACCCCATCTGCCCCAGGGGCTGGTCCACATCCAGAGCCAGCAGTTGGTGCAGCAAATGCTCGACCAGCTGCCGCATGTCCGCCACACGGGCTTCGTCGAAGGACTGGCGCGCATAGCAGTACTCGATTTCCAGCACCTCACCCACGGTGACCTGCAAATCCATGGCGTACCCGGTCAGGCCGCTGCCGGCCACGGCACCGAATTCCAAACCGAACTGATCCAGGCGCTTCATGGTCTGGTCCATCGGATGGTTCTCGAAAACGATGATGCTGTCGAACAAGGGCCGACCTGCGGATCCTGCCCAGCGCTGTATGTCGGCCAGTGCCGAATGCTCGAACTCCCGGGCTCGCAAATTGCCGGACTGAACCGCGCGCAGGTATTCGCCGATGGACAGCCCAGCGCGCACCGATACGGCGATCGGAATGGTGTTGATGAACAGGCCCAGCATCTGCTCGGCGCCCTCCAGGCTTGCAGGCCTGCCGGCCACTGTGGCGCCGAAGACGACCTGCCGGCTGCCGGCCTGCCGCTGCAACACCAGCGACCAGACGGCCTGCACCAGGGTGTTCATGGTCACGCGCTCGCGCTGGGCCAGGCCCACGAGGGCGGCTGTCCGCTGCGCATCCAGGCGCGTGAAAAGCTTGGCATAGCCGTCGGTGCCGGTGCGCTGCTGGGGGTCGGCCAGCAGAACCGGCCCCTCGAGCCCGGCCAGTTCCCCTTGCCAGAAGGCCTTGGCAGCCTCGGCATCCTGCCGCTGCAGCCAGCGCAGGAAGTCCCCGTAGGCGGGAGGCTGTGCGGGCAGTTGCTCGCCCGCATAGCTCTGCAGCCATTCACCCCAGAGCCGCGAATCGCTCCAGCCGTCCGAGAGGATGTGGTGCTGGGTCCACAGCAGCCGGTAACCCGTGTCCGAGATGCGGATCAGGTGGATGCGGACCAGCGGCGGAGCCAGCCAGTCGGTCTCCCTGCGCAACTCCTCCCTGCCCAGGCGGTCCGCGCGCTCGACCGCATCATCAAGCCCACGCCAGTCATGCTGCACGAACTTTGCCGTTGCCTGGCGCAGCACCACCTGCAGCGGTCGCTGGATGCCAGCCTGCCAGACAAAGGCTGTGCGCAGCATGGCGTGGCGCTGCACCATGGCCGACCAGGCGCGGGCCAGGCGCTCGGCATCGACCCCGGACAGGTCCACCCCGAGCTGGTTGACATACAGCCCGGTTCCCGGCGCCTCCATGGCATGGAAGAACATGCCTTCCTGCGTCGGGGTGAGCGGATAGACATCCTCCACATCGTCCTGGGCGAACGGCAGGCCCGCCAGGACCTGTGCATCGAAAAAGTCCACCAGACGGCCACGCTGCCCGGCCGATGTGGCCACGGCCACCGCCGCACCCTGGTCCGCACGTTCTGCCACGGCCGCAAGTTCGGCCACCGTCTGTCGCTCAAACAATTGCCGGGGCGTGATGCGCCAGCCAGCACGGTACGTCCGGCTCACGATCTGCAGGCTCAGGATGGAATCGCCGCCCAGCATGAAGAAGTTGTCGCTGCGGCCCACGCGCTCCACGCCCAGCACCTCGGCCCAGATGCCTGCCAGCATCTGCTCCACCTCGCCCTGCGGCGCTTCATAGACCTGTGCACCCGCCAGTTCGGGCTCGGGCAAGGCCTTGCGGTCCACCTTGCCATTGGCCGTCAACGGCAGCGCATCGAGCACCACGATGGCCGAAGGCACCATGTAGTCTGGCAGCCCCTGACCCAGCCGCTCCTTGAGCAGCCCGTCTTCGACTTCCTCGTTCAGCGAGACATAGGCCACCAGCCGCGCCCCGCCCGGCCCCTGGCTGGCCAGCACGACGGCCTCACGCACCTCCGGCTGCGCCAGCAGCTGGGCCTGCACTTCGCCCAGCTCGATGCGGAAGCCCCGGATCTTGACCTGCTGATCGACCCGGCCCAGGTATTCGAGCTCGCCCTGCGCGTTCCAGCGCACCAGGTCGCCCGTGCGGTACAGCCTGCTGCCATCGTCCGTGAAGGGGTTGGCGATGAAGCGCTCCGCGCTCAGGCCTTGCCGGTTCAGGTAGCCACGCGCCAGGCCCGCGCCCGCAACGAACAGCTCGCCCGCCACGCCTTGCGGCAGCAGGTTCAGACTGCCGTCCAGCACGTACAGGCCCAGGTCGGGAATGGCAGTTCCCACGGGACTGCGGCCACCATCCAAATCTGTCTTGGTGATCTCCCGGTACGTCACATGCACCGTGGTCTCGGTGATGCCGTACATGTTGATGAGTCGGGGGCTTTCGTCCCCGAAGCGATCGAACCAAGGCCTCAGGCTCTCGGGCTCCAGCGCCTCGCCGCCAAAGACCACATGGCGCAGCGACAGGCCGGAGCCGCCCTCCTCATCCTGCTCCACCGCATGGACCAGTTGGCCAAACGCCGAAGGCGTCTGGTTGAGCACCGTGACGCGCTCGGCACGCAACAGCGCCAGGAAGTCCTGGGGCGAGCGGCTGACCCAGTACGGCACCACCACGAGCCGGCCACCCGTGCACAGCGCACCAAAGATCTCCCAGACCGAGAAGTCGAAGGCGTAGGAGTGGAACAGCGTCCAGACATCGTCCGGGCCGAAGCCGAACCAGGCATCGGTGGCATCGAGCAGCCGCGCCACGTTGCGGTGGCTCAGCTGCGCGCCCTTGGGGCGGCCCGTGGAGCCCGAGGTGTAGATCACGTAGGCCAGGCTGTCGACCGAGACCTGCACCTGCGGATCGGCATCCGATTCGGCCGACAGGTCCAGCGTATCGACCTCCAGAATCTGCAAGCGGTCTGCGCCCGGAATGCGCGTACGCACTGCAGCCTGCGTCAGCACCAGGGCAATGCCGCTGTCCTCCACCATGTGCGCCAGCCGGTCGGCCGGGTAGTCCGGGTCCAGCGGCACATAGGCGCCACCGGCCTTGAGGATGGCCAGCAGGCCGACCACCATCTCCACCGAGCGCGACATGGCAATGCCCACGCGCGACTCGGGGCGCACGCCCAGGGCGATCAGGCGATGGGCCAGGCGGTTGGCCTGGGCGTTGAGTTCGCCGTAGCTGAGGCTTTGTGCTTCGAATACCAGGGCCTTCGCCCCGGGCCGCACACGCGCCTGTTCTTCGATCGCGTGCTGCAGCGGCACGGCATGCGCAAGGCATGGCTGCCTGCTGCCGCAGCGCTCAAGCGCCGTCCGCTCCGTCTCACCCAGAATCTGCAGCGCCCCCGCATTGCTGTGTGGAGCCCGCTCCAGCGCCCCGACGACCGCCTGGATGGCGGCCCCCATGTAGCTGCACAGCCGCTGGGCACCAATGGACTCGCTGGCCTGCATCACGATGCCGAAGCCCTCGCCCAGATCATCGATCGATACCGTTACCGGGTAGTTGGTGCGCTCCTGTCCACCCAGTGCCGTGAGGCCTTCCCATGCGCTGGAAGTCCCGTCATCCTGAACCAGATAACGGTAGTTGAGCAGAGTGGAGAACAGCGGCGTACCACCCTCCAGCGCACTGCAGCGCTGCGCCAGCGACAGCGTCGCGTGCTCATGGTGCATGAGCCCCGACAACCCCTCATGCGTCTGGCGCAGGCACTCCTGCACGCTGCGCTCTCCCAGCCGTATGCGCAGCGGCAAGGTGTTGATGAACATGCCCAGCGCACGCTCCACCCCCTCGCCACCCTGCATGCGCCCGAACAGCACCGTGCCGAACACCACGTCGTCCCTGCCCGTGGTCCGGCCCAGCACCAGCGACCAGGCCAGATGGAACAGGCTGGCCGCGCTCACGCCCTGGCGCTGCGCCGCAAGGCGCACGGCGCGTGCCAGCCCCGCATCCAGCACATGGCGCGCCTCCTGCACCCCGCTGCCGTCACCCTGCACGTCCAGCAGGCCGAAAGGCGCCGTGGGCTCATCCACATCGCCCAGCATGGCGCGAAAGAACTCTTCGTGCTCCCTGGCGCTCACCCCCAGCCGTGCCTGCGCCACGAAGCGCCTGAACGGCAGCGGCCGGGGCAGCGCATGCTCGCGCCCCTGGCGGATCAAACCAATCTCCTCGACGATGCGCTCCAGCGTCGTGTGGTCCAGCACCAGATGGTGCGTCAGCAGCTGCAGCAGCCAGCGGCCCTGCGGCGCATCCTGCGCCGCCACGGCGCGGATCATCGGCGCCTTGCGCACTTCGATGCGCTGCACGCGCGGGTCCAGCCGCTCGTGCAACTGCGCCGCCGCATCGGCGCCCGCCTGCACCTCCACCCATTCAGCAACCACCTGCGCCTTGCGCCAGACCACCTGCACGGGCTCGGCCAGCCCTTCCCACAGCACGGCCGTGCGCAGGATGTCGTGCCTTGCGATCACCTGGTTGAGGCTGTCCACAAAGCCTTGCAGCCGCTCGCGCGTATCGAAGCTCAGCAGGTTGGGCGTGGCGTAGGCATCGCCCTGCTGGTGCAGCATGTGGTGGAAAAGAATGCCTTCCTGCAGCGGTGCCAGCGGGTAGATATCCTGGATGTTGGCTGCACCACCGGGCACGGCTGCGGCGATCCGTGCAATCTCCTGGGCGTCCAGCGCCACCAGGGTCAGCATGGCCGGGGTGATGGCCGTGCAGTCTTCGGGAATGCCGTTGGGTGGGATGTTCAGCGCCGGTTCCGGCTGTTCCTGGTCCTCGCGCAGTGCCTGCGCAAGATCCGCAAGCCCTGGGTGCTGGAACAACGTGCGCACCTGTGTCGCCCAGCCCTGGGCGCGCAGCCGCTCCAGCAGTTTCAGCGCCAGCAAGGAGTGCCCTCCCAGCTCAAAGAAATGATCTTGCCGGCCCACGCGCTCCACGCCCAGCACCTCGGCCCAGATGCGTGCCAGCATCTGCTCCACCTCACCTTGCGGCGCTTCGTAGACCTGCGCACCGGTCAGTTCGGACTCGGGCAAGGCCTTGCGGTCCACCTTGCCGTTGGCCGTCAAGGGCAGGCTTTCGAGCACCGTGAGAGTGCCGGGCACCATGTAGTCAGGCAGGATTCGGCCCAGGCGCATGCGCAGTTCTGCCGCATTGCAGGCCACTGCATCGTGCAGGGAGACATAGCCGGCCAGTTGCATGCCGGCGGGCCCGCGCCGTGCCACCACCACCGACTCCCTGACTTCGGGCTGGGCCAGCAACTGCGCCTCGATCTCGCCCAGTTCGATGCGAAAGCCCCGGATCTTGACCTGATGGTCGATGCGGCCCAGATATTCGAGCTGCCCCTCATCGTTCCAGCGCACCAGATCGCCAGTGCGGTACAGGCGGCCTCCCGCGCCGTCGAAAGGATCGGCCACAAAGCGCTCCGAGCTCAGTCCTGGCCGGTCCAGATAGCCGGCCGCCAGCGCCTCTCCGCCCAGATACAGCTCGCCGGCCACGCCCGTCGGCGCCAGCGCAAGGTCCTGGGTCAGCACCAGGGCCCGGGTATCGCTGATGGGACGGCCTATGGGAACCTGGCTGCGGCCATCGTCGCGGCAGGTCCAATGCGTCACGTGGATGGCCGCCTCGGTGGGACCGTAGAGGTTTTGCAGGCTGACGCCGCGCAAGCGGGTCAAGGCCTCGCGCTGTGTCTCCGCCGGCATGGCCTCGCCGCCACAGATCACGTAGCGCAGCCGGGTTTCCTCCTCAATGCCTTCGTGGGCCAGAAAGGCCTGCAGCATGGGGGGCACGAAATTGAGCGTGGTGATCTGGTGCTTGCGTATCAGGTCGACGATGCGCTCGGGATCGCGGTGGTCGCCGGGCCTTGCCAGGACCAGGCGCACGCCGGCTGTCAGTGGCCAGAAGATTTCCCAAGCGGAAACGTCGAAGCCAAAAGCCGCCTTGTGCAGTACCGCGTCGTCCGGCCCCAGGCCGTAGTGGTCCTGCATCCATGCCATGCAGTTGGCCAGGGCCGCATGCCGGTTGGCTGCGCCCTTGGGTCTTCCCGTGGAGCCCGAGGTGTAGATCACATAGGCCAGGTTGTGCCCATGCAACTTCACGTCCGGCGCCTGTGCCGATTCGGCCGAGAGGTCCAGGCCGTCGAGTTCGACTACACGCAATGCCTCCGCAAACGGCAAGGTCCCTCGTGTATGGCTCTGTGTCAGCACAAGCGCTATGCCGCTGTCCTGCGCCATGTAGGCCAGGCGTTCGGGCGGGTACTCGGTATCCAGCGGCACATAGGCGCCGCCGGCCTTGAGGATGGCCAGTATGCCCACCACCATGTCGATGCAGCGCTCCACGGCAATGCCCACGCGCACCTCGGGACCGACGCCCAGACCGATCAGCCGGTGTGCCAGGCGATTGGCGCGCCGGTCCAGCTCGGCGCGGCTGAGCACTTCTCCGTCATGGACCAGGGCCACGGCTTGCGGCTGCTCGCTGACGCGCCGCTCGAACTCGCGGTGCACGGGCAAGGCCTGGGCATGGCGCTGCCCGTTGATGCTCCATTGCAGCAACTGCTGCGTCTCGCCAGGCGGCAGCAGCGGTATCTGCGCGATCGGCTGGGCAGGATGCTCGGCAAGCGCCTGCGCCAGGCCGGCAAGGGCCTGGTGCATGTAGCCGCAAATTCGCTGGGCGCCCACCGAGCGCAGCACATGGGCGATCAGGGTGAAGTCGTCACCCGTATCGTTCACCGAAAGGCCCACGGGGAAGTTCGTACGCTCCCGGCTGTGCAGTATCTCCATGCCGTTCCAGGTCTGCGCAGCCGCTTCGTCATGGGCCTGCGCATGCCGGTAGTTCAGCAAGGCCGTGAACAGCGGCGCGCCGCCGCGCAGCCCGCTGCAGCCCTGGGCCAGCGGCAGACTGGCATGTTCGTGGTGCAACAGGCCGGTCAGTGCGTCCTGTGTGTCGCGCAGGCATTCGGCCACGCTGCGCCGGCCCAGGCGCACACGCAATGGCAAGGTATTGATGAACATGCCCAGCGCACGCGCAACGCCCTGCCCTGCCTGCATGCGGCCAAACAGCACGGTGCCGAACACGACATCGTCACGAGCGCTTGTCCTGGCAACGACCAGGGCCCAGGCGAGGTGGAACACGGCGGCCGCACTCACGCCATGCCGCTGCGCCAGACGGCGCAGCCGCACTGCCAGTTCCGCATCCAGCGTTTGCCGGGCCTCGTCCACGAGGGAGCCGTCGCCCTGGATATCAAGCAGGTTGAAAGGTGCCGTCGGCTCCTGCACATCGCCCAGCATGGCGCGGAAGAAGGCCTCGTGTTCAGCCGTGCCGACGCCGGCTTGCGCATGGGCGACAAAGCGCCTGAACGGCAGCGGCGCAGGCAGTTCCTGCACCCTCCCCTGCTGGATCAGGGCGATTTCGCCCACAACCAGCTTGAGCGTGGTGTTGTCGTCCACCATGTGGTGCGCGAGGATCTGCAGCAGCCAGCGCTGCCGGGCGGCATCATGAGCCGCCACCAGGTGGATCAGGGGCGCCTGGCGCAAATCGATGCGGTATCCCTCGGCGGCATCTTCCAGCCTCGCTTCCGGATCCTGCGCGGGCGCGCCGCTGGCTGGCTCCGCGAGCCAGGAGATCTGCAGCCTGGCCTCGCGGCAAACGACCTGCACCGGGGTCTCCAGGCCTTCCCAGAAGACTGCCGTGCGCAGGATGTCGTGGCGCGCAACCACGGTGTCGAAACTCTCGACGAAGCGCTCCAGGCGTTGGCGGCTGTCGAAGGCCAGGGTGTGGGAGGTGATGTAGGTGTCACCCTGAGACTGCAGCAGGTGGTGGAACAGAATGCCCTGCTGCAAGGGCGTCAGCGGGTAGATGTCCTGGATGTTGGCCGCCCCGCCGGGCACGGCGGCCTCGATGGCGCGCAATTGTGAGGGCGTTGTCCGGACCAGGGCAAGCATGTCGGGTTCGATTCGCTGGCAGCCTGCAGGAATGCCCATGCCGCCGGCATCCTCCCGCACGGCGCAGACCGCTGCCTCGGCCACTGGCTGCAGGGCCTGGACGAAATCGGCCAGCCGGGGCTTGTGGAACAGCGTGCGCACTTCCACGGCCCAACCTTGGTTGCGGACCTGTTCCAGCAGCTGTATCGCCAGCAGCGAGTGCCCGCCCAGTTCGAAAAAGCTGCTGTGCCGCCCGACGCGCTCCACGCCCAGCACCTCGGCCCATATCTTTGCGATGGCGGCCTCGGCGCCCTCCGCAGGCGCCTGGTATCCAAGGTCCTGGGGGGCATCGGGCTCGGGCAGGGCCTTGCGGTCGATCTTGCCGTTCGCATTCAGGGGCAGGCCCTCGGGCATGACGATGATGGCGGAAGGAACCATGTAGTCGGGCAAGCCCGCCTCCAGCCTCGCACGCAGCGCAGCCGGATCGGGTTCGCAGTCCCGGGCTGCGGACACGTAGGCGACCAACCGCTCACCCGCAGGTGATGGCCGAACCAGAACCACGGCTTCGTTCACCTCGGGCTGCGCGAGCAACTGGCCTTCGATCTCGCCCAGCTCGATGCGGAATCCGCGGATCTTCACCTGCTGGTCCATGCGGCCCAGATATTCCAGTTCTCCTTCGGCGCTCCAGCGCACCAGATCGCCGGTCCGGTAAAGACGACGGCCCTGCGCACCGAACGGATCGGCGATGAAGCGCTGCGCCGTCAGGTCCGCACGGCCGCCATAGCCCCGGGCCAGGCCCGCACCGGCCACGTAGAGTTCGCCGGCCACGCCCATGGGCGCCGGATTCAGGTCGGCATCGAGCACGCGCAGGCCGAGATCGGGAATGGGCAGGCCCACGGCGCTGCGCCCACGGTCCAGGTCCGCCCGCGTGATCGGCCGGTAGGTCACATGCACCGTGGTCTCGGTGATGCCGTACATGTTGATCAGCCTGGGGCTCTGGTCGCCGAAAAGGTCGAACCAGGGCTTCAGCGTTGCCGGCTCCAGCGCCTCGCCGCCAAAAATCACACAGCGCAGCGACAGGCCTTCGCCACGATGCAGCGCCGGGCTGTGCATGATTTGCCCGAAGGCCGAAGGTGTTTGATTGAGAACCGTTACGTTCTCCGCACGCAGCAAAGCCAGGAATTCCTGGGGCGAGCGGCTGACCCAGTACGGCACCACCACGAGCCGGCCACCCGTGCACAGCGCACCAAAGATCTCCCAGACCGAGAAGTCGAAGGCGTAGGAATGGAACAGCGTCCAGACATCGTCAGGCCCGAAGCCGAACCAGGCCTCGGTGGCGTCCAGCAGCCGCGCCACGTTGCGGTGGCTCAGCTGCGCGCCCTTGGGGCGGCCCGTGGAGCCGGAGGTGTAGATCACATAGGCCAGGCCGTCTGCATGCAGGGCTAGGGCCGGATCGAGATCGGACTCCCCCTCCAGATCCAGCCCATCGATGGCCAGCATCACCATGCCGCTGCGCTGCGGGCAAGCCGGGGCCAGCGCCTGCTGTGTCAGCAGCAGCGAGATATCGCTGTCCTGCAACATATGGGCCAGCCGGTCGGCCGGATACCGGGGATCCAGCGGAACATAGGCACCGCCGGCCTTGAGGATGGCCAGCAGGCCAACCACCATGTCGAGCGAACGCTCGACCATCAATCCGACCTTGGCCTCAACCACCAGGCCACACGCAATGAGGTGGTGTGCCAGGCGGTTGGCGCGCGCATTGAGTTCGGCGTAGCTCAACGCCTGCCCTTCGCAGGTCACGGCAACGGCCGCGCCGTGCCGCCGCGCCTGGTCCTCTATCAGATGGTGAATCAGCGACTGCCCGCCGGCAGCCGGCGCACGGTCCAGGTCGTGTCCCATGCCCCGGGCCTGCAGCAATTGCCGCTCGGCAGGGTCCAGCAGCGGGACCTCGCCAAGGGCCAGGGCCAAATCGCCGGACAGGGCTTCGAGCAGCGCCACATAGTGGCCGGCCATTCTGCGCATGGTTTCTGGCTCGAACAGCTCTCGTGCATAGATCAGGGTCAGCCGCATCTGCCCGGAGCCGTCCAGCCCGATGTCCAACGTCAGTTCGAACTGCGCAGCCTGGTCGCCGATCTCGCAGGCCTCAAGCCCAAGCCCCGGCAGGTTTGCAAGAGAGGCCGCCTGCGCCTGCTGGAAGTTCAGCATCACCTGGAACAGCGGGCTGTGTCCGCTGCCGCGCTCCGGCTGTAGAGACTCCACGAGCACATCGAACGGCAGGTCCTGATGGTCCTGGGCCTGCAGCGTGGTGCGCACTGCCTGGTCCAGCAATTCGCCCAGAGTGGTGCGGCCGTCGAGGCGGCCGCGCAAGACCTGGGTGTTCGCGAAGTAGCCGACCACCTGCTCGGTCTCCACGCGGTTGCGGTTGGCATTGGGCACACCGACACGAATGTCGGACTCGCCGGTATGGCGATGCAGCAGCGCCTGGAAGCCTGCCAGCAAGGCCATGAACAGCGATGCGCCACGGGACTGCGCAGCCGCCTGCAGGCGCCGGGTCAGTGGCTCGTCGGCAAGCACCGTGCAACGTGCTGCGGTGTAGCGGCCATCGGCGCGCCGCGCATGGTCGGTCTGCAGTTGCAGCACCGGATGCGTGTCGCCGAGCTGGCCCCGCCAATAGGCCAGCTGGCGCTCGTTCTCCCCGGCCTCCAGCCACTGCCGCTGCCAGTTGGCGTAGTCGACATAGGTGATGGGAGCCGCCTCCAGCACAGGCGCTTCGCCGCGCGACATCGCGCCATAGGCCTGCAGGAACTCCTTGAGCAGCACCCGCATGGACCAGCCGTCAGACACGATGTGGTGCATCACCACCACCAGCACATGCTCGCGCGCATGCCGGCGCACCACGGCAGCTCGCAACAGCGGTTGCCGGGCCAGGTCGAACGGCTGCCGGTTGACTGCGGCCACCGCCTCGTCCACCAAGGCATCGCGCCGGTAGTCATCACATCCGCTCAGATCGATCAGCGGAATGTCCAGGGCCAGGCCGGGCGCAACCCGCTGCTCCACGCCTGCCGGACCGCCGGCGGTGAAGACGGTGCGCAGCGCGGCATGGCGATCCACCAGCAGCTGAAAGCATGCGCGCAACGTCTGCAGATCCAGCTCACCCAGCAGCCGCGTGGCCTGCGCGATGTGATAGGCCGAACTCGTGGCATCGAGCTGCCACAGAAACCACTGCCGGCGCTGCGCGTAGGACAGGGCACTGCATTCCTGGACCGCAGCCTCGCACGCCAGAATGGGGAACTGCCCAATCCGCATGCCTTCGGCACTGATCTTCTGATAGACCATGCGGCGCTGCTCTGGCGGCAATTGGGCGAAACGCTCGGCAATGCGGCGTGTCGAGATTTCGTTCATCAAAGGCTCCCCTCGATACTGTCTATAAAGGAATCAATGTCTGCCAAGGCCTGCTTGGCATCCGTGGCTGCAGCAACAGGCCGCAGACATGCGGCCATGTCGCTGAGCACCGGGTTCTGGAAAACGTCGCGTATCTCCATGTCGCCTTGCATGGCGCCCTGGACGCGGGCCACCAGCTGCACGGCCAGCAACGAATGACCGCCCATGGCAAAGAAGCTGTCGTTGCGGCCCACCTTCTCGACGCCCAGCAGCTGGGTCCAGATGCCGGCCAGCATCTGCTCGGCCTCCGTGCTCGGCGCCTCGTAGACCTGCTGCGCCTCGAACTCCACGGCGGGCAGCCGGCGGCGGTCCACCTTTCCATTCACGTTCAGAGGCAAGGCCTCTAGCACGCCTATGCCCGAAGGCAGCATGTAGTCGGGCAGCAGCTCGCCCAGCCTCTGGCGCAGCTGCGCCGCGTCGATGCACGTGTCCGCAGCGGCCACCACATAGGCAAGCAGTCTTGCCCCCTCAGGGTCTGGCCGGGCCACGACGACGGCCTCGCGCACTTCGGGCTGGGCCAGCAGTTGGGCCTCGATCTCGCCGAGTTCGATGCGAAAGCCCCGCACCTTGACCTGATGGTCCATGCGGCTCAGATACTGCAGCCTGCCCGGAGCCGTCCAGCGCACCAGATCCCCGGTGCGGTACAGCCGCTCGCCGGCATCTCTGAATGGGTCCGCAACAAAGCGCTCCGCACTCAGACCCGGACGGTCGGAATAGCCGCGCGCCAGGCCGGCGCCCCCGATGTAGAGTTCGCCGGTCACGCCTTCTGGCACAGGACGCAAGCCTGCATCCAGCACCAGCAGACGCGTGTCGGCGATGGCATGGCCCACCTCGGGGACGGCCTGTTGCACGACAGGCTGGGCGCTGGACCAGATGGTGGTTTCCGTGGGCCCATACATGTTCCACAGCTCCACACCAAGCGTCTGCAGTTCCTGCGCCAGGTCCTCATGCAGCGCTTCGCCGCCACACAGGCCTTTGAGGCGCATTGGAGGTCTGGCAGGCCAGCCCGCCGCAAGCAGCAAGCGCCAGCCGGCCGGCGTCGACTGCAGCACCGTGGTGCCGCTGGCCTCCACAAGCCGTGCCAGGGCCTGGCCGTCGCGCACCGCCGAACGTGGAGCCAGCACTATCTGTGCGCCGCAGGACAGGGGCAGATAGAGTTCGAGCGCTGCGATATCGAAGGACAGCGAGGTCACGGCCAAAAGCACATCGTCGGCCTGCATGCCAGGGCGGGACTGCATGCTCAGGATGAACTGGGACAGTGCCGCGTGCCGCACCATCACGCCCTTGGGCTTGCCTGTTGATCCCGAGGTGTAGATCACATAGGCCAGTTGTTCGGCATGCAGGGCCAGACCGAGATCGGCATCGGATTCGGTGTTCAGATCCAGGCCGTCGAGCGCCATCACGGCAACATCGGGACCCAGCCCCGCAAAATGCGGCCGCAGATGCCCGTGCACCAGCAGCAGGCCCAGACCGCTGTCCTGCGCCATGGCCAGCAGACGTTGCGCGGGATGCTCGGGGTCCATCGGCACATAGGCGGCGCCCGCCTTGAGCACGGCCAGCACGCCCAGGACCATGTCGGCGTTGCGCTCCACGCACAGGCCGACCCGGACACCCGGCCGCAGACCCTGCCGCACCAGATGGCGGGCCAAGCGGTTGGCGCGGGCGTTGAGCGTGCCGTAGTCAAGGCGTACATCACCGCAGACCAAGGCCGGGGCACGGGGACGCAGCCGGGCCTGGCGCTCCATGAGTTCGTGCACGGGCAGCGGATGCGCATGGCGCTCGGTGTTGGAGCCGGCATCGAGCAGCCCGGCCCATTCGTCGGCCGGCATGGTCTTGATTTCGCAGGCGGCCATATCGGGACGCTCGGCCAGCGCCGAGGTGATTTCATGCAGGACCTGGAGCAGCACGGCATGCACGCGCGCTGCGCCTATCGCCTTGATGACCTGCACGGCCAGGGAGAAGCCTTGGCCGAGATCGTCGACGCCTACCGTGGCCGGGTAGTTGGTGCGGTCCCTGGACCCCAGCGACTCCATGCCCTCCCAATGGTGCTCGGCACGCACGCCCTCGGTGCGGCTGTAGCGGTAGTTCAGCAGCGAGGAGAACAGGGCCACGTCGCCAGGCAGGCTGCTGCAGCGCTGGGCCAGGGCAAGGCTGGCATGTTCATGGTGCAGCAGGGAAGCCAGCGTACCGTGGGTATCCATCAGGCAGCATCGCAGGCTGCGCGACCCCAGGCGCACGCGCATGGGCAAGGTATTGATGAACAGGCCCAGGGAGCGGTGCGCGCCCTGCCCGCTGTCCATGCGGCCAAACAGCACGGTTCCGAAGACCACGTCGTCCTTGCCCGTCAACTGCGCAAGCGTCTGGGCCCAGGCCAAGTGGAACAGCGTGGCCGAACTCACGCCGTGCCGCTGCGACTGCAGGCGCACGGCCGCAGCGAGCCCGTCCTCCAGCGAAGCGCGCACTTCCTCGACATCGCGGCCGTCGCCCAGGACATCGGACATGCCCAACAGCGTGGTCGGCTCGTCAACGTCGCCCAGCATGTCGCTGAAGAAGGCTTCATGCTCGGACTCGGCGATGCCATGCCGTGCATGGGCGACAAAGTTCCTGAAAGGCACCGGCTCAGGCAATTCGCCATGGCGGCCCTGCTGGATCAGCGCGATCTCGTCCATCGCCAGATCCAGCGTCGCATGGTCGAGCACGATGTGGTGGCTGGCGAAGACCAGCAGCCATCGTCCGGCAGGCACGTCATGGGCCGCGAATGCCTCGATCAAGGGCGCCTGCCTCACATCGATGCGGAAGTCACCGCCATGGATATGGTTCTTCAGGCCTTGCAGCAGGTCGCCGGACGGTTCAGCCAGCTGCGCGCACTCATCGTCCTGCATCCAGTGCAGCTTCAGTTGCGCCCGCCTGCAAACGAGCTGGACCGGCTCCCTCAAGCCCTCCCACACAATGGCCGTTCTCAGCACGTCATGGCGGGCGATGACCTGGTCCAGATCGTGGATGAATCCCTCGAGAAGTTCCCGGCTGCGAAAGCCCAGCGCATGCGAAACGATGTAGACATCGCCGCGCGGCTGCAGCAAATGGTGAAAGAAGATGCCTTCCTGCAGCGGGGCCAGCGGGTAAATGTCCTGGATGTTGGGCGCGCCCCCGGGGACCTGGGATTCGATGGTGCGGATCTCCTGCGCGTTTAGCGCCACCAGGCCGAGCATGTCGGGCTGCAGCGCGCTGCAGTCCTGTGGAATCAGGTTCTCGGGAATGACGAACCGGCGCCTCGCCCCCTGCTGCTGCACGGCATGGGCAAAGCCGGCCAGCACAGGGTTCTGGAACAGCATGCGCGCCTGCGCGTCCATGCCCTGCGCTCGCAGGTTTTCCAACAAGCGAAGCGCCAACAGCGAATGTCCTCCCAGCTCGAAGAAGTTGTCGCTGCGCCCCACCCGCTCCACACCCAGAATGTCCCCCCAGATGCGTGCGATGGCGCTTTCGAGAGCCCCCTGGGGCGGCTCATAGCCCTCCCTCGGCAGGTCTGCAGGCTCGGGCAGCCGGTGTCTGTCGACCTTTCCATTCGCATTCAGCGGCAGGGCATCGAGCACCACGATGCGGCCCGGCACCATGTAGTCGGGCAATGACTGCGCCAGCTTCTGCCTCAGCGCGTCCGCGCCGCACCCTGAGTCTTCAGACAGCGAGACATAGGCCACAAGCTGCACGGCCGCCCCGGCCCGCCGCGCCACAACCACCGCCTCCCTGACATCGACACAGGCAGAGAGCCTGGCCTCCACCTCCCCCAGTTCCACGCGGTGGCCGCGGATCTTCACCTGATGGTCGAGGCGCCCCAGATATTCGAGCTGGCCTGCGGCATTCCATCGCACCAGGTCACCAGTGCGATACAGGCGACCGCCTGCACCGTCGAAGGGGTCGGCCACAAATTTGTCGGCCGTCATGGCGGGCCTGCGGAAGTAGCCCCGTGCAAGAACGGTGGACGCGATGTGCAGCTCTCCAGGCATGCCCTGGGGTACCGGACGCAGCTGGCCGTCCAGCACATACAGCTGGGCCTGGGAAGCCGCGCGGCCAATCGGCGGAAGCTCCGCGGCGTTGCAGGGATCGACGATGAAATCGCTCACCACATGGGATTCCGTGGGGCCGTAGTGATTGACCAGGCGGCATTGCGGATGCCTGTCCAACCAGTCGAGCAAGGGCCGCGTGAGCTTGAGCTGTTCGCCGGCCGTGATGATTTCCTGGATATGGCCCAGGGACTCGCCGCGCGCCAGCGCGGCTTCGGCAAACAGTTGCAGAACGGCGAACGGCAAATAGAGCCTCTCGACCGCCTGGCGCGCCACGAGATCAAGCAGCAGCGAGAAGTCATGGCGGTCGTCACCGCAGGTCTGGACCAGGGTAGCGCCCGAACTCAGGCCGCAGATGATTTCCTGCACGCTCACATCGAAGCATGGCGACGCGAACAGCAGGGTGCGAAATGCGCCCGGCAGGCGCTGCATCTGCCAGGCCGCCAGTTGCGAAACTACCCTGTGCGGCACGGCCGTGCCCTTTGGGCGGCCCGTGGAGCCAGAGGTATAGATCAGATACGCCAGGCTGTCCCCATGGATGGTCCGCTGCGGCGCTTGATCGGGCTCGGAGCTGAACGCCAGGACATCGATGGACAGGCGGCGCAGCGATGGCGCGGCAGGGATGCGGTCTTGCAGCGCACTCTGGGTGAGCAGCAGCGCAATGCCGCTGTCTTCGATCATGTAGGCCAGGCGCTCCTGGGGATAGTCCGGGTCCAGCGGCACATAGACGCCGCCGGCCTTGAGCACGGCCAACATGCCGATGACCGTGTCGGCCGACCGCTCCGTGGCCACGCCGACTCTTGTATCTGGCCCCACGCCCAGCCCGATCAGGCCATGCGCCAAGCGGTTGGCGCGCTGGTGCAGCTGCGCATAGCTGAGGCGGAGGTCTCCGAATACCAGGGCCTCGGCATCCGGCTGCCTTCGTGCCTGCTCGTCCAGCAGCCGGCAGATGTCTCCGGACCCCGGCGGGGCCTGCCCCGGCGCACCCAAATCCCTCAGTGCACGCAGCTGCTCCTGCGGCACGGGATCCAGCGCTCCCAGGCTTTCGGCACCCGGCGCCGTGAGGGCCTGCAGAATCTGTTCGAGGCGGGCTGCGATCTGGGCCACCGCAGCATCGCCAATCCTGTCTTTCGCATAGCCGTAGCCGATGGACAGCCGACTCCCCTGGTTCACAACCAGGGTCAGCGGATAGTGCGTCTCGTCCCGGCTCGACAGATCGCCCAGGACCAGGCCGTCCTGCCCCTTCTGCCTCAAGGCCTCATCCACGGGATAGTTCTCGAACACCACGATGCTGTCGAACAGGTCCTGTCCCGGACAGGCGGCCAGTTGCTGTATTTCGTGCAGGGGAATGGCCTCGTGTTCCCGCGCCTGCACATTGCACGACTGCACGGCGCGCAGCCAATCGCCGATGCAGCAGCTCTCGTTCACCTCCAGGACGATGGGCAGAGTGTTGATGAACAGTCCCAGGATTTCCTCGGCGCCGGCCAGATCCGCAGGCCGGCCCGACACCGTCACGCCGAACACTACGGTCGTCTGCCTCAGGCAATGCGCCAGGGTCAGGCCCCAGGCTGCCTGAACCAGGGTGTTCAGGGTCACGCGCTCGGCGCGCGCAAAGGCGGCCAGCCTAGCCGTCGCTGCGGCATCCAGCAACGTCGTCCGTTCGCCATAGCCGGAAACGGCATCACCTGCCAGCGCATCGGACAGTCGTGTCGGAACGGCAATCGCGGCCATTCGCTGCTGCCAATAGCTTCGCGCGGCGGTACAGTCCCTGCGGCCCAGCCAGCGGATATAGCTGCCGTACTGCGCCGCCGGTGCAGGCACGGCGGCGCCGCCATAGTGGCCCATGACTTCACTCAGCAGGCGGGCCGTGCTCCAGCCATCGAGCAGCAGGTGGTGGCGGGTCCAGATGAAATGAAAGCTGTCCGGCCCCAGTTGCACCAGGCACAGCCGCATCAGAGGCGGTGCGGCAAAGTCGAAGCCGCGTTCGCGCTCCTGCCTGGCCAGATCATCGAGATCCGTGGCAGCGCCCCCGGGACCTTCGCGCCAGTCCAGCTGCACCAGGGGCAGTTGCGCCTTGCGCGCCACCCACTGCAGCAGGCCTTGCGTGTCCTGGAAGAATCCGGTGCGCAGCACATCGTGCCTGTCACAGGCGCCCTCCCATGCTGCCCGGAACCGCTGCGCATCAAGGCCGCGCATGTCCAGCCTCAACTGGTTGACATAGGCCGATCCCTGCTCCTGCGTGACGCTGTGGAAGAAGATGCCCGCCTGCAGCGGCGCCATCGGATACAGATCGGCAAGTTGCGCAGCAGGCAAAGGCAGACTGTCCAGCCGCTGCTGCGAGACCCCGGCCAGCGGGAAATCGCTGGGCGTCACGCCGCGCCCGCCGTCCACGCAGTGCGCGATCAGCGCCTGCAGCTCGCCCAGGAAGCTATCGGCCAGACCCTGCACCGTCGCCCCATCGTGCACGGCTGCGCTGTAGTGCCACTGCAGCACCAGCTCGCCGCGCTGTATGCAGGCCACCACTTCCAGCCAGGCGCGCCGCGACGATTGCGGTGCGCGCTGGCCGGTCACCGGCTCACGCGCCAGCCGCCAGCCCAGGCCACCGTCCAGCGCCTGGTCCAGCTGGCCCAGGTAGTTGAAGGTGAGCTGCGGCTGCAGCTTCGGCAGCTGCGTTCCTTGGGGGGCCAGATGGCGCAGCAGCCCGTAGCCCAGGCCCTTGCCGGGAACGGCGCGCAGCTGCTCCTTGATGGCCTTGAGGCCCGCGCCCGGCTCGGCGTCGGCACCCGGTCGCAGGCAGACCGGGTACAGCGTGGTGAACCAGCCCACGCTGCGGGCCAGGTCCATGTCCTCGCTCCAGGGCTCGCGCCCATGGCCTTCGAGTTCGACCAGCACGCTGTCGCGCCCGTCCCAGGCGCACAGCGTGCGTGCCAGAGCCGTCAGCAGCACGTCGTTGATCTGGGTGCGGTAGGCCGGCGGCACTTCGCTGAGCAATTGTTCGGTCAGGTCCTCGCCCAGCCTGCACTCCACCGTGACCGTGTCCGCGACGGTGTTGCTGCCTGCGGCGTGGCCGGGCAGCGGCGCGCCGGCCTGCGCCAGCGTCTCGGTCCAATGGGCCAGTTCGGCCTGCGTTGCGGACTGTGCGGCGCGCGACTGCAGCGCTTGCGCCCATTCCCGCAAGGCGCTGGTGCGCGGGCCGAGATCGACAGCCTGGGCCTTGCCCAGCTGCGCATAGGCGGTCTGCAGGTCCTCGACCAGGATGCGCCAGGAGACGGCATCCACCACCAGATGGTGGGCGATCAGCAGCAGCCGGCCCGAGCGCGTGCCGCCCAGATCCAGCCACACGGCCTTGAATGGCCGCTCCAGGCTCAGCGTCGTCTGCAGCGCTGCGGCGGTGCGCGCAATGGCCGCGCCCGCGTCACGCTCGGCCGACAGGTCCTGGGTTTCGAACGGCGCCTGCGCGGGGGTGGCACCCACGCACTGCGTCCAGCGCCCGTTCTTGCAGGCGAAGCGCAGGCGCAGCGCCTCATGCTGGGTGACCACGGCATCGACCGCCGTGCGCAGGCGCGCCAGGTCCGGCACCTCGCCCAAAGTCAGCAGCACAGACTGGTTCCAGTGGTGGGGCTGCGCAAAGGCCTGTTCGAAGAACCAGTGCTGCACAGGCGTCAGGCCAAATGCTGCACCGGCTTCAGCGGCCGGGGCTGCCGGGGCGGTGGGCGCAGCTGGTGCGGCCGCCACGGCACCGCCCGTGGCTACGGCCAGCGCGGCAATGGTCTGCTGCTCCATGAGCTGCCTGGGCGTGAGCTTGAGGCCGCGCTTGCGTGCGCGCGCCACGATCTGCAGCGCCAGGATGGAGTCGCCCCCCAGGCTGAAGAAGTTGTCATGGCGGCCGGGCGCCTCGGTGCGCAGCACCTGCGCCCAGATCTCGGCCAGCAGCTGCTCGGTGGCTCCCTGGGGCGCTTGGCCCCCGTCGGTGGCAGCCGTTGCCGCCTGCGGCACAGGAGCTGGGAGCGCGCGGCGGTCAAGCTTGCCGTTGGCCGTCAACGGCATGGCAGGCAGATCGACAAAGTGCGCTGGCAGCATGTAGTCGGCCAGCCGGGCGCCCAGCGCTGCACGCAGGCCGTCATGGTCGCCCGGCTGGTCCGGTTCGCGCACCAGATAGGCGCACAGCCGCAGCTGGCCGTCTTCGCTGGCCAGAGCCAGCACCTCGGCCTCGCGCACGGAAGGCTGCTCGCGCAGCGCCTGGGCAACTTCGCCGGGCTCCACACGGAAGCCACGGATCTTGACCTGGCCGTCGAGACGGCCCAGGAATTCGAGGCTGCCGTCGGCACGCTGACGCACCTGGTCGCCCGTGCGGTACAGGCGCAGGCCGGGCTCGAAGGGGCTGGCCACAAAGCGTTCCGCGCTGAGCGCAGGCCGGCCCTGGTAGCCGCGCGCCAGACCCGCTCCGCCAATGAACAACTCGCCCGGCAGGCCCGCAGGCACGGCCTGCAGCGCCGCATCCAGCACATGGGCCACGGTGCCGCCCAGCGGCACGCCCATGGGCAGGCTGGCGGCTGCACGGTCGGCCTGGTCTGCGGACTGGGTCAGCGTGCCCACCGTGGTCTCGGTGGGGCCGTAGTGGTTGAGCACGCGGCAAGCGGGCTGCAGCGCGGTGATGCGCTCCAGCAGCGCCCAGCCCGTCGCCTCGCCCCCCAGCACCAGACAATGGCGTGGCAGAACCTGCGCGGGCCGGGCAGCGTTCAGCAGGGCCTGCAGATGGCTGGGCACGATCTTGAGCACATCGACCTGGTGCGTGTGCATGTAGTCCGCAAAGGCATCGGGATCGAAGGCGCGCTCAGGGGCCATCAGGTGCAGCAGGCGCCCAGAGCACAGCGCGCCGAACAGCACCGTATGCCCCAGGTCGGCGGCCACGGTGGACACCATGGCCATGCTGGAGGCGCCGGCCGGCAGGTCCAGCCGGGCCAGCACGCCCTGCACATAGTTGGCCAGCGCGCCGTGGCTGATCACCACGCCCTTGGGCTGGCCCGTGGAGCCCGAGGTGTAGATGAGGTAGGCGGCCTGATCGCGGTGGAGCGTGACGGGCTCCAGCGTGGTGGCTTCAGGCTCCATGTCGTCGGAAAGTGCCAGCGGCCAGACAGGAATCGCCGGCTGCCACGCCACGGGCTGCGCCGCCAGCAGCAGGCGTGCGCCGCAGTCGTGCAGCTGGTAGGCCAGGCGCTCGGCCGGCAGCTCGGGGTCCAGCGGAACATGGACGCAGCCGGCCTTGAGCACGGCCAGCATGCCCAGCACCAGCTCGGGCGAACGTGGCGCCAGCACGCCGATGCGGGTTTCCTGTCCCAGGCCCTGCGCGCGCAGCTGCGCGGCCAGGCGGTTGGCCGCGCGGTCCAGCTGCAGGAAGGATGCGGTGCGCGCTTCGGCGCGCAGCGCCATGCCCAGGCCCTGGCGTTCAACAGCGGCATTCCACAGCGCAAGCACGGTTGCGGCCTGGGGAGCCTCGCCGCCGTCAGCCACGTCAACCGGGTCGGCCAGCGCAATGGCCGCCAGCGCGGCATCGGGCGCGGCCACCACCTGCCGGGCGCAGCGGGTCAGGCTGTCCGCGAAGACGGCGATGCGCTGCGCATCGAACAGGCCCGTGTCGTGGATGAACACGCATTCGATGCCCTCGGCCCGGTCGGTGAAGTCCAGGCTCAGGTCGAAATGCGCCTGGCCTGCCGTCAGTGTCTGCATGCGCACGCGCACGCCGGCGGCACTGCGCTCGCGCTCCATGGCGTCCTGCTGCGTGCACTTGACCTGGAACAGCGGATGCACGCCCGGCAGGCGCTCGGGCGCCAGCGCCTCGACCAGCATGTCGAACGGCAGGTCGGCATGCTGCTGCGCATCCAGCACGGCCTGGCGCACCTGTTCGAGCAGTTCGCCAAAGCCCATCTGCGGTGCGGCATCGACCTGCAGCACCTGCAGGTTGAGCAGATAGCCGATCAGCCCATGCGTCTCGGCCTTGCCCCGATTGGCAATGGGCGTGCCCACGCGGATGCGGCACTGGCCGCTCAGGCGGTACAGCAACAGGTCCAGCAAGGCCGTCATGGCCATGAACAGCGAGGCGCCGCGCGCCCGCGCCAGCGCGCGCACCGCATCGGACAGCCCGGCGGGCCAGACAAAGCGGTGCCGGCCCTCGGCCGCGCCGGTCACGGCGCCGCGCGCATGGCTCAGGGGCAGCGCCAGCGGCGCGTGTTCATGGCCCAGGCGATCGCGCCAGTAGCGCAGCTGGCGTTCGCGCTCGCCACCGTCCAGGCGCTGGCGTTCCCAGGCCGCGTAGTCGGCGAACTGGATGGGCATGGGTGCCAGTGCGGGGGGCTGCGCGCGCAAGCGGGCCTCGTAGCAGTGCAGCAGCTCGTCGACCAGGATGCGCAGCGACCAGCCGTCCGCCGCGATATGGTGCAGCGACAGCGCCAGCACATGGCGCTGCGCGTCCAGGCGGTACAGGCAGGCGCGCAGCGGCGCCTGGCGGTCAAGGGCGAAAGGCGTCTGCGCGAAGCCGGCCAATGCGTCTTCCAGCGCAGCCTGCGTTGGCATATCGACCACAGGCATTTGCAGCGACGTGGCCCCGTCCGGTTGCACCGCCTGCACCGCCTGCAGCGCCTGGCCATCGTCGCCGGCCGTGATCCGCGTGCGCAGGATGTCGTGCCGCGCCACCAGATCGTCCAGCGCCGCAGCCATCGCCCCCGCGTCCAGCGGGCCTTCCATGTCCAGGCTGCCGGCCAGGTTGTAGGCCGGGCTGTCGGGCGCCAGCTGCCAGGTCAGCCAGAGGCTGCGCTGGGCATGGGACAGCAGGGCCGGGCTGGCCGGATCGCGGCGTGGAATGTCCTGGCCAGCGCGCACGGCCGGGCTGCCGCCGCCGCGCAGGCGGGCATCGAGCTGGGCACGCTGCTCGGGGCTGAGCCGGGCGCGCAGGGACTGAATATCTTGCGGTGCTGTCATGGCGATCTTCACGAATAAATCGGCGATGCGGTGGTCGGGGCGGGCTCGGCTTCGGCGTCCAGCGCCTGGATTTCCTCGATCAACCGGGTTTCAACGAGTTCGGCCAGGCGCCGCACCGTGGGCGTGCGCAGCAAGGCCGCAGGATGGATTTCGACGCCATAGGCCTGGCGCACGCGCGCCAGCAGCTGTATGGCCATGAGCGAGTCGCCGCCGAGTTCGAAAAGGTTGTCCTCGGCGCCCACGGGAGCCACGCCCAGGAAGCCGCTCCAGAGCGCGGCCAGACCGGTCTCCAGGTCGCCCTCGGGCGCCACGAAGCCGGCCATGCCACCGGGCCGCGCCTGGGTGGGAGCAGGCCCGGCCGTCGCTGCCGTTGTCGCTGCTGCAGGCAGGGCCTGGTCCAGCAACTCGGCGAGGTCCGCATGGCGACGCGTTTCCAGATCGGTGGTGGACACGCAGACAAGGGGCTGCAAAGGGCCGGCCAGAATGCGCTCGAACAGATGCACGCCCTGCTCCGGTGCGATGCCCACACCTTCGGGCATGGACGTGCCTGCCGCCATGCCCACGCCGCGCCACCCGTCCCAGCCCACGGAAATCAGCGGCCAGCCGGCCGTGCGGCCATGGGCCACGGCCAGCGCATCCAGGCAGGCATTGGCGGCCGCATAGTCGATGCGGCCCAGGCCGCCCGCCACGGCGGCCAGGGAAGAGCACAGCAGCATGAAGTCCAGCGGCTGCCCGGCCAGTGCGGCCAGCAAGGCCCGCGTGCCCTGGAGCTTGGGCGCGAGCACCTGCATCACCTCGTGTGCCCGCTTGTCCGCGAGCATGCCGTCGCCGGCCAGGCCGGCGGCGTGGATGACGCCGTGGATGCCGCCATGCATTCCGCCGAACGCGCGCTGCGCCTGTTCCAACGCGGTGCGCAGCTGGGCTTCGCTGCCCACATCGGCCTGCACCAGGCACAGCTGGGCGCCCAGCCGTTCCAGCTCCAGCAACTGCTGCAGCCGGGCACGCAGCGCAGGTTCCGTCTGCGCACCCTGCGCCAGTGCCTGCCACTGACCCCGTTCAGGCAGCGCCGAGCGGCCCAGCAGCACCAGCCGGGCCTGCCAGTGCTCGGCCAGGTGCCGGGCCAGCGCCAGCCCCATGCCGCCCAGGCCGCCCGTGATCAGATAGCAGCCGCCACGGCGCAGGCGCGGCGCGGTGGCTGGCGCAGCTGGCGTGACGGCGGGTGCCGTCTGCCCCGCAATGCGCTCGTAGCGCCGGGTCCAGCGGTGCGGGCCGCGCAAGGCCACGCAGGCCGGTGCGGGCTCGCTGAACTCGGCCAGGATGCGCTGCGCCAGCGCTGCCATCCCTTGGGCATGCCCGCTCTGCACAGGCAGCACATCGACGATGCGGCATGCCATGCCCGGCAGCTCCTGGGGAATCACGAGGCAGGGGCCATGGAGCATGGCCTTGGCGGGCTGCAGGGATTCGGTCCCTGTCACGTCCTCCAGCCCATCCGTGACCAGCAGCATCTGCTGCCGGCCAGCAGCGCCCACGCCGGATGCGGCAGGCACGGCCTCCAGCGCCTGGGCCAGGGCCAGCGGGCCGAGCAGGCAGCGCTCAGCCGCCTGTGCGTCATCCAGCGTGCCCAGGCTCCACAGATCGCAGATGCAGGCCACCGGGCCGATCTCGGCCGCTATCTGCCCCAGGGCGCGCGTCCAGTCGCTGCGCTCGGTCATGCGCAGCGCATGGCGGGCAGGCCCCAGGCGTTCATGGAGCGGACCGGGTTCGATGCGGACCACGGGCGCGGGCTGGGTGTCGGACCAGGCCTGCGCCAGGGATTCGGCCAGTGTCGATCCGGCCTCGGCCAGCAGCAGCATGCAGCCGCCGGCGGGTACCGCGGCGGCCCGTACAACGGGCGCTGAGCGTTGCCAGACAGGGGCATACAGCCAACCCCGGGGATCGGTGCCGTGCAGACCACCGGGAGCAGCAGGAGCGGCCTCAGAGGCCGGCACCGTGGCGGCAACCCAGTGCGATTCGCGCTCGAACGGATAGCCGGGCAAGGGCACGCGGCGCGCGCCCTGTGCGCTGTTCAGCAGCGGTGCCTTGGCCGCGTCAACGCCCGCCGCCCAAAGCTGGGCCAGGCAGCGCGCGGGCTGGTCGGCCTGAAGTTCTTCGCGGTTGGCGGCTGCCTGCGAGGCCAGCACGGTGCGTGCGCCAGCCTTGGGATGGCGCCGGGCCAGGCCGCTGAGGCCTTGGCCCGGGCCCACTTCCAGCAGGATGCGGTCGCTTTGGTCCAGCAGCGTGTCCAGGCCCTGCGCAAAGCGCACCGTGCCGCGCAGATGCTGCAGCCAGTAGCGGGGGTCCTGGGCCTCTTCGTCGCGGATCCAACGGCCGCTGAGGTTGGAGATGAAGGCCATGGCAGGCCGGTTGAACCGCACGCTGGCCAGCTGGTGCGCAAAGGCGTCGAGCACGGGATCGAGCAGCGCGGAATGAAAGGCGTGCGACACCTGCAATCTGCGCAGCAGCACGCCCGTGCCGGCCAGGGCCTGCTCGGCGGCCGCAATGGCGTCGGGCCGGCCCGAGAGCACGCACAGATCGGCCGCATTGACGGCGGCCAGATCGCAGCCCCGGCACAGCCAGTCCTGCAGCGCGGCCTCAGGCAGGCCCACGGCCAGCATGGCGCCGGGCTCGGTGGCCTGCATGATGCGGCCGCGCGCGACCACCAGGTCCAGCGCATCGTCGAGCGAGAAGACCCCAGCGATGCAGGCCGCCACATACTCGCCGATGCTGTGGCCCAGCATGGCCTCGGGCTGCAGGCCCCAGGACATCCACAGCCGCGCCATGGCGTACTCGACGATGAACAGCGCAGGCTGCGTGGCCTCGGTGCGCGCCAGAGCCTGCGCGGCCCGGGCATCGTCGGCATGGGCCAGCAGCCAGGGCCGCAGGTCCATGCCGGTCTGCGTCCTCACCCTCTCGCAGCAGCGGTCCACGATGTCGCGGAATACCGGCTCCTGCGCATGCAGGCTGCGTGCCATGCCCGCGTGCTGGGCGCCCTGCCCCGGGAACAGAAAGGCCAGGCCGGGCTGGGGCGAGAGCACGCTGCCGGTGAAATGCACCAGGGGCGCCGGATGGTCCAGCGCCTCGATGGCCTGGGTCACTCCATGGGCCAGCACGGCCAGCCGGTGCGCATGGCGCTTGCGGCCCACACGCAGGGTGTGGGCCACATCGGCCAGGGCCAGGTCCGGGTGCTGCTCCAGATGTCTGGCCAGCTGGCTGGCCGAGGCCTGCAGCGCCTGCGGCGTGCGCGCCGACAGCAGCAGCAATTGGGGGGCCTGCCCTGACTTTTCCGATGCATCGGCCGGCAACGAGGCCGGAGCCTCCTCCAGCACCATGTGCGCATTGGTGCCGCCCATGCCGAAGGAGCTCACGCCGGCACGCCGGGGCAGCGGGCCGGCAGGCCAGTCCTGCGCCGCGGTCTGTACGCGGAAGGGGCTGGCAGCGAAGTCCACGCGCGGGTTGGGCGTGGAGAAGTTCAGGCTGGGCGGCAGGGTGCGGTGGCGCAGCGCCATCACGGCCTTGATCAGGCCGGTCACTCCGGCAGCGGCGTCCAGGTGGCCCACATTGGTCTTGACCGATCCCAGGGCGCAGTGACCGGGCGCACGCCCCGTCAGTCCCCCAGCCCCGCCAAAGGCCTGGGTCAGCGCCGCGATCTCGATGGGATCGCCCAGCGTGGTGCCCGTACCATGGGCCTCGACATATCCCACTGAGGCGGGATCGACGCCAGCCATGGCCTGGGCGGCGCGTATGGCCTCGGCCTGGCCGTCCACGCTGGGCGCGTTGTAGCCGATCTTGCGCGCGCCATCGTTGTTCACGGCACTGCCACGGATCACGGCATGGACGGTGTCGCCATCGCGCAGCGCCTCGTCCAGGCGCTTGAGCACGACCACGCCTGCGCCGCTGCCCAGCATGGTGCCGTCGGCGCGCGCATCGAAGGCGCGGCAATGGCCGTCCGAGGACAGAATGGCGCCCGGCTGGTGCAGGTAGCCCGCGCCCTGCAGCAGGTTGAGCCACACCCCGCCGGCCAGCGCCATGTCGCACTCCATGCCCAGCAAGGACTGGCAGGCCATGTGCACGGCCACCAGCGAGGTGGAGCAGGCCGTCTGCACGGTCACGGCCGGGCCGCGCAGGTTGAGCTTGTAGGCCACGCGCGTGCACAGGGCATCGGCCGCGTTGCCGTTGAGCAGGGCGATCAGCTCGGCGATGCCGCCGCTCCACCGGGCCCGTCCCAGCAGATGGCGCATGAGGTAGAGATTAGCTCCCGCACCCGCGAACACGCCGGCCGCCACGTCCAGCCGCTCGGCGTCATAGCCCGCATGCTCCAGCGCCTGCCAGGCGCATTCGAGGAAGACGCGCTGCTGGGGATCGATCTGGCCGGCCTCGCGCGGCGTGTAGCCGAAAAAGCCGGCATCGAACCAGTCCAGGCCTTCCAGCACCACGCCGGACTTCACGCAGGCGGCATCGTCCAGCAGGGCCTGTTCCGTGCCCTGGTGGCGCAGGGCCTCGTCGCTGAAGGCGGTCACGGATTCGCGGCCTTCGCGGATGTTGCGCCACAGCGCGTCCACGCTGTCCGCGCCCGGGAAGCGCCCGCCCATGCCGATGATGGCGATCTCCACGCCGCTGTAGCCCGCATCCTGAGCACGCATCAGTTCACCTCCTCGGTCAGACCACGGCGGCCCAGCAGCGCGGCGCGGCGGCGCTGGGCGCGTGCGTCGGCCTGCTGATCCTGCAACTCCTGCTGGTCCTTCAGCCCTTCCTGGGCCGCCCCCGCGCCGCGCTGCGCCTCGATGCGGCGGGCCAGCGTGGCCACGGTCGGGTGCTGGAACATGTCGATCACCGAAAGCCCGCTGCCCAGCGCATCCTCGATCCGCCGGTGCGCGCGTATCAGCAGCAGCGAATGCCCGCCCAGGTCGAAGAAGCTTTCGTTGGCGCCTATGCGTTCGAGCTGCAGCAGCTCGCGCCAGATGGTGGCAATGGTCTCGGCCACACCGCCTTCGGGCGCCTCGAACGGCTGCGCGCCATCGCCCGATGCAGGCAGGGGCGCGGGCGCCGGCAGCGCCTTGCGGTCCACCTTGCCGTTGCTGTTGAGCGGCAGCGCGTCCAGGCGCACAAAGAGGGAGGGCACCATGTAGTCGGGCAGGCTGCGGCCCAGCTGCGCCTTGAGTGCAGCCAGGTCCTGCAGCGCGGCGCCTTCACCGGCCAGGTAGGCCACCAGCCGGCTGCCGCCTTCGGCAGAGTCTGCGACCACCACCGCCTCGCGCAGGCCTGGCACGGCCAGCAGGGCGGCTTCGATCTCGCCCAGCTCCACGCGGAAGCCGCGGATCTTGACCTGGTGGTCCAGCCGGCCCAGGTACTCGATCTCGCCGTGCTCGTTCCAGCGCACCAGGTCGCCCGTGCGGTAGGCACGCTCGCCGGCCAGCGCCGAAGGGCTGGCCACAAAGCGCTCGGCCGTGAGCGCGGGCCGGCCCCAGTAGCCGCGCGCCAGCGCCAGGCCGCCCAGCAGCAGCTCGCCGGCCACGCCGCGCGGCACGGGCTGCAGGCCGGCGTCGACGATATGCACCTGCACGTTGCCCAGCGGCCGCCCGATGGGCACGGCCTGCGGGCCGGGCTCGCGGCAGTCGTGGTAGGTGACCTCGATGGCGGCTTCGGTCGGCCCGTAGAGGTTGAGCAGGCGCGCGCCCGGCAACAGGGCCAGTGCGCGGTCGCGCAGCTCGGCCGGCAGGGCCTCGCCGCTGCAGACGATGTGCTTCAGTCCTGTGCAGGACGGGGCATGGCCGCTGGACAGAAAGGCCTGCAGCATGGACGGAACGAAGTGGATGCAGGTGACGGCATGGCGCTCGACCAGGGCCGCGATACGCGCAGGATCGCGATGCTCCCCGGGCCCAGCCAGCGCCAGCCGGGCGCCTGTGGACAGCGGCCAGAAGAACTCCCAGAACGAGATGTCGAAGCTGAACGGCGTCTTCTGCAGCACGGTGTCCTGCGCGGCCAGCGGCTGGTGCTGCTGGCCCCAGGCCAGGCGGTTGCACAGCGCGCGGTGGCGATTGCCCGCGCCCTTGGGCCGGCCGGTGGAGCCCGAGGTGTAGATGACGTAGACCAGGTTCTCGCCGTGCAGCGCGACGCCCGGGTCATGGGCCGGACGGGAGGACAGATCGATGGCGTCCACCGCCAGGGACAGCGGCTGCAGCGCGAGCGGCAGCCTTGCGACCAGACCCGACTGCGTCAGCAGCACGCCGATACCGCTGTCGTCGGCCATGTAGCGCAGGCGCTCGGCCGGGTGCTCGGGGTCCATGGGCACATAGGCGCCGCCGGCCTTCAGGATGGCCAGCAGGCCGACCACCATTTCCAGCGAACGCTCCATGGCAATGCCGACCTGGACCTCGGGGCGCACACCGTGCGCGATCAGATGGTGGGCCAGGCGGTTGGCACGCGCATTGAGTTCCCCATAGCTCCAGGCGCCTTCCCCGAAGACCAGGGCCGTGGCCTGCGGGTTGCGACGGGCCTGCTGCTCGAATGCGGCATGGACCAGCTCGGGCACGGCATAGCCGCCCTGCCCGCCCTGCCCGCCCTGGCCGGTCTGCCAGGACGCCAGCTGAGCGCGCTCTTCATCGGACAGCAGATCCACCTCGCCCACAGTCGCCTCGGGGTGATGGGCCAGGGCCTCGAGCATGCGCAGATAGTGCTGGCCCAGGCGCTCCATGGTGGCGGGCAGGAAAAGCTCGGCCGCATAGTCCATGCCCACGCGCACGGCGCCGCCTGCGCGTTCACGCACTTCCAGGGACAGCTCGAACTGCGCCGTGCCTCCGGGCACGGAAGCCGCTTCGGCCATGCAGCCCGTCATGCGCTCGAAGCCGCGCAAGTCCTCATGCACATGGTTGAACATCAGCTGGAACAGCGGTGGATGCGCCAGGCTGCGCTGGGGCTGCAGGTCTTCCACCAGTTGCTCGAAAGGCAGGTCCTGATGCTCCTGGGCCTGCAGCGTGGCGCGCCTGGCCGCATTGAGCACCTGGGCCAGCGGGGTGCGGCCATCGACCTCGGCCTGCAGCACCAGGGTGTTGACGAAGAACCCGATCAGGCCCTGCGTGCCCGCATGCTGGCGGCCCGCCACGGGCACGCCCAGGCGCAGCACCTGCTGGCCCGTATGGCGGTGCAGCACGGCCTGCCAGCCTGCCAGCAGCACCATGAACAGGCTGGCGCCGGCTTCGGCGGCACGCGCGCGCAACGCGTCCACCAGCGGCGCAGGCAGCGCGAAGCCATGCCGGGCAGCCGAGTAGCGGGCCACGGCTGCGCGCGGCCGGTCGCTGGGCAGGGCCAGCACGGGATGCTCGCTGCCCAGTTGCCCGCGCCAGTAGGCCAGTTGCCGCTGGCGCACGCCGCCATCCAGCCAGGCCGCATGCCAGGCTGCGTAGTCGGCGTATTGCAATGCGGGGGCAGCGGGCTCGGCGGCCGCCGCCGCATCACCCAGATGGAGGTATTGCTGCGCAAGCTCGTCCAGCAGGTTCTGCAGGGATACGCCGTCGCACACGATGTGGTGCATGACCAGCACCAGACGGTGGTCATTCGGCCCAAGCCGCATCAGCAGCGCACGCAGCAGCGGGCCCTTGCCCAGGTCGAAGGGCCTGGCGTGCAGGCGGCGTGCCTCTTCAGGGGCACGCTGCGGCTCGTGGTCCAGGTCCAGCCACTGGAACTCCAGGCCGCCGCTATCCAGCACATGCTGCCGGGCCGACCCGTCGGCGGCAGGCAGGAACACGGTGCGCAGCGCATCGTGGCGTGCCACCAGGCGCTCCAGGGCCGCGTGCAGCCGTTGCGCATCCAGCGTGCCGCCCAGCTGCAGCTCCACCGCCACGTGGTAGGCCGTGCCCGCAGGATCCAGGTGCCAGAGAAACCACTGCCGCTGATGGGCGTGGGACAGGGGCTGGCTTGCACCGGGGCCGCGCGCCACAGGGCCAGGACGAGGGATGCCAGTTCCGGGTCCTGCCGTCTGCAGTTCGCGCAATGCAGCCGCGCACGCCGAAAGCCGGGGCCGGTCAAAGAGCAGGCCTGGCGCAAAGTCCACGCCCCACTGCTGCGACACGCGTGCAGCCAGTTGCACGGCCGAGAGGGAGTTGCCGCCCAGCAGGAAGAACTGCGGATCGCCCGCAGGCAGCTCGGCACGGCGCAGCACTTCGCACCAGAGCATGGCCAGCGCAGTCTCGGTGGCATCGAGCGGCGGGGGGGCGGACTGATCTGCACCCTCATTCGCTGCAGATTCCGTTGCGTCCACGAAGGCACCATGCTCCCAGACCGCATAGGCATCCAGGCTGCGCTGCGCCCAGCCCTTCTTGCAGGCCTGGCGCTGGAGCTTGCCGCTCGATGTGCGCGGCAGCGCGCCGGGCTCCAGCAGTACCACGACGGCAGGCGCCTCGCCAAAGGCCGTGGCCACGGCGGCAGCCAGTGCGTCGACCAGCGCCTCTCGCGGCACCAGCTTTTGCAGGCCGCGTGAAATCTCGGCGGCCACGCCTATGCCCTCGCCGGCAGGCCCCTCCACCGCAAAAGCGGCCACGCGCCCCTTGCGCACGGCTTCGACCTCGGCCTCGACCACGCGCTCGATGTCCTGCGGGTAGAGGTTGTGCCCGCGCACGATGATCAGGTCCTTGATGCGGCCCGCCACATGGACCTGCCCGCCGTGCACGAAGCCCAGGTCGCCCGTGCGCAGCCAGCGCCGGCCTGCATGCTCGACAAAGGCCTGCTGCGTTTGCTGCGGCTTGCCCCAGTAGCCCTGGCTAATGCTGGGGCCGTGCGCCCAGATCTCGCCCACGTGGCCGGGCTCCAGCACCCGCAGGCTGTGCGGATCGACGATGGCCACGGCATGGCCGGGAACGGCGGGGCCGCAGCCCACCAGCGAGGTGGTCTGCGAGGCGCCGGGGCTTTCCAAGGCCCGGCCCTGGCCCAGGGCCTCGGTATCGAAGGACGTGATCGTGGCGCCTGCGCCGCAACTGCCGCCGGTGATGAACAGGGTGGCTTCGGCCAGGCCGTAGCAGGCATAGGCCGCGTCGGGCCGCAGGCCGCAGGCGGAAAAGCGCTGCGCGAAGGCCGTGACGGTGTCGGCACGCACGGGCTCGGCGCCCGTGTAGGCCAGCCGCCAGCTCGACAGGTCCAGCTGCGCCAGCTGCGACGGCTTGATGCGCTCCAGGCACATGCGGTAGGCGAAGTCGGGGCCGCCGCTGATGGTGGCGCGGTGGCGCGAGATCAGCTCCAGCCAGCGCACGGGGCTTTCCAGGAAAAGGCGTGGCGAGGTCAGCACCAGCGGCAGGCCGCTGTACAGCGGCTGCAGCAGGCCGCCGATCAGGCCCATGTCGTGGTAGAGCGGCGCCCAGGACATGAAGCGGTCGCCCGCGCCGATGTCCATGCGCTGCTGGATGGCGGCCTCGTTGGCGATGAGGTTGCCGTGGCTGACCATCACGCCCTTGGGCGCCGAGGTGGAGCCCGAGGTGTATTGCAGGAAGGCGATGTCGTCGGCAGCCGGCGCATGGGGCCGCCAGGCGCCGGCATCGGCCAGGTCCACCTGGTCGGCGGCCACGGCGGCAATGCCTGCAAAGCGCGCATCGGCGCCGGGCAGGGCCTGCATCACTTCGGCCGTGCTGATCACGCAGGCCGCGTCCGCGTCGCCCACGATGCCCAGCAGCCGCTCCAGGTGCTGCACGCGCAGCGATTCCAGCGGCGGCACCGGCACGGCGATCACGCCAGCGTAGAAGCAGGCCAGCATGCTGGCGGCGTAGTGCTCGTCGTTGTCCATCATCACCAGGGCGCGCGCGCCCACGGGACACAGCTGCTGCAGCCGGGCGGCCAGCGCGCGCACGCGCCGCTCGAAGCCGCCATAGCTGTGGCTGCGCTCGACCACGCGGCCGTCCTGCACGGCGGCCACGGTGAGCCAGATGTCGTCGGGCCGCTGCTGCGCCAGTCCCCTCAGATGCTCGACCAGGCTAGCAGGCGCCTGGCCTGCTGCCGCGATTGCACTTTGTCCACTCAGCATGTCAGCTGCCTCCCGGGTTCTCAGAAACGGTCCAGATTGCTGCGCGGCTCGGCCATGGCGACGATGACCTTGCGCGGCCCCTTGAAGGGCGAGCGGGCATGGGCCACGAGCATGTTGTCCAGCATCAGCACGTCGCCCTGCTCCCAGGGGAAGCTGACGGTCTCGGCGTCCAGCGCGGCGCGCACCTCGGCGAAGATGTCGTCGCCGATGGTGGATCCGTCGGCGAAGAAGGTGTTGCGCGGCAGGTTCTCGATGCCGTAGACCTCCTCCAGCACCTCGCGCTCCTCGGGCTCGCGCGCCGAGATGTGGAACAGGTGGGCCTGGTTGAACCAGACCATCTCGCCCGTGACGGGATGGCTCTCCATGGCCTGGCACAGCTGGCGCGTGCGCAGGCCGTCGTCCTCCTTCCACTCCCAGTCCATGCGCGCATGGCGGCAGAAGGCCTCGACCTCGGCGCGGCTTTCGGTGTTGAAGACCTTCTGCCAGGGCACGTCCATCTCGCCGAAGTTGCGCACGTACAGAATCCCGGGCTCGAACATCTCGCGGATGCGCGCCGGAATGCGGCGGTAGACCGCACGGCTGTCGGCAATCGGCGTCTCGCCGCCCTCGGGCGATGCGGTGACGCAGTGGAACCAGATCTTCATGGGCCACTCGCGCGTGTAGGCCTGCTCGTTGTGCAGCGGAATGCTCTGGTGGGCCGGGTATTCGGTGGAGGTGTAGACGCCTGCGCCGCTGGAGGCCTCGACCGCGCTGCGCGGCGTGGAGGCGAATTCGTACTTGAGCAGCGGGTGGCCGAAGGCCGAGGCAAAGCGCTGGAAGGTCTCCACATCGGGCACGCCAAAGCCGCGCAGCAGCACGCCGCCCGTGGTCAGCAGCGCCTCGTCGATGTCGCGGCGCAGCGGCGGCAGCGCGGCCAGCAGGTCCTGGCCCGGCTGGGCGGGCGTCATGAGCTGGGGAAGCAGCGAGCCCGCGGGGGCCTTGCGCTCGAAGCGCTGGAGGGTTTCGTTCATGTCGATTCCTTGGTGCGCCACGCAAGAGCTGCCGCGTAGCCCGGCGGCGCTGGCAGCGCCATCGCTTGAAAACCATTCCAGTCGGGGACCGCGCAGGCGATGGCCAGCCGTCCGTCCCCTCCCGGGCTGATGCCTATGGAGCGCAGGTGGTCGGCCACGCCGATGCCGATGGCCTTGAGCACGGCTTCCTTGCCCACCCAGCGCTGGTAGAAGGCCGCCAGCCGATCAGGCGCACGGCGCACGCTGGCGCGTTCCTGGTCGGTGCAGACGGCGTCGAGCATGACCTCGGCATCGAGGTCGGGCTTGTGCTGCTCGATGTCCACGCCCAGATGCAGCACGCCACCGGGGTCGGCCAGCGCGATCAGCGCATGGCCGCCCGAATGCGAGACATTGAAGAGCGGTGCCCGCAGCGGGTCCTCGTCGACAAAGGGCTTGCCGTGGACGCCGACCGCCAGCGGCACATCGGCCGGGCAGCAGCCCAGCCTGCGCCCCAGCAGCCGCCGCGTGGCAGCGCGCGTCTGCGCGAAGCGCAGCCGGTCGGCGGCCCGCACGAAGCGCGCGGCGCGACCGCGCTCCTCAGGGGTCAGGTGCGGCAGGCTGTCGCTCAGTTCGGCCCTCAGGTCCAGGTCCAGCCTGAAGACCTCGATGCCCTGGCTCATGGCCTCACGCACGGACACGAGCTGCATGGATTTCCCCCTGGAGTGACTGGGCCCCGGCCAGGCGCTGCGCCAGCACGGCCAGCACATCGCCTTCGCGCTGCCTGATGAAGAAATGCCCGCCCTCGAACCAGTCCAGCGTGAAGGCCCCGGCGGCCTCCTGCGACCAGGCCTGGACGCGGGGCGCCTCGATGTCGTCCTGCCGCCCCGCAAAGACGTGCACCGGCAGCGGCAGGCCCGCAGCGGGCACATGGCCGAAGCTCTCGCAGACGCGGTAGTCGGACCCCAGCACATCCAGCGTGATGCGCATGAGCTCGGGGCTGCCAAACACCTCTTCGGGCGTGCCGCCCTGCCTGCGCAGATCGGCAATCAGCGCCGCATCGTCGCCCTTGCCCGCAAAGCGCTCGGGATCGCGGCAGGCCGGTGCCGGGCTGCCCGAGGCAACCAGGGCCAGCGGCAGCTCCCTGCCCTCCTCGCGCAATTGCCGCGCCATGCCGAAGGCCAGCAGCGCGCCCATGCTGTGGCCCAGCAGCGCAAAGCGGCCGCGCATGGCCTGGCGCTGCTCTGCGCACAGCAGCGAGACCAGTTGCCCGAAGTCCTCGACCGCAGGCTCGCCCAGCCGGCTGCCCCGCCCCGGCAGCTCCACCGGCGCAATGCGGATCCAGTGGGGCAGCAGCCTGCGCCAGCGCAGGTACATGGTGGCGCTGGCGCCTGCGCACGGCAGGCACAGCAGGGTCAGCGGCGCGTGCATGCGCGTCAGCCCGCTGCGGTTTCGATCACGGTATCGGTATCGCTTTGCAGCGCGGCGCCGGCACCCGCCTGCTCCTGCTGCTGCATCCACACGCGCAGCGACTTGGGCCGCATGTCGGTCCAGGTGGCGTCCACGTAGTCGAGCACGGTTTTCTTGTCGCCCTTCACGCCCTCCACGGCGGTCCAGCCGCCGGGCACGGCCTTCCAGTGCGGCCAGATGGAATACTGTTCCTCGTGGTTGACCAGAACGATGAAGGTTTCGTCTTCGCGGTCGAAGCAGCTTGTAGACATGCAGGCGTCCTTTATGCGGTTGAACATCGGTGAGGCCAGTACCGGATCGCGGCGACCCGGTACTGCGCCTCTGTTGAACATGACGTTCCGAATCCGAAACTGTTCACGCCGCGTGCGCGCCGGTTCCGGGTCATGCGCCGGGCTGCATCGTTCAATGGTGGTCCAGCAGCGAGCGGTGGACATGGATGGCCTTGCAGGCGTCGGCAATCCTGGCGTTCACCAGGCCCAGCGCACACTCCATGTGCTCGGCGATCTGGCGCTGGGTGAGGCCCTTGATGCGGTACAGCTCGAAGGTCTCGCGGGTCTTGGGCGGCACCTCGTCCAGGGCCTGGTCGATCAGGCGTATGGCCTGGGACTCGAACAAAAGGCGCTCGGGCGAGCGGCTGTCCGGTATCTCCAGCGTCTCCACATCCACGCCGTGGGTGCGGTAGCTGTTCTCGCGCTCCTGGCGGCGCAGGTAGTCCAGCGCCATGTTGCAGACGGCTCGCGTCCAGTAGGCGGCGGGCTTGGCGATCTCGGCATCGCTGCGCATCTCGGCAACGCGCAGATAGGTGTCCTGCACGGCGTCGTCGGCCAGTTCGGGATTCCTGAGAATTCTTCGCGCGACCCTCACCAACTGTCCACGCGAAGCAATGAAAACCTCTTCCAGCGAAGAATGTGTGTGATTCAAGGACACGATGCAGTTCCTCTCGCAAGCTAGGCAAGAACGTCAAGGGGAAATGTCGACCGCAGGTCGATGGACTGCCGGCGCGCCGCCCGTGCAAAAAGACGGGAACGGGACTCGGCACAGGCGGAAAGCGGCGGCACGACCGCTGACCGCAGGGCATCAGTGCACGCCGATGCGCATCGGCGTGACTTGGGGAGACGGGCCTTAGATCGGCCTCATACCGGCTTCATGGCGGCGGCCGACCTCGCCGGGCCCATGCGTCCTGGAACAGGATCGGCAAGGGCTGTGCGGCCTTGCAGACGTGCTGAAACTTGAACCGGGACCAAGGCATGCAGTGGTGCTCCTTTAACGTTTTCCAGAACATGAAATGAGAAGCATTAACAGCTCCGGCGACAAAACCGGGTCTGGATCGGCATCTCGTACCTGTCTGGAAGACGTCCCGCCAAGGCAAACGAAGACACGGCTATCGGCATTGGAAAATCGGCAGCCGGTGCCTATGGATTCCCGTCCCCATGGCTTTCCCTCGCCATGGATGATGGGCCTGGATCATGACGGACTGGTGATGCCCCAAGCGCAGCGCGGGGGCACCGAAGGGCTGGGTGCGCAGGCAGGAAAAGCGAACGGAGCGAGCCTGCTGCTGCAACCTGCAGACGAAAAAAAGCCACCTTGCGGTGGCTTCTTGTCTGTGCAGACGCTTGGTTTGCACAAGGAATCTGGCGGAGTGGACGGGACTCGAACCCGCGACCCCCGGCGTGACAGGCCGGTATTCTAACCAACTGAACTACCACTCCTGGCAGACAGCTTTTGCGCTCTTTCGAGCCAAG
>Ga0268257_1000528_pt1 | contig 44389 bp, 37 predicted proteins | sample AgamicAtPrz_FD_200249 | JGI IMG/M metagenome (GOLD analysis project Ga0268257, IMG submission 200249) | Agave microbial communities from Guanajuato, Mexico - At.P.rz (v2) (version 3) | ecosystem: Host-associated > Plants > Phyllosphere > Phylloplane/Leaf | place: Guanajuato, Mexico | collected... | reverse complement strand
CGGCGACCAGCGTGCCAGCGCCCTTGAGCACGCAGACACTGTTGTACCGCCGCGCCAGCTTGCGCGCGGCGCCCTGGCGGTCGACCTGCACCGCCTCGGTGGAAATCCCCAATAGCCGCGCCGCTTCGCCCGGGTGCGGGGTGAGAATGCTGCCACTGGGCAGGGCCAGCGGGGTGCGCGCCAGCAGGTTCAGGGCATCGGCATCCCACACCTGCGGGCGCTCGGCATTGGCCACCGCCGACAGCAGGCTGCGGCCCCAGGCCGCCTGGCCCAGACCCGGGCCGACCACCAGCACCGAAGCACGCTCCAGCACTGCCATCAACTGGTTGGCCGACTCGACCCCCAGGCACATCGTCTCGGGCATGCGGGTGAGGCCGGCAGCCACATGCTCTGGGCGGGTCGCCACGCTGACCAGCCCGGCACCACAGCGCAGCGCGGCTTCGGCGCTGAGCAACACGGCGCCACCGGTGCCGAGGTCGCCACCGACCACCAGCACATGGCCGAAGTCGCCTTTGTGAGCCTGCGCCTGCCGCGCCGGCAGGCGGGCGACACTCACGCTGCTGAGCAGTTGCGGGGCATGGCTGGGGTGTTTGGTCTGCGGCATGCGGTCAAAGGCTCCAATGTCTGGCAGAATTATACGCACCTGAGCCCGTAATGCCTTGCCCATCCATGTCCGCTTGTACGCCTGACCTCGCCCAACTGGCCCAATCCATCAAGATTTGGGGCCAAGAACTCGGTTTTGCCCACGTTGGCATCGCCGGGGTCGACCTTGGCGAACACGAACACCACCTGCAACGCTGGCTCGATGCCGGCTACCAGGGCGAGATGGAGTACCTGGGCGCCCACGGCAGCAAGCGCGCGCACCCGGAGCAGCTGATCCCCGGCACCGTGCGCGTGGTATCGCTGCGCATGGACTACCTGCCCGGCGACACGCAGATGGCGCAGCGCCTGGCGCAACCGGAAAAGGCCTACGTTTCGCGCTACGCGCTGGGGCGGGACTACCACAAGCTGGTGCGCAAGCGCGTGCAATTCCTGGCCGACCGTATTCAGGAGGCCATCGGCCCGTTCGGCTACCGCGCCTTCGTCGACAGCGCCCCCGTGCTGGAAAAGGCCCTGGCCGAGCAGGCCGGGCTGGGTTGGATCGGCAAGAACACGCTGTTGCTCAACCGCAAGGCAGGCAGCTACTTCTTCCTCGCCGAACTGTTCGTCGACCTGCCGCTGCCGGTGGACGAAGCCACCAGCAGCGAGCATTGCGGGCGCTGCCAGGCGTGCCTGGACATCTGCCCGACCCAGGCCTTCGTCGGGCCCTATGTGCTGGATGCGCGACGCTGCATCTCGTACCTGACCATCGAACTGAGGGGGCCGATCCCCGTCGAGCTGCGCGCCAAGATGGGTAACCGGGTGTTCGGTTGCGATGATTGCCAGATCGTCTGCCCGTGGAACCGCTTTGCCAGGCCCAGCCAGGAGCAGGACTTCCAGCCGCGCCATGGCCTGGAGAATGCCGAGCTGGCCGAGATGTTCCTGTGGGATGAAAGGACCTTCCTGCGCAAGACCGAGGGCGGGCCGCTGCGCCGGGCCGGGTATGAGCGCTGGTTGCGCAACCTCGCGGTGGGGCTGGGCAATGCGCCGTCGACGATCCCGGTGATCGAAGCCTTGAAAGCGCGGCGCGAGGATGCCTCGGAGCTGGTGCGCGAACACGTGGAGTGGGCGTTGGCGCAGCACGGCGTTCAATAGCGAACCAGCCCAGAGCTTACGCCACCCTTGTGGGAGCGGGCGTGCCCGCGAATCAGACAACGCGGTGGATGGCACCGGCCCTGCCGGTGTTCGCGGGCACGCCCGCTCCCACAGGGGGCATGTTGTGCCAGAACTGCGTTACTGCTGGTCGTTGTAGTGGAACTTGGGCATTTCCCAGTGGAAACGGATCGCCAGCAGGCGCAACAGGAAGCCGCCAAACAATGTGAGCAGCATCGCCTGCTCCGCCGGCACCTTGAAGTACACGCAGCCCAGGTAGAACCAGGCCGCTGCAAACGAGACGCTGGCGTACAACTCACGACGGAACACCAAGGGAATGTCATTGCAGAAGATGTCCCGCAGGATCCCGCCAAACACCCCGGTAATCACCCCACTGAGCGAAGCCACCAGCATGCCCTGCCCCATTTCCAGCGCAGTCATGCAGCCAATCAGGGTGAAGGCCACCAGCCCCAGGGCATCGAGCACCAGGAACAGCGAGCGCAGGCGGCGCATCATCGGCGCGATGAAAATGGTCAGCAACGCCGCGCAGCTGGTCAACACCAGGTATTCCGGGTGCTTCACCCAAGTCAGCGGGTAATGCCCAAGCAGCACGTCGCGCACCGAGCCGCCACCTAGGGCAGTGACGCAGGCGATCAGCACCACGCCGAACCAGTCCATGCCGCGGCGGCCGGCAGACAACGCGCCGGTCATGGCTTCGGCGGTGATGGCGATGAGGTAGAGCATCAACAACATGGTGCAGGGTCCGTGCGGGCGGGCGAGAAAGGCGCGCAGTCTAACCAGTTGCACATGGCACCAAAAGGGGGCGCAGATACAATATCTGCGCCTTTTCGACTCACACCTTGATGAAGTGTTCGCGGTAGTGGCGCAGCTCGGCGATCGATTCGCGGATATCGTCCAGCGCCAGGTGGGTGTTGCCCTTCTTGAAGCTGTCGCGCACCGAAGGCGCCCAGCGTGCAGCCAGCTCCTTCAAGGTCGATACATCCAGGTTGCGGTAGTGGAAGTAGTTTTCCAGGTTGCGCATGTGGCGGTAGAGGAAGCGGCGGTCCTGGCAGATGCTGTTGCCGCAGATGGGCGACTTGCCTTTCGGTACCCACTGCTCGAGGAAGGCAATGGTTTGCGCCTCGGCTTCGGCCATGCCGACCTTGCTCTCGCGCACGCGCTGGGTCAGGCCCGAAGCGCCATGGGTGCGGGTGTTCCACTCGTCCATGCGCGCCAGCACGTCGTCACTGTGATGGATGGCGATCACCGGCCCTTCGGCCAAGGTGTTCAGCTCGCTGTCGGTGACGATGGTGGCCATTTCGATAATGACGTCGCTGTCCGGATCCAGGCCGGTCATTTCCAGGTCGATCCAGATCAGGTTCTGTGGGTTTTGCATGCAGGGGGCTCCTCCTATAGGCGTTCATAGTAGCGCAGTGGCCAGGGCACGCCCATTCACGCCACGCAGGTAAGCGAAATGGTCCGGCGCCTGGCGTGCTAAACTGCCTGCCGTTTTCAACCTGCCCCACCACGCACGGAACCTTCATGGCCAAACGCCAGCTCAACCGCCGCCAGAACTGGCGCATCGAAAAAATCCAGAACGAGCGCGCCGCGCGTGCGGCCAAACGCGAGCAGCATGTGCTGCAGGAACTGGAGGGTGGCGACCTGGGGCCGGAGCAACTGGGCCTGGTGATCGCGCACTTCGGTGTGCAGGTAGAGGTGGAGGCCCAGGACGGCGAAGCCGCAGGCCAGGTGTTCCGCTGCCACCTGCGCGCCAACCTGCCGGCCCTGGTCACCGGCGACCGCGTGGTCTGGCGCGCGGGCAACCAGGGCATCGGCGTGATCGTCGCGCAGATGCCGCGCAGCACCGAGCTGTGCCGGCCAAACAACCATGGCCAGCTGAAGCCGGTGGCGGCCAACGTCGACCTGATCGTGATCGTCTTCGCCCCGGCCCCCGAACCGCACCCCAACCTGATCGACCGTTACCTGGTCGCAGCCGAGCATGCCGGCATTCGCCCGCTGCTGTTGCTGAACAAGGCCGACCTGATCGATGAGCAGAACGGCCCGGGCCTGCATGCGCTGCTCGAGGTCTACCGCGAGCTGGGCTACCCGCTGCTGGAAGTATCGGCGCACCACGGTGACGGCATGCAACGCCTGCAGCAGATGCTCGACGGCCACATCAGCGTGTTCGTCGGTCAGTCGGGGGTGGGCAAGTCATCGCTGGTCAACAGCCTGCTGCCGGACGCCGGTACTCGCGTCGGCGACTTGTCGGAATGGTCTGGCCAGGGCACCCATACCACCACCACTGCGCGGCTCTACCACTTCCCGAATGGCGGTGACCTGATCGACTCGCCGGGCATCCGCGAATTCGGCCTTGGCCACGTCAGCCGCAGCGATGTGGAAGATGGCTTCATCGAGTTCCGCGACCTGTTCGGCACCTGCCGCTTCCGCGATTGCAAGCATGACCGTGAACCAGGCTGTGCGCTGCTCAAGGCGCTGGACGAGGGGCGTATCAAACCGCAACGGATGAACAGCTACCGCTCGATCATTGCCAGCCTGCCGGAAGACGCTTACTGACCTGCCCGCTCCCGCAGGTACTGCACAAGGCTCAAGGGCCACGCCAATCCTGTGGGAGCGGGCGTGCCCGCGAAGCAGGCACCGCGGTGGTTGGCACGGGCTTCGCCCGTGTTCGCGGGCAAGCCCGCTCCCACAGGTTCCGCGCTTGCTTCAGCTACAGCGCGATCCTGTAGGGTTTACTGTTCCTTGGCCTCATCCATCTTCAACGCCCCCTCTTCGAAGATGTTCAGCTTCTGGCGCAGTTCACGCGGCTGCATGGGTGCCTGCTCGGTCCCCCCTGGCGCAGCCGGTGCCGCAGCGCCCGGCGCTGCAGGCGCGGCAGGTGGTGCCTCCGGCGTACCCTGCTCACCTTCGATATTGCGCTGGGCCTTCTTGGTCAGCACGATGATGTCGATGCGGCGGTTGACCGGGTTGAACGGGTTGTTGCGGTCGAACAGCGACGACGAGGCATAACCCACCACCCGCGCCACCTGGCCATCCGGATAGCCACCAGCCACCAGCGCACGACGGGCAGCGTTGGCTCGGTTGGCCGACAGCTCCCAGTTGCCGAACTCACCACTGCCCGCATACGGCTTGGCATCGGTGTGGCCACTGATGCTGATCTTGTTCGGCACCGCCTTGATGGTGTCGGCCATGGCCAGCAGGATGTCTTCGAAGTAAGGCTGCAGACGCGCACTGCCGATGTCGAACATGGGCCGGTTCTCGGCATCCATGATCTGGATGCGCAGGCCGTCCTGGGTGATCTCGAACAGGATCTGGTCCTTGAACTTCTGCAGTTGCGGGTTTTCCTCAACCTTGTTCTGCAGCTCCTGCAGCAACAGTTCCAGACGCTCGCGCTCGACCTGCTCGGCCATGGTTTCCACCTGATCCTTGTCCAGCTGGATGCTGGTATCAGGCGTCGGCTCCGACTTGGCCTCGGGGTTGATGGTCTTTTCCGGGGCCAGCTGCGGTGAGCCACCCAGGTCGATGATGTACGGCGTACCGCTTTCCGAAAAGCCGATCGGGTCCTTGAAGTAGCCGGCAATGGCGATCTTCTGCTCCGGCGTGGCCGTGGACAACAACCACAGCACCAGGAAGAACGCCATCATCGCGGTGGCGAAGTCGGCGAAGGCGATTTTCCAGGCGCCGCCGTGATGGCCGCCGCCATAGCGCTTGACGCGCTTGACGATGATGGGCTGATTGTTCTCCATGACTCAGCGACCGCGAACCGCTTGTTCCAGTTCGGCAAAGCTCGGGCGATGCTTGGGGTACAGCACCTTGCGCCCGAATTCCACCGCCAGCGATGGCGGCATGCCCGAGGCGGAGGCCACCAGCGACGCCTTGATCGATTCGTAGAGGTTCAGTTCTTCCTTGGCATCGTGTTCCAGGCACTTGGCCAGCGGACCGAAGAAGCCGTAGGCCGCCAGAATACCGAAGAAGGTACCTACCAGCGCCGCACCCACATGCAGGCCGATGGAGGCCTGGTCACCCTCGCCGAGCGAGGCCATGGTCACCACGATACCCAGTACCGCCGCAACGATACCGAACCCTGGCATGCCGTCGGCGATGCCGTTCACCGCATGGGACGGGTGCTCCAGCTCTTCCTTCATGCTCAGCAGTTCCATGTCGAACAGGCCTTCGAGCTCGTGCGGCGCCATGTTGCCGGTGGACATGATGCGCAGGTAGTCGCAGACGAACGCGGTCATGCGTTCGTCGGCCAGCACAGTCGGGTACTTGGCGAAGATCGGGCTGGCTGCGGCGTCCTCGATATCGGCCTCGATGGCCATCATGCCTTCGCGACGGCTCTTGTTGAGGATCTCGTACACCAGGCCCAGCACTTCCAGGTAGAAAGCATGGCTGAAGCGCGAGCCGAACATCTTCATCGACTTCTTGATGACGTGCATGGTCATGTAGCCAGGGTTGGCCTGCAGGAACGCACCAAAGGCCGCACCGCCGATGATCAGTACTTCGAACGGCTGGATCAGCGCCGCGATCTTGCCGTGGGAGAGTACGTATCCGCCGAGCACGCTCGCGAATACGACGATGATGCCGATAATTTTAGCCATAGGTTCAAAGCACTTGCTGTCGTGGTCAGGGGAAGAGACGGGAGCCTGAAAACTCTTCTTCTACTTATCGGCAGAACTGCGCCAGACTATAGCCACTCATTGCGAAAAGCCAGTTCGGACTGATGTCAAAATGACAATTGAAACCAAGGTGCCCGCTCAGGCCCCGCGTACGCTAGAGGCCTGGGTAAAGCTGCTCGAGAGTGTTCGCATCCCGGTGCCGAAGCACAGCTACGACCGGGTCATGGCCGCGATCCACGATAGCCGCCGCTCGCTGCGCGATATCGCCGAACTGATGCAGGATAGCCCGGCACTGGTGCTGTCGGTGATGCGCGAAGCCAATCACCCCACCAATGCCAGCCTGGCCGAGCCGGCCGAGAGCCTGGAAGTCGCACTCAACCGGCTGGGCCTGGAGCGCAGCGAACAACTGCTCAAGCGTCTGCCTGCGCTGCCTGCCGAAGAGATCCCGCCGGTACTGTGCCAATTCCAGCTGATCAGCCAGCACGCCTCGCAGCAGGCCAGCGGCCTGTTCGCCAGCCGCCTGGCACGCCTGTGGCAGGAAATTCACTGGGGTAGCCTGCTGTTCCTGGCACCACTGTGGCCGCTGGCGCTGGCCTACCCCAAGCTGCTCGACACCTGGGAATTGCGGGTTATCCACAAGGGCGAAGACGCCGCCCATGTCGAGGAGCAGCTGTTTGGCGTGCGCATCATGACGCTGTGCCAGACCATGGCAGAGTACTGGCGCCTGCCACAGTGGGTGACCCAGGGTTATCGCCTGCTGCTGGAAGAGCGCGACCAACTGGCCCAGGTGCTCAACATCGCCCGCGATCCGGACCTGCTCAGCCAGCAACATCGCCTGGACGCCGAGCCCGGCCTGCGTCGCTGGTTCAACCAGCCGGCCAATACCGTGCTTTTGGCCAACAACCTGGCCCTGGCAGCACAGGTGGGCTGGGACAACCCGCACCTGCTGCGCTGGCAGATGTTGACCGCGCTGTATCTGCAGACCTCGCTGGAAGACGTGCAGCAGCAGGTGCACCAGCAGGCAGCGGCCAGTGCCCGCCGCCATGCCCAGCACGCCCTGTTCCACCCGGCCGAAGCGCTGATCTGGCCTTGGCACCAGCGCCGTCCGCACCCGGACATGCTGGCACCGCCACCGCCCAGCAACGACGAACTGGCGCGCTGGCGCAAGCTGTGCCAACACCTGCTGGCCCAACCCAGCCCGTTCACCAACGGCGTGCACCTGGCCACCCAGGCCCTCGAAGCCCTGTTGGCCGGCGGCATGCAGCGCGTCCTGCTGCTGAGCCTGGACAAGGCCAGCGATCAACTGCGTGTGCAGCAGTTCGCCGGTCTGCCCAAGGAGGCCGGGGCCCTCACCCTGCAGGTGTCGCAAAACAAACTGCTGCAAAAGCTGCTGGCCCAGGCTGGCCAACTGCGCATCACCCCGGAAAACCATAGCCAGTTCGCGGCGCTGCTGCCGGCCCCGCTGCGGGCCTTGTTCAGCAGCGAGCACGTGCTGCTGCGCTCGCTGGCGGTGAATGACCAGGTGTTGATGCTGATGGTGGCCGACCAAGGCAGCCGACCGCTGGCCGAGGTCAGCGTGCAGGCTTTCGCCAAGACCGCACAATGCACCGAGCGGGCGCTGTCGGTGTTTGCCAACCGCAAGGCCTGAGCCTTGCGCTACAATCGCCCCTCTTTGCAACTGGAGACCGTGGATGACTGACTTTTCCGGCCTGCCCCTGGTAATAGAAGCTGCAGACTTGCTGCCGCGCCTCGGTTCGCCACAGCTGATCCTGGTCGACCTGAGCAGTAGCAACCGCTATACCAGCGGGCACATCCCCGGTGCACGCTTCGTCGAAGGCAAGCGCACCCAGCTTGGCCAGCCGCCTGCGCCCGGCCTGCTGCCGGCCCAGGCCGACCTGGAGAAGCTGTTCAGTGAACTCGGCCACCGCGACGATGCGGTGTATGTGGTGTACGACGATGAAGGTGGCGGCTGGGCCGGGCGCTTCATCTGGCTGCTCGATGTGATCGGCCACAAGCGCTATCACTACCTGAACGGCGGCATCCAGGCGTGGCCGGCCGACAAGCTCTCCAGCGAAGTGCCCGCCAGCGGTAATACCCCCGTGCAGCTGCGTATCGACACGGCGCCCACAGCCACCCGCGAGTACCTGCAAAGCCGCCTGGGCGCGGAAGACCTGGTCATCTGGGACGCCCGTGGCCCGCAGGAATTCCGCGGCGAGAAAGTGCTGGCAGCCAGGGGCGGCCACATTCCCGGTGCAATCAACTTCGAGTGGACGGCCGGCATGGACCTCAACGACCACCTGCGCATCCGCCCGGACATCGCCGAAGTCCTGCAGAACCTGGGTATCACCCCCGACAAGGAAGTGATCACCCATTGCCAATCCCACCGCCGCTCCGGTTTCACCTACCTGGTGGCCAAGGCCCTCGGCTACCCACGCGTCAAGGCCTACGCCGGCTCGTGGAGCGAATGGGGCAACCACCCGGACACGCCTGTAGAAGTCTAAGGAACCTGCATGAAATCCCGTTTGTTCATCATCAGCCAGTACCTGCTGCCGCACCATCTGCTGTCGCGCCTGGCCGGCTGCATCGCCGAATGCCGTGTGCGCTGGTTCAAGAACGCCTTTACCGCCTGGTTCGCCAAGCGCTACCAGGTGAACATGGCCGAAGCCCTGGTCGAAGACCTGAGCGCCTACGAGCACTTCAATGCGTTCTTCACCCGCGCCCTGAAGCCAGGCGCGCGCCCACTGGACGAAACCCCGGGGGCCATCCTGTGCCCGGCCGACGGTGCCGTCAGCCAGCTGGGTCCGATCGAGCACGGCCGCATCTTCCAGGCCAAGGGCCACGGCTTCAGCGCCCAGGAACTGCTGGGCGGTGACCCGGCGATGGCCGCTCCGTTCATGGGCGGCGAGTTCGCCACCATCTACCTGTCGCCAAAGGACTACCACCGCGTACACATGCCGCTGGCCGGCACCCTGCGCGAAATGGTCTATGTGCCGGGCCGCCTGTTCTCGGTCAACCAGACTACCGCCGAGAACGTCCCCGAGCTGTTCGCCCGCAACGAACGCGTGGTGTGCCTGTTCGATACCGAACGCGGGCCGATGGCCGTGGTGCTGGTGGGTGCGATGATCGTCGCCTCGATCGAGACCGTGTGGGCCGGGCTGGTGACGCCGCCCAAGCGCGAGCTGAAGACCTTCCGTTACGACGAAGCCAGCCGCGCACCGATCCACCTGGAAAAAGGGGCCGAGCTGGGCCGCTTCAAGCTGGGCTCGACCGCTATCGTGCTGTTCGGGCCAGAGCAGGTGAAATGGGCCGAGACGCTGGGTGCCGGCTCTGCGGTACGCATGGGGCAGCAGCTGGCGCTGCCTGTGCAGGCTTGACTGCCTGATAGATCGCTGGGGCCGCTTTGCGGCCCATCGCGACACAAGGCCGCTGCCACAGGAGGTATGCGATTACCTGTGGGAGCGGCCTGGTGTCGCGGAAGGGCTGCAAAGCAGCCCCGAATGTGCAGGTCAGCCGCGCGCGTCGCGGTCACGCACACCCAGCAGGTACAACACCCCATCCAGCCCCAGGGTGGAAATCGCCTGCTTGGCCGACTGGCGTACCAGCGGCTTGGCGCGGAACGCCACGCCCAGGCCAGCCAGTGACAGCATCGGCAGGTCGTTGGCACCATCGCCCACGGCAATGGTCTGCTCCAGCTCCAGGCCTTCTTCGCTGGCCAGCTTCTGCAGCAGCTCGGCCTTGCGCTGAGCATCAACGATGGGTTCCACGGCCACGCCGGTCACCTTGCCATCGACCACTTCCAGCTCGTTGGCGAACACGTAATCGATACCCAGACGCGCCTGCACCTGGCGCGCAAAGTAACTGAAGCCACCGGACAGGATCGCGGTCTTGTAGCCCAGGCGCTTGAGCTCGGCGAACAGGTTCTCGGCCCCCTCGGTCAGGCGCAGCGAAGCGCCGATTTCGTCCAGCACCCCGACATCCAGCCCTTTGAGCAGCGCCATGCGCTCCTTGAAGCTGGCGCGGAAGTCCAGTTCGCCGCGCATGGCGCGCTCGGTGATTGCCGCCACCTGTTCGCCCACGCCGGCGGCCTTGGCCAGTTCATCGATGACTTCGGCTTCGATCAGCGTCGAGTCCATGTCGAACACCGCCAGGCGACGGTTGCGACGGAACAGGTCGTCCTTCTGGAAAGCGATATCAATGCTCAGTTCCTCGGCCAGGGCGAAGAAATCGGCACGCAGGGCCTGGCCATCGCTCGGTACACCACGCACGGAGATCTCGATGGCCGCCTTGCCTTTGCCGGTCTGGGCATCCAGCGCGACACGGGCCGACAGGCGCTCGATACGCTCGATGGTCAGGCCGTACTGGCTGATTACCGCACTCACCCGCTGCAGTTGCTCGGGGGTGATCTTGCGGCTGAGCAGGGTAACGATGTGGCGCGCCTCACCCTGGCCGTCGGCCCAGTGCTGGTAGTCGGCCTCGGAAATCGGCGTGTAGCGGGCCTGCAGGTTCAGTTCGTGGGCCTTGGCCTGCACGCTTTGCAGCAAGGCAGTCGCCACTTCGTTGTCCGGAATGTCGACCAGGATGCCGAACGACAGGGTGCCGTGCATGACGGCCAGGCCAATGTCGAGGATACTCACACCGCCCTGCAGCAGGACGCCGGTGATGGCCGCAGTGAGACCGGGACGGTCCTCACCGGTGATGTTTATCAGGACGATTTCGCGCACAACCTGGCTCCGACTTCGATGAAAAATGCGCATTCTACCGATTTTCCGTGACCATCGGGCGCCGACGATACTTTGCCGACAAAACCCGGCTCGCTATACTCCCCACACTTTCATGCCATTAAGAGCCGAGCTCAGTGAACCGGCCCACGCCCGTCAAACCAGACAACTTCTTCCTGATGATCTATCGCGCCCTGAGTCAACGTCGCGTGCCGCTGGCACTGCGCATCGCCTGCACCAACATTTTCCTGGTGGCGCTGGCGCTGGTGATCTATGCCTGCGTGATGGGCCTGCAATTCAAGCAGGCCATGCACGAGCAGGCCGATGCCCTGGGCCAGAGCCTGACCACCCAGACCGCCACCTCGGCGACCGAGCTGCTGGTGGCCAACGATATCCTCAGCCTCAACGTGCTGCTGGGTAACCTGGTGAAGAACCCGCTGGTGGCCCACGCCGCCATCTATAGCGTGGACAACCGCATTCTCGCCGAAGCCGGCCAGCGCCCGCGCAACAGCCTGCTGGGCGAGGCCGAAGGCCTGTACCAGACCAAGATCACCTTCCAGGACGTGACGGCCGGGCAACTGCGCATCAGCCTGGACATGAGCCAGTTCCAGCAGCCGATGCTGATCAGCTTGCAGAGCATGGGCATCCTCGCCGGCATCCTGCTGGTGCTGGCGCTGACCCTGAGCCTGCGCCAGGGCCGCTTCATCACCTTGCCGCTGCTGCAATTGAGGGTCTGGCTGCGCGACCCGCAGCCCTATACTCCGGCTACCGACCGTCAGGACGAGATCGGCGATATCGCCCGCCAGCTGCACGCACGCCTGGCGCCGCCGCCACCACCGGAGCCGGAACTGGAGGAAGAGGACGACGAGCATTTCCACGACGTGCAGGACGTCCCTCTCGCCGCGAAAGCCGCACCGCGCGTGAAGGCTGCTGCCCAGGCCGATGAAGATGACGACGAGGCCTTCGCCGGCCTGCTGGACGACGACAACACCCCCAAGGCTGCCGTGGTCGAGTCCGACGAGCCGCAGTTCACCGCCGTGCTTGCCGTGCAGCTGGGTTCCCAGGAACAGCTGCGTCGCCTGCCGCGCACGCGCCTGACCGAGCTGACCGAGCGCTACCGCGACTGCCTGGAGCACGCGGCCTCGCTCTACGACGGCGAAACCCACACCCTCAACGACGGTAGCACCCTGGTGCTGTTCCACAGCCGCGACTGCGGCGAGGACTACCTGACCAACGCCATCTGCTGCGGCGAGCTGCTGCGTGCCCTGGGCCATGCCCTGCAGATCGAAGTGGCGGACAGCGGCATCACCTTGCAGTTGCAACTGGGCCTGGCCTTGGGTAACGACCTGCAAGGCCTGGAGCTGGTAGACCTGCTGATGACCGAGAAGGCCCAGGACGCGCTGGCGCTGTCGCAACACAGCCGCAACCTGTTGCTGGTGGAGCGGCAGATCAGCGACGACACGCTGATTCGCCAGCGCGCCCGCATTCGCCCGATTGCCAGCCCGGAAGGCGCCTGTTGCGTGGAGCGGTTGATGGAGCCCTACCCATCGATGCTGGAACGGCAGTTGGCGCGGATGCACGAGCGCAGGGCCTGATGATGTAGGAGCGGCACCGACCTTGCAGCCACAAAAAAGCCCGCAACGATGCGGGCTTTTTTGTGGCTGGCGGTTCGATCAGAACCGATAGACTTCCATATCGGTACGGATCGGCGCAGCCATCGGGATCTTGGATTTCTCCGGAGCCTTTTTCACCTGTACCGGCGCAGCTGGCTTCTTGGGCGTTTCTTCGGCAATCGCAGGCTGGTTGGCCAGCGGTTTCACTGCGGTGCTCAGCTGTTCGGCCAGCTTCTGCAGCAATTGGCCCTGGGCCTGCACCTGCGATGCCTCGCTGCCCTCGTGCTGTTGCTCAAGGTGAACGATGCGGTTGTCGCGCACATGGCCACGGCGGTCCAGCAGGCGCCACTGGGCATCCAGGATGGCCGGCTGGTCCTTGCCCGAATCCAGGCGAGTGATCGATAGCAGCACTTGTACATCCGGGGTGAAGCCGGCAGTCGCCGGCGCCAGCACCACGCGCTGGCTGTCCAGGCGCCAGGCAAGCTGGCGCACCAGCAGCTGGTCGATATCCGCCGAAAGGCTACCAGCCCAACGACCGTCGGTCGCCGAGCTCAAGCTGCCGTCGGCCTGACGCTGCAGGAATGTCTCGCGTTGCAGGTAATCGGCTACCGATACCGGGCCGAGTACCACGGCCATGCCTGCACTCTGCGAAGGCTGGCCAGGATCACCACTGTCGAGCTGGTACAGGGCAACCGGCTGGTGCATGGTGCACCCGCCTAGGCCCAGCAGGCCAGTCATCAACAGCGCAAATGGAAGGCGCAGAAGTTTCATCATCCCATCCAGGCGGTCGCCAACCGGCCAACCGCAGTGATACACGTAGATTCAAACGGGCACACGGCCACGCCGGCACCGCAAGGGCCATATCATCCGCGAAATAACCGTCCGACTCCAGCATTTCTGCCCGGAACGGCGCTGAAATTGCCGTTCCAGACATTTCAACCGGTCAAGCCGGCACTTCCACCTGCAATCCGTCGACTCGCTGGAACCCGCGCGGCAGCTTGCTGCCACGCCGTCCACGCTCGCCCTTGTAATGCTCCAGGTCGTCCGCTTTCAGGGATAGGGTACGCTTGCCGGCTTGCAATACAAGTGTCGCACCCTCGCCAATCACGGCAATATCGGTAACAAATTCTTCACGGCTGGCCACCCGATCACCGGGTATACCGATGATCTTGTTGCCCTTGCCTTTACCCAGCTGGGGTAGATCACTGACCTTGAATACCAGCAGACGGCCTTCGGTGGTCACCGCCGCCAGCCAATCCTGTTCGCGGTTGGCCACCGGGCGTGGGGTCATGACCTTGGCGCCGTTGGGCAGGCTGAGCAAACCCTTGCCGGCCTTGTTCTTGGCTTGCAGATCCTCACCCTTGACCACGAAGCCGTAGCCGGCATCCGAAGCGACCACGTACAGCGCCTCGTCATCAGGCAGCAGCACGCATTCGAACGTGGCCCCCGGTGGCGGCGTCAGGCGGCCGGTCAGCGGCTCACCCTGGCCACGCGCCGACGGCAGGCTGTGGGCGGCCAGCGAATAGCTGCGGCCAGTGGAGTCGATCAGCACGGCGAATTGGTTGGAGCGCCCGATGGCTGCGGCCTTGAAGCCATCGCCCGCCTTGTACGACAGGCCGGTGGCGTCGATGTCGTGACCCTTGGCGCAGCGTACCCAGCCCTTTTCCGACAGCACCACGGTGACCGGCTCGGTCGGCATCAGCTCGTTTTCCGACAGGGCCTTGGCTTCGGCGCGCTCGACGATCGGCGAGCGGCGGTCGTCGCCATAGGTTTCGGCATCCTTGATCAACTCGCTGCGGACCAGCTTGCGCAGCTTGGCGTCGCTACCCAGCAGCGCCAGCAGTTTGGCCTGCTCCTTCAGCAGTTCTTCCTGCTCGCCACGGATCTTCATCTCTTCCAGACGCGCCAGCTGCCGCAGGCGAGTCTCGAGGATGTAGTCAGCCTGGATCTCGGTCAGGCCGAAACGGGCGATCAGCGCCTGCCTGGGCTGGTCCTCGGTACGGATGATGTGGATCACCTCGTCCAGGTTGAGGAACGCAGTGAGCAAACCTTCCAGGAGGTGCAGGCGCTTCTCCACCTTGTCCAGGCGGTGCTGCAGACGGCGACGAACGGTAGCGGTGCGGAACTCCAGCCACTCCAGCAGCAACGCACGCAGGTTCTTCAGTTGCGGCCGGCCGTCCAGGCCGATGATGTTGACGTTGACCCGGTAGGTACTCTCCAGGTCGGTGGTGGCGAACAGGTGCTGCATCAGTTCGTCGACGTCGACGCGGTTGGAGCGCGGGATGATGACGATGCGGCACGGGTTCTCATGGTCCGACTCGTCGCGCAGGTCGGCGACCATCGGCAGCTTCTTGGCCTGCATCTGCGCAGCGATCTGCTCCAGCACCTTGGCCCCGGAAACCTGGTGCGGCAGTGCGGTGACGACGATATCGCCGTCTTCCACGCGGTACACCGCACGCATGCGGATCGAGCCGCGGCCGCTTTCGTACATCTTGAGGATTTCTGCCCGCGGCGTGACGATCTCGGCCTCGGTCGGGTAGTCCGGCCCCTGGATGTGCTCGCACAGCTGTTCGATGCTGGCCTTGGGCTCGTCAAGCAGGCGCACACAGGCCGTAGCCACTTCCCGCAGGTTGTGCGGCGGTACGTCGGTGGCCATGCCCACGGCAATACCGGTGGTGCCATTGAGCAGGATGTTCGGCAGGCGCGCCGGCAGCACGGCCGGCTCCTGCAAGGTACCGTCGAAGTTCGGCACCCAGTCCACGGTGCCCTGGCCGACTTCGCTGAGCAGCACTTCGGCATAGCGCGACAACCGCGCTTCGGTGTAGCGCATGGCGGCGAACGACTTCGGATCGTCCGGCGCACCCCAGTTGCCCTGGCCGTCGACCAGGGTGTAGCGGTAGCTGAACGGCTGCGCCATCAGCACCATGGCCTCGTAGCAGGCCGAGTCGCCGTGGGGGTGGAACTTGCCGAGCACGTCGCCGACAGTACGTGCCGATTTCTTGTGCTTGGCGTCGGCATCGAGCCCCAACTCGCTCATGGCGTAGACGATGCGTCGCTGCACCGGCTTCAGGCCATCGCCGATGTGCGGCAGGGCGCGGTCCATGATCACGTACATGGAATAGTTGAGGTAGGCCTGTTCGGTGAAGTCAGCCAGCGAGCGGCGTTCGACGCCGTCCAGGCTGAGTTCCAGTGAGTCGCTCATGCGGGCCTCGTCATTTCAGGTTCTGGCGCAGCAGCATGGTGCCGCCGCGCTGGGTAAATTCAAGTTGTTTCAGGGCACTCATGCCCAGCAATACGGTTGGCCCGTCCAGGCCCGGCACCACAATGGCGCGTACGTCCTGCAGGCGGATGTCACCCAGCTGCAGGCTGGCCAGGCGCGTCCGGTAGCCTTCGGTGCGGCCGTTGGCGGTACTGAGCTGCACCGGGCTACCACGTTCCAGGCCCAGCTCGCGGCCGAGCGCCTCGGGGATAGCCACGTCGGTGGCGCCGGTGTCGAGCATGAAGTGCACGACCTGGCCGTTGATCGCGCCATCCATCACGAAGTGGCCCTGGCCATTACCCAGCAGGCGCACTTCGATAAAACCTTCGCCATGCGACGACTGCACCTGGGCATTGGGGTTGCGCTGACGGTCCTCCCATTGACCGAAGAAGCGCGTGGCAAGGAACAGCGCCGCCGCCCAGGCGACGAACATCAGTACCTTGCCAGCCCGCCTGCCCGGTGCCTGGCTCATGGCTTGGCGCTCCAGCCGCCTTGCGGCGCGTCGAAACGCCAGACGATCGGCCGTGTCTCGCCATCGGCACGCGCGCCGTTGTTGTTGTCCACGCCGATCCAGGCGCCCTCGGCATCGATCACCAGGGCCTCGGCCAGACCATACGGCTGTTGATAGCGGCGCGACTCGGTCAGGGCGTCGGCAGCGAACGACCAGCAGCGTTCGACCGCACCGCTGTCGGCATCACGCCGGCAAACCCGGTAGGCGTTGCGCTCGAGGGTGAACAGCTTGCCCTCGAACCAGGCCAGGTCAGCAAAGTCGCGCGACTGGGCCCGGGCATCGGGCATTTGCGCCGGTTGCATCTCGACCCCGGCTTCGCTGAGCAGGACACAGCTGCGGCCACAGGCCCACACCGACTGCTGGCGCTCGATCGCCACCAGCCCACGGCGCTCGCGCTCGGCAGCCAGCCACAGGCGGTCGCCCGCCGGGTTGATGGCCAGGCCTTCGAACAAGGCATTGAAGTTCAGCAGCATGCCGCTGGCCCGGGCCTGACGCACCATGGCCGGGTCGATCTTCAACCAGCCCGCCTGGCCATCCGGTGGCAGTTGCAGGACGCCGGCATTAGCCTCGCTGACCAGGTACAGGTTGCCGGCCTGGTCGCAGGTGATGCCTTCCCAGTCCAGTTCGCCCCCGCGGATATATGACGCCGCCCAGTTGCGCGACTTCAGGCCCCACGGCAGGCCGCTGTCCGGCGCCGGCGGCGGGGTGAAGATGAGCGGCTGCGCGCGCCAGGCCGGGTCCTGCCGGTCGAAGCGATAGATGCGGTCGTCGTCGCGGTCGGACACGCCCCATAACCCGCCCCGGCATTCCACCAGGCCAGACAGGTTGCCCCCGCGCATGCCGTCGATCGGGTATTCGGCCCTCAGCTTCAGCTCTGGCCAGTCGCCCGCCAGGCTTGGCAGGGCAACCAGCATCAGGCAGGTAGCCAGAAGCCGCCGAATCAAACCATGACCTCGGCCAGGTTGCCCTTGGTTTCCAGCCAGCTCTTGCGATCGCCCGCGCGCTTCTTGGCCAGCAGCTTGTCCATCAGCTCGCAGGTGGCCTGTACATCGTCCAGGGTCAGTTGCACCAGGCGCCGGGTATTCGGGTCCATGGTGGTTTCACGCAGCTGGGGCGGGTTCATCTCGCCCAGGCCCTTGAAGCGGGTGACCTGCGGCTTGCCGCGCTTCTTCTCGGCCACCAGGCGGTCGAGGATGCCATCGCGCTCGGCTTCGTCGAGGGCGTAGTAGATTTCCTTGCCCAGGTCGATGCGGTACAGCGGCGGCATGGCCACGTACACATGCCCGGCCTCGACCAGGGCGCGGAAATGCTGGACGAACAGCGCGCAGAGCAGCGTGGCGATATGCAGGCCGTCGGAGTCGGCGTCGGCGAGAATGCAGATCTTGCCGTAGCGCAGTTGCGCCAGGTCGCTGGCCCCTGGGTCTACGCCGATGGCCACGGCGATGTTATGCACTTCCTGGCTGGCCAGCACTTCACCGCCGTCGACCTCCCAGGTGTTGAGGATCTTGCCGCGCAGCGGCAGGATCGCCTGGAACTCCTTGTCGCGCGCCTGCTTGGCCGAACCACCGGCCGAGTCGCCTTCGACCAGGAACAGTTCGGCACGCATCGGGTCCTGACCGGCGCAGTCGGCCAGCTTGCCGGGTAGCGCCGGGCCCTGGGTAATGCGCTTGCGTTCGACCTTCTTGCTGGCCTTGAGGCGGCGCCCGGCGTTGCTGATCGCCAGCTCCGCCAGTTGCATGCCCAGTTCGGGATGGGCATTCAGCCACAGGCTGAAGGCGTCCTTGACCACGCCGGACACGAACGCCGCCGCCTCGCGCGAGGACAGGCGCTCTTTGGTCTGCCCGGAGAACTGCGGGTCCTGCATCTTCATCGACAGCACGAAGGTGATGCGTTCCCAGACGTCTTCCGGCGCCAGCTTCACACCGCGCGGCAGCAGGTTGCGGAATTCGCAGAACTCGCGCATGGCATCCAGCAGGCCTTGGCGCAGGCCGTTGACATGGGTACCGCCCTGGGCGGTGGGGATCAGGTTGACGTAGCTTTCCTGGATGCTGTCACCCCCTTCGGGCAGCCACAGCAGGGCCCAGTCGACGGCTTCCTTGTTACCGGCCAAGCTGCCGCAGAACGGCTCGTCGGGCAGGCGCTGGAATTCGTTGACCGAGTCGACCAGGTAGGAGCGCAAGCCATCCTCATAGTGCCATTCGACCTTTTCGCCGCTGGCCTTGTCCTCGAAACTGACCAGCAGGCCCGGGCACAGCACGGCCTTGGCCTTGAGCACGTGCTTGAGGCGGCTGATGGAGAACTTCGGCGAATCGAAGTACTTGGGGTCGGGGCTGAAGTACACGCTGGTGCCGGTATTGCGCTTGCCGACCGAGCCGATCACTTCCAGCTCGCTGGCCTTGAAACCGTCGGCGAAGGTCATCTGGTATTCGTTGCCGTCGCGTTTGACGCGCACGCGCACCTGGGTCGACAAGGCATTGACCACCGAGATGCCCACCCCGTGCAGACCACCGGAAAACTGGTAGTTCTTGTTGGAGAACTTGCCGCCGGCGTGCAGCTTGGTGAGGATCAGCTCCACCCCGGACACGCCTTCTTCCGGGTGGATGTCCACCGGCATGCCACGGCCGTCGTCGCTGACTTCCAGCGAGTGGTCGGCATGGAGGATGACCTGCACCGAACGGGCGTGCCCGGCCAAGGCTTCGTCGACACTGTTGTCGATGACTTCCTGGGCCAGGTGGTTGGGGCGGCTGGTGTCGGTGTACATGCCTGGCCGCTTGCGGACCGGGTCAAGGCCCGAGAGGACTTCGATGGCGTCTGCGTTATAGGCGCTAGCGCTGGGATTGGCCATGGGGTCTCGTCGTCAGTCTGGTGAATGCAAGAAAGTCAAAATACAGAAAAATCGAGCGCCGCATACTGCCCGCGGGCAATGCCGGCGAAGGCCAGCAGTGCCGGCAGGCGCTCGGCGAAGCCCTGGAAACTGTGGTCACCGCCAGCCTGGATGCGCAGGGCACAGCCACGGTAATAGCGCTCGGCGTGACGATAGTCCAGGGTTTCATCGGCGGTCTGCAGCCACACTTGATAGCGGCTGGGGTCCACCGGGGCCGGTACTTCCAGCTCGGCCAGCGCCTGCACGTGGTCGTCGGTCAACTCCCAGGTTTCACCACTGTAGTGATTGCGCTGGGTGCCCAGGTACCCGTCGAAATGCTTGTGCGGCGTTACCGCCGGGTTGACCAGCAGGGCCTTGAGGCCATGGCGCTCGGCCAGATGGGTGGCATAGTAGCCGCCGAGCGAACTGCCTACCAGCAGTGGCGCACCCAGTTCGGCGATGGCCGCTTCAAGCTGGGCGATGGCCTGGCGCGGGTGGTGGTGCAGGGCGGGCACGCGCAACTGCTCGGCCATGCCCAGCTGCTGCATGGCAGCCACGAGCTGGCGTGCCTTGGTCGAAAGCGGCGAGCTGTTGAAGCCATGGATATAGAGGATGGAACCCGACATGCTGCCCCCGGTAATCTGTGGCTTGGCGCCTGATGATGCGGGCGCAGGGACGCGCAGTGTAGCGCGTTCGGCGGGTTTTGACGCAGTGTCACGGGTTTCGCAACAAATTTGCCAGCCCCGCCTGGCTGGCGCGGCTCAGTACCCCGGGCTGTCGAAGTCGAGCTTCACCTCGAAGTCCAACGCCCGCTCCACGCCGGTCTCCAGCCGCCCGTTGGCGTGCAGCCGCAACCAACGGTAGCCAGGCTGTTGTTCACTGACCTTGAAGTCTTCGCTGCCTGCCGCGAACTGAATGCAGGTGGACGGCGTGGCCAGCAGACGGCGCCCCGCGCGCATTTCATCCCAGGGCTGGTGCACATGCCCCCAGAGTAACGCCCGTACCTGTGGATAAGCGTCGACGATAGCGAACAGCGCCTGCGCGTTGCGCAAGCCGATCGGCGCGATCCAGGCGCAGCCGATGTCCACTGGCTGATGGTGGAAACACACCAGGCAGTGCCGGTCGCCCGCCGACTCCAGGGCCGCTTTCAGCACCGCCAGTTGCTCATCCTGCAACCACCCGTGGGTCGCTCCAGGCACCGCTGTGTCGAGCATGACGATGCGCCACGCACCGACATCGGTCACCGCCTGCATCAATTCGGGGGCAACCTGCGCCATCACCCGCGCCTCGTCATGGTTGCCTGGCAACCAGCGAGTGGGCACGGCGAGCGGCGCGGTGAGCTCGCGAAACGCTTCATACGACGCCACGCTGGCATCCTGGGACAGATCACCGGTACACAGCAGCAGGTCGACAGGTGTTTGCTCGCGGCGCACCTGGGCTACCACATGGCGCAGGCTGTCACGGGTATTGAGCCCCAGCATGCTGCCGGCCGGGTCAGCGAACAGGTGGGCATCGGTCAGTTGCACCACATGCACGGGGCGCGATTGGTCTGGCTGCGGCAACGGCCGTCTCCTCTAGCGGATTCAGCACGAATTATGGCTGCACAACGGTTGCGAGCAAACACCCGCAGCCGACCCACGTCACAATTCCGCGATCGTCAGCGAACGCTGGCCAGTTCGTGGCCGCAGGCCAGGCAGTGGCTCAGCCATTCGCCCAGGAACAGGTTGAGCTGGGCCTTTTCGTCCGGCTGGTGCATGGCCGCGTTGGGATAGGGGTAGATGCTGCGCAGGCGCCGGGCATGCTCGGCACTGACCACTTCAGCCATGCGGGCATCGTGGTACACCTGCACTTCCAGGTGCGGCACCGGCAGCCATGGCAGGCTGTGCTCCTGGCGCACGTGCAGGGTGGTGGTGTACGGGCAGGCGAGCACCACGTCAAGTACCAGAACGCCAAGCATCTGGTCGCCCTGCGTCATGCCGATGCGGCGCGAGCTCTGGGTGGTGCGCATGTCTGGCAACAGGCGCATCAACCGGGCGTAATTGGCCTCGCAGGCTGCCTGCAGCCCGACCAGGTCCACCCGATAACGCTCGCGCAACAGGTTCACTTCCACATACCTCGTACTTCGTCACGGTTCAGCGCCAGCCATTGCAGGCCAATGATGGTAGCCGCGTTGCAGACACGCCCGTCGCGCACGGCTTGCATGGCATCTTCGAACGACCACATCCGCACGCGAATGTCTTCACCCTCTTCCTCCAGGCCATGCAGGCCACCTGCACCTTGGCTGCTGCAGCGGCCGAGGAACAGGTGTACGTATTCATCACTGCCGCCAGGCGACGGGAAGTAACGGGTCATCGGCCACAGCGCGCTGAAGACCAGGCCGGCCTCCTCTTCGGCCTCGCGGTGGGCGACTTCCTCGGGTTGCTCATCCTTGTCGATCAACCCGGCGACCAACTCGATCAGCCAGGGATTGTCGGTCTTGCCCATGGCCCCTACCCGGAACTGCTCGATCAGCACCACTTCATCGCGTTGCGGATCATAGGGCAGCACGCACACCGCATCATGGCGCACGAACAGTTCGCGACTGATCTCGCGGCCCATGCCACCGGCGAACAACTCGTGGCGCAGGTGCACCTTGTCAAGCCGGTAGAAGCCCTGGAAGCAGTTATCCCGCTTGACGATCTCGACCGCCCTGGGCGTTGAGTTCAACGTATCTGACATGGGAATCCTCATTACCTCGTTTACAGCATCGCGCCATCCTACTCTGCACGCCAGCGGGTTTCACCCCTTTCCGGTTACCGTTCGCGCAGTCGGGACAGCGCGCCAGCTCTCTGTTAGCTTAGTGGCGAACTGAAGGCCGCGCAGACGGTCAAAGGCCGACTTTTCCCTGTTCTGCAAGGATCACCATGACACTTGTCAAACTGACTTCCGTGGCCGTGCTGGCCCTGGCCCTGGGCGCCTGCCAGAGCCTGTTCACGCCCAACTACCGGGCGCCGCTCGAGGTCAAGCGCGAAGCCTGGGAGCATGTCAAACCCGGCTGCAGCGAAAGCGACTGCCCGCTGGTGAACATTGACACCATCCACTTCCCGGCCCTGCCGAAGCTCGACGGCATCGTCGAGAAACGCCTGCTGCAGCTGACCGAAGACAACCAGCGTGGCAACACGCCAACCACCCTGCAAGCCTACGAGCAGCAGTACCTGGCCAGCGCCGACAAGCGCAACAGCAGCTACCTGCAGGCCAAGGTACGCGAGCAGCATGACGGCTTGGTGATCATCGAGCTGTCCAGCTACCTGGACAGCGGCGGCGCTCACGGCATGCCCGGGCGCGGCTTCATCAACTATTCGCGCAAGCTGGACAAGGTGCTGACCCTGCAAGACATGCTGGTGCCCGGCCAGGAAGACACTTTCTGGAAAACCGTCGAGGAATCGCACCGCGCCTGGCTGATGAGCGTAGGCATGGACAAGGACGCCGAATTCCTCAAGACCTGGCCGTTCAAGCAGTCGCCGCACATCGCCCTGACCTACGGCGCGGTGGTGGTGAAGTACGAGGTCTATGCCATCGCGCCCTACTCCATGGGCCACGTGGAACTGAAAATCCCTTACCCGCGCCTGAATGGCGTACTCAAGCCTGAGCTGTTTCCCGGCCGCGGCTGAAACCCAGTAGCCCGTGCACCAGCCCGGCCAGCAGCAATGCCGGCAGGGTCGCCCCCAGGTCCGGAGCCTGCGTGGCGATGCCATGATAAGCCGCCACGCCCACCACCCAGGCCAGCAGCGCCTGCCAGTGCAAGTCACTCACTTGCGCTGGCAGGCGGCGACGACGGATCAGGTAGTGGTCCACCAGCACCACGCCGAACAGCGGCGCGAACACTGAGCCGATCAGCAACAGGAAGTTCTCGTACTGTGCCAGCGGCGCCAGCAGGGCGATCAGCGTGCACAGCACACCAATGGCCAGCGCCATGTGTTCGACCTTCAGGCGCACCAGCACGCCGCTGGAAACGGCCGCGGAATGGATGTCGGCGAACGCCTTTTCCGACTCGTCGAGCAGAATCAGCAGCAGTGGAATGCCCATGCCTGCCCCCGCCAGGGCCAGCAGCAAGGCGTTGGCTTCGCCACTGGCGGCGAAGGCCAGGGTGTAGGCCACGCCCAGGCTCATCAGCCAGGTATTGCCGATGAAATAGCCGATTACCGTACCGCCGAACACAGGTTTGCCATTGCGGGCGAAACGCGAGTAGTCGGCGATCAGGGGCAGCCAGGACAGCGGCATGGCAATGACGATGTCAAAGCCCACGGCCAGCGACATCGATCCGTCCCCGGCGCGCGCCCACAACCCAGCCAGGTCAGCCTTGGCAAACAGGTTCCAGGTCAGCCACAGGCATGCGCCCAACAATAGCCAGATGCCCCACGCACGCAGCACCTTGCGTACGAACGCCAATGGCCCGCTGACGGCCAGCAAGGTGGCCAGGGCGCCGAAGCACAGGGTCCAGAGCATCGGGCTGTTCCAGGCGCGGGCTTCACCGAACGCCTGCGCGCCCAGCAGGCTGGCGGCATCGCGCATGACGACGATTTCGAACGCGCCCCAGCCCACCAGTTGCAGCAGGTTGAGCAGCGCTGGCAGGCGTGCGCCATGGTTGCCCAGGCTGAGTTTCAGGGTGCACATGGCCGACAGGCCGGTATCGCTACCGATGACACCGGCAGCGCCCAGCAACAGCACGCCCACACCCGTACCCAGAGCAATGGCCAGCACCGCGCCGGCAAGGCCCAGGCCAGGCGCCAGCATGGCGCCGACCTGCAGCACCATCAGGCCAATGCCGAGGGAGAACCACAGCGAGAACAGGTCGCGGGCACCGAAGATGCGCTGGGCGGTGGGGACCGGGTGGTCGGGTGAAAACTGGCTGGGAGTGGTCATTGTTATATTCGCCGGAAGAATTAGGAGTTGCACACGGCATCCTGTGGGAGCGGGCGTGCCCGCGAACAAGGGCGAAGCCCTTGCCATGCACCGCGGTGCTTGCTTCGCGGGCACGCCCGCTCCCACAGGGTAAGGTGCTGCGGCTTAGACCTTGTGGTACAGCTGGCTGCCTTCCTGGCGGAACCGCTCAGCCTGCTCGCGCATGCCTTGCTCGACCGTGACGTCCACGGTTTCGATCTTGGCGGCGTATTCCCGCACTTCCTGGGTGATCTTCATCGAGCAGAACTTCGGCCCGCACATCGAACAGAAATGCGCGACCTTGGCCGACTCCTTCGGCAGGGTCTCGTCGTGGAAGGCGCGGGCGGTGTCCGGGTCCAGGCCCAGGTTGAACTGGTCTTCCCAACGGAACTCGAAGCGTGCCTTGGACAAGGCGTTGTCGCGAATCTGCGCGCCCGGGTGGCCCTTGGCAAGGTCGGCAGCATGCGCGGCGATCTTGTAGGTGATGATGCCGGTCTTGACGTCATCCTTGTTCGGCAGGCCGAGGTGCTCCTTGGGCGTGACGTAGCAGAGCATGGCGCAACCGAACCAGCCGATCATCGCCGCACCGATACCCGAGGTGATGTGGTCGTAGCCTGGGGCGATATCGGTGGTCAGTGGGCCGAGCGTGTAGAACGGCGCCTCGTCGCAGCACTCCAGCTGCTTGTCCATGTTTTCCTTGATCAGTTGCATCGGCACGTGGCCGGGGCCTTCGATCATGCACTGCACGTCGTGCTTCCAGGCAATCTTGGTCAGCTCGCCGAGGGTTTCCAGTTCACCGAACTGCGCGGCATCGTTGGCGTCGGCAATCGAGCCCGGGCGCAGGCCGTCGCCCAGCGAGAAGCTGACGTCGTAGGCCTTCATGATCTCGCAGATCTCTTCGAAATGCGTGTACAGGAAGTTTTCCTTGTGATGCGCCAGGCACCACTTGGCCATGATCGAGCCACCGCGGCTGACGATACCGGTGACGCGCTTGGCAGTCAGCGGCACATAACGCAGCAGTACGCCAGCGTGGATGGTGAAGTAGTCCACGCCCTGCTCGGCCTGCTCGATCAAGGTGTCGCGGAACAGCTCCCAGGTCAGGTCTTCGGCTACGCCATTGACCTTTTCCAGGGCCTGGTAGATCGGCACGGTACCAATCGGCACCGGCGAGTTGCGGATGATCCACTCGCGGGTTTCGTGGATGTGCTTGCCGGTGGACAGGTCCATGACAGTGTCCGAACCCCAGCGGATACCCCAGGTCAGCTTGGCCACTTCTTCCTCGATCGAGGAACCCAGGGCGCTGTTGCCGATGTTGCCGTTGATCTTCACCAGGAAGTTGCGGCCGATGATCATCGGCTCCAGCTCCGGGTGGTTGATGTTGGCCGGGATGATCGCGCGACCACGGGCGATTTCCTGGCGAACGAACTCGGGGGTGATCTCCTTCGGGATATTGGCGCCGAAGCTGTGGCCAGCGTGCTGCTCGTTCAGCAGGCCGGCAGCGCGGGCCTCTTGCAGCTTCATGTTTTCACGGATGGCCACGTATTCCATCTCGGCGGTGATGATGCCTTTGCGGGCGTAGTGCATCTGCGAGACGTTGGCGCCCGCCTTGGCACGGCGCGGGTTGCGCACATGGGCGAATCGCAGCTTGGCCAGTTCGGCATCGTTCAGGCGCTGCTGACCGAAGTGGGAGCTCAGGCCATCCAGGCGCTCGGTATCACCGCGGGCTTCGATCCACGCCGAACGCACATCGGCCAGGCCCTTGCGCACATCGATGACCACGTTGGGGTCGGTGTACGGGCCGGAGGTATCGTAGACCAGAACCGGGGCATTGGCCTCGCCACCGAAGTCGGTCGGGGTATCGTCCAGGCTGATTTCACGCATGGGCACGCGGATGTCGGGGCGCGAGCCTTCGACATACACCTTGCGCGAACGCGGGAAGGGTTGCACGGACTGCTGATCGACTTGTGCCGATTCGCTGAGGTTTATCGCTTTTTCTTGTTTGGTCATCACAGGCTCTCCAGACGGCTTCCTAGCAGTGGAATGTCGGGGTGAACCTGAAAGGCGCGGACGCACCCCTTCATGGGTGCAGTGCCGGATATGGGGTGCCTGAAGCTGCATGCAGCTGCGACATTCCCGGACCTGGCACAAGAGGCTGGCCGGGAAGGCGAGCAATCTTGTTCCCTACGCAGGCGCTAACCTGATCAGGTTCAACGGGATCCGCAACTTTGCGATCTCAGCCTTTGCTTCAAGGCACCCCGACAAGAACATGCGCAGTCTAGACTGGAGTGGTCGGCAAAGCCAAGCAGGTAAATGCGCGGATGATGAAAGGCACACCGAGCGATTGTTGCCGGGTGCGCATGGCACTACACTGGCCCGTCGCCCGATACTCAACAGTTCAGTAATTCAATTTTTCGTACAAGGATTGCCTCTATGCTGCGCAAACTCTCACTGGCAATAGCCGTGTCTTGTGCGTCCAACGGAGTGGTCTGGGCAGCGGACGTGCCCACTACAGTGAAAACCGACCTGGTCAGCGTCTACCAGGAGGCGGTGGACAACAACGCTGACCTGGCCGCCGCCCGCGCCGATTACGGCGCCCGCCGTGAAGTGGTGCCGCAGGCCCGTGCCGGGTTGCTACCGAACCTGTCGGCCGGTGCCGAAATGATGAACACCCGCACCAAGCTGGATGAACCCTCGACCACCAGCAACCGCAGCGGCAATACCTGGAGCGCGACCCTCGCCCAGCCGATCTTCCGTGCCGACCGCTGGTTCCAGTTGCAGGCGGCCGAAGCGGTCAACGAACAGGCGGCCCTGGAACTGTCGGCGACCGAGCAGAACCTGATCCTGCAAACCGCACAGAGCTACTTCGCCGTGCTCCGCGCCCAGGACAACCTGGCCGCGACCAAAGCCGAAGAAGCCGCATTCAAGCGCCAGCTGGACCAGTCCAACGAACGGTTCGACGTCGGCCTGTCCGACAAGACCGACGTGCTGCAATCCCAGGCCAGCTACGATACCGCCCGGGCCAACCGGATCATCGCCGAACGCCAGGTTCAGGATGCCTTCGAGGCACTGGTGACCCTGACCAACCGGGAATACACCTCGATTCAGGGCGTGGTGCATACCCTGCCGGTGCAGGTGCCCACGCCCAACGACGCCAAGGCCTGGGTCGAAACCGCCGGGCGCCAGAACCTCAACCTGCTGGCCACCAACCACGCGGTCACCGCTGCCGAAGAAACCCTGCGCCAGCGCAAGGCCGGCCATGCGCCAACCCTGGATGCCGTTGCCAAGTACCAGAAAGGCGACAACGACAACCTAGGTTTCACCAACTCGGCTGCGCTGCCAACCGTGCATTACAGCGGCGATGTCGAGCAGACCAGCATCGGCTTGCAACTGAACATCCCGATCTACAGCGGCGGCCTGACCAGTTCGCAGGTACGCGAGGCCTACCAGCGCCTGAGCCAGAGCGAGCAGCAACGCGAAAGCCTGCGCCGTCAGGTGGTGGAGAACACCCGCAACCTGCACCGCGCGGTGAACACCGACGTGGAACAGGTGCAAGCGCGCAAGCAGTCGATCATTTCCAACCAGAGCGCACTGGAAGCCACGGAAATCGGCTACCAGGTCGGTACCCGCAACATCGTCGACGTACTCGACGCCCAACGCCAGCTGTACACCTCGGTGCGCGACTACAACAACAGCCGCTATGACTACATTCTCGACAACCTGAGCCTGAAGCAGGCGGCCGGCACGTTGAGCCCGCAGGACCTGCAGGACCTCAAGCAGTACCTGAAACCGGATTACAACCCGGACAAGGACTTCCTGCCACCGGATCTGGCGGCGGCGGCGGCGAAGAACTTCGAGCGTCGCCCCTGAAGCGCAGTCGTTGCAGCAGCGGCCTTGTGTCGTGAGAGGGCCGCAAAGCGCGCCCCCGGGGATATCAGCGTGAAGCTCATATTGCCGGGGCCGCTCTGCGGCCCTTTCGCGACACAAGGCCGCGCCTCTGAAATCGCATCGCGGTGATGATCTATCTGCACATCAGTGCATGAGTTTACCGAGGCCATCGAGCAGTCGCTGCAGTGCCCCCTGATTGGCTCGCATCACTGCCCTGCCCGCCTCGCCCATGCGCTGGGCATCCTGCGGCAGCTCAATCAAGCGTCGCACGGCCTCGGCCAACCCGTCGGCCTCGTCCACCTGTTGCAACGCCCCGGCCTCGCGCAGCATGGCGCTGATCTCGAGGAAGTTGAACACATGCGGCCCCATCAGCACCGGCAAGGCCAGCGCTGCCGGTTCCAGCGGGTTGTGCCCACCGGTCGCTACCAGGCTGCCGCCAACGAAGGCAATGTCGGCCAAGGCATAGAGGAACAGCAACTCGCCCATGGTGTCACCGACCAACACCTGCGTCTGCGCATCGACCGGGCTGCCGGCAGACCGGCGCACGCAGGTGAACTGTTCGCTGCACAGCGCGTGCACCGCAGCGAACCGCTCCGGATGACGCGGCACCAGGATCAGCAACGCATCACCATGTACCTGCAGCAACTGCCGATGCGCCTGCAGGATCAAGGCATCCTCACCTTCGTGGGTGCTGGCGGCGATCCACACCGGGCGCTGTTCAGCGCCCCACCGCTCACGCAATGCCCTGGCACGCGGCAGCAGTTGCTCGTCGATCTTCAGGTCGAACTTGATCGAACCGGTGACCTGCACGCACTCAGGGCGCGCGCCCAGCTCACGGAAGCGCCGGGCCTCGGTTTCGGTCTGCACGGCAATCAGGCTCATCTCGGCCAGCATCGGCCGGGTCAGTTTGGCAAAGCGCCCATAGCCACGGGCCGAGCGCTCGGAAAGGCGCGCGTTGGCCAAGGCCACCGGGATGCCACGCCTGGCGCATTGATGGATATGGTTGGGCCACAGTTCGGTTTCCATGATGATGCCGAGCTTCGGCTGCACATGGTCGAGAAAACGCCCAGCCGCCCACGGCAGGTCATAGGGCAGGTAGCAGTGCTGCACACGAGGCTCGTCGGCGAACAGGGCGCGAATGCGCTCGGAACCGGTCGGGGTCATGCAGGTCAGGGTGATTGGCAGCCCCGGGTAGGCCTTGAGCAAGGCGCGCACCATGGGTGCCGCGGCGATGCTCTCGCCCACCGAAACGGCATGCACCCATATGCCACCCTGACGCATGGCTGGCAGCTTGCAGGCAAAGCGCTCGCCGATGCGCTGGCCGTAGGCCGGCGCCTTGCGCGCGCGCAGGTACAGGCGCAGCGCAACCAGCGGCAGGCCCAGGTGAAACAGCAAGGTATAGAGTGTTCTGTTCATGGCGGCGCAGTTTACCCGATCGCGCGCAGGTGCACTGCAAAGCGCTCGGCCAGCCACTGCGCGGCTGGCCCCAAGGGCTCGTCGCGGCGCCAGGCCAGCTCCACGACCAGGGCCGGTGGCCGCCATTCGCTGTCCAGCTCGACCATATGCGCCTGGTAGGTCGGGTATTGCACCACGTGGCGCGGCAGCCAGGCCCAGCCCAGCCCACGCATCAACAGTTCGGCCATGGCATAGAAACTGTCGGCGCGCCACACCTGCGGGCTGATTGCCTCGCCGCCGGGATAGCCACTTTGCTGCGGGGTGATCAGCAACTGGCGGTGCCGCGCCAATTGCTGGCGGGTTACCCGCCCTTCGCCTGCCAGCGGGTGGCCGACCGCGCACACGGTGACCATTTCCACACTGCCCAGGGCACGCCGTTCCAAGGAGGCCGGGATACGTTCGTGGTTGAAGAACAAGCCCAGGTCGGCGCGTCGCTCCACCAGCTTGCGCGCCACATCGCCCTGGGCGCCACTGGCCAACTGCACCTCCAGGAACGGGTAGCGGCTGGCCAGCTCGTCGAGGCTGTCGATCACCGGCTGGTAGGGCATGGCTTCGTCCTGAGCCACCCGCAGCAGGGCCTCCTGGCCGCGCATCAGCGCCAGCGCACGGCCATCCAGGCGCTCGCACTGGCGCAACAGTTCACGGGCATCTTCCAGCAGGGCACTGCCGTTTTCAGTCAGCCGGGGCTGGCGGCCACTGCTGCGCTCGAACAAGGTGACCCCCAGGTCGGTTTCAAGCAGGGCTATCGCGCTGCTGATCGCCGACTGGGCCTTGCGCTGTTCGCGGGCCACGGCCGAGAACGAGCGCAGTTCAGCAACCCGCAGGAACGTACGCAGCTGTTCGAGGTTCCACTGCTCGGCCATCGACCTATCTCCCCTATAGATAGGTAATGACTTTACCCCATTCAAGGTAAGTCTAGAATCTGCCGCCAGTTACCGGAGGATCTCGCCATGAATGCCTACACCTACCTCGCCATCGCCATCTGCGCCGAAGTCATTGCCACCGCCTCGATGAAAGCGGTCAAAGGCCTGAGCACGCCCTTGCCGCTGTTGCTCATGGTAGTCGGGTATGCCGTCGCATTCTGGATGCTGACCCTGGTGGTACGCAGCATTCCGGTGGGGATCGCCTATGCCATCTGGTCAGGTTTGGGGATCGTGCTGATCAGTGTGGCGGCGCTGGTGATCTACGGCCAGAAGCTGGATGTGCCGGCCATGCTGGGTATGGCGATGATCGTGGGTGGGGTGGTGGTGATTCAGCTGTTTTCGAAGACGGCTGGCCATTGATGTTGCCTGTATACTTGCCAGCTGTCCCAGTTTTCGAGGTACCGCCATGCCATCCGCCATTTCCACTGACGTGCTGATCGTCGGCGCCGGGGTCGCAGGCCTCTGGCTCAATGCCCGTCTGCGCCGCCTGGGCTATTCGACGGTGCTGGTGGAGCGCGCCAGCCTTGGCGGCGAGCAGACCATCAAGTCCCAGGGCATCATCCATGGTGGAACCAAGTACGCCCTGCACGGCGCCCTCACTGGTGCCTCGGAAGCCATCGCCGACATGCCGCGCCGCTGGCGCGAAGCGCTGAATGGCAGCGGCGAGCTGGACCTTACCCATACCCGCCTGCTGTCCGACGCCCACTACCTGTGGTCGCCAGGCACCCTGGCCGGCAACCTCACCAGCTTCTTCGCCAGCAAGGCCGTGCGCGGCCGGGTCGACCAGGTGAAGGGCGAGCAACTGCCACCCGCCCTGCAGGACCGCGCCTTCAAGGGCAAGGTCTATCGCCTGGCCGAACTGGTCGTCGACGTGCCCAGCCTGTTGGCCAACCTGGCCGAACTGGCGGGCGACAGCCTGCTGGCCGGCGAGCGCATCGAACCACTGCGCGAGGCTGCCGAGCTGGTCGGCCTGCGCGTCGACGGCCGCGACATCCGCGCGCAGCGCATCGTGCTCAGCGCCGGCGCCGGCACCGAAGACTTGCTGCATGCCCTGGGCCTGACCCAGCCAGCCATGCAGACCCGCCCGCTGCACATGGTCATGGCCAAAGGTGCCAACCTGAAGCCGCTTTATGCCCACTGCCTGGGCGGCGGGCCAAAGCCGCGGGTGACAGTGACCACCCATCCGGCTGCCGATGGCCAGTGGGTCTGGTATATGGGCGGCGACCTGGCCGAAGCCGATGGCGTTGCCCGCGAGCCGTCTGCGCAAATTGCGGCGGCACAGAAGGAAATCGCCAGCCTGCTGCCATGGGTCGACCAGAGCCAGGTGCGCTGGGCCACCCTGCGGGTCAACCGCGCAGAACCGGCACAGTCGGGCCTGGTGCGCCCGGACAACGCCTTCCTCGCCGACCAGCAGCGCCTGCTGGTCGGCTGGCCGACCAAGCTGGCCCTGGCACCGGACTTCAGCGACCGGGTCATCGCCCACCTGGAGCGCGACGGCATCCGCCCACAGGCCCACGCCGACCTCGCCGACCTGCCACGCCCACCGCTGGGCGTACCGGCCTGGGAGCAACTGCTGCCATGAGCCTGCCCACCCTGCACGACTTCCACCGCAACCTGGGCAGCACCGGCTTCAAGGTATCGCCGCTGGGCCTGGGCACGGTCAAGCTGGGCCGCGACCAGGGCGTCAAATACCCCACCGGCTTCACCATCCCCGGTGATGACGAAGCCCGCCTGCTGTTGGCCCAGGCCCGCGAGCTGGGCATCAACCTGATCGACACCGCCCCGGCCTATGGCCGCAGTGAAGAACGCCTGGGCCCGCTGTTGCGCGGCCAACGCGATGAATGGGTGATCGTCAGCAAGGCTGGCGAAGAATTCGACAACGGCCAGTCACACTTCGACTTCAGTGCTGCCCACACCCGCCGTTCGGTAGAGCGCAGCCTGCAGCGCCTGGAAACCGACCGTATCGAGCTGGTGCTGGTGCACTCCGACGGCAATGACCTGGCGATACTCGAACAGCAGGAGGTGTACCAGACCCTCGCCGAGCTCAAGCAGGAGGGCAAGATCCTCGGCTATGGCCTGTCTGGCAAGACCGTCGCCGGTGGCCTGAAGGCCCTGGAGCAAGGCGATTGCGCCATGGTCACCTACAACCTCAACGAGCAGGCAGAACGCCCGGTGCTGGACTACGCTGCCGAACACGGCAAGGCCATCCTGGTGAAGAAGGCCCTGGCCAGCGGGCATATCTGCCTGGCCCCGGGCGTTGACCCGGTACAAGCCAGTTTCGAGCTGCTGTTTGCCCATCCGGGCGTCAGCAGTGCTATCGTCGGCACCATCAATCCGCTGCACCTGGCCCACAACGTGGCAACCGTCGCCCGTATTCTTGGCCAGCATTGAGTTGCCCCTGGCCCCAGGGCCTGGAGACTGACCGGACGCAAGGAGGAGCCGCGTGGCGCGAACGCTGATCCGCAAGAACCCGAGCAACTTCAAGACGCTGCCGCTGCATGCCGAGGCCACGCCCGAAGGGCTGATCTACCAGAGCATCGGCATGCCGCTGAATTTCGCCCAGACCCAACAGCGGCGCAAGGCCATCCAGTTGCCCGATGCGCAGCGCTTCGTGGTGGAGCTGGCCAACCTGGGCGTGTCGGTGCGACTGACCTTGCATTGGCAGAATCGCGATTACTGGGTGTTGGTGCGCCAGCGTCGGCAAGACCGTGGCGATGTGGTGCTGAAACTGATTTCCGGTTACGTGCCGGCGCAGGAGCTGAACCTGCCGTTGCACACCGCCGTGCAGGAAGTCGCCGAGGAATGCCTGCTGGAAACTCCGGAAGGCTGGCTGGGCGGGCGCTTCAATGATACCTGGTTGCCTGTGCCCTATGCGGCCGCCCTGCACTACCGCGAAAACCCGCACTTTGTGCTGACCCCGCAGTCCGGTGCTGCGCGCCCGGTGCATTGCGGCAAACTGATGCTGCTGGAACGGCCAAGAGCCTACGTGCACCTGCCCACCGCCTCGTTGCAGCTGATCTATGACATGCGCCTGCAGGTTCCGCGGGAGGCCAAGAAGCTCAGCCTGTTCCACGTCGATGAGCGGCTCGAGGGCGACCAACTGGTGGCGCGGCTCAACCGCAAACGGCCGGACCTGTACCTGATGCCGCTACAGGACGGCCAGCCACTGGCTGAGCTGTATACGCTCAAGAAGGATGAGCTGGTGCCGGCAAGCACCCGTGGGCTGTACCTGGCCGAAAGTTTTGCCCGCCAGGAGGGTTGGGTGGTGAAGGAAGAGCGGGTGCGCTGGAAGGATTGGGTGAAGCAGCAGGGGTTGGTGGAAAGCAAACCGCTGCGGGCCTCACACCTGCAGCGCTTTGGTGACAAGGCGCGGGCACTGCTGGAGCGGGCGCGTACTTCGCTGCACAAGTAGGACCCAGGGGGCTGCTGCGCAGCCCCCAAGGGCAGGTCAGTGCTTGCGGATTTTCTCGACAATCGCCGTGGTCGAGCTGTTCTCGACCAGCCCCAGCACCTTCACGGTACCGCCATAGGCCTTGACGATATCGGCGCCCACCACCTGGTCGATGCCATAATCACCACCTTTGACCAGCACATCCGGCTTGACCTGGCTCAGCAGGTTCTCCGGGGTACCCTCGGGGAAGCTGATCACCCAGTCCACCGCCCCCAGCCCGGCCAGTACGGCCATGCGCCGGTCGACGCTGTTGATCGGCCGGCCCGGCCCTTTCAGGCGGCTGACCGAGGCATCGTCGTTGACCGCGACGATCAGGCGGTCGCCCTGGGCACGGGCCTGCTCCAGGTAGGTGACGTGGCCGGCGTGCAGGATGTCGAAGCAACCGTTGGTAAAGACGATCTTCTCTTTGTGCGCCCGCGCGTCATCGATGGCCAGCAGCAACTGCTCCAGGCCCAGCACGCCGCGCTCGGAGCCTTCCTCACGCTGGATAGCCCGGCGTAGTTCAGGGGCGCTGATCGCCGCCGTACCCAGTTTGCCGACCACGATACCCGCCGCCAGGTTGGCCAGGGCCACCGCGTGTGGCAGGTCCTCTCCGGCAGCGATGGCTGCCGCGAGGGTGGAGATGACGGTATCGCCGGCACCGGTCACGTCGAAGACTTCCCGCGCCCGTGCCGGCAAGTGCAGCGCCGGCTGGCCACTGCGCAGCAGGGTCATGCCGTGCTCGCCCCGGGTCACCAGCAGGGCGCCCAGGTCGAGGTCCTGCAGCAACTGCAGGCCCTTGGCGACCAGATCGGCCTCATCGGCGCAACGGCCGACGATGGTCTCGAACTCGCTGAGGTTCGGGGTGATCAGGCTGGCACCGCGATAGATCGAGAAGTCCTTGCCCTTGGGGTCGGCCAGCACCGGAATGCCCTTGGCCCGCGCCGCCTGGATCAGGCTCTGGTGATTTTTCAGTGCGCCCTTGCCGTAGTCGGACAGGACCAGCACCTTGACGCCCTCGAGCAGGCTGTCGACCTCGGCCCCCAGCGACAGCGGGTCGGTGGCGAACGGTTCTTCGAAATCGATGCGCAGCAGTTGCTGGTGACGGCTCATGACCCGCAGCTTGACGATGGTCGGCTGGTGCGCGATGCGCTGGAACACCGAACGCACGCCGGCGGCCTGCAGGCTGTTGGCCAGGCTGTCGGCGGCCTCGTCCTGGCCGGTGACGCCAATCAGCGAAGCCGGTGCACCCAGGGCGGCAATGTTCAAGGCAACGTTGGCCGCGCCGCCGGGGCGATCCTCGATCTGGTCGACCTTGACCACCGGGACTGGCGCTTCCGGCGAGATACGCGAAGTACCGCCATGCCAGTAGCGGTCGAGCATGACATCGCCGACCACCAGTACCGGGGCTTGATCGAAACGCGGCATGGACAACTTCATGGGCAACCCATATGGAAATAATGAACAGGGGCAGGATATTAGCACAGGGTTGGGGACGGCTTTACGGCCAGATCACCCTGGGAAAATTCCCGTGACAATCGGGGCCGTGATGGCCCCGATCAACGAGGGTTCAGGTGATATCGGCCTTGGCCGGCTCATCCAGGCCCATGGCATGCAGGCGGGCATAATGGCCATTAGCCGCAAGCAGCTCGGCATGGGTGCCACGTTCGACCAGGCGGCCCTGATCCATGACCAGGATCTGGTCGGCCTTCTCGATGGTCGACAGACGGTGGGCAATCACCAGCGTGGTACGGCCTTGCATCACATGGTCCAGGGCAGCCTGGATATGCCGCTCGGACTCGGTATCCAGCGCCGAGGTGGCTTCGTCGAGAATCAGCAGCGGTGCGTTTTTCAGCAGTGCCCGGGCGATGGCCAGGCGCTGGCGCTGGCCGCCGGAGAGCAGGACGCCGTTTTCACCCACTTCGGTATCGAAGCCGTTCGGCAAGCGGTCGACGAACTCCTTGGCATAGGCATCGGCCGCAGCAGCTTCGATGTCGGCGCGCGGTGCACCGGCCAGGTCGCCATAGGCGATGTTGTTGGCCACGGTATCGTTGAACAGGGTGACGTGCTGGGTCACCTGCGAAACATGGCGGCGCAGGTTGCGCAGGCGATAGTTCTCGATTTCCACGCCGTCCAGCAGGATCTGCCCCTGGTCGTGGTGATAGAAGCGCGGGATCAGCGCTGCCAGGGTCGATTTGCCGCTGCCGGAGCGGCCAACCAGGGCAATCATCTGCCCCGGCTCGGCGACGAAGCTGATGTCGCTGAGCACCTCGCGATCGGTGCCCGGGTAGGTGAAGCTCAGGTTGCGCACTTCCAGGCGCCCTTCGACCCGCTCTTTCTCGACGGTGCCGGTGTCCACTTCAGGTGCTTCGTCCAGTTGCTCGAAGATGCTCTCGGCACCGGCCAGGCCCTTCTGGATGGTCGAACTTACCTCGGAAAGCTGGCGAATCGGCTTGGGCAGCAGGCCTGCAGCGGTGATATAGGCCACCAGGTCACCAGCGGTGGACTCACCGCGCAGGAACAGCACCAGGAACATCAGCGCAGCCATGGCGATGTAGATCACCAGCTGCAGCATCGGCGTGTACAGCGAACCGGTCTTGGTCATGCGCAACTGCTTGTCGGTGTTGCTCTGGCTGGCCTTGCCGAAACGTTGCTCCTCGTAGGCCTCGCCGCCGAAGCTGCGCACCACGCGGTAGCCCTGGATGGTTTCCGAAGCGACATGAGTGACGTCGCCCATGGCTACCTGGATCTTCTTGCTCTGCTTGCGGAATTTCTTGCTGGCGACACTGACCATCACCGCGATCAACGGCATGATGGCAATCATCACCAGGGTCAGGTGCCAGTTCATCCACAGCAGGTAGGCGAACAGGAACACCACGGTCAGGCCTTCGCGGATCACTACCTTGATCGCATCGGTGGCCGCACCGGTGACCATGGTCACGTTGAAGGTGATGCGCGAAATCAGGTGCCCGGAGTTGTGGTTGTCGAAGTAGCGGTTGGGCAGGACCAGCAACTTGTTGAACAACTCCACGCGCAGGTCATGCACCAGGCACAAGGAAACCTTGGCCAGGAAGTAGTTGCCGAGGAACGAACCCAGGCCCTGCCACGCGGCAATGAGGATGATCAGCAGCGGTACGGCCTGCAGCAATTGCAGGTCACGCAGGTAGGGGACGTTGGGAAACAACACCGCTTCGGGGTTGCTCAGCCCATCGACGAAATACTTGAGGATGCCGGCCAGCATCGGCTGGGTCGAGGCAAAGATCACGAAACCAACGATGCTCAGCAGGAAAATGCCGACATAGGGTTTCACATAGCTCAGCAGCCGGAAGTAGATCTTCAGGCTGGAGGTGTGTTCCGCCGGTCGCGGTGTTTCGGCCATTATCGAGCTCGCTGTTCAGGTTGAACCGGAAATTTTACCACAGGCGTCATTTTCGGCACGCCCCCATGGCAGCAACATGGCCAGGCCCACGGGCAGCCAGCTGATGAACCATTCGGCACGTGGAGTACCGGTGAGGCTGGCGGCGTCGAACTGCATGGCCAGGGTCGAATAGACCCAGAAGCCGAGCAGGATCTTGCCGAACAGTGTGTCGCGTGCGCGTACAATCTCACCTAGCGTGTACAGCCAGACCAAGACCCATAGCAGCATGCCGGGCAGGCCGATTTCCACCGCGATATGGGTGAACATGTTATGGGTGTGGTCGAAGTGCTTGCCCACCGCACTCACGTCGTAGGCTGCCCCCAGGCCGAGGCCGGTCCACGGATGTGCGGCAATCATGTCGACCACGGCATGGAAGATTTCCGGCCGGTAGGACGAGCCGCGCTGGGCGATCAGGTCATATGCCAGGTAGAAGGCCAAACCAGTGGCGGTGGCCGCCAGGATCGAAAACACTCGGCTATGCCGGTCACGGAACCACAGCGGGGCCAGGATCACGGTAAGCACCAGAGCCAAGACCGCGCCACGGCTCTGGCTGAGCATGGCGAACGCGCCCAGACAGGCCAGCGCTGCCAGCCACAACAGCTGCAGGCCGCGTTGCCGTGGCGGCAGGTAAAGCAGGAAGAGCACAGCCGAGCCGATGACATAAGCGCCCAGGATCGGGTGCGATATTTCACCGATGCCTTGCAGGCGGGCCAGCAAAGGCTGGGCCTGCATGCCGTAGAAATGGATCACGGAAACCAGCGCAGCAACGGCCAGCAAGGCGCTGCCGGCCAGCAGCAACTGGCGAATGCGTGCCTGGCCAAGCTGGGCCAGCAATGGGAACGCCAGCAGGAAGACGAGGATGTAAAGCAGCCGCTTGATCTCCCGTCCCGGATCTTCTGCTATCGACCATGCCAGGCTCAGCCCGCTCCACGCCAACAGCAACAGCACACTGCCCCACAAAGCTGGCTGATGCTTCCAGGCCTGCACCAGGACCTGCCTGGCAGACCAGGCCAGGACCAGCGTGGGCAACCACAGGAACAACACCAGGCCTTGCTGATAAATCTTGTTGCTCGGTGCCAGGGCGATAGCCGCCAGGAACCAGACCAGACCCAAGCCCAGCCAGGCTCGAGCCCAGTTTTTTTGATACAACATCCTTCTCCCCCGATGAATCAAAGACACCATCCATGGTGCTACTGCATTATTTTCGGCATTATTGCCGGTCATTTTGCTCGCCAGACGACAAGGCCCTATCCATGCAATGCTCCCGGCTCCCCCAGGTCGACTTCGATCAGCTGACACAAGGCGCTCAGGTGCTTGAGGCAGACAGCCATGGCGCCAAAGTCTACCTGCTCGCGGATGGTAATTTCCTCAAGGTTTTTCGCCGCAAGCGTCTGATTTCATCTGCACTGCTGCGCCCGTACTCACAGCGCTTCGTCGACAATGCCGCACGCCTGGCGCAAATGGGCATCCCAACCCTGGAAGTGATCAGCCAGCACAAGCTCGACCTGCCAGGCCGCACTGCAGTGCTGTACCGCCCGCTGCCAGGGCGGACCTTGCTGCAGATGTCGCGCGATGAGGGTTTCAGCTGGGATATCTACCTGCCGCGCCTGATCGAGCTGATTCGCCAGCTGCATCGCAGCGGCGTGTACTTCCGTTCCCTGCACCTGGGCAATGTGGTGGTTACCCCCGACCATCAGCTGGGCCTGATCGACGTGGCGGACATGCGTTTCCTGCGCGCGCCCCTGTCGGCGCGCATGATTCGTCGCAACGTGCAGCACATGGTGCGCTACATCGAGCGGGAGAACCTCGGTGACCGATTCCCCGTTGCCGCCTTCGAGGCAGCCCTGCTGGCGCGCTGAAAGTCAACCGCGCAGCAGGTTATGCGAGTCGTTGCAGAACGCCTGCCAGGCCTGCTCCGGGGCCAGCGCCTGGCGCTGCCGGGCGGCTGCTGCTGGGGCATCGCGCGTCGCGCATTGCGCGATCGCCTCGGCCCAGGCGTCTTCATCGGCAATGGGCAGGTAGCAACCCGTATCCTGCAGCTGCTCACGGAATACCTGCAGGTCGCTGCAAACCACCGGCACATCGGCCATGACCGCTTCCTGCACCACCAGCCCCAGGCCTTCGGAACGCGAAGGAACCATGAGCCAGTCGAACGCACGGTACAGTTGCTGCAGGTCGTCGCGGTGTCCGCTCAGGTGTACGCGCCCGGCCAGGCCCAACGCATCGATACGCGCCTGCAGCGCCGCACGCAGCGGGCCTTCACCGATGATCGCCAATTGCAGCCCCGGCTGGCGCGCGCTGGCCTTGGCAAAGGCCTCGACCAGCATCTCGAAGCCTTTGCTCTCCACCAGCCGCCCGACCGCGCCCAGCAGCAGACCGCTGGCCGCTGGCAAATCCAGCGCTTGCCTGGCCGCTTCGCGGTTCAACAACGGCTCGGCGAAAGCCCGAGGATCCAGGGCCATGCGCAACGTCTGCACGGGCCTGCCCAGGTCATTTTCAAGCGCCGCGGCGAGCGTCTGCGAAACAGCGGCGATGCTCAGCCGCTCTGCCGGGAACATGCGTAGCAGGTGTACATCACTGGCACTCAGCCGCGTCTTGCCATGGAACAGCACCTTGGCGCGCACCCGCGGAACCTGCTGCAGCAACGGCAACACCAGCCGCGCCACGCCGACGCCGTCGAGCAACACCACTTCTGCCTGGGCCTCGTCCAGCGCCTTGCGCAAGCGCATGCGCAACCATGGACGTAAAAGGCGCCACAAGTGCCGCCCTTTCAGGGCCCGTTGCGGCATGTGCCACTCCCGGGTCGAGCCGAGCCCACAACACAGCCCGCTACCGAGCAGCAGCCAGTTACTGATCCGGGCATCGGCCCCCGCGTGCGACAACACTTGCCGATGCACTTTGTGGATGGACATGTACGGCGTTCCGCCCGCCCACATCATATTGACGATGTTCATGGGTCCGTTCCCGCTCATGTCAGGTGGGACAGCGACTTCATTGAACAAATAGGGTGATTCCCATGCCAATCACGGCACCTGCCACCAACGTCAATGCCAACTTGATCCGATCCCGCTTACGACGCTTGGCCTTGCGCTCCACTTCGATGGGCAAGGTCACGTGGTTACCAAAGCCGGTGTGCAATACTGCATCACCCTCCAGGGTGACCGCTGTCAGATTTAACTCAGCATAGCGTCGGGAAAGAGCCTTTTCCCCAGAATAGGCGGCAAATGGCGCGCAGCGCTGGTAGTCGGCGAGCCGGCGCAGCCCAGGGTTGAGCGAAAAGGCCTGCCACTCGGCCTTGTCGGACAGCAGCGGATAACAAGGCACACCGGCGATCACCTGACGATCACCGAGGTGGATATAGGGGCTGTGGATGGCCAAGTCATGGGCATGGCTGCGCAGCCACACCTGCAACAGGTCGGGGCTGGCCTGCAGAACGGCCCGCGAGTCTTCGACGAAGCCCTGGCGGTAGAAATGCCAGTCATCCTCGCAGTGGAAGATGTATGGCGTCCTGACGTGGCTGTAGGCCAGGTCGATGGACGGCAACTGGCCGAGCTTGGGCCGGTTGACGAACACCTTGCAGTGCGGTTTCCAGTGCTCCGGCACAGCGGCGTGCACGGCATCGTCACCGGAATCCTCGGTGATGAATACCTCACGAATGGGCGCGGTGTTGTAGCGATCGAAACTCTCAAGGGTATCTTTGAGCAGATCGAACCGCCCACAGCTGGTCACGACGAGCGTGACATCACTCTCATTTGAAAAGCGCACCGGACTCCCTCCGCCTTGCGACTATCGACTTTCAACACCCGCTCCGTACGGGCGAAAGTTCTTGTGTTAGATGCCCAGCTTCAGGCGCAGCCGCTGCCATGCAGACAACGGCGGGTGGGGCCTGAGCGCCGGGCGCATGTGGTCGACGATGCTACGTCCAACGGCCCCGAAACTGAAACGGGAAACCGCCAGATGGCGACCATTTTCTGCAATCTGCCGGGCCAGTGCAGGGTCCGCACGCAAGGAACGGAGTTTTTCCTGTAGGGTCGGGATGCTGTCATAAAACACCACGTTGTGCATGTCCTGCAGGCCCAGCGCGCGGTTTTCTTCCTCGCCCTGGTCATATGCCAGCAACACACAGCCGCAGGCCATGGCTTCGAAGTTCTTGATCATGTATTCGCCCATGCCGACATCGGCACTGACGAAGAAGCGGATCCGGTTGAGCGTGTTGCAGTAATCCTCGCCCGATTTGGTACGCGTCACCACCAGGTTCTCGACCCGGCCCAGCTCGTCCAGCAGCGCCTTGCGGCCGCTGTAGGCGACGCTGTTGGTGCTGCCGACAAACGCCAGCTCGATGTCACGTTCGCGCCCCTGGTCACTGAGCAACTGCTCGTCGTAGCCCTTGGGTACGAACACGGCATCGAACCCTTCCTGGCGCAGACGCTCGCTGACCATGTAGCCGGAGCTGATCACCCGCGCCCATGGCAGCTGGCGATAATGCGCACTGAACTTGCCGGTGTACTTGCACGGGATGTAGTTCTGGTAGGCATCATGTTCGAGAATGACCAGGTTCGGCACCGTGCGGATGAACGCCACCTGGCGAATCTCCTGCTTGAAGCGCAGGAAGAACACGATGCGGTCATAGCGCTCGACCTGCACTTCCCGCTTGAAATAGCGACGCAGGTTGCGCTGGTCTTCGCTGGTCAGCCAGCGCAGGTCACACTCGCAGTTGGCCGCGACGCCATCGTACAGGCGGTCGAGAATGGCCCGCTGTTCCTTCTGCACCAGAAATAGGACTTTCATTGCTTTCCTTGGGCGCTCTGCGCCATCGCGGTCAACCATGGGGGCTACAGCTCGCGCCGCCAGAACAGTTCATGTCGGCGCACGGCCTTGCGGAAGAACTCGTTCTCGCCGTACGGCGATGGCCTCCGCCCGGCCAGCCAACGCTGCAACCAGCGGCGTACCCGGCGCTTGAACGGCGCGGGCGGCTGCAGGTCGTGCATCATACCCAGGGCCATGGCCTTGTCGCGCTGGGTCGCCAGGTCGAGCACCAGGCTGCAGGGCGCCCAGGCCTGGTCAGCGCTCATCTGCGGTGGCAGGGCTACACCATCGCCACTGGCGCCCATCGGCCAGCGGTCGTTGTCATGCAGGTGGTTGGCATAGCAGAGCAAGGTTTGCGGCTGCCAGGCCAGGCCTTGCAAGGCTTCCAGAACTGCGGCCTGGGCGCAGATGTGGTCGGGGTGCGGGTCGAGCTGCGGGTGCGGCATCACCAACACTTGCGGCCTGGCCATTTCCAGCAAGGCCCGCAGGTCGGCAAGCAGGTTGTGCCAGGTCGGCGCGCCATCGCCATCGGCCGGCAGCGGGAACGGGTTGAACTGGCGGAACAGGCGGATATCGGCGAGGCCGGCCTCACGGGAAGCGGCCGGCTGGTCTGGCGCGGCCTGCATGGCGGGCAGTTGCAGGCAGAAATAGCCCAGTTGCACGCAGCGCGATTCCGGGACCCCGGCCCAGCGTGGCACGGCGATGCTGTCCCAGGCCCGCAGGCGGCCCTTCAAGCGTGCAGCCTCGGCCTTGGCCAGGCCCATCTGCTGGTAGTGCTCAGCCTCGATTTCACCGGCGGTCAGGGTCACCACCCAGGTTTCGTCAGCCTGGCTGTAGAGACCATAAGCGGCCAGCTCGGCGTCATCGGCATGCGGCGCAATCACCATGACCCGACGCCGTTGCAGTTCGACCGGCGGGGTTATCCACAGGCGCGGCGGGCCTTGCAACCGGCAATGACGGCCACGCAGGCGCAACGCACCGGCTTGCAGGGGCGCGGCCAGGCCGCTCAGGTTGAGAAAGCGCAGGCCATCGACACCGCGCTCGAAGGTTTGCCGGTCGTCCTGCCCGGTAGCCAGCAGTTCGACCCGCGGATCGAAGAAGCGCCCCAGCCAGGTGCTTTTCACGCGCAGTTCGAGGACCAAGGTTTCGTTGCCCTGCAGCGCGCAATCGGCCTTGAGCAGGCCAGCGTCCAGGCTGGCGGCAACCGGCCGGGCCTGGTCGCCGAAGTCGTAGGCATAGTCCTCGCCGGGCGCATAGAACAGATGGTCGGCAAACCAGGCTTCGTGGCCTGCCCACAACAGCGGCAACAGCAGCAGCGGCAGCCACCACCAGGTGCATAGCCCCAGGGCAACCAGCGCGACCAGGCCCACCAGCAGGCCCAGGCGCTTGTTGCGCCGATGGCGCTTGAGCAACTGCTGCTTGCGGCTCACGCCTGATACACCGGCACGGGGTTGCACCAGCGGTCCTTGTACTCGCGGTCGGCACGGCCGAACGAGAACCGCAGCGGTTTGTTGCGCGCCCGGGCGTCCTCCCAGGCAGCCTGGGTGTTGAGGAAGCTCAACACGCTACCGGGGCTGAAGGCCTTGGTTTCCGGGTCGACACCGCCATTGATGTACTCGACGCTGATCCACTCGGGCGCTTCGACGCGGTACACCAGCTGGATGGCAATCGGCTTGCCGTCCAGCAGCAACACCGAACCGATCAGCAATTCGCGCAGGCGCTCCAGCACATCGGCCATGCGCTCGGCCCCGGTGGCCGGGAAACCCCAGCGACGCTGGAACAGGTCGCAGTACATGCTGGCAATCTCCTGCGCGCTGAAGTCGCCGACCGGACGCACCACGCCGCCCGCCTCTTCCAGCAGGCGCAGCTCGCGGCGCTGGTTGTAGCGGAACTTCTTCGACAAGTCTTCCGGCGCCCGCGCCATGGCCAGCTGTTCCTTCTGCGCCTTGAGGCCAGTGAAGCGGCCTTGGTTCAGTTCGGACAGGTAACGCGCCGTATGACGCAACGGCGCGGCGGCATCGGCCGCCGCCGGCAGGATGATTTCGGCATTGCCCAGGTCGAACAGGGCTTTCTTGCCGCTGCGCTTGAGTACCTCCTTGGACAGCGCCAGGTGGTGCCCCCAGGCCGGGATGGCGGCCTTCAGCACGCCAGCCTGGTGCCATCCCAGGTAACGCACCGGGAGCTGCGCCAGGTCGGCCAGTTGTTCGACCACCAGTGGAT